>WBZN01000169.1_pt1 | contig 87947 bp, 84 predicted proteins | sample 5204281 | NCBI WGS metagenome assembly WBZN01 (sample SAMN12344347, study PRJNA552823) | activated sludge metagenome | biome: Activated sludge suspended growth; feature: Nitrification reactor; material: Wastewater; isolation source: activated sludge from nitrification reactor of wastewater... | reverse complement strand
CTGATCAGCGGGAATTTTACCAGTTATTAACTTATACCGATGATGTTGACCTGCATGCTAAATTAGCCGAGTGGGATGCTTTCTACAACTATCACCGACCTCATGGTGGCTTGGGAGAAAAAACTCCGTATGAACGTTTAATCGAAAAATTGAGATGTAAAGAATGAGATAATTAGTCCAGTCGGCCGAAGTTGTTTTCATCACAACCGGTAAATTATGCCTGGAACCGGTCGTCACTTTGAATTTCAGTTTTTGCTTGTAGCGCAAATTCAATTTCTTGCGCAATGTTCGAACGCGGTATGGCGTGGTTTGTACTCCGTGATCCGCCAAGTCATGATACCAGCGCTTCGCATGGTAGGTCTCCCGTGTGCGGTGGTGTGCAGTCAGTATTTCTATTTCCAGCCTTGCATTCTCCCGCTTACGCTTACAGAGTAGGCGAGAGCTTCGCGCATGAAAACCACTCTCGGATAGCTTTGCCGCATCGATTCAATCCGATCGTATCTCACCGCAACCCCTTGGCGAAATACGTCGCACACTTTTTTATAAAGTCACGTTCCATCTTTACTTCGGCTAACTCTCGTTTCACTCTGGATAGCACTAACTCAACCTCAGTCAGCGCCTCCTGACGTTTGCCTACTGCAGCGAGTTCTCCTCGCTTTTCAGCATAAACCCAGTCTTTAGCATCCCCTTGGCTAATAACAGTCGTTTTGCCGCTTCAACCAACGTCAATCCACTTTCTTTGAAAAACTTAAATGACTCCTTACGAAACTCCTGACTATATTGTGTGCGCGGTAATTCCATCTCATTTTTATCCTCCATCTCATGTCTTCATTTTATGAGACTTCGAACTCTATGAAAATAAGCATACCTCAATACCGAGTCCAATTTTTCTGTGGAACGTATTTCCTTTGCATCCGTATGAGGAAAACAATCCTTTCAGTAATCGAGCACATAACGTAAAAGAGAGAATTGCTGGTGAAGAGTTTGCTGGTTATGTTAATTGAATTTATAAAACCGAAGAGAATAGTGGCTATTGGCAATAACGCAGAAAAAGTGGCTTGTAAGATATCTGGTAACTTAGACGCTATTAAGGTATGACATCCAAGCTATGGCGGTCAGGCAGATTTTCTAAGACAGACTCATCAAATTTATACAATTAACAAAATTCAAAGAGTGAAACATACACAGGCAAATTACAGTTGAGCTTCAATCAGTTTTGCAAGCGAAAATAAACAGTATCATTCAAACGGTATCCAACTTTATTACTCTCCCACATTTAAATCTTAAGAATGGTCGATATAGTTATTTATTCATTCACGGAAGAAGGAATTCACGCGTATCAATAGGTAAGCCTGATTTTGAAAAAAAATTGCCCCCCATTTCACTTATTGGAACATTTTTACACTCTGAATAAGCAATGAGGCGTTGATTTTTTTCAATGGCTACACCATCTTTCAGTCCCCAGCCTCTACCAACTGCAGAATAAACAACATAATGGTAAGGTTCGTTTATAAAACGTAAATAACCTCCGCCACCACCGGAAAACATTAATGATTTAGCTTGTATAACCTGAGTAGAAGATTCTGATACGGGTAGTACTAACTCGATTTTTCCTTTTTTCCCAAAGCGATACTGCAAATATCCGTCATGTGCAGAGAAATTATTTGAAGCACAAATTGAGACAATTTTCTTGTTTTTCTTTAAAAGACAAGAAAAAATAATTTTTTCATCGATTTTGCAATGAGAATTGGAAGCCCAAAGTGGCATAGCAATTAGGCTTGAAATTCCGATTACAAATATAGTTTTTATCATTTCAATAGGGCAAAATATTTTTCAAAGTACCGCAATCGTTCGTCTAAGCCGTTTAGCCCACCATTGATTTTTCTGGTAATTTTTTTTACTACTTCCATAGTAGAACCAAGATCAGCTATTACATTAAGCTTATTGGTATTCCAAAACCACGCGGAGCAGAATAAAGGATATACCGATTTGACTAAATCAGGATTGTCTAAAACATCGCCATTCACTGCGTTTGCAAAAGCATTGTAATTGTCTTTACCGGTTAATTGCAAATAACCTCTACCACGATATTTATAACCATCTTTGCTGGCTTCATCACCATTGCCCATTCTATTTCCGTATACTCGAGATGCAATTTTCTCAGGTTGGAAGGCATTGCTTTCGGCAAGATTGTTTGGGAAATATTTGGGGAAAACGGTCTTCAATCTTTTGGGTGAGTAATTTAAATTTTCTTCGATTACTTTGAATTCGCCGCTTTCATGAGCGCATTGAGCGAGAAAATGCGCAAGCCGCAAAGCGGTATTAATTTCAAATTGGTCTGTACAAGTGGAAATTTGATTCAAGACGGTAGCTGGGACATGAGTATTCAGGCGTTCTATCAACAGCATTTTTTTCCCTCCTTAATTTTGGTAAATTGATTCAGATTAAAATATAATAACTTTCCTTCTTAATCAGTGTATTAGCATTTATGGATGAGTGGATTTAAGTTTCTTAGTTATGCTAGCAAAAGAAAATTTTAAATACTGTGATAATCAGCACAAATCCATAAGATAGGATTCAGTGTTATTCTTGATTTCATTCATTTGGTAGTTCAAAAACTATGGAATTTTTTCCATGGTCTTAAAGGAATGTATTTGGTCTTCGTATTTTGGTACTTTATCCTCGTATGTTGTGGTGGTACCATAACAAATACGTCGAATTAGGGTTATAAAATGGCAGGTCATAGTAAGTGGGCTAATATCAAGCATAAAAAAGCCGCGCAGGATGCGAAGCGTGGTAAGGTTTTTACTCGTCTTATCAAAGAGATCACTGTCGCAGCTCGTATGGGAGGAGGGGATGTGGCGACCAATCCTCGTTTACGTTTGGCTGTTGATAAAGCATACGATCAAAATATGCCCAAAGATAATATCGAACGAGCCATTAAACGTGGCAGCGGTGCTTTGGATGGGGTCGATTATGAGGAAATTCGCTACGAAGGGTACGGTGTCGCAGGAGCGGCTGTCATGGTGGATTGCATGACCGATAATCGCGTTCGCACGGTAGCTGATGTACGGCATGCATTTTCTAAAAATGGCGGAAATTTAGGTACCGATGGTTCAGTGAGTTTTTTGTTCAAACATTGTGGTCAGTTACTTTTTGCACCCGGTACCAATGAAGAAAAACTGATAGATGCAGCATTAGAGAGTGGTGCTGAAGATGTCATTACTAACGATGACGGTAGCATTGAAGTGATTACAGCGCCTTATGATTTTATTACGGTTAAAGAAGCCTTGGAGAAAGCAGGTTTCAAATCTGAATTTGCAGAAGTAACCATGAAATCAGGCAATGAAGCCTTGTTGTCAGGAGATGACGCTGTGAAAATGCAAAAGCTATTAGATGCGTTGGAAAATCTCGATGACGTTCAAAACGTTTACACTACCGCAATACTGGAAGAATAATTCATACCTGCTCAGGTGATAAAATCCGTATTCTTGGCATTGATCCTGGATTGCGTATCACCGGTTTTGGCGTGATAGACAAGAGCGGCAACAAACTGATTTATGTCGGTAGTGGATGCGTAAAAACGTCAGAAGATGAATTGCCGATTCGCCTCAAATCGATTCTCGACAACTTGGGTGAGGTGATCACTCAGTATCAACCTGATCATGTTGCAATTGAGCAGGTGTTCGTGAATGTCAATCCTAAATCAACTTTATTATTGGGACAGGCGCGCGGTGCTGCGATTTGCGCGGCTATGCTCAAAGAATTAAAAGTTAGCGAATATACCGCGCTACAAATTAAACAAGCAGTGGTCGGAAATGGTCATGCGAGGAAAAATCAAGTGCAGGAAATGGTCATGCGTTTACTCAGTTTAAACAGTTGCCCAACTACCGATGCTGCTGATGCGCTGGCTTGTGCTATTTGTCATGCGCATGGAGGATTTGGTCTGGGTAAGATTTCGACGGGTGGCTATCGCATGAAACGAGGTCGGCTAGTGTGATAGGGCGAGTTACCGGAATTTTATTAGAGAAGCGCCCACCGCAAGTATTATTAGATATACAAGGCGTTGGGTATGAAGTGGATGTGCCGATGAGCACATTCTATGATCTTCCGGCAATTGGAGCTGAAACGACGCTGCATACCCACTTAATCATTCGCGAAGATGCGCATTTATTATTCGGTTTTGCGACCGAGACAGAACGGCAAACTTTTCGTCAACTCATTAAAATATCGGGAGTGGGTGCAAGAACTGCTTTGTCACTTTTATCAGGGTTAAGCGTGTCTGATTTGCAGCAAGCAGTTACGGCGCAAGATGGCACTTTACTAACCAGAGTTCCTGGGATTGGTAAAAAAACTGCTGAACGGTTATTGCTGGAGTTGCGCGACAAACTGAATATTGATAAAACTATGCTCGATCAACATGAGCCTTCTTCGCATGATAAAGATATACTGAATGCGTTGATATCACTGGGTTATAGTGATCGCGAAGTCAGTTGGGCGATAAAGCAAATTCCGAACAATGTCACTGTTTCCAATGGTATACGTCAAGCATTGCAACTATTGTCGAAAGAGAAAAAGTAATCATTCCGTCCCGATTCTATGATTGAAACAGATCGACTTATTGGCGCAGTTAATTCTTCTTCACAAGAAGAAATCCTGGAACGTGCACTCAGGCCGAAGTATTTTGAAGAGTATGTCGGGCAGGAAAAAATTCGCAGTCAATTGGAAATTTTTATTCAGGCTGCCAGGAATCGCCACGAAGCGCTCGATCATGTGTTGTTATTTGGCCCGCCCGGGTTAGGTAAAACGACGCTGGCGCATATTATCGCTAAAGAAATGGGCGTTAATTTGCGCCAAACATCGGGTCCGGTTTTGGAGCGCCCCGGTGATTTAGCCGCTTTGTTAACTAATTTGGAATCGAATGACATCTTGTTTATTGACGAGATTCATCGTCTTTCACCGATGGTTGAAGAAATTCTTTATCCGGCGTTAGAAGATTATCAGCTTGATATCATGATTGGTGAAGGTCCAGCGGCTCGCTCAGTAAAATTGGATTTGCCTCCATTTACATTGATTGGGGCGACGACTCGTGCGGGTATGCTGACAAATCCATTACGTGATCGATTCGGTATTATTTCCAGGCTTGAATTTTATACCGCTGAAGAACTCAGTAAGATTGTTACGCGATCCGCAAATTTGCTCGCGGTTAAAATTTCTCCGGATGGTGCCTTTGAAATTGCAAGACGATCACGCGGCACTCCTCGAATTGCCAATCGTTTGCTGCGCCGTGTGCGAGATTTTGCTGAAGTGAAGGCAGATGGTCATGTTACGGATTCGATAGCCGATGCGGCACTCACTATGTTAGATGTCGATAAAATTGGTTTGGATATAATGGACCGGAAATTACTCTTGGCGGTTTTAGAAAAATTTTCGGGCGGTCCGGTAGGGGTAGAGAATCTTTCTGCGGCTATCAGCGAAGAACGGGATACGATCGAAGATGTATTAGAACCTTATTTGATTCAACAAGGTTTCCTGAAACGAACACCCCGTGGACGGATGGCTACTTTAGCAACTTATCAGCATTTCGGATTGACTGCGCCTAAAGAAGCGTTACACCATGATCTCTGGCAAGAAAATGAATTGTAAGTTAATGATAAAAAGAACTATGTTATGCGTATTCAAACATTAAGAATGATTGTTGCTGTTTTAATGACGGCGATGGTAATGCTGTATATTTATACAGACCGTGAAAAAGATTATTACAAAAAGAGTGCCGAACCTGCTGTAACGCAAATACTGACTGAAATCTCGAATTGGCAAAAACAGACCTTGCTAAAACATTTGGCGCCTGAGGCTAAGCAAATCATTTCAGAGGAACAATTGGAAAAGCTTTTGCAGCAATACCAAAAATTGGGTCGCTTTCGATCCGTCAAAGAAATAAATTTTTCGCGAACTGCGAGTGCTTTTTCATTAATGGGCGAGAAGCGTATTAATTATTCGGGAATCGCCAATTTTGACAATGCTGCTGCAAATTTAAATATTACATTGATTGAACGGGGTGGGTTCTTTTTGATGTACAATTTTACGCTGGCTCAAGTCATAGAATAATAATTTTGACAATAATCAAAATCTTGAAAAGATTTACTTGAGGCTATATATTTATAACGTTAGTTTGAACTATGCTTTGGAAGGCCGGGTCTTAATCCTGTTGCATTATTTCAAAGTTTGAACAATTTATTGAGAGGGTGTTTAAATGAATCAAAACTATTCAACGGTTACAAGAACGTCATCAGTTCTGTCAACCAATAAGGTGCTGCGCAATACCTATATGCTATTGGCAGCGACGCTGTTGTTTAGCGGGTTTACTGCTGCATTATCGATGGTTATGAATATGCCACCGATGACCTATTTGATTTCTGTTATCAGTGCAATGGTCATCGCTATGTTCGTATTGCCGCGCTTTGCTAATTCCGCAGGTGGAATCGGTATCGTTTTTCTAGTGACCGGATTGCTGGGTTTTGGTTTAGGACCCATCTTAAGTACCTACGCTGCGCTGCCTAATGGTTCTAACATCATCACCATGTCATTAGCCGGAACGGGAGTTATCTTCTTAGGTTTATCTGCGTATGCATTGATTACTCAGAAAGATTTTAGTTTTCTCGGCGGATTTTTAATGGTCGGTTTTTTGTTGGTTCTGTTAGCAGCCTTGGCGAACATTTTTCTACAAATACCAACGATGTCATTAGCAATTTCTGCAGTCGTGATCATGATCATGAGTGGTTTTATCTTATATGATACAAGCCGCATAGTGCATGGAGGCGAAACTAACTATATTTTGGCTACCATAGGTCTTTACATGACAATTTTTAATATTTTTGTTAATTTGTTACAGATTCTAGGCATTATGGGCAATGATGATTGAGTTTTTGCCTGTTGTTGTAAAAATAAAAGACCCGGGATTTCCCGGGTTTTTTATTGAATAAGAGAAAAAGGGGAAATATTCAAATGGATTGGATGCAAATCGTTTCAGCCCTTGCGTTAGTCGCTTTTATCGTGATTTTATTTCCAGGCATGGTTGACCGAGTCAAAAATAGCCCTAAAGGCACATCTTCGGATTGGATGAATTTTGTTTTTATTATGCTACTCATTGTCGGATTTATTATGTTATTGATTAAGATGGTATAGAGCTAATAGATGATTCTTAATAGTCTATGATCTACACACAATAAATCCGACCGATTTTTTCACAAAGCAGTCGGAGTTCCTAACTAAGCTAAAATTATTCTCTAGCGCTGTTAGAGGACGCTATTCGGTGGTCAATGCTGCAAGTACTTGCCCCATATACCGTCAACAACAATAGTCCACCAGCGATTGCGATATTTTTCATGAACATGATGGCTTGCGTATGATCGGAAAAGTTATTATGAAAAAGTACAGCGCTTGCTATCGAAAACAAAGCCAAGGCTGCTGCAGCCCAACGTGTTTTCCATCCGATAATAATAGCCAATCCCGCGCCAGCTTCTAATAGAATTACCAATGGCAACATCATGCCTGGTAATCCTACCGATTCCATGTATCCTTGCGTGCCTTCGTATCCGCCTATTTTTTGCAAACCCGCAATAAGAAAAATGTGGCCAAGCATAACTCTTGCAATGATGTCAGTAATTTTATTCATTTTTGTCTCCTTGTTATCATGACTCATTTCGTTTCACCCATGCACGGTTGCGAACGAAATCATTGGTTTGAAAATCGCGTACCGCCTGATCAATTTGCTCGCGAGTATTCATCACAAACGGACCATAGCGCACAATGGGTTCATTGATCGGTTTTCCGCTTGCAACAATCATGCGTGCGCCATTCGGTCCGGCGACAAAATTCAGAACATTATCTTGAGCATCCAAGGTCACCAGCGAATGCGTTGGTGTATTTTCTGAATTAGTGCGTCCAACACCCTCAAATAAATAAATAAAACTGCTATTGCCAACCGGAAAAACATGATGAAATTGTTTGCCTGGTTTGACTTGTATATCGAAATAGACGACTTCGGTCGTACTGTCTTCAATCGGAGCCTGTGCTTTGGCATAACTGCCGATCAACACTTTCAAACGATATTCCGCTGTTTCTACAATTGGAAATGCATGGGCTGAAAATTCCTGATATTCAGGCTGCGTCATTTTTTTCGCTTCCGGCAGATTGATCCATAATTGGAAGCCGCGCAGCAAACCTTCTTCCTGTTCAGGTATTTCCGAATGAATAATTCCACTGGCTGCTTTCATCCATTGTGCCGATCCAGCGCTTAACGTGCCACTATTTCCCATGCTGTCTTGGTGTTTCATAAGGCCATCGATCATATAAGTAAAAGTGCTAAATCCCCGGTGAGGGTGTGATGGAAATCCTGCAATATATTCGTTTGGATCATCGCTACTGATATGATCTAGCAATAGAAACGGATCAAAATTTCGCAATGCCGGTCCGCCAATCGTGCGATGTACCATAACGCCTGCGCCTTCTCGCACAGCTTCTGCACGAATAAGCTGCACGTTGCTAATCGTTATATCCATGTCGACCTCCTTGCTAAAAAAACGATTTGTTAAAAGAGTGCATCTGAAGTTATTATCATCGTTCTTGTAATAAGAATAAATAACGCCTCAAACAAATTACTGTTCTCGAATTGGCAACAAAAAGAAAATTCTATGGATCGTTTTGAAAATATGAACGCATTCGCTCGGGTAGTAGAATTAGGCAGCATCAGCGCGGCAGCAGAGCAAATGCAAGTGGCTAAATCGGTTATTAGTCGACGCTTAAAAGAATTGGAACAACATTTGAACGTACAATTATTTCATCGCACTACTCGGCAGATGAATTTGACCGATACGGGACGAGCTTTTTATCAGCGTGTCACCCGTATTTTAGACGATACGTTGGAAGCCGAACATGCCACATCGCAATCGCATGGTGCATTAAAAGGCAACCTTAAAATTGCATTGCCACTCAGTTTCGGTTTAATGCACTTAGGACCTGCGATTAATGAATTTTTAACCAGTCATCCACATATTACGTTTGATTTGGATTTTAATGACCGGCAAGTGGATTTATTGCTGGAAGGCTATGATTTAGCGGTACGAATTGCCAGTTTGCCAGATTCCAGTTTGATTGCTCGTCAATTAGCAACGATACATTTCGTTGCATGTGCAAGTCCAAGTTATTTACATCGCGAAGGAAAACCAAAAATTCCCAAGGAGTTAGAGAGTCGACCGTGCTTGATCTACAATTTGGTTAACAATTTTGATGAAGTCAATTTATACGACGAGGAGAATCAACTCATCAAAATTAAGATTAAACCTTACTTAAAAGCAAGCAATGGTGAATTTCTTCGTGATGCGGCGATAAACGGATTAGGGATTGTTATTTTGCCGGTTTTTATTGTTCATCAAGCAATCGAAAATGGTTTATTGCTACCATTGCTGACGAATTATCACTTTGCATCGTTACATGCTTACGCGATCTATCCGCAAACCCGTCATTTATCCCAGAGAGTCAGGGTTTTTGTCGATTTTCTCGTACAACGTTTCAACGGTACGCCTTATTGGGATGTGTGTTTACAACACACGAAAAACACGTCTCAGAGTATCGATTAAAAAAGCTGATAAACCTACTCAGGCTTTCCGCTCCGACATCTTGCCTCATCCAACGAATCCCGCACATATCTGAATTAAACCCGAATAATCATCAATCCGAAGCGAGATATTTATCCTAAGGAACTACCATAATATCCTCGATTATATAGGATGAAATGGGGATATTTGGTTTCTATGTTTATTACAAATACGCTGATACAATCCGCGGAGCCTAAAAAGACAGCCAAAAACAGGCGGAATGATAATTAAATTGCAAGTCATTGATGTATCAATCATTTTAGTCCTGAATATATTAGCGTATTTTAAAAATAAGAGAAAAAACCATGACCACAAAAAATATTTTCATGATCGATTCACGTGTTGCGGATTATCAACGGCTGATGACGGCTTTGCCGGCCAATAGCGAAGCATTTCTGCTCCATCCCAATCAGGACGGCATCGAGCAGATGCAGGAAATTTTATCGAACTACAGCGAACTGGATTCGATCCAGATTGTTTCACATGGCGCACAAGGCACACTGTATCTGGGCAATACCGTGCTCAGTCAACAAAACATCGACAACTACCGCAACCCGCTCGGCGATATCGGCAGCAGCTTGACGGCAACGGGTGACCTGTTGCTGTATGGCTGCAATGTTGCGCAAGGTGAGCAAGGGCAGCAATTCATCAAAAGTTTGGCGCAACTTACCGGTGCAGACGTGGCAGCATCGGAGGATTGGACGGGTAATACGGCCTTGGGTGGCGATGATGAACTGGAAACAACCGTTGGTATGGTTGAAACTAAGGCACAATCTTTGAATTACGAAAATTTGTTGGGACTGACGGTTAATCAGAATACAAGCTCATATCCTGATCATACTTTGGGTGAATTTAGAAATGCATCTGCTTTTGCCGCACTCAAAGCAGACGGTTCGGTGGTCACTTGGGGTTATGCTGGTAATGGTGGTGATAGCTCAGCCGTCGCCAGCCAACTGAATGGTGTCGTGGATGTGACGCAAATCTATTCGACGGGGAGCGCCTTTGCTGCGCTGCGTGTGGATGGATCGGTGGTCACTTGGGGGCATGCTTCTTATGGTGGCAATAGCTCAGCCGTCGCCGACCACCTGAATGGTGCGGTGGATGTTACGCAAATCTATTCAACGTGGCACGCCTTTGCTGCGCTGCGTGCGGACGGTTCAGTAGTTACTTGGGGGGTGATTCTGTGGGTGGCGATAGCTCAGCCGTCGCCAGTCAGTTAAATGGCACCGTAGATGTCGCTCAAATCTATTCATCAATATATGCCTTTGCTGCGCTGCGAAATGATGGTTCAGTAGTTACTTGGGGAGCCCCAAGCTCTGGTGGCGACAGTGCTAGTGTTGCCAATGCGTTGGATGGAACAGTGAATGTCACCAATATTCACCCAACTATGTATGCTTTTGCTGCAATTCGATCAGATGGTTCAGTAGTTACATGGGGAGACAGTTTTTATGGTGGAGATAGTTCCAAAGTAGCCAAAGCTTTGAATGGCAATATTGATGTAAAGCAAGTTTATTCAAACAAGTTTGCTTTTGTCGCATTACGTACGGATGGTTCAGTGGTTACGTGGGGATCTTCAGGCTTTGGTGGCGACAGCTCCAGCGTTGCAAGTTTTATTGATGGTACCGTGGATGTGATGCAAATCTTTTCTACAGGGACTGCATTTGCTGCATTGCGTACAGATGGATCGGTGATTACTTGGGGGAATAGCTTAAGTGGTGGTGATAGCACTAGCGTAGCCAGTAAGCTGGACGGTACAGTAGATGTGGTTCAAGTTGTCTCTGCAGATACTGCATTTGCAGCACTACGAGCCGATGGTTCGGTGGTGACGTGGGGAAATAGTAACCTTGGTGGCGACAGTTCAGCTGTTGCCAGCCAGTTGAGTTCGGGTGTGGTGGGTCTTGCTGATATTTACACCGATGATGTTTTTTCTGATATTTCTGATCCTAATCCACCGCTGCTTAGCTCAGATGAAATATTTGAAGCTGAGGGACTGACTGGCGGTGACGAGCTCGATGCTAGCATCATTGGCGCATTAGATGCCGGAAAAATTAAGGTGATGGCTGATTTTTCCAAGGCTGCCTATCATCTGCAAGAATGGGAAAAGATTGAAAGTAATACGTTGACTGACAATCCCTTAATTAATGATGAAAAAAATGGTTCTAGTCAAGCGACCAGTGATGTTGTAAATCAGGGATGGGAACCCATTATTGATCTCAATCCAACTCTCACATCACCTGACAATAATATTGTAGGCGTAGCCTATATGGGACTCGATGTGACTAATCAAATGGTTAATGGCTTTTACACTAACGGCAATGCAGCCGCTTTTGTAGCTCGGAGTAAAGATGCCATCGTTATATCTTTTCGTGGTACAAATGATACTGGAAAATTTTATTCCCCCGATATGCGTGACTGGACCTTGAAACCCTACCATTATGAATTGATGCGCCCTTTGGTAGAAGCAGTAGAGCAGTATATACAAACACACGGGATTCATAAGGTTTATGTAACAGGCCATAGTCTCGGTGGCGCCATGGCCATAAAGTTTATGGATGACCATGCAAATGGCAGTTTTGGAGCCAATTATGAAGGTGTTACCTTTGCAGCACCCAGTTATGCGCTTCCGATAGGTCTGCCCGATTCTCGTATGACATTGATTGAAATTGAGGGTGATATTGTTCCTGATTTTGGCGGTAATAATGGTCGAACGATTCATTTTGTAGGAGACAAAACCAATAACAGCGATACGGCTTATCATTCAATGGATTATTATCGTCAAATGGTCGATAGTGTAGACAATGTTGCTTGGAACCGGATAATCAGTGAGTCAGGTAATCAATATGTTTATATCGGTGGTCAAATGGTAAGTGTAAATTCTTTTATTGTTGATGGTCTTCAAAGCGGTGGAGAGAATTTACCGGCAAGTGGTATAGATGGTGCAGGCAATAATGAACTTACAGATCCACCGTCGTTGCTTACTAATTACAATATCTTTTATGGCGGGCGCGGTGTTGATGCACTTACCGGTGGTGGTGCAAAAGAACTTATGCTTGGCGGTTCTGGAAATGACATCTTATATGGTAATGGTGATGCTGACCGTCTTTTTGGCGATGTTGGTGATGACATACTAATTGGTGGCGTCGATCTTGATACTATGATTGGTGGGATAGGGAATGACAGCTATTCTGTAGATAATGCCGGAGATATTGTTACGGAGAGTGTCAATCAAGGAACTGATGACGTGAGTAGCGAAATAACTTACACGTTACCTGAAAATGTGGAGAATCTTGTACTTAACGGGGTGTCGCCAATTAATGGCACAGGTAATAATTTAGCTAACATCATTATTGGAAATATCTATGCTAATCAACTTAATGGGCAAGCTGGTAACGATACGTTGAATGGCGGAGCGGGTAATGACACGCTGACAGGGTGGTCTGGCGCCGATATCATGATTGGTGGATCTGGCAATGACGCTTATTTTGTCGAAAATGCGAGCGATGTGGTTACTGAAAATCTCAATGAGGGTACGGATGTTGTCAGTAGCCGGTTAACCTATACATTACCTGTGCATGTGGAGAACCTTATACTTACCGGTACAACCACAATCAATGGTACGGGTAACGATCTGAATAACGTGATTACTGGTAATGGCGCTGCTAATCAACTTAATGGGCAAGCTGGTAACGATACGTTGAATGGCGGAGCGGGTAATGACACGCTGACAGGGTGGTCTGGCGCCGATATCATGATCGGTGGATCAGGCAATGACACTTATTTTGTTGAAAATGCCGGTGATATCGTTACTGAGAGTTTGAGTGCGGGCGCAGATACCGTCAGCAGCCGAATAACTTACACATTGCCAGCCAATGTGGAAAATCTCACGCTGACTGGCACAACAGCAATCAATGGAACCGGCAACGATCTGGTAAATGTGATGATTGGTAATTCTGCTGCCAATCAGTTAAATGGTGGCTCCGGAAATGATACGCTTGATGGCGGCCTCGGTAACAACCGTTTAACGGGCGGAGTCGGTAACGATATTTTCAAATTTACTACCAAAAATCATGTGGACACCATCACCGACTATAACGTTGCCAATGATACGATTCAGCTTGAGAATGGCATATTCACCGCATTAACAACGACCGGCACGCTGGCTGTCGGGCAATTCAGAATCGGTGCCCAGGCTCTGGATGCCAATGATTTCGTCATTTATAACAATGTGACCGGTGCATTGCTGTACGATGCAAACGGTAGTGGTACGGGTGCTGCGGTACAAATTGCTACGATTGGCGTCGGATTGGCGATAACCAATGCGGATATTGTGGTAATATGAATTGATATACGTTGCAAAAAATGGAGTCTATCGGTTTAAGCAGCGAGTAAATTTGCATAGTATTGCTGCGCAAATTGTGCGGGTGACAAATAGCGCAATCTTTCTTGCTTGCGCTGTCGCTTATAGAATATTTCGATATATTCGGTAATTTCCTGAATGGTTTGTTTGGTGTTTTAAATCTCCGATGATGCATCCGTACGGCTTTAATTAAGTATCCCCCGAAGCTTTCCATCGGGGCATGATCATAGCAGTCACCCTTGCGACTCATGGAAGCGATCATGCCGAATTGCTGTAATAGATCTTGGTAGTCCATGAGTACAGTATTGGCTACCTTGATCTGAGTGAGCAATTAGCCCCTTATTTGGATTTTTACTTGCAGTTGCACGAAAAAAAGCTTGTTATAACTAAATGCCTGGTCATTCTCTCATTCATGGCATAGCCTGCCAGTTCGCAATTTAATTTACAGTACCAGTTGCGCGATGTAAATGACACGATAGACAGCTCGAGTAGGGTTGTTTTGCGTGTAATTTGTTAACCCTGGTGGTTTTGCGCCTGAATGCGGCAAAATGCCGCATTCACATAATGCATTCTGTATTCGATAATCCGCGTTGTGGTTATCGACGAAACTTCCATGATCCTTTGTTTTAATAATCATCCGGATTAAGTAATTTTTTATATTTTATGATTTTCAAGCGTTCTCTTTGGCTAGTGATACATCGCTGGGCCGGTTTGATCATGTCCTTATTGTTGATCGTGGTAGCACTGACCGGCAGTTTACTGGCTTTTCATCCTGAGCTCGAACGGTTGATCAATCCGCAATTCTATTCTGATCAACATGATCGCGATACGTTGGATATCGGAATGCTTGCTGCGCGGGTAGAGCAGATCGTTCCGGATGCTCAGATCAATTCGATTTTTCTAGAAGGTAATCAAGGACTGACTTTTGCGATGGTGCGTATGCCAGCCACTGAGGATGGCTACACGGATTTTGATCAATTGATATTGAATCCGCACACCGGTGAAGAATTGGGACGTAGAAAATTTGGCGCAATTTCTCAAGGTATGACGAACTTCATGCCTTTCATTTATAAACTCCACTACACCTTGTTGCTTGATAAGATTGGCGTTTGGATTCTCGGGGTTTGTGCGGCGCTTTGGACGATCGATTGCTTTGTGGGATTTTATTTGACCCTGCCAGCACGCAATAAAGCGAAGCGTGAAATCAATCATAACTATTTGGGCAGCTCCAGTAAAAGCTGGTGGCAACGATGGCAGCCGGCTTGGAAAATCCGTCTCGGTGCGAGTTTCAACAAGCTTAATTTCGATTTGCATCGCGCTAATGGTCTGTGGCTATGGATTATTTTGTTGATGTTTGCTTGGTCCAGCGTGTATATGAATATGTGGGATAGCGTTTACACATGGGCAACTCGCGTGGTATTGGAATATCGTGCGCCGTGGACGGAAATAGCTAAATTGCCAACGTCGCTGCAGAAAACTGAGCTGAGCTGGCGTGAAGCGAGCATTGTCGGGCAACGGCTAATGGCGGAACATGCACAAGCGCATCAGATTTCAGTTGAAAAAGTGGTCGGAATGAAATTAGATCGTGAGCGCGGAATTTACAACTATACCGTGCGGAGTTCGCGCGATATTCAAGATCGACGCGGCGTGACGCGGGTTTATTTTGATGCCAATACTGGCGAACTTCGATTGGCTACTTTGCCAACCGGACAATGGAATGGCAATACGGTAACGAGCTGGTTATATGCACTACACATGGGCAACGTTTTTGGTTTGATATGGCGTATTTTTGTGTGTGTGATGGGTTTTATCATTACGTTGTTATCCGTTACTGGCATCGTGATTTGGATGAAAAAACGACAAGCTCGCCAGATCTGTCATTTGATTGTTACAAGCAGTCGCTCTAGCAATTAATCGAGAAATGCACAAACTGACCGTATTCTCGTTGGTATGATTTACCAATATTCGGTGATGAGTTGATGGAAGACTTGACGAACTCAAATCTAGATGTCATGAGATTTATAGGGCTATCACGGAAAAATGGTGTATCCGATGATTTTGTGCTGTCACCCTTAGGAAGTTGTTTAATAGAATAATAAAAGTGTGGAATGGATTATTAGAAGAAATCAATCCGCAAGTAAATTATATATCTTGTTCTTATATAAAAATTTGACAACCTATTTATGGTTGAGTACAGTCAAAGCGTTCTGATAAGGGGGAGTGTTGCCTTTTTTGGATCATATTTCTTGAGGTATTAAAGGTAGTGATTGATTTAAAAATACTACTTTTAAAATGGCAAAAAAGAAGTTTTGAAAATATAAATTTTATTGGAGAACATTATGATACGAAATGGTTTAATTGCAGTAAGTGCTTTCCTGTTGTTATCTCCTGCTGTTGTTTCTGCCGCTGGATATGGTGCTGCAGGTTGTGGATTGGGATCTGAAGTAATGGGTTCTGAGCCCGGAGCAAAGCAAATTCTGGCAGCTACCACCAACGGTACTTTTGGTTCACAAACTTTTGGTATTACTTCTGGTACTTCTAATTGCGGCGATCATGGTTTGTTAAGCTTGGATAAAGAAAGAGAAGTTTTTGCGCAGCAAAATTACACTAGCTTAGTAAAAGAAATGGCTCAAGGTAAAGGTGAAACGCTTTCGACATTAGCTAATTTGTATCAATGTCCAGGTGATACGCATCAGGAATTCGGTGCGATGACGCAAAATAAATTTGATCACCTCGTTTCAAACGATCAAACTACTTCTGCCGAACTCTTGGCAAAACTCGAAAACCAAATCAGCAGCAATCCAAAACTTGCAAAATCTTGTAACATTCAAGTTTCGTCCCTCAAGTAATTGAGCGATGCATTTCAACGGACATAGTTAAAGACTATGTCCGTTAGCTAATCTCCGTTTTTCCGTTATTTGTGCTTCACGTCCGATCGGTATATTGCCTACTATTCTTCTGTATTTTCTTTGCTGCTAATTTATCTGACGCGAGTCTTAACGAAGACTACCTGGCTGAATTAAAACAACAGGCTCAACAAAAGCGATTAAGCAACGAACGTGTATGGCATTTATTGCTGAAATACAACAAAAAAACTTTTAGTGGTGTTGTGAGTGAAGCCGACGGGATGGCTTTTTTTAATTCTCCTTCTGGAAAAAATGATCCAGAAGCTGAAATAGCTGCGACGCTTGCTAGTTTTTTCTTGCCCTTAGAAAACCTTGAAAAAGATACAGAGCATCCACAATGTAATTTTCCAGCACGATTCAAATGGTTGAGGCAACAACTTCAATTCGATCCCAAGCGGATTCCAATACAACACTGCGATCGATTAGATCGCTGGATAACAACACTGGACCCTGTTGGGGTTACACTGGTATTTGCATCTTATTTTCTCAATAATCCGGCTTCAATGTTCGGTCATACGCTCATTCGTATCGATAGCCGAAGAACAGGGCCTGACAATCAGTTAATGAATTATGGCGCAAATTATGCTGCCATACCCGATACAGACAATGCTTTTTTGTATGCTTTAAAAGGACTTATAGGATCGTTTGAAGGGCGTTTTGCAATATTTCCTTACTACACTAAAGTGCAAGAATACAATAATTGGGAAAGCCGAGATTTATGGGAATATCAGCTTAAATTCACCGAAGATCAACTCAATATGATGCTATTGCACTTATGGGAGTTAGGTGGAACTTACTTTGATTACTATTATTTTCAAGAAAATTGTTCGTATCATGTGTTGTCATTATTGGAAATTGGCAACCCGGAATTGCACTTAAAAGATCAGTTTTTCTTTAGTGTAATACCAACCGATACGATCAAGCTCGTCATGGCTCAAAAAGATTTGGTGAAACAAGTCGACTATCGTCCGGCAGTTTTAACCAAGATGAACCATAAACGTACACAGATGACGGCCAAGGAACAAAAGCTTTTTCAAGATATCATTAAAGAAAAAACCACTATTGAAGATGAGCGCTTTATTCTGCTTCCTGATGAATCCAAGGCTTTGCTACTCAATGCTTATATGGATTATTTGCAATATTTGAGCATGCAGCGAAAAACCGATAAAGAAGTAAAAATACCGCGCTCCGTATTGTTAGCGCGTAGCCGTTTGCCGATCAGCGACGATGGTAACCAACACATCAAGCATTTTTCCACGCGACCTGATCAGGGGCATAGCACAGATCGCTTGCAACTTGCCGCAGGTCACAATAATCATGAATCATTTCTCGAATTTGCATACCGTCCGGCCTATCACGATTTGATGGCGAAAGATACCGGGTACGATAAAAACTCAGAAATCATTTTCATGGATTTTAAATTGCGTTATTACCTTGAGTCCGAGCGAGTCAGATTGGATCAAGCAAAATTTCTCGCAATCACCGCGCTCAATCCTTACGACCCGCTATTCAACAAATTCTCATGGCGTTTTGATATCGGCATTGACACATTAAGAGACCATGATTGCAGTTATTGCAATGCTTTTAAAGGAAGTTATGGCAGAGGCCTCGCCTATCGGCCAGATTTTTTTTCACCATTGCTGCTGTTTTCATTTGCGGATGTCAAAGCCGAATTTTCTAAAGGATTGAAAGATTATTATCGCTTGGGAGGAGATGTAGAAATTGGTGCTTATTATGATGTGACGCAAAATTGGCGCGTCAAGTTATCAGGTAGTTATCAAATCTTTCTGTTAGGTGAAACAAAGTTATTCTTCACTTCGCACTTTGTCACACGCTATACCATTACACGAGATCTCGATGCACGGGTTGAGCTTAATCGTTACGATCACAACAATGAAGGGATTTTTTCAGTCAATTATTTCTTCTAGGTTATCCTGTTTCTTTGAGCAATTTCAACTATAGCTTTAAGTTTGATTTGAAAACTGCAGTTTCTAATTACTAGTATTCTCCTCTGCGACAATTTGTCACATTCCCAAAATACAAAGTTGTGTGCATAATGACTTCCATGTTGTTCGAAGTGTGTTGTTTGTTTTGCCATAGAAGTTGTTGTTTTGTTATCCCTTTCCTCGCATTCATCCGTACTTCCCTCCTCCTAAAAAAAGTACGGATGAATTTTTCAAAAGTCGTTAACTCATAAAATGTCATCGTTTCAATAAGCGCCAATTTCTTTCTAACGATTAATCATTTATTTGATACATTATAGAAAACTTATCGATGAATTAATCAATCTGGTATCCGAAAATTTTTAAAATCTTCCAATCAAAATTATGAACATGCAAGTCTTCGTTAGCTAATGGAATTGATAATGCACCTTTAGTAATGGGAGGAAGCTCAATATTGACCGTATAGATTCTCGGTTGAATTGATTCTTCATGATGATGCTTCATGTGATGATGGTCGTGAATGGGGGTCATGCTAATGATTAATTGAGTGATATAGTAATTTTTATTACCATTGAAAATACTGCCATTAAAAATTCCCCATCCAGCGCCAGCGTTGATGTTTACTGCTTGAATTGTGGCTTCTGGCAATTCTAAAGATTTAGTCTTGTTTTTTTGTGAACAGCAGTTTTCAGCATAGACGGGCACATTAACTAGTGACAAATTAAGTATTGACCAACTAAAAAACAGTATCTTAAAAAATTTTAATCTAAACAGCATTAAATTATTACCTCGATATATTTCATGAATTTTTACGACGGTATTATAGTTTTTTTTGAATGTGACTTGTCTAATTTTGAATCAAAGAGGATCCTGGCTTAATTCCAATCTTTTAATAGAGAATAGAGATCTTTGCAGGATTGCGATCTTGGTTGCACAACTGAATGCCATAATAGCCTTCTGAAATAATAGCATTAAAGTGATAAGTATGAGTTTTTCAGGATTTGATGTAACCCGCCGTACGCGGAGAGGAAATTTATTGAAGCAAATTGACCAGTTAATAGACTGGGAGTCGATAGATAAAACGATTGCGGTACATTATGCGCCGTATCGGATACTGCGGGGCAGCCAGCTTATTCGGGGTTGCTGTTGTTTAAGGAAACGCTGAACAATTATAGGTTTTCAGATTTTTTGGTATTACTGTCGGTTTTTTGAATATGAATTCCCGGCAATTCGTTTTTTGGCAGCGTTTTGCCGCCAGATTTTCCCTGTTTGTGCTTCATTGTCTGCCGTTGAGGCATTTTGAGCGAATTTCTCCTTAAGTTGCCAGCAATCCGCCCGTACAGCAGGTACAAGTTGGCCAAGTCCATTAGCATACTTACCTGGACGGCATTCTTCATCAGCCTGCGGTAGCGGGTTCGGGTGAATCCAAACTGCTGCGATTCGCGTTTGTATTCATCATTGGTGTAACCCGCATCGCCCAAGATAACCTTGTCTCCGTCCCGCAGTAGCTTGGGCAAGACGTTGATGTCCGCTTCATTGGCTGCGGTAACTTCAACTGTGTGCAACAATATGTATTTTCATACCAAAGTGCCATTCCTTTCCCTTCTTCATCTAGGTGAGCATGGATCACTTCCAGCAATATCGCCGTCAGTTCATACTGCTCCGAAAGATGACGGAAATTCAGTATCATGGGCTCATCCGGCAGGGTATCCGGTTACCCCGGAAAATCCCGCAAAGCGCCGCACACTATCAATCTCATACAAAGCATCTTCCATTTGCCGGTCAGACAGGTTAAATCAATTCTGCAGACAGTCGTGCGAAACATGCTCCCCAGCGCCATCGGTTGGCGGCCCCGCCGCCCAGCCTTGGGATAATGCGGCTCAATGTGCGACAGCAAAACTAACCAGGACATTACCCTTTACATTTCGCTTAAAAAAACCTCCCGGCGCATCCAGCGTTTCTTGTGACTGTAGTCAAGATTTGAGAACTCGATTGGTGTGACATGGCGTACTTAAAAAGTATCAGGTAAATACTATTATCTCAAACTTCGGGATTTATTCAGCGTTTCCTTAGTGGATAGCGGCTCGTATGATATTAAAGTCACCCTGGACCAGTAAGGCTATGCCGCTTTCGATCATGATACAAAATACCTCTGGAGACAGCAGCGGCGTTCCGGTTGAACATCGGACCGACAGTTTGAAGGAGTAAGTTGATTGGAAGGATTAGATTGCGTATTTTTACATTTAAATCTTTATCGAATGCTATGGAATGTTTTTTGATAATATTTTCTTTTGGATCAATAGAATCATTCAATGAAAAAGCTCTAGACTACAAGGTGAAGACAAACTTTTAGCCCAGAGCTTTCTAACAAATGATTTTTATGCAATAGTGCTTTTAGTTCCTAAAGCATTTTCTATTTGCGCAATAAATTGCTTTTCGTTATCGCTGTAGCGTTCTCCACCAAAACCAAGAAAACTTCCTTCGGTAGTGGCCATCGCAACCTTTTCAGCGATGGACAAAGCCCAGCGCTTGTATTCGTCGGCTTCTTGCTGCGATGATTTTGATGCCAGCAATTGTGCAACCGTCTTCAAATCTTCCAGCGCGGCATCGCGATAGCTTTCAGCCGAATTAACTCCTTTTGCTTTCAAGCGATCACGCCCCCAGTCTCTAACCGACTTCATTTTTTCCATGGCTTCGGAAGTTCCACCTGCCATGTTGGGTAACACTGTTTGGATTAACGCATTATTGGGGTAATCCTTAACACCCGACATAATGGATTGGGCGCTAGTAAACATTTCTTTGCCCGTTCCGAATAAACCACTATTACCAACAAAAGCCATCGCGGAACCAACAAAGTGCGGGGTATGACTCAATAATTTCATTTCTTCGTCTGTGTAATTAGCGCCCATTTGATACTCTCCTTAGGGTTTCTGTTAGTCTTTTTCGAGCTCAAGGATGACACCATTTTCATTGACTTTGAATTCGTATTCTTTGCCATCAGGACGTTTAACTTCGACTTCATAGACGATCACTTCTTTTTTCATTTTTTCTTGCTCGATACTTTCAATTTTTCCACCTTCAGCTTGTTGTTTAATGGTTTCTTGAACTTTTGCTGGGAGCGAAGAAAACTCTACTTTTTTATCTAGAAGACCGGCAAAAATAGTGGTTGAAAATAATAAGGCGGTAACACATACAATAGTCAGTAAATTTTTTTTCATCTTGATTCCTTTATAAAGATAAAGTTAATAAAAGATTAGGGATTAATGAGTATTATCTGGCTGCAATAATCCAATCTGATTTTTGTAACCGGATTAAGGAGGGGGAGATTTGCTGCTCCTGATGAAAAAGAAAATCGACATGATCATTCCGATTACAAAAACTATCCAAGCAATTTCAATTGCTACACCAGCGATACCAGTAAATCCCAAAACAGCAGCGATCAGTGCGATCACTAATAATGTTATAGCCCAATTCATCATCTTATGCTCCTTGTTTTTGATTTATCAAAAATAATATATTCGGTAGTACTTGCTATATCACTGAAAAGAAATAAGGAATCATGCGATTTTTAATCAATCAGGGGATGCATAACTCCTTATTAAGGGAGGATTAGTGATATCAATTAACAATGGCAGTCGTTTGAAAATTCCTTAACCTGTTTCTCGGCATCCTCTTTTGTGACTCCATACTTAGCTTGAATTTTTCCAACGAGCTGATCTTTTTTACCGGCGATAACGTCCATTTCGTCGTCAGTAATATCTCCCCATTTTTCGAGAGCTTTACCTTTGAGTTGTTTCCAATTTCCTTCGATTTGATCCCAGTTCATAATATTTCTCCTAAAAATTCACTTGAAAAATCTACAAAGAAGTTAGCTACTTGCTAAAACAATTTAGTTCAGTAATAACGAGCTAACGATTCGCATAGTATTTATCTTCTCTAAACTATGAATTAACTTTAGTACTTCAAATCTTTATCTTTTGCTAAATAGAAAATTAATTTCTATATTATTCAATAGCTTAGATAAGAAATTAAATTTATTTTTTTTATTTTATTTGCGTAAACAATTGATAAATGATTGATCGCATCTTTGTGGTATTGTGCAGAGAATGACTAGTCATAATTGTGTATTTTTATGATGGTACGGATGACAGTCATGAAAAAGTTGTCAATATCCAGTTTTTAAATTGATAAGGAGAACATGATGGCTCAGGAAAAAACGCTGACACCTAATCCCGCAACGAATCTTAATGTCAACAATTTAAAAGATCTCAAAGACGCCAAAACAGAAGCTGAATTAAAACAAGAGCTGGCAATGCTCAAAACTCAAGTAAGCGAATTGATGAAAGAGATAAAAAGAATCAGTGAAAAAGGTGTTGAACACCTTGGCGATAAAATCGAAAGAGAATTCGAACAATATTCCGAGAAGGCAGCCGACAAAGTACGTGATGCGCAACATGTAGCCGACGATGGTTTAGAAGAAATCAGCGTTCGCGTTAGAAAAAATCCAGTGGCAAGTGTCGCCATTGCCTTTTTTGTTGGGTATGTCATTTCCCGTATCACAGACAGTAAATAGTAAGTCAGTGAAAGCAATTACTGAAACACTTATTGGTTTATTTGATTTAGCTGAATCAGAAGGCAAGCTGTTTCAAAAGAAATTCATTAGCACCGCCGTGATCATCATTGTAGCTTGGGTCGCCGCGTTACTTTTTGTGGTGGCGATGATTTTCTTTATGGCTGGCGCCTATTATTTTTTAATTGAGCAATTACCGTTGTATCAGGTTTATCTGATTATGGGAGGTATTTGTTTTTTCGTGATGGGAATGATGATATGGATAGCCGTTCGGATGAATCGCTAGCAGTCGAAGAAGCCAAGAAGCGCCTACGTAGCTTATCGGAGAGTGTCGATCCCTTAAGCGTTATTAAAGAACACCCTATTAAAGCAGTAGGGATGGCTTTTCTGGCCGGTGTTGCATTAAATGCAGCACAAAAAGGCAAACCATTGCCACCGAGCTTATTTGAGTTGGGTACGCAATTATTAAAACGGTTATAGAGTATTTATTAAAATACCGAGTTTCTTCCTTTATAATGAGAATAATAATCTTAGCCTTGATAGGCATGTTGGGTGTCGTGCAAGCGTATGCTTTCGATATTAACCCATTCAAAAAATATGATGGCAGTCATGAGTTAGTTTTAAACGATGAAGCAACAGAAAAATCAGCCGCCATGTTGGCAAGCCTTATCATTCATCCTGTTCATGAAGAATTGACTGTTCGATCGTTCCGTTTGATCAAGGAACGAAAAATGCCCGGTCATAAAGTCATTACTGATGAAATGATTGACAAAACAATTCGTGGCGTCAGATGGAATGATGATCCACTCAATCTGTTGCCAGATAACCCTCTGGTATGGTTTGACAACTTTAAGAACGCAAGCGAAAACTCAGATCGAATTACCAGTCATTACGATTTGTTTTATCGCAGCCATCATCATGATTTGCAATTTTTACACGCAATGGCTTCTTCCGATGAAGAGAAGGCTGGAGATACACAAAAGGCTGTCATGATGTGGGCGGAATTTAGTTACAAAGTAGCGTCTCAATTCATTCCTATCCACACTCGCTTTAGCGCGATGCAGCAGTTTTTGTCTCCCGAATCTTTTCGTATCTTCAAAAAGTATTTTATGAATGAAGGATTACGTAAAAACTGGACACCGGCTTATTTGTTTTCGTTGAAATGTTTTCGGCAGAGAATAGGCCAGAATTTATTTACCCCTTTGGATTGTTCTGAAACGGATTGGCTACCTGCAAAAGAAACTATACAAAACATTGCATTAGGTAGTTTATTGCACGTAATTCAAGACTCATTCTCAGACAGCCATGTTTCTCGAAATCCCGAATACGAAGGCGAATATTCGTTGATTCATGGACGTTCCGCGATTAATACTTTTAATGCCTATACTAAGCAAAGTTTCAATTTACACCGTGGCGCAGATGGATATCCGAAAGACTATAAAGGCGCGCTGAGTGAACATGATTTAAATCTTGAAGAGGTTTGTGCACAAATCATTTCCAATGTGTTATCTGATCGAGAGAAACCGAGAAAAAAACATCAATGGAACAAAACGGCGAGTTATTTAAAAAACGGTGTTTTCCGAATTACCAATCCTAATGCGTTAGCAGGCGCTGGTAAGTATGAATGATGCTGATGTAATTTTAAATCTCGGTGGCACTGACGTGATAGTTTATTTTGCGACTATGGTTCTTTATTTATCCAATGACCAGTTGGCCTAAGGTCACCACCTTCTATTGCGTAACTTCTCATCGATTTCAAATTACCTGTAGTGAGCGTGATGGTGTGATTGTCGCGGGTGTGATCTAATAAATACGATAAAGGCACAGAATTATCAGGCTCTTCTAGCTTGATCAAGCCATTTTTATCGACGGCAGCTTTATTGATATCTTCATTTAAATGTTTTTGTTGTTCTTGATGATCAGCTAAAACTTGGTCTAAAGTCTGAGTAGGAGCATGTTCTTTGACCGAAAATCCTTGCGTGCGCAATCCATCGATAAACGCTAAACCAAATTGATCCGATGCGACGTGAGTGAAACGAATCTGTGTTTTAGTTGATGGGAATAATACCGACATTTGAGCCACAGCATCTTTTGCAATGGCGATAATGACTTCTTGTGGAACATCAGTGATGCGATATGCATGTTTTACTGGCTTGGGTTTATTTATACAGCCAAGTAGAACGATGGCCGTCAAAACAATTAATAAAATTTTTTTCAACGCGCTTATCTCCTGCATATTTGTAAGTTGATTCTATTCCATGCTCATAAAATGAAGGTGTCTATTGTTATCACTAATGAGATGATACGTCGAGCACTTTGCACGGTTACAATTTTGGCTGATCAGTTGAATGTACAATCAGACTCAAGCTGACGAACGATTAACGCTATGTCCAAAAAACAGAAGAGAGGGCAGGGGCAGTATCACTTGCATCCATTAAAAAACCCAGATAGGTTTATTTTTCAAAGCAATGCCAGCGTACTGCCCACTATAGAATGATTCTAAACGAAATCCACCATGACATTGACGCCCACTACCAATTGAGCATCGGCGTTGGTATAGGTGTGAAAGCCATTATAGATTCCTTTATCTTGCCATCCATCATCGGTAATGTGCACATAATCGCCTTGATTGCCATTGACGATCAGTTTATTACTGGTATCGGATAATGCTTTCAACTGATTTGCATTGAGTGTCACACCACTGTCGCTACCGGATAGACCGTACAAATAGATCTTTTCAATCCCCGTAATTTTCCCAGAAAAATTGGTCAAATCTAGATTCGCATCCACCGCGGCTACCGCTAATGTATCGCCGTTACCAAGACCGCCATTGACCAGTTTGAAATTCAAATCGCTCACACGAATTAGATCGTTGCCGTTGCCCGCGTGGTAAGTATCTGCTCCGCCTTTCCCGATAAGGGTATCGTTGCCATTACCTGCTTCAAAACGTTCGGCTGCTTTAGTGCCCACAAGCATATCGCTTTTATTGGTGCCTTTAATGACCTTGTCCGAATTCGAGAAGAAATCACTGCGTCCGAAAATGACATAACTCGAATGTTCATTCGGAGCAAATCTTGTACCATGAGACACCATCAAGTCATCAAAACCATCACCATTGATATCTCCTGCGCCACTGATGTTACTATTATAAAGTCCTAAGCTATCCAAAGCTTTTAATCCATCAATACGGAAACCGGCATCACTGGCTAAATTCGCTAAATCCAGTGTGGCGTTAAAACCGGTCGATTTGCCGAAAATAACATAGACAGAACCAGAAGAATCACCATTATAATCGGTTCCTGGAGCACCGATCAGTATGTCGCCCAAACCATCGCCATTGACATCGCCTGCGCTACTAACTGAACCACCTAATCCATCCTTATCTGTCACGCCATTAATGGTAAAGCCATTGCTGCCATTGAGACTGGCCAAATTCACCACCGCATCAAACCCAGACGCTTTGCCAAACACGACATAACCGGAACCGGGTTCATTTCCAATGACCCCACTACGAGGCGCGCCAATTAATACATCTGCAAAACCGTCACCATTGATATCTCCCGCAGTACTGACAGACTCACCTGCTAAATCATACTTAGAGATGCCATCCAAACGAAATCCATTGGTACCATCGAGCGAGGTCATTTCTAAATTTGCAGCGAATCCAGAGGCTTTACCGAATACGACATAACTAGACCCGCCATACGTTGGGTTATTACCGCCTGATGATGCACCGACAATCAAATCACCATAACCATCACCGTTGATATCGCCAGCACTAAGCGAACTGCCAAAATTATCTTGTCTGTAAATGCCGCCGTAGACACCATGCAAACGAAAACCATCCGTCCCATTCAATGTTTGGACATTGATGCTGTTACTGGCAAAACTACTTTTACCAAATACTACATAGCTCTCACCTTCATAATAACCTCCATATAGACCTAGGATAATATCGTCAATATGGTCACCATTGATATCGCCTGCACTACTTACGGTAATTTCATTATTGTTGTGTTCACTTTCTAAACCAACAATACTGATGCCGGTATTTTTGTCCTGCAAAGCAGTACTTAAACTTTGGGTGTCACTGAAACCTGCGCCTTTACCAAAGAAAATAGAGGCACTAAACGCGGTATAAGTAGTTCCAGCAATCAGCAAATCATCGAAACCATCGCCATTAAAATCCCCTGCTGTGGTTGTCCGATTTGCTCCATAAACGTCGCGAATTAATTGAAAACCGTTATTACCATTGAGTGTCGATGAATCAAATGTTGCACTAAATGGCGTATTTTTACCAAAAATTACATTACTTGAGCCATAATTTGAGGTTCCCTTATCGCCAATGACAATATCATCGAAACCATCCCCATTCACATCTCCTGCACCACTTATCCCATTCACATCTCCTGCATCACTACCACCCAAAAGAGAAGTATTTATCTTAAAACCATTGCTACCATTGAGTGTAGTTAAATCAAAAACTTGTACCATGTTAAAAATCCCTATAAAAAACCAGAAAAGAAAATATTTGCGAGATAACGATTACGTGATTACTAATAAAAATAAACAGTTAAACTATACTGTAATGTCATTCTTTCAAAAAAGATATGGTAAGGATCTGTGATTCTTGTCCTATGAAATAGGCAACAATTTCTCAAGAATGTGGCCTTAAACCGATAGGAAATTCGTTTAGACGACGGGATTCGTTAAGTGGCTGACGTTTGGTTGACGGGGTTACTTAATCTCATTTCATTTTTTTGTAACTCGATCATATGATTTGTCTTTATTATATTCACGATCCAATGTGCAGTTGGTGTTATGCCTTTACACAAAGTTGGACTAACTTACAGAAAATACTCCCCGGTGACATTCAAGTTTTCAGCGTCGTGGGTGGTTTAGCACCGGATAGCAACGAACCGATGCCATTGAATACACAAAAAATGGTTCAGCAAGCATGGCAAACAATAGAAAAAACCGTGCGAGATGTTCGATTCAATTGGGATTTTTGGTCACGAAATACCCCGTATCGTTCAACTTATCTGGCATGCCGTGCGGTTCTTGCCGCGAAAAAACAGCGGCTAACGGCGGAAGTCGAGATGATTCACTCGATTCAAACGAGTTATTATCAAAAAGCTCGGAATCCCTCGCTACCAGAAACTTTGCATGAATGTGCACGTGAAATCGGTTTAGATATGTTGCAATTCGCTAAAGATTTAAGCAGTGCTGAAATAGAAAACGAATTGCAGCGAGAGATTCGGTTTGCGCGTGATATGGGAGTGTCTTCATATCCTTCGTTACGATTGCAGCATCGCGGCATCTTACATACTATTTCTGTTGATTATCACGATCATGAAACGATGCTCAATCAAATTAACCGAGTCCTCCAAAAAACGTAAGTGACGGTTATTTCATCTGATGAATCAGCAGGTTTTCTAAAGTTAATCGATATATCTCAGAAAGCTTTTCGAGATCATCCACATGCACATGTTCGTTGATCTTATGAATCGTAGCGTTGCGAGGACCGAATTCAACGACTTGCTTGCAAATATCCGCAATAAAACGTCCATCCGAGGTGCCTCCGGAAGTAGAGAGTTCCGGATCGATTGTGGTAACTTGCCGGATCGCATCACTTATGGCATCGGCTAATTCACCTTTGGGTGTGAGAAAAGGTTTTCCAGACAATTCCCATGCCAAATCGTACTCAAGTTTATGTCGATCAAGAATGTCATGCACGCGTTTTTTGAGGGACTCAACAGTGCTGGCGGTCGAAAAGCGAAAATTAAATAACAGTTCGAGTTTGCCTGGAATGACATTGGTTGCACCCGTACCGCCATGAATATTGGAAATATGCCAGGTTGTGGGTGGGAAATATTCATTGCCTTGATCCCATTCGGTATTGGCTAAATCGGCAATAGCCGGTGCGGCGAGATGAATCGGATTTTTGGCTAGATGCGGATAAGCGATATGGCCTTGGATACCTTTAACCGTTAAATGACCGGATAAAGAGCCTCGTCGGCCGTTTTTGATAGTATCTCCTAGTGTATCCACACAAGTAGGTTCGCCGACGATGCAGTAATCTAATAGTTCTCCACGTGCTTGTAAGGCTTCGACGACTTTGACGGTGCCATCTACTGCGATTCCTTCTTCATCGGAGGTGATCAATAATGCGATTGAACCTGAGTGATCATTATGTTGGGCGATGAAAGCTTCGATTGCGGTGATAAAAGCAGCGAGCGAGGATTTCATATCCGCAGTGCCGCGCCCATACAAGCAACCATTTCGAATGGTCGGCACAAATGGATCGCTATCCCATTGATCCAACGGGCCTGTCGGTACAACATCGGTGTGGCCGGCAAAGCATACAACCGGGGCGCAATCGCCACGGCGTGCCCAAAGGTTGTCTACCTCACCAAAACGCATATTTTCAATTTGAAAGCCGAGTTTTTTCAAACGTTCAATCAAAATTTGTTGACAGCCATTATCGTTGGGCGTCAAAGAAGCGCAAGCAACTAATTGTTGTGCAAGTGTCAACGTATCATTGGACATAAATGTTTCCTAAGCAATAGAAAGAAATGACAGTTTTTTCTGAATGAAGCGAAATTGATTGTGATGCAATGACTGCGCTTAATTTCATTCAATAACGTGGTATAAAAATATCGGGATAGTATAGAGCTTTGAAAGATTATCAGGTACATTTGGTAACGTAAGTTTTGTACGGAACCGGATTTTACCCATCGGTTCCATTTTTGCACAGTTCACATTTGAATATTAAGCTGTTCATTCAAACCATTGCGGAGAAAATACCCATGCTATCGTTTCTTTTTTCTGTCATTTTGATTGTGGTTGTAATCACCAGCGTTATTGTAATGGTACCCGTGTTACGCAAAACTTTGGTATCGCAACCGGTATTACAAATTTTCCGCCGTATGTTGCCGCAAATATCGCAAACTGAGCAAGAAGCCCTCGATGCGGGCACAGTATGGTGGGAAGGCGATTTATTCGGTGGCAAACCCGATTGGAAGAAATTATTATCCTATCCTAAACCACAATTAACCGAAGAAGAACAAGCATTTATAAATGGACCGGTCGAACAGCTTTGCAGTTTGTTGAACGAATGGAAAATTACGCACGAATTAAAAGATTTGCCGCCTGAAGTTTGGCAATTCATTCGCGATAATGGTTTTTTTGGCTTAATCATCCCCAAACAGTATGGTGGTTATGGGTTTTCTGCATTGGCGCATTCCGGCGTGGTGATGAAGATTGCATCGCGTAGCGGAACTGCTGCCGTCACTGTGATGGTACCCAATTCACTTGGTCCGGCGGAGTTGTTATTACATTATGGTACCGAAAAACAGAAAGAGTATTATTTGCCGAGATTGGCAAAAGGTTTGGAAATTCCTTGTTTTGCGCTGACTTCTCCCGAAGCGGGTTCTGATGCAGGATCGATGCCGGATTATGGCGTCGTGTGCCGCCAAGACCACGATGGTCAAAGCGATGTGTTAGGTATGCGCGTCACTTGGGATAAGCGTTATATTACCTTAGGGCCTGTTGCAACGCTGTTGGGTTTAGCGTTTAAACTGTATGACCCAGATCGAATACTCGGTGGCGCTGAAGATCTCGGTATTACCTTGGCGCTGATACCCACCGATACACCGGGCGTCAATATCGGGCGGCGCCACTATCCATTGAATGCGGTATTTCAAAATGGCCCTAATTCTGGAAAAGATGTGTTCATCCCGATGGATTGGATCATTGGTGGTCAGGAAAGGATTGGACAAGGATGGCGTATGCTGATGAATTGTTTGGCCGCAGGCCGAGCCATTTCATTACCAGCGACGGGTGTCAGCGCAGCCAAACTGGCGGCACGGACCAGCGGAGCTTATAGCCGTTTACGTGTGCAATTCAAACTTCCTATTGGTTATTTTGAAGGGATCGAAGAAGCGTTAGCGCGAATCGGCGGTAATACTTACATGATGGATGCGGCGCGTGTCATGACCGCAAGTGCGATCGATTTGGGAGAAAAACCCTCAGTCGGATCTGCCATCGTTAAATATCACCTCACCGAACGTGGCCGTCAAGCGATTAACGATGCGATGGATATTCACGCCGGTAAAGGAATTTGCATCGGACCCAGCAATTATCTCGGGCGTACTTACCAGCAAATGCCCGTCGGTATTACCGTTGAAGGCGCTAATATATTGACGCGCAATTTGATTATCTTTGGTCAAGGAGCGATCCGTTGTCATCCTTACTTGTTAAAAGAAGTCAACGCGGCTCACGATAATGATCAGAAAAACGCTTTGGAAACATTTGACGCTGCATTATTTGGCCACATCAAATTTACACTACGAAATACGTTTAATAGCCTATTTTACGGTTTATTGAGCAACCATTTAAAAAATATTGTGCCGGAAAATTGCTTGCCAGAAACTGAGATCTATTATCGGCAGTTGACACGTTTTTCAGCAAGCTTTGCGTGCATAGCGGATATTGCTTTAATGCGTTTAGGCGGCTCACTAAAACGCAAAGAAAGACTATCCGCTCGTTTGGGCGATGTCTTAAGTTTGATGTATCTGTGTTCAGCTACCTTAAAGCATTTTGAGGATCAAGGGCGGCAGAGTGCAGATTTGCCATTATTGCATTGGTCAATGCAGGATGCGTTTTATCACATACAACACGCTTTTGATGAGTTTCTAACCAATTTCCCCGTACCGATCGTTTTTGTTTGGATGTTGAAAGGGCTGGTATTTCCCCTGGGTAAACGGTGTAAACCGCCCAGTGACGAATTATCACATCAAGTAGCACGATTTTTGATGAAACCAGGCGTTGATCGAGATCGTTTGACTGACGGAATGTATGTTCCCAAAGCGACTAATTCTGCAAAAGAAACGGAACCGTTGGCGGATTTAGAGCAAGCATTCCAATGTGCGATCGATAGTGAAGCTGCGGAAGCAAAAATACGTGAAGGCGTCAAAGCAAAACGTATTACCGCGAAAGGAAAAGAAAAGATTGCACAAGCGTTGCAATTGAATTTCATTAGTGCAGCAGAAGCGGAATTGCTTTATCAATTGAGAGAATTGCGAAGTAAAGTAATCAAGGTGGATGATTTCACCAAGGATTTTAGCCATCACGATAAAGAACAAGTTAATTGATATTGAGCGAATCGCTTGAGAAGAGGAGTAGGGTGATGCAGCCAGAAAAGCCGCATGATAGTGTTGATGTAATCTCGGTTGATCAAGCAAAAACACTGGATGGTCTTTTTAGAGAACGGGTAAAGCGTTCGGGCGAGCAAGTGGCCTATCGCTATTTCAATAAATTGACCGAGCAATGGGATAGCTATACTTGGAGTCACATGGATCGGTTTATCGCGCGGTGGCAAGGCGCTTTGGAACAAGAAAAACTGGTCCCGGGCGATCGAGTCGCCGTCATGGTAAGAAATTGCCCCGAATGGATTATGTTTGAACAAGCGGCGCTCGGATTAGGTTTGGTGGTGGTACCGCTTTACGTTGACGATCGCGCGGAAAATGCAGCTTATGTGCTGGATCATTCAGAAGCCAAAATTTTATTGTTGGAAGACGTGCAAAAATGGCGCGATTTTCTTGCCTTAACACCGGAACAAAAACTGAGCATCGATAAGGTGCAACGCATCGTTGTGTTGCGCTGTGCGGATTTAAATTTAGATATATCGAAACCGCAAGTCGTGTCGGTGCATGATTGGTTGCCAGCACAGGCCGGTGAAGTCAAACATTTGGACAAAGATCCCCACGATTTAGCGACGATTGTTTATACCTCCGGCACTTCCGGTCGACCCAAAGGTGTCATGCTCAGTCATCATAATATTTTGACCAATGCTTATGCGAGCACTGAAACGGTCACCATTTATACAACGGATTGGATGCTTTCATTTTTACCGTTGTCGCATATGTTTGAGCGCACTTCTGGTTACTATCTTTCGATAATGGCAGGAGGCGCTATCGCGTTTAATCGTTCGATTCCTGAGTTGCAAGAAGATTTGCTGTCGATTCGCCCTACCTTGATGATTTCGGTTCCACGGATCTTCGAACGTATTTATGCTGGAATTCGCGCTAAATTGGACGAGAGCTCAAGTTTCGCGCGTTGGTCGTTTAATCTTGCAGTGGATGTCGGATATCAACGGTTTGAATATCAGCAGGGTAGAGCCTGTTGGAGCTTGAAGTTGCTGCTATGGCCTTTATTGAAAAAAATGATCGCGGACAAAGTGCTCAATAAATTAGGGGGAAGATTGCGTTTTGTTATTAGCGGCGGTGCGCCGCTGTCTGCGGAAGTTTCTCGGGTATTTATCGGATTAGGGTTACCGATTTTGCAAGGTTATGGCATGACTGAAAGCAGTCCGGTGGTTAGCGTCAACCGCCCTGATGATAATGTACCTGCCAGTATTGGGCTCACATTGCCAGGTGTGCAGGTGAAATTAGGGGAAAACGATGCGTTAATGATTCGCGGTTCGAATGTCATGTTGGGCTACTGGAAAAACGAAGAAGCAACCAAGCAAGCAATATCGTCGGATGGTTGGTTGAATTCTGGAGACGTAGCGCGTATCGATCAACAAGGTCATATTTTTATTACCGGTCGACATAAAGAAATCATCGTATTGTCAACCGGCGAAAAAATACCTCCCGCAGATATGGAAGCGGCAATTCTGCAAGAATCACTTTTTGATCAAGTCATGATCGTAGGGGAGGGGCGTTCATTTTTAAGTGTGTTAGCCGTGCTCAATGCGCATGCTAAAGAAAAATTTTTCACCAAATACGGTCTGGATCAAACGCTGAACCAAAATGGACAAAAAAGTCATGTTGAAGAAGTATTGCTTGACAAGGTTACTCGTCAAACCAACGCATTCCCGGGTTATGCAAGAATACGTCGAATTGCTGTGATTGATGAACCGTGGACAGTCGATAACGGACTTTTAACGCCGACACTGAAATTAAAGCGTAATAAAGTGCTGGAAAAATATCATGAAGTGATTGAGCAGTTATATAACGGGCGTTGAAATTCTATTGCTGTTGGAAAATAGTATTGATGGCAATTTTCGATAACAAAGGAGTCGACTATTATGAGTAAAGACACCAATAAGCTGGATAAAATCGTCTTGGAAGCGCGCCGTCAAGCAGAAAAGCGCGCGCAGGGCTATCGTGAACAAGCATTGAAATTATTTCCGTGGATTTGTGGGCGGTGTGCACGCAGCTTCGATCATAAAAATCTCCAGTTGCTTGAAGTGCATCATAAAAACAGCAATCACGACGACAACCCGCCCGATGGCAGTAATTGGGAATTGTTGTGTACCTACTGCCATGAGAATGAACATTCCAAGTTAAAAGATGCGATGGGTCGAGTCGGTGGCGATTCGGTCGATGCAAACGCTACATTCAATCCTTTTGCGAATCTCAAGGAAATGATGAAAAATAAATCGTGATTTTTTTATGAATCGCATGGTTTCTTTATCCAATCAATCTTCTTCGTCGGCTAAAACGATAATGTCTGCTATTCCTGAGTATGTTGAACGTCAGGAATTGCATGCCGAACTGAATGCTGCGGTGTATGAGTTATTGCTGCCGCCGTTACAGCTTTCCCATTTGGTTTTGTTGTCAGACCGCCATTGGATTGAACAAGAACGCCATTTGATTGCGGAATTGTGCGCTAACTTCCAAGTAGATCCTCCTGAGTCGCACGAAAACGATTTTAATGTGGACTGCGGTGAATTTCGACTGCGATGGGAACGGCATACGGAATATTCTACCTATACGATTTATCGTACCCAGCCATTTGACATACCTTTTCAGCAACCTGCGATTACCTATGTTCCGCAAGATTGGTTGACGCGCTTGCCGGGTCAGTTGCTCGTCGCTACTCATATCGTTTTGGAAGACAGAATTCTTCCCAAGCGCGGTTTACATGAGTTATCCGCATTTTTTACCTCAGGAACGGTAATCGGCTCGAAAGTCGCAGGTGGTGCCGCTACGATATGGAGCGATAATCAAATTCATTCGGATGGTTTTGGACGTATTTTGATTCATGATGAGAATTTACGTAGTCGCCAAGTGGGGCGGTTAATTCAGCGATTATTGGAAATTGAAACGTATCGTATGTTAGCCATGCTGCCATTGCCCATTACGCGAAAAATCATTCCACAGTTGGCGCGGGCGGATCAGCGTTTAGCGGAAATAACGGCGAATAGCGTGGAAGCAAGCAGTATCGAAGATGAACAGCGGTTATTATACGAACTGACTAAATTGGCCGCTGAAACAGAACGATTATCTGAACAAACCAGTCATCGGTTTAATGCATCGCGAGCGTATTATGATATCGTCAAGCTGCGTATTGCCGAATTGCGGGAAGAGCGCATCGAGGGATTGCAAATGCTGCAAGAATTCATGATTCAACGTTTGTCTTCAGCAATGGGTACGTGTGAATTAGTTAATTCCAAACTGGAAACACTGTCAACGCGATTAGAGCGCGCCACAGCTTTACTTCGCACGCGAGTCGACTTGTCGATGGAAGGGCAGATCCGCGATTTGTTAAAATCAATGGACCAACGTGCGCATTTACAGTTGCGGCTGCAAGAAACAGTCGAAGGGTTATCTGTTGTCGTATTGAGTTATTACTTGCTGAGTATACTTGGATATGGGTTCAAAGCCTTCAAAGCAGCTGGCCATGAGATCAATGTCGAATTATTAACCGGCCTCGCCATTCCGGTCGTGATACTGATCGTTTTTATGGCATTAGACGCTTGCGCAGTGTGATTAAAAAATCGCATTGATAGTCGATGAATTTAACCTACCTAACATTCCGTGATACTAACAGCCAAGCCGCCTAAGGAAGTTTCCTTGTATTTTGTGGACATTTCCAATCCGGTTTGTTTCATCGCGTTAATGCAATTATCCAACGACATAAAATGCTGCCCATCACCGCGCAACGCTAATGACGCCGCAGTATAAGCTTTAATGGCGCCGAAACCATTGCGTTCGATGCACGGTACTTGAACAAGGCTGCCGACGGGATCGCAAGTCATCCCTAAATGATGTTCCAATGCAATTTCAGCAGCATTTTCGATTTGCTCTGTCGTTCCGCCTTTTACCGCGCAGACTCCTGCTGCAGCCATCGCAGAAGCAGATCCTACTTCACCTTGGCATCCCACTTCCGCACCGGAAATCGAGCTATTGTGCTTGATTAGCCCGCCAATCGCGCCAGCGACTAACAAGAAATCACGCACTTGCTCAGATGATATGTTTTCGTGTTTAACTAAATAGTAAATAACCGCCGGTATCACTCCCGCAGCGCCGTTGGTTGGTGCAGTAACAACCATGTGCCCCGCAGCATTTTCTTCATTGACCGCCATGGCATAGGCGCAAAGCCAATCATTCATATTGGCTTTATCGGGTTGATTGGTTAATTGTTGATATAACGCATTCGCACGGCGTTTAATGTTGAGACCCCCGGGAAGTCTGCCCTCTGCCATTAAGCCTTTTTCTAAACAAGTACGCATCGCATTCCAGATCGCATCGAGCCCGCGATTGAGTTCTGTTTCGCTCATGCGCTCTTGTTCATTGCTTCTTTTCATAGCGCTGACAGAAGATTGGCTATTGATCGACATTTTCATCATCTGGTTAGCGTTTTCAAAAGGAAAACCACATGATTGAACCGGTTCAATTTTAAGCGGTGCAATGATTTGATCGATTTCAGCGATGGTTGAAATAAAACCACCCCCAATCGAGAAATAAGTTTCACTGAGCAGCGTTTTGCCAGTGCCATCAAGCAATTGACAAATCATGCCATTGGGATGCTCAGGTAATGGATCGCCACGGTCAAAAATAATGTCATCAGCAGGATTGAAATGAATCAATATGTGATTGTCGGTATAAAACGAAGTTTGCTGCCACAGTTGTTGAAAAAGCGTATTGACATCTTCTTTTGCCAACGCGATCGGCGTATGTCGATGCATGCCTAAAGTAACCGCGCGATCCGTTGCATGTCCTTTTCCCGTGAAAGCAAGCGATCCTCGTAACGTGCAACGAACTTGAAGAAATTCTGGAATTGCACTGTTAGCGACGAAATTTTCTAATCGGTCACGAAAATTCTTGGCGGCTACCATGGGACCCATCGTGTGTGAACTGGAGGGGCCGATGCCAATTTTGAAAAGATCGAGCGTACTAATAAACATGCAATAACAACCTATAAAAGATAGAAGGATTCATGCTATTTAACGAATGAGTTTATTTAAGTTTATTCTACTTTCATCAATTTAAAAGATACTCACAATTTAAAATGTACCCTACTTTAAAAGTGTGAAGCTTTATGTAGCATTATCTTCTAAGTTTACCAAACATGTTCAATCAAATGTTTCACAATCTTGACTTCGATGGAATCTCTAAGAGGATCTTGCTTGCCTAAGTGAGGTATGCTTATTTTCATGGAGTCCGAAGTTTCATAAAATGAAGACATGAGATGGAGGATAAAGATGGAATTACCGCGCGCACAATATAGTCATGAGTTTCGTAAGGAATCAGTTAAGTTTTTCAAAGAAAGTGGATTGACGTTGGTTGAAGTGGCAAAAAGACTGTTATTACCCAAGGGGACGCTAAAGACTGGGTTTGCGCTGAAAAGCGAGGAAAACTCGCTGCAGTAGGCAAAAGTCAGAAGGTGCTGACTGAAGTTGAGTTAGCGCTATCCAGAATGCGCCGTACACGCGAGACCTACAGTGCGAGGCGCTGGTATATCATGACTTGGCGGATCACGGGGTACAAACCACGCCATACCGCGTTCGAACATTGCGCAAGAAATTGAATTTGCGCTGCAAGCAAAAGCTGAAATTCAAAGTGACGACTGATTCCAGGCATAATTTACCGGTTGCGCCCAATATTCTAAACCGGGAATTTACTGTTAGAGCACCCGGTAAAGTATGGGTCAGTGACATTACTTAGATTCCTGCAGAGGAAAGCTGATTGTATTTTGCTGGCGTAAAAGATCTATTGAATGGCGAGCTGGTGGGCTATGCCATAAATGAGAGAATGACCAGGCATTGAGTGATACAAGCCTTGTTTCGTGCCATTGCAAGTAAGCATTCAGATAAGCGGCTCATTGTTCATTCAGATCAAGGTAGTCAATACTGTGCACACGATTACCAGAATTTATTGCAACCACATTTGGCATGATCGCTTCCATAAGCCGCAAGGCGAACTGCTATGATCATGCGCCGATGGAAAGCTTCTGGGGATTACTTAAAACCGAGCTGGTGCATCATCGAAGATTCAAAACACGGCAACAAGCCATTCAGGAGATTATCGAATAGTTCGAAATCTTCTATAACCGACAGCGCAAGCAAGAAAAATCAGGATATTTATTGCCTGCACAATTTTCACAGCAATACTATGCCAATCTGCTTGCCACTTAAACCGATGGACTCCATTTTTGACAGAACACTTCAATACTTCTTTTGCCAAATCAATGCCTATCGTTGTAATCTTCATGTCGGACGCTCCTCTCGATTTGGCAGGCTTTATTGCACCACTACCTTGGCACTTCGATGCCCTTTAGGGTAGTGGGCGTCCATTCCATTATTTTTATTCCGATATTGACACACCAAAAAAAAGCCGCGACCTAATTGCTAGATCGCGGCTTTAATTCGAGTTAAACAGAATAGAATTAACGTTGGGTTTCTAATGCAGCAATTCTTTCTTCTAACGGAGGGTGGGATCTAAACAAATTGCGCAAGCCTGCGCCACCGCCGCTAGAAATTCCAAATGCAGAGAGCTGCTCGGGAAGTTGTGCTTGTTGTGAATTAATTTGGAGTCGACGTAGCGCTGCGACCATTTTATTTCTGCCGGCCAAACTTGCACCTCCGGCATCGGCGCGGAATTCACGCTGTCTGCTAAACCACATGACAATGATGGTGGCCAATATACCGAGCAGTAATTCGGCTACGATCGTTGTTATCCAAAAAGCTGGACCATGTCCTTCTTCCGTTTTGAAAACTACACGATCAACCGTATGTCCGATCACACGAGAAAAGAACATGACAAACGTATTGACTACACCTTGAATCAGCGCCAATGTGACCATGTCGCCATTGGCAATATGACTCACTTCATGCGCCAATACGGCTTCTGCTTCGTCTTGATTCATGTTGTTGAGTAATCCAGTGCTGACCGCAACCAACGCATCGTTCTTAGACATGCCGGTGGCAAATGCGTTGACATCTGGCGCGTCATAGATGGCTACTTCTGGCATGCCGATTCCAGCGGCTTGTGCTTGCTTTTGTACTGTGGTGACTAACCAATGTTCTTGAGCGTTGCGCGGCATTTCAATGACCTGCGCTCCAGTCATCTGTTTGGCTGTCCATTTGGACATGGCAAGTGAGATGAATGAACCGCCAAATCCGAAAACGGCTGCAAAAGCAAGTAAGGAATTGAGATCAAGACCGGTCCCTTGAGCATCCAAAATTCTGTCGACGCCCAGTAACCTGAGAGTAATACTGAGAACCAGAACGACAGCCAGATTAGTGACTAAAAAAAGCAAAATTCTTTTCATTCAATAACTCCTTAGTTGGTAGAGATTGCACAATTAATATCGATGTAAGGCTGATTTCTCAATTTTCAAGTCATGTTATTTTTAGATTGCTCGTCAATTAAACCAATTTTAACCAATAAAAATTGCTATAGATTAGTTTGTTTACCAAACGAAGAGTTCGCCAAAATATCTATTTTTTAGCATGGATAGATTGTTTTGAAATTTAACGAACTGAACGTGTAACGGGGTGGAAATGTGATCAATGGTATTATTTTTTAGGAGAAGAATTGTTTTCATGCGTAGGAGACTGATTTTCCTGTTTTTGAGATTCGATCCTAACGATTTGAAATAGCACTTCGTTTTGCTTGACCATGCCTAAATCACTGCGTGCTCGTTCTTCAACAGCTTCCAGCCCTTGCTTCAAGTCGCTCAGTTCAGCTTCTAGCATATTGTTGCGTTGTTGCAGTTTTAAGTTATTCTGACGAGCTTCCGCGACTTCTTCTTCAACTTGCCAAACTCTTTTCCAACTTGATTTACTAAACCAAAGCGGGTATTGCAACAACGCAATTATCGCAAACAATATAAGTGCGAGTAATTTCATTATCGGAGTTGATAAAAAGCTCCTCGTCCTGCGTAATGAGCTGCATCGCCCAAATCTTCCTCGATTCTTAATAGCTGGTTATATTTCGCCAGGCGGTCAGAACGTGATAAGGAGCCTGTTTTGATTTGTAAAGCATTGGTAGCAACGGCAATATCAGCGATAGTGGTATCTTCTGTTTCTCCCGACCGGTGTGAAATCACCGCGGTGTATCCGGCGCGTTTTGCCATTTCAATGGCTGCGAGAGTTTCTGTCAAAGTGCCAATTTGATTGACTTTGATCAGTATTGAATTGGCAATTTTTTGTTGAATGCCTTGTTGCAGAATTTTGGTGTTGGTGACAAAAATATCATCGCCCACTAGTTGAACGGATTTTCCCAGTTTTTCTGTTAACAGCTCCCAGCCTTTCCAGTCATGTTCGCTCATGCCGTCTTCAATGCTGATAATTGGGTATTTATCGACCCACGCCGATAGATAATCAACGAATTGTGCAGAAGTCAGATGTAACCCATCTGAACCTAAATGATATTTTTCGTCTTTGTAAAATTCCGAGCTGGCGCAATCAATGCCGATTGCCACTTCTTTACCGGGTTGATAGCCCGCTTCATCAATCGCTTGTACGATTAATTGCAATGCAGCTTCGTTATTTTCCAAGTTGGGAGCAAAACCGCCTTCGTCGCCGACTGTGGTCGGCATATTTTTCTTGTCGATGAGTTTCTTTAAAGTAGCGAAAATCTCTGCGCCACAACGAATCGCATCATGAAAGTTTTGAATTCCTAGCGGAACAATCATGAATTCTTGCATATTGATGTTGTTGTTGGCGTGGGCTCCGCCATTAATAACATTCATTAAAGGTACCGGCATGGACATTTGCCCCGCGCCACCTATATATCGATAGAGCGGCAATCCCGATTCTTCAGCGGCAGCTTTAGCAATTGCCAGTGAAACAGCCAAGATGGCATTGGCGCCAAGCCTTGATTTGTTTTCAGTGCCATCAAGTTTGATCAGTTCGTGATCCAGGAAGCTTTGGTCGACCGCATCTAATCCCATCAAAGTTTCAGAAATCTCACTATTGACGCTTTCAACGGCTTTGAGTACGCCTTTGCCAAAATAGCGTTGTTTATCACCGTCGCGCAATTCCATTGCTTCGCGAGTTCCAACCGATGCGCCTGAAGGGACTGCGGCTCTACCGAGTATGCCTGATTCCAGCAATACATCGGCTTCAATGGTTGGATTGCCGCGTGAATCAAGAATTTCACGGGCGATGATATCTACAATTGCGCTCATCTACTTTCTTCCTGTTAATTAGTGTTGTTAATTTTTAAGTGGCATGATGATGAAGACATTCATAAAACCGTGCTGACAGCATGAAGTTTTTCATCGTCATTAATCGATTGTTTTTTGGCGGCGGCGAGAGTCGCCTCAATATAGGATTTAAACAATGGATGACCGGTTTGTGGTCTTGATGTAAATTCTGGATGAAACTGACAAGCTAGAAACCAAGGGTGTTCAGATTCAGGCAATTCGATCATTTCACAGAGACTATCTTCTTTGGATAAGCCGCTGATATTAAGTCCAGCCTGTTCCAGTTTTTCTATAAAAGCGCCATTGACTTCGTAGCGATGACGATGTCTTTCAGTGATTTTATCTGCACCATAGGTTTTCCAAGCCAAAGAACCCTTTTTAAGAAGACATTCTTGCCCTCCTAACCGCATACTACCGCCAATATCAGAATTTTCATTACGTGTTTCTAATTGACCGTCACGTGTTCGCCACTCGGTAATGAGTCCAATCACGGGATACGGGGTATCTGGATTAAATTCAGTACTATGCGCACCTTTCATATTCGCTTTATTGCGTGCGTATTCCACCACTGCAAGTTGTAATCCAAGGCAGATGCCTAGATAGGGAATACGTTTGGTACGTGCATATTGTACCGCCATAATTTTTCCCTCAACCCCACGTTTACCAAAGCCGCCTGGTACTAAGATACCATCCATGCCCGCTAAGCAATCGGTACCTTCCTTTTCAATGTTTTCTGAATCAATATAGCAAATATGGACCCGGCTTTGTGTATGAATGCCTGCGTGAGTCAGCGCTTCAGATAACGATTTATAGGATTCGGTTAGATCGACATATTTGCCAACGATGGCAATCTTGGTTGTGTATTTGGGATATTCCAACGCATAGATTAATTTTTTCCAGACGCTAATGTTAGCCGGTTTAGCAAGAATATTTAATTTATGACAGATGATTTCATCGAGCATTTGCTCGTGTAACAGTGCCGGAATCTTGTAAATGCTATCGACATCCACTACGGAAATTACCGCTTCTTCTCGAACATTGGTAAAAAGAGCAATTTTGCGACGTTCATCTTGAGGCACTTCACGATCTGATCGACACAATAACACATCGGGTTGAATGCCAATTTCTCGAAGTTCTTTTACAGAATGCTGAGTAGGCTTGGTTTTCAGTTCTCCAGCGGAACCGATGTAAGGCAATAAAGTGAGATGAATAAAGCAAGTATCTGTACGTGGATTTTGTACCGCCATTTGGCGTATCGCTTCTAAAAACGGTAACGATTCTATGTCGCCTACTGTACCGCCAATTTCGATAATGGCGACTTGAGCATCACCGACGCCCGCTTGGATATAGCGTTTTATTTCATCGGTAATATGTGGGATGACTTGGACCGTGCCGCCGAGATAATCCCCGCGTCTTTCTTTGCGAATCACACTTTCGTAGATTTGCCCTGTGGTGAAATTATTTTGCTTGGTCATGCGCGTGCTAATAAAACGCTCATAATGCCCAAGATCCAGATCGGTTTCCGCGCCATCTTCGGTTACAAATACTTCGCCATGTTGAAATGGACTCATAGTTCCTGGATCGACATTGATATACGGATCAAGTTTCAACATGGTTACTTTAAGACCACGTGTTTCCAGAAGCGCAGCTAGAGACGCAGCGGCAATGCCTTTTCCGAGAGAGGATACAACGCCGCCTGTCACAAATACATATTTAGTCATGGATCACAAATAGTCAAAATTTAAAGTTTGGCGCAGATAACAGTTCAACACAGAAAACAATAAGGTAGAAAAATTAAAACGATAGTATTTAAGCGCGAATCTCAGCAAGCAATGCAGTCATCATATGCTCAGCTTGAGCGCGATAACTACTTCCAAAAAGATTCAAATGATTCAAAATATGATAGAGATTATAAATTATTTTGCGTGTGTTGTACCCAGAATCCAACGGGGAATTATTTTGGTAAGAAGAATAAAAGTCGGCGGGAAATCCCCCGAAAAGTTCTGTCATAGCGATATCGCTCTCTCTGTCGCCATAATAAACAGCAGGATCAAATAAAACAGGACGACCCAAATCATCGAAAGCATAATTGCCACTCCATAGATCGCCATGCAACAGTGATGCTGAGGGTTGATGGTTTGAAAAAAAATGATGTAATTCAGTCATCAGACGTTCCCCCAGCGTTTGTAATTTTCCTCCATGACCATTGTTGGCAGCGAGTTGGAGTTGATGGTTCAAGCGGTTTTTGCGAAAGAAATCAATCCAATGATTGCTTTGGGTATTCATTTGGGGCGTGCTGCCAATGGTGTTGTTGCGAGTCCATCCATATTGTTTGGCTGTGATACGGTGCATGGCCGCAAGTTGATTGCCTAATGCTTCAGCATTATTTTGTGAGTGACTGTGGAGCGCGATATATTCAAGCACTAACCAAGCGGTTTGTTCGTTATTTCCAATGCACAATGGTTGTGGCACACGGATGGTCTGCGATTGATAAATTTCATTCAGTCCATCGGTTTCTGCCTCAAACATTGTTAAATTTTCTAAGCGATTTAATTTAACAAAGAAATGCTGTGAATCCTGAGAAATTTTGAAACATTGATTGATGCAGCCGCCACTGACCGATTTTTTTTCTTTAATCGAAAAATTTTGTTTTGTAACTGTGCTGATTTGCTGGCTAATATCTTGCCAAAGATCCATACGATGCAATCGATTGTCAGGTTGTTGTACGGTAGTTTTTATGTTTGCAGCCATTGTTTGGCTTTCTTAATTGCGATATTTACTTGTTCTGGAGCAGTGCCGCCGGTGTGATTGCGGCTTTGTATCGAACCTTCTAACGTTAATACCGCTAACACGTCCGCTCCAATGCGATCTGAGAATTGCTGTAATGCTTGGATTGGCAGACTACTCAAGTCACAACCATTTTGCTCTGCAAATTGAACGGTTTTGGCAACAATTTCGTGCGCATCACGAAAAGGAATTCCTTTTTTAACTAAATAATCAGCCAAATCGGTTGCTGTTGCATGGCCGCGTAATGTTGATTGGCGCATGGCATCCGCTTTGACGGTTATACCGGAAAGCATATCGGCATAAATACGCAATGTGTCGATTAACGTATCGACGGTATCAAAAAGCGGTTCTTTGTCTTCTTGATTGTCTTTGTTATAGGCCAAAGGTTGGCCTTTCATTAAAGTCAATAAAGCGACCAAATGACCATTCACACGACCCGTTTTACCGCGCACTAACTCTGGCACATCCGGATTCTTTTTTTGAGGCATGATCGAAGACCCGGTACAAAACCGATCGGCTAATTCGATAAAAGCAAATTGAGGGTTCATCCATAGGATCAATTCTTCCGATAACCGAGAGAGATGGGTCATGATCAGAGCCGCGCAACTGCTAAATTCAATAGCGAAATCCCGATCGGATACCGCATCCAGTGAATTTTCACATACCCCTTCGAAATCTAATAATTTAGCAACCAAATGACGGTCAATCGGATAACTTGTACCAGCCAATGCTGCGGCTCCCAACGGTAACTGGTTGACACGTTTGCGACAATCTAACAGCCGTGCAACATCACGTTTGAACATTTCAAAATAGGCCATTAAATGATGACCGAATGTAATTGGTTGAGCCACTTGCAAGTGTGTGAATCCAGGCATCACTGTATCAGCATGTTTTTCAGCAAGGTCGACCAAAGCATGCTGGGTGTTTTTAATTAAATCGATGATTTCATCAATCGAAGCGCGCAAAAACAAACGAATATCCGTTGCGACCTGATCGTTACGCGAACGAGCGGTATGTAGTCTTTTGCCGGCATCGCCAATTAAATGCGTCAAACGTTTCTCAATGTTCAAATGCACATCTTCTAATTCCAGCTGCCAGTTAAATTGGCCTTCGCGAATTTCATTGCGTATTTGATTAAGTCCCTGTTCAATAGCTTGCCAATCGATTGTGCTGATAATGCCTTGTATGGATAGCATTTTTGCATGCGCTAGCGAGCCTTGAATATCATATTCCGCAAGCCGGTAATCAAACGGAATCGATGCGGTATAGCGTTCGACCAATTCGGAAACCGGTTCGTTAAACCTGCCAGACCAAGTTTTCTTATTATTTTGTTGCAAAGTGTTATCAGTCATGAATTGTGATTGCTTTTTAAATGGACGGCATTATTTTATAAAGATGTTCATTATAAAACATTACGCTCAGTTCAAAATGATTTGCATTGGATGTGTATTGTTCTTCTGAATATAAAAACCGTGAGTGGAAATAAGCTTTGATTGATTTTCTCAACAGGGGCGTATCAATCCAATTCCCAGGGCAAACAATCTTAAAAATTACGCTTTGGTTGAAATAATCAACACTTACCGCCAATGGATAGCTTTGTATTAGTTTTTACTTTCCCTCCCTTCAGGATTGATAGATAATTTGCATCCTTTGGATGTTTATTACAACGTTACAACGCAAGGAGCTATTGATGACAAACTGGCAAAATTCTAATGAGCCTTCTAAAACAACCGATGCATGTCTCGAGTATGCAAAAGCTAAAATTGAATGGTTGCGTAGTGTGCCGGAAAGACAATTTTCTGGCCGATATATATTAATGCTGGTTGGAGCGATCATTGTGATTTTTGCGTGGAAATCTGTTGCTGTTGGGAAAGTTGAGTCGGACATGGCAAAGAAACTCCAGAACGAAAAGCTGACGATTAACCAGCTAGCGCGTGAATATGCTGATCAACAATATATCAAGGAAGAAGAACGGTTTGGCCAAGTGCTTTCGTGGGCTGTTCGTAGTGACTTGATTCGTAGCAATATTGATCAAATCGAGCAGTATTTCGGCGAAGTTGTGCGAATGAAAGATACTGAAAGAGTGGATTTGATAAATGACGAAGGGAAATTATTAGTTTCGACGGATAAACGTTTCGAAGAATCCAAAGCGAATGATTTGTATCCTAAAGAGATTCTCAATCTACAAAAAATAACGCTGAAATCCGATGTCAACAATAACAAAATATTGGTTATTCCAGTGATGGGATTGAACAAGAAAATTGCCACAGTGATTGTTAGCTATAAATTACAAAAGTTTTGAGGTAAATTAAAAATAGCTTCATTGTATTTTTGTATTAGTTCCCAATAAAAGCCTTTAATCATAGAGATTAGAGGCTTTTTAGTCGATGCGGTTAATGTCAGCGCCAAGTTGCGATAGCTTTTTTTCAATATGTTCGTAACCGCGATCCAAGTGATAAATGCGATCGATAGTGGTTTGTCCGCGAGCCACTAATCCGGCAATCACGAGACTCGCGGAAGCACGCAAATCGGTGGCCATGACATGTGCACCATCCAAATGAGAGATGCCGCGTATGATTGCGGTATTGCCTTCGACTTCAATGTCGGCATTCATTCGTTTCAATTCTTGCACGTGCATGAGGCGGTTCTCAAAAATCGTCTCGGTAATGATGGCTGTTTCATCCGCAATACAATTGAGCGCCATAAACTGTGCCTGCATATCCGTTGGGAAAGCAGGGTAGGGCGCGGTGCGTAAATTTACCGACCGAGGTTTGGAATTCATCGTTAAACAAATTTGATTGTTATCTAGGTCGATCTGTGCGCCTGCTTCAATGAGCTTATCGATTACTGCATCCAACAAATGTGCAGCGGTATTATTTAAACGGATTTCACCTCCTGTTGCGGTACAAGCGGTTAAAAAAGTGCCTATTTCGATGCGATCTGGCATCACCGAATGATTCGCTCCATGAAGTGATGGTTGTCCTTCGATAGTAATGATGTCTGTTCCAGCGCCTTGAATTTTTGCGCCCATTGCAATCAAGCAATTGGCAAGATCGACAATTTCTGGTTCACGCGCAGCATTCTCCAAGGTGGTGGTTCCTTCAGCCAGCGTTGCTGCCATCATCAAGTTTTCAGTTCCGGTAACGGTAGTAATATCAAACACAATACGCGTGCCTTGTAGTTTTTTGACGCTTGCATTGATATAACCATGATTGATGGAAATATCCGCACCCATTGCCTGTAAGCCTTTGATGTGTTGATCAACGGGGCGTAAACCAATTGCACAACCGCCTGGTAGAGAAATGCTGGCTTTGCCAATTCGAGCTAATAATGGTCCTAGCACCAAAATGGATGCACGCATTGTTTTGACCATTTCGTAAGGTGCTGTTGGGTTATCGATTTGTTTTGTCGTGAGAGTGAGATTGGATGGATTGGGCTGCGTCTCTATATGAACACCCATTTGTTTGAGCAATGCCAGCATCGTAGCAATATCACGTAGTACCGGCACATTATTTATTTGTAGGGGATCTTCAGTTAATAACGTCGCACATAAAATTGGCAGTGCTGCATTTTTTGCGCCAGAAATATTAACTTCACCGCGAAGTGGCTTACCACCATGGACTAGCAATTTTTGCATAAATAGCGAATAGGGATCTCAAGTAAATGCGTAGAGTGCACCTCAAGAATAATAGATTCTTGGTCTCAATAGCAATGTTATAAATGGTTGCTTCTTCATTAAATCATAGGATTTTCCATCAAAAAGAGCGGATTAAAATAATCCTTAGGTAATGACGTGCACACATAATGCGTACAGATGTACTAAAAAAAGGGTCATGATCTCCCATAGTTAAGTTAAGCCCATCGCTCTAAAATTCGTTCCACTTACTTGAGGAATTTGAACGAATAGAAGCTTCTCATTTTAAACTTTCCGCAAGTGTTTTTAGTTTGTTTCTTATAAATTTAGGCTAGGGATTTTGTAATGAAAAAAGGTTCAAATTTTAAGCTCAATCTTGCAGCTGCCGCCGTCTTGATGACTACTGGTGTAGCCAATGCAAGTGTTGCGAATGTAGCGGGTAATGGTACTGAATCCAATCCTTATAACCTGGGTGTTATAGGCGCTTCACCGAGTGTTTTAGCCGTTACTTTGAATGGAGCACCAGGCTCATCATTTACCGAATTCGCAAATTTCACTATACCAACATTATCAACTACCACAGCTTCTGCAAATACTTATACCTTAAATCTGGGCGGTTTAAATTTATTTGAAATAGTTGGATTGACAGTGAGTGTTTGGAAAGACACACATCCTGGCACAACCACTTTGTATTCAACTTTCTCCGGTGACAATTTTACCAACTTTGTTGGTAATCTGGATGCCGGACAATATCACCTCGATATTAATGGATTCTTAGGTGATGCCGCATCAGTAGGTCAGTATTCTGTTGCATTACAAGCATTACCAGTACCTGAGCCAGAAACTTACGCCATGCTTTTAGCAGGCTTAGGACTTGTGGGGTTGTCAACACGTCGCCGCAAAAAAATCAGATAGTCTTTGATTCTTATTAACTAATAACAATAATAATAACATCGTAATATCGTTTATAAGCCACAGAGTTATAACAATAATAATAAAAACTTTGTGGCTTATTCTTTCTTTATTTCTTAGCTTTTAGCGTATTTTTCCCAGAGTTTACTGTTGTTTTATTTTTAGCCAAAAATAGTAAGGCTATTCCCACCAAAATCATTGGTATCGATAACCATTGTCCCATAGTAATGCCTAACGTCGAAATTCCCATAAATCCGTCTTCCGGTTCACGAAAGAATTCTGCAAAAGAACGTAACGTGCCATATCCGATCATAAACATGCCGCTCACTGCGCCTATTGGACGGGGTTTAGCAGAATAAGTCCACAACAAAATAAAAAGAATAATGCCTTCTAAGAAGAATTGATAAAGCTGTGATGGATGTCGAGGAAGGTTATCAACGTATGGAAAAATCATTCCCCAGGATACGTCGGTGGTTCTTCCCCATAATTCCGCATTGATAAAATTGCCGATACGACCAGCGCCCAATCCGGGTGGAATCAAAGGCGCGATGAAATCGGTGACTTTAAGCCAAGGGAGATGGTATTTACGTGCAATGAAAACCATAGACGCCAAAACCCCTAACAGCCCTCCATGAAAAGACATACCGCCTTCCCAAATAGCAAAAATGCGCAATGGGTGTTCCAGATAGTAGCCTGATTGATAAAACAATACATGACCTAATCGACCACCAATAATGACGCCAAGCATTCCAAAAAATAGCATGTCATCCAGCATTTCTGGTGTAAAAACTGAGTTCTGGTTGTGCTTAATTCGATATCTTCCCAATACTATGAATAGCACAAAAGCAATGAGATACATCAATCCATACCAATGAATAGAAATAGGGCCAACTGAAATCGCAACGGGATCGATTTGTGGATGAACAAGCATAGTTTTTTTCCTATTTACGGTAAAATACGGGTCATTATACCAAGTGCGTTGCATTGCTCTGTGTTACGAACGGTATTTTCTTTTAAAAACATTTTTGGGAGTCAGTATGTCAGATAATAAGCGCAGCCAAGCTATTACCCAGGGTGCGCATCGCACACCCAATCGCGCCATGTTGCGTGCGGTTGGTTTTAGCGATGGAGATTTTAACAAACCGATTGTTGGGGTCGCCAATGGTTATTCCACCATTACTCCATGTAATAAAGGATTGAACGACTTGTCATTGAAGGCCGAATCGGCTTTACGAGGCGCGGGTGCGATGCCGCAGATGTTCGGTACGATTACAGTTTCTGATGGTATTTCCATGGGAACCGAAGGAATGAAATATTCACTGGTTTCGCGCGAAGTCATTGCCGATTCGATTGAAACTTGTGTTCAAGCGGAAAGCATGGATGGCGTGATCGCCATTGGAGGTTGCGATAAAAATATGCCGGGTGCGATGATTGCGATTGCGCGTATGAATGTGCCGGCGATTTTTGTATATGGCGGTACGATTAAGCCTGGGCATTATAAAGGTCAAGATTTGACTATCGTCAGTGCTTTTGAAGCGGTTGGCCAACACAGTGCGCACAAAATAGATGATGCCGAACTACTGCAGGTTGAACGCCATGCTTGTCCTGGCGCAGGTTCTTGCGGAGGAATGTTTACAGCGAATACGATGTCGTCGGCATTTGAAGCGATGGGAATGAGTTTGCCTTTCTCGTCAACCATGTCAGCTGAAGATGATGAAAAAATAACTAGCGCTGGAGAATCGGCTCAAGTTCTAGTGAATGCGATCAAAAAACAAATCCTGCCACGCGATATCATTACTCGCAAATCTATCGAGAATGCTATTGCTGTTATTATGGCAGTAGGAGGATCAACCAACGCGGTGCTGCATTTTCTTGCAATCGCGCATGCGGCCGATGTCAAATTGAGCATTGATGATTTTGAAGTGATTCGGGCGAAGGTGCCTGTTTTGTGCGACTTAAAGCCTTCAGGCCGTTATGTGACAGCCGATCTTCATCAAGCGGGCGGAATTCCTCAAGTGATGAAAATGTTGTTAGCGCATGGATTATTACATGGGGATTGCATGACCATCAGTGGACAAACGATCGCAGAAGTGTTGAAAGATATTCCGGATTCTCCTCGCGCCGATCAGAAGATAATTCGCGCATGGAATGATCCGATGTATGCGCAAGGACATCTTGCAATTTTGAAAGGGAATTTGTCCACTGAAGGTTGTGTGGCTAAAATTTCTGGTATTAAGAACCCCAAAATTACTGGGCCTGCGCGTGTGTTTGAATCAGAAGAAACCTGTATGCAGGCTATCTTGGCGCGAAAGATTCATCCAGGAGATGTCGTGGTAATTCGCTATGAAGGACCGAAAGGTGGCCCCGGCATGAGAGAAATGTTATCGCCGACTTCCGCTTTGATTGGAGAGGGGCTGGGAGATTCTGTTGGACTCATTACGGATGGACGTTTTTCTGGAGGAACTTACGGTATGGTGGTGGGGCATGTTGCACCTGAAGCCTACGTCGGAGGTAACATTGCTTTAGTGCAAGAGGGTGATTCAATTACTATTGATGCCGAACAACGTTTGTTGCAGCTAAATATACCGGATGCAGAATTGGCGAAACGTCGTTCTAATTGGAAGCCTCCACAACCTCGCTACACGCGCGGAGTTTTGGCCAAGTATGCAAAACTCGTATCGAGTGCTAGTTTTGGCGCGATTACCGATTAATGTTGGTGATGTTTATAAATAGTTCGGGTAGTTGACTTTTTAGTAGGGATGAAAATATTTTTAAGTTTTTTCGTAATCTTGGAACTAACAAATTCATCGATCAGTCTTAGCAACGCATCATCCAGGTTGACTGCAGTAAAAATGAAATTTAGAGGATTTGCTGCATGTCAGTGAAGTTCAGGGTAAAATGAAAGCCCTTTTATAATTTTAATAAGGAAGAGAAGAAATATGAAAAAAGTTTTAATCGGAGCAGTTGCTGCATCTGCCTTGTTACTGAACGGCGTTGCTTTTGCTAATGCGGATTTGGCTAAAAGTAGTGGTTGTTTAAATTGCCACAATGTTGATACCAAATTAGTTGGACCAGCACTGAAAGATATCGGAGCAAAATATGCTGGTAAAGCTGATTCATCAGCATATTTAGCAGGCAAAATCAAAAACGGCAGTAAAGATGTATGGGGTCCAATACCTATGCCTCCAAATGCTGCAGTAAGCGATGACAACGCTAAGGTCCTGGCTGATTTTATCCTGACACTGAAATAAGCCTCTACTTGGGTTGTTTTTAAAAAGAGCCGACGCGATTATTTTGCGTCGGCTTTTTCTTTGTTTGCGACATAGTTGTTCATAATTAATTGATAAACGATGAAAACACGTATTAGCTGGAAAGGTAATGTCAGCTTCTTGGCTGAATCAGGGAGCGGGCACGCAGTATTAATGGATGGCGCACCTGAAGCAGGCGGACAAAATCTCGGGCCACGTCCTATGGAACTGTTGTTGATGGGGCTAGGTGGATGCACTTCTTTTGATGTCGTTCTGATTCTAAAAAAAGCGCGTCAGGAAATTAGCGATTGTGTCGTGGAAATTGAAGCGCAACGTGCAAGCAGCGATCCTAAAGTTTTTACCGATATTCATTTGCATTTCATCATTACCGGTCACAATATTAAAACCCAACAAGTTGAACGAGCCATTGATCTTTCTGCGGAAAAATACTGTTCAGCTTCAATCATGCTCAAACAAACAGTTAATATTACGCATGATTATGAAATTATCGATGGTTAATTGGTTGCGGTATCAATAATCCCTAGTTTTTTGATTTCAGCTAATAATCCAGAATCATGCGCTTGCTGATCGGCATGGTAACTCGAACGTACCATCGGTCCACACGCGGCGTGACTAAATCCCAACTCTAATGCAGTTTGCTCAAAAACTTTAAAGTCTTCCGGTGAAACATAGCGCATAACAGGATGATGACCAATGCTGGGTTGTAAGTATTGGCCTATCGTTAGCATTTCGACTTGATGTTCGCGCAGATCGCGTAATACCGCCATAATTTCTTCATCCGTTTCTCCCAATCCAAGCATTAATCCTGATTTAGTAGGAATATGTGGCATGAAAGATTTAAAATCGTTGAGTAATTTCAAGGAATGTTTGTAATCAGCGCCTGGGCGGCATTGCTTATATAATCTTGGAACTGTTTCAAGATTATGATTTAGCACGTCAGGCGGGGTAGCAATCAGCTTTTCCAATGCAACTTCTAATCGACCTCTAAAATCCGGGACTAAGATTTCGATTTTGGTATTCGGGGAATGGCGTCGAATTTCTCGAATACAGTCGGCAAAATGTTGTGCGCCACCATCACGTAAATCGTCACGGTCAACACTGGTGATGACCACATAGTTTAACCGCATCGCTGCAATCGATTTTGCCAGATGCAGAGGTTCATCGCTGTCGGGTGGTTTGGGTCTGCCATGTGCAACATCGCAAAACGGACAACGTCGCGTGCATAAGTCTCCTAAGATCATGAAGGTTGCTGTGCCTTTGCCAAAACACTCACCGATATTAGGACATGAGGCTTCTTCGCATACTGTGTGTAGTTGATGTTCACGCAATAGTCGTTTAACTTCATAAAAATTCTGACTGTTTGAAGCACGCACACGAATCCATGAAGGTTTGCGTAGTAAAGTATCGCGATTTTGTGGTGTGATTTTGACAGGATTACGCGCTGTTTTGTCTATTCCTTTCTGTCGATTGTCGATCGTCATGATGGTATTAATGATTCCTATGGAGAATTTTTTCTTGTAAATGATGGACAAGTTTTATGCTCAAAGTATCCAAACTATCGGAAATTCCTAAATTTTTGGTTTGAGTTACCTGTAATCCCGGATAGCCACAAGGATTGATGTATGTAAAAGGTTTTAAATCCATATCAACATTTAATGCAATGCCATGATAACAAAAATTTTTCCTTATCTTGAGTCCGACGGAAGCGATCTTGGCTTGATCAACGTATACGCCAGGAGCTTCAATGCGTCCTGCCGCATCAATGCGATATTCTTTTAATAGATCAATAACCGAATTTTCCATACACCGAATTAATTCACGCACACCGAGTCGCAAGCGCCGAATGTCCAATAACAAATAAGCGATAATCTGTCCTGGGCCGTGATAGGTCACCTGGCCCCCACGGTCAGTTTTGACAATAGGGATGCCATTAGGATTTAAAACGTGTTCAGGTTTTCCCGCGACACCCTGCGTAAATACTGGAAAATGTTGTACTAACCAAATTTCATCATCGGTTTGATCATTTCTATTATTAGTAAATTCTTTCATCGCTTGCCAAGTTGTCGAATATTCCACTAATCCTAATGATTTGATTAAAAAACGAGTATTTGCCATAGCGGAAGATATGTGCACAACATCTTTGTGCTCGTTATAACACGATGGAAACCATCGGGTGATCCGATAGTGCCTGATATAGGGCATCCAGTTGCGCGCGCGAGGTAGCACGAATAGTGCAGGTGATGCTCAAATAAGTACCATTTTTGCTAGGTTTTACCGTCAACATGGTGGTTTCATCAAAATCAAGTGCGTGATGTTTCACAATATCAGCGGCTATTTGAACAAAATCGTTATGTGCCTTACCCATGATTTTAATAGGAAAATCACAGGGATATTCAATTAAAGAGACTTCTTCCATTCACAAAAAATAATAGTGGAAACGATGCTTCAACAACAATATTGATTATTTACTCATCAATTAGAGTTAATTAAATCGGATTACGCATACGCGTTTTTTTAAACTCTTGATAAAACGCGTATAACCGATTAAACATTACACCGGGTTTACCATTATTGATTGATTTTTCATTTAGTGTTGTGATTGGAAGCACTTCTTTGGTCGAAGAAGTCAGTAAAATTTCATCAGCGTTTTGTAGTTCCTTTTCGGAAATTTGCCGGACTTCATGCGGAATTTTATGATGATCGGCCAATTCCAACACCACGTCATAAGTTATCCCTGGCAGCATCAAATTACTTTTCGGTGGAGCTAGCAATACATTATTTTTTACGACAAAAATATTGCTTGCAGCACCTTCAGTCAAAAATCCATCACGAATCAAAATAGTTTCGACAGCATGAGCGTCTACGGCCAATTGACGAAGTAGTACATTGGGTAACAACGAAATCGCTTTAACGTCACAACGGACCCAACGATTATCCATTGCCGTTATCGCCGAAACGCCAGATTCCAGCAAAGCTGCTGGAGGAGGCAATAACGGATTACTCATGATAAAAATGGTTGGTGCAACTCCGACGGGGAACGCATGATCGCGTTTGGCAACGCCACGGGTGATGTGCAAATAAATATACTGATCTTCGCTTTCGTTTTGATCAATGATTTGTTCTAGTAAAGACTGCCATTCTTCATTAGTGTGAGGATTTTTTAGTCGGATGCCATCCAAACTATACTGTAAACGATTCAGATGTTCATTCAGACGGAAAAGTTTACGCGAATAAGCGGGTATGACTTCATAAACGCCATCGCCAAAAATGAATCCACGATCTAATACCGGCACGAAAGCTTCTTGAATCGGCATGAATTTACCGTTTAAATAAATCATATCAACAACCTATAAAAATAGTTGGCGGATCGTATTAGTTAAGGAGCAGTTTGATGCTGTCCAATGTGCGGCCAAAAATGCCGGCAGTTTCTATTTCTTCCAGGGCTACCAATGGATAAGTTTCGACAACTTTATCATCAATAGTGAATTTAATAGTTCCTATTTCTTGACCCAGTTGAATAGGCGCGATTAAAGGTTGTTTAAATTCTAATGAAGCTTTGAGTTTTTCGGATTGACCTTTCGGAAGAGTAAAGTAGACATCACGGTTTACGCCTGCCTTCAATTCGTTTTGCGCACCTTTCCATAAAGGAATTTTAGTTAAGGTGTCATTTTTCTTATATAAATGCAGTGTTTCATAAGATTGGAAACCAAAGTTCAGCAATCGTTGACTTTCAGCGCTGCGAGCATGGTCTGACTTGGCGCCAATAACGACTGATATTAAGCGTCTTTTATCTCGAGAAGCAGAAGTAATCAAACAGTAGCCTGCATTTTTGGTCCATCCGGTTTTCATGCCATCGACATGGGGATCAAGCCACAGTAACCGATTTCGATTGGGTTGCGTGATGCCATTATAAGTGTATTCTTTTTGTGAATAATACGGATAAAATTCAGGGAATTGCTTGATAATTGCACTCGCTAATAAACTTAAATCAAACGCGGTGGTGTAATGTTTGGGATCAGGTAAGCCGGTGGTATTGGTGAAGTGAGTATTCTTCATACCCAAGCGTTTTGCTTCTTTATTCATGATGTCAGCAAAATTGGCTTCTGAACCTGCCACAACTTCTGCTAAAGCAATACACGCATCATTGCCGGATTGTACGATCATACCTTGAATCAATTCACCTACATTGACTTGTTTTTTAGGTTCTATAAACATTCTCGAACCGATCATACGCCACGCTGTATCCGAGACTGGCACCACTTGCTCAAGAGTAATACGGTTTTGTTTTAGCGCCGAAAAAACTACATATGCGGTCATCAATTTAGTAAGAGATGCGGGTTCAATACGCTCATGCTCATTCTCAGCAGCCAATACTTGTCCACTTTGAAAATCTGATAGCAAATAAGACTTTGCTGCGATGGTTATATTTTGCTGTTGGGCAAAAGCAGTAGAAATTGCAAAATGAAACAACAGCGCTAAAAATAAATGCTTCATAAACGTTCTTGAAAATCCTATAGTATAACTTGATCGGTTTCGATCTAAAACTAAAAAAATTGTCGTGCGTAACCTAGTGAATCGATAACACGAAAAATACATTTATTCCTTTATTGTTCGAGGCTTATCAATGGTTCCCATATGAAAATGTAATGATCCTTGAGTGCGTTCATCGAAATAACGTTTCAGTGGGTCATGTATAACCCGAAATGCCATTTCTTGCCAGGGAATTTCAGGTTCAGCAAGTAATTTTACGTCTAAGCTTTCAATGCCAGGTTTAAAATCCAAATCTAATAATTTACCGCGGAACAAAAAATAAACCTGACTGATATAAGGTAAGCTGTATACCGCGTATAAATCGCCAATTTCAACACGAGCATTGGCTTCTTCAAGGGTTTCTCGTGCTGCGGCTTGCTCCAATGTTTCGTTATTTTCCATAAAACCGGCTGGGAGAGTCCACCAGCCTAAGCGTGGTTCTATCGCGCGACGGCATAATAATACTTTATCTTCCCATTCAGGAATGCAACCGACAACCACTTTGGGGTTTTGGTAATGAATTTCTTTGCAAACAGTACATACATAACGAGGGAGAGAATCTCCTTCTGGAATACGCAATGCGACTGTTGCGCTGCAGCTACTACAAAATTTCATACCATAACCCTTGAGTCCGTCAGAAAAACATCATGATTGTACGACCGTAAATTTTTTAACTGCCAAAATGTTGCCAGACTCGTCTTGCAACTCAACACGCCAGGAACCTAGGCGTTCTTTATTTAACAGTTTGCTGGCATAAGTTCGCCAGTTTTTACTATGTACTTGCATGGTGAGCTTAGAATCTTGCTTGTCGTTGTGATACCAAATGATGGTAATCGCTTTACCTTGCAGATTTATTAAATGCAAGTAAAAGTAAATCGTTTCTACTTCTTTGTTATTCAGTGTGACAGAATCAATCGAGTCTTTAGGTTCTCTACCTTTAACAGTGAGGGTTAACAGTGCTCTGGCGACATATGTTTGATTCAGTTGTTCAGTCGTTGTTGATAGAGTTTGTTGCTGTTGCTGGGGTTTTCTCGCAGGAATAATAACGGGTTTGTTTAAAGTTGCAGAGGAAACCGGTTTATTCCTAATAGGTATTTGAGTCGCATCGGTTTTCGACGATATTTTTGAGGTATCGTCAATGATGTTTTTTGGTGTATCAATAGATACAGCAGAAGAAACGTTGCTTAATTCGGTTTTTGTTTCGCTAGTTTCAGACTGATTTTCTGTTGATTCAGTACTAGCAGCAGTAGACGGTTCAGTTATTTTTTCCGTTTCTTGTTCAACGGTATCACGAGCTAGAAAAGCATAAGTAATGAATCCTAAAACAGAAAAAAGCAACAAGAGCGCAATCGAGATTTTTTTCCAATCAAGCGAGTATTGTTCGGAATTCGTTTCTGAGGAAGTTAGAACATCATTTTCTTGATTGAATTCATCTGGTGATAAGGATGGTGTCTGTTTTATTTGAATTCGGATTTTAAGTTTGTTATCAACCATAAAAGCAAAGTTTCTCTACATACGATGTTATATCATACCCAATATTGGCATTAATCGGTTTGTATGTATCAAGTTTTTTAAACGTTGGTTTCGTCGCGTTAACCAAAGTTATTAATTGAATAGCTAGAAAAATGAATGATGTACGCAGAGATTGACAGCATAAAACAGCAAATACAAAATTTACGCGCTGAGATCGAGCGTCACAACTATCAATATTATACGCTCGATGCACCACTCATACCTGATGCAGAGTATGACAAGTTATTTGTCTCACTGCAGCATCTTGAGCAGGCTTATCCACAATTTCTTACTGAAGATTCACCGACGCAACGTGTCGGTGCAACGCCTTTAAAAGCATTTACGCAAATCAAGCATGCAATAGCGATGCTTTCATTGAATAATGCTTTTTCAGAGAGCGATGTGGAGGCTTTCGATCGACGTGTAAGAGAGGCATTGCTGAAAGATTCCATCGAGTATATGGCGGAGCCTAAGTTTGATGGTATTGCAGTCAGTTTGCGTTATGAAAATGGTATTTTAAGAACCGGTGCTACGCGCGGAGATGGCGAGGTTGGCGAAGATATCACATTAAATCTAAAGACGATTCGAACTATTCCGATCGTTTTGCCACAGAAAAACTATCCACCGCTGCTGGAAGTACGAGGCGAGGTGTTGATGTTGAAAGCGGATTTTTTGGTACTCAATGAACGTCAGGCTCGTAAAGGGGAGAAAATATTTGCTAATCCGCGTAATGCGGCAGCCGGATCATTACGGCAATTGGATTCGAAAATTACCGCATCTCGTCAATTAACGTTTTTTGCTTACGGCGTGGGTGAGTGTGTCGATACCGCATTACCGACAAGCACGCAGCATAGTGTCTTGAGTTATTTGCTATCACTCGGTTTTCCAGTGGCTCAGGAAGTGAAAGTTGTTGCTGGAGTTAAAGGATTGCTATCCTATTACCAATCAATCGGTCAGCAACGTGAAAATTTGCCCTATGATATCGATGGCGTAGTCTACAAGGTCAATGCGGTACGTGATCAAGAACAGCTAGGTTTTGTTTCGCGTGCTCCTCGTTTTGCTATTGCCCATAAATTTCCTGCACAAGAGGCGTTGACACAGGTGCTCGAAATTTCAGTGCAAGTCGGTCGAACTGGCGCATTAACGCCTGTCGCTCGCTTACAACCCGTGTTTGTGGGGGGGGTGACGGTGACCAATGCCACTTTGCATAATCTAGATGAAATCATTCGCAAAGATGTGCGGGTCGGTGATACGGTGGTGGTAAGGCGTGCTGGCGATGTGATTCCAGAAGTGGCTTCGGTAATAATGGAGAAGCGGTCGCAAAATGCACTCATTTTTCAAATGCCACCGCATTGTCCGATTTGTCATTCGCACGTTGTGAGGCTTATCGATGAAGCGGTTTTCCGTTGTACTGGTGGATTATTTTGTCCTGCGCAACGTAAACAAGCAATTTTGCATTTTTCATCGCGTCGTGCGATGAATATCGAAGGACTCGGAGAAAAGCTCGTTGATCAAATGGTCGATCGGGCCATCGTGCGCACTCCGGCTGATTTATATCGATTAGGCTTAGCGGCGCTAGTGAATTTGGAGCGGATGGCGCAAAAATCAGCCGACAATATACTGCAAGCGATCGAGAAAAGTAAACAAACGACGCTAGCGCGTTTTATTTATGCGTTAGGCATTCGCAATGTTGGTGAAACGACTGCAAAAGATTTAGCCAAATATCTTGGGAATCTTGATCGTTTGATTGCGATTGACGAAATACATTTGCAACAGATTCCCGATATTGGTCCTGTGGTTGCGCAGAGTATTATTAATTTTTTTGCTGAACAGCATAACCGAGAAGTCATCGAGCAATTACGAGCCAGCGGGGTTCATTGGGCGGAGCATGAGGGGAAATTGCTGCACGCAGATAGTATATTGCCATTGAGTGGCAAGACATTTGTGCTGACGGGTAGTCTAGCTACGATGAGTCGTGAGCAAGCTAAAGAAAAAATAGAAACGTTGGGTGCAAAAGTCAGCAATAGCGTTTCGAAGAAAACTGATTATGTCATCGTCGGCTCAGATCCTGGTAGTAAACACGATAAGGCGATGAGTCTAGGCGTTACAATTTTGAATGAGGATGAATTGATGATTTTGTTAAACAAGGTGCAGTCATTGTCGTGAACTAGCAATGATTTATAGGTTTTTTCGCGCGAAAATTCTTCATCTGAAAGCTTAAAATACGGATTCGTTATAATGTGGTAATGATATCGAGTCGTTTATTGTTTTTTCGTGATTTTATTAATGGGAAAAATATGCTAATTAGCGTAAAACATAATTTTGTTTTTCTGTGTATGCCTAAGTGTGCTTCAACTTCTAGCGAAACGATGTTATTACCGCATAGCGACATCGTCATTGTCGGAACGCCACCGTTAAGACACACCAGTTTGCGAGAATATGAAAGATCCATTAAGCCTTTTATTGTCGAAAAAACCGGTAAAGATGCGTTAGAAACCGTTTGTTTAATTCGTGAACCAGTCTCCTGGTTGTATAGCTGGTATCGGTTCCGGGCACGAGCAGAACTAAGAAATCCAAATCATCCTGCACATAATAATTCCACGCATGGTGTCAGTTTTTTAGAATTTATTGAAGCTTACGTATCAGAAAACAAACCTGCTTTTGCCGATGTCGGTTGTCAGTACGATATGTTAAGAAATGAAGCAGGTGAAAATGGTGTCGAGAAAGTATTTTGTTATAATCTGGTTAATGTTTTTGTTGATTATATGAGTACCAAAGTTGGTAAGAAATTAATTCTTGGCAGCGAAAACGTTTCACCCAAATCGATTCACCAGAATAACTCTATTGAGCTGATTTCTTCTATCGCGAGAAAATTGATGAATAGGCTTAAAGTTGAGCATCGTGTGGTTGAAAAAGATATGTCAAAAGAGATCCCTACACCACTGATGACGGCATTACGTGAAAATATTCGTCAAGATTTTGAAGTGTACGAGCAAGCAAAAAATAATCAATTAGCTTGAGTTTTTATAAGCTTCTTTTTAAAGAGACGCGTAATTTTTTTGGCTTTCCACTGCGCTTGCTAGCCTACAGCCAATAAATCATTGCACAAATTGCTGCGACAATATGTCGCATTCCCAGATTGTGTCTTTGTCGTTATGATTCCTCGCCATTAATAAAGCAAGATTTGCTAGGCAGGAGTCAAGTAACGATGAGACATGAGCGGTTATCAAAATTAATTTCTGGATTAATTTTGGGGAGTGTATTTTTTTCACAGCCTGTTTATTCACAACCGATTGCAACAGACGAAAACGATCAAGAACAACCGGTTAAGCAAACTCAAAAAACCAAAAAAGGATCAGATTCTACTTTCCGACTCGGTGAAGTGGAGGTAAAAACTACCAAAACCGGAAAACTGTCAACGAAGGATGTATTTACGTCTGTTGACGTGGTTGGCAAAAGCCTCATCCAAAACCAAAATGTCAACTATGTGTGGGAATTGTTTAACCGTATTCCAGGCGCGTTATTGACCAATTTCAACCAAGGTAACACGAACGGAAAGTTTTCTTTTCGCGGATTCAATGGCGAAGGTGAAATCAACGCAGTCAAACTCCTTATTGATGGCATTCCGAGTAACACGAATGACGGCAACATGCCGTTCCTCGATGCGTTGTTCCCTTTAAACATTGAATCAATCGAAACAGTGCGGGGTACCAATGATCCGCGCTATGGCCTACATAATATCGCGGGCAATGCCAATATTACTACTACGATGGGTGGCACGTATGCAAAAGGTCGGGTTAATCATGGCAGTTTTAATACGACAGATATACAAGCTGGTGCGGGTTATGAAAAAAATGGTTTCATGCAAAACTACTTCATTGGTTATCGCACAACCGATGGGCATCGCGCTCATTCCGATATGAATAAATTTTCGGTATCGGGAAAATGGTTTTATGCACCGGATGATGCGAATTTTCAAGTTGGCGCAAGCGTGCGGCATTACACCAATCATGCTCAAGAACCTGGTTATTTAACCTTGGAAGAAAGCCGTACCCGTCCATTCAGCACCAATGCGTTCAATAGCACAGATGGTGGGCGAAGAACCATGAATCAATATAGCGCACATATCGATATTGATTTACGCCACGATCTTTCTTGGTCTACCAAAGCTTACTTCAACGACTATGATGATTCGCGATTCGTAAAATTCTCAGCGAATGTGTCGCAGCAAAATCGAGTGACGCAAGAGCAGCAATACGGCTTATTATCGACTTTCACTTATCGACCTATCGTTCCTTTTTTACGAGATTTTGCGGTAGAAACCGGTGTCGACATTCAATTTCAAGAAAACAAAAGTAAGCGTTTCTTGACCGATCAGCGTGTTCGCACCAGTCAAACTCGCGATCAGCGCTTTGACTTTAATATTTTTGGCGTATACATACAAACGATGTTGAAGCCTTTTGATTCGCTCAAAATTGTCCCTGCCTATCGAGTCGATACGATCGATGGTCATTTGACTAATAATTTGAATGGTCAAAGATACTCCATTAACGATTACGATTTTATTCATCAACCCAAAATCAGCGTGGTGTATACGCCTATTGAGGGCTACAGCTTTTATGGAAACTGGGGAAGAACGTTCCAAGTAGGCGTCGGCGCAGATTCCTATTTAATTCCACCTCGCATAGCCAACCTTGGTCCTTCGCTCAATCATGGTTGGGAAGCGGGCATCAAGCTCAATCCCGTATCCTGGTTTGAAGGAAGGATTGCAACGTGGGAACAAACCGCTTCCAATGAAGCGAGGCGGATTCTTAATAGCGCCAATAATGATGCGGAAAACATAGGACGCACGCGGCGCCGTGGTGTTGATTTTCAGGTCAATATCACGCCGATCGATCCTTTGACTATGTGGTTAACCTATACCTGGCAAGATTCCAAAATTATGCAAGCAGGTTCTGGGCTTGGTAGTACGCAGGGTAAAGAAATCGATCACATTCCAAATCACATGGGATCTGGTGGAATCGATTATAAAATTACACCCGATTTGCTGTTTAACTTGTGGGCAAATTACCAAAATAATTACTTTGTCGAACGCACCAATACTGCTGGCCGCTTTGGCGGGTTTATTGTTGGTAATTTAGGTTTGTCCTATCAAGCAACCAAACGCATTAATGTGGAATTTCAAATTAGAAACATCAACGATGCGCGGTATGAGTATGTTTGGTGGGATGGCGCGCAAAGCTTACATTCCCCAGCCGCAGGAAGATCATTTTATGGTGGAGTCGTGTTGAGTTTTTAAAAAAATGGATTGTGTTGCTAAGACAACTTGTTGGCGTATTTCCATAATACATACGTTTAATTTCCGTAGCTCCGTGATTATAGGGTGATAAATTTCGGTCCAACCGATATACAATTTCGCTAGTCTTTTAAGATTGTAGATCATAGCCTACAAGATATGCAGGCTTCGTATTAAACAAATTGCGATAACGCATATGACCGCTTGAGCGTTTTTCTCATCATTTCATTCTTCCCGGTCACTCGCTACTGAAGTGGTTTCCTATCACTGTACGAACCGCTGCAAGGAAAATTTTCTTGTTTTGATCTGGATCAACAAGTATTCGGAATTTTTCAGTATTTTTAAAAAAAATTATAAACTTACCGTTAAATTGTTTTATAGGAGAAAATAGAGCATCTATTGTTTAATTTTAATAATTGGCATGTTGCTTTTTTTAAATTAGACTCTGTGAGAAAAATCATATCTATTTAATATCGAATCGCGTATAGATTTAAATTTTCTACTGAATAAAAATTATTTGTTTTTCTAAATAATAAGGTAATAGGGGAGGGTGTGTGGAAAATGGTATTGGTATAAAAGTGTTAGTTGCGGAAAGTGTTGATCTTGTTCGAATAGGATTACGATCGCTTTTCCAGGCGGATTCCTCTATTCGCTTGGTTGCAGAAACAAATAGCATGGGAAATTTGCCAACCTTGATGGCTCACTACAAACCAGATATCGCGCTAATTGATACAGGATTAAATCGTGGGGATAATTATCGGGAAATCCAATCGTTATTGAGTAATAGTCCATCCAGCAAAATATTATTTTTGTCACAACACAGTGAAAATGGTGTGTTGCAGAAAATATATAACGTTGGAGTTTCAGGGGTGGTTTTTAAATATTATTCCTGTAAATTATTGTTGAAAGCTATTCACGCTATACATGCCGGTCAAGTTTGGTTTGATTGTCATTTAAATCCAGGCGACTCTTTTCGATCAAGTAATGTTTTATCTGAATCAGTGGCTTCGCAATCAATGTTAAGCAATCGTGAACGGCACATTGCACGTCTAGCCTGCACGGGTTTATCCGCTAAAGAAATAGGTAATCAATTGCTATTGACTGAAAAAACAATCCGTAATCAATTGTCTCTCATTTATAGAAAAATTGGTGTAAAAAAGAAAATTGAATTATGTTTAAAAGCACGGTCTTTCAATAACTTCAAGTAATATTGTTCAACAAATTAGGATACATTTTTGGGATGTTTGCCCCGAAAATTGAGTGTTCTTTGGGAATTGTTAGGACAAATGACATCTATTTAACATTTTATGTATTGGTTAGAATTAACTCCGATAGATTAAATAGTTATTAAACCGTTAATTAAGGTTATTTCTTCGATTTCAAAATTCATCTTTGTTAAAGAGTCTAAGAAAAGATAGGCTCTTTCGAAGATAGATATTCTTTTCTCTTAGAGGTTGCTTAGGTTAGTAACTCGATTTGAGCGGATGCAATTGTTGAGGTGTGACTAAACCTATAAATTGGAAGAATGGGTGAACAACCTTTAAATAAGATACGTCTTTTAGCTGGGGAAAGTTTTGAGCTTGTTCGCATGGGATTGCGCGAGGTGTTCAAAAATCATCCCAAAATGACTCTTATTGATGATACAGATTGTATTGATAATCTGTTGATTCTAGCTTTACAACACAAGCCTGATGTCGTTCTCGTTGATTTGCAGTTGAATAACGGTAATTGTGCAGAGCACATTGCCAAACTGTTGAGTGATTGCCCTAGTAGTAAAGTATTAGCTATTTCTGATCAAGGCACCCATGAACATACTTGTCTGCAAACTTTTCGTTCGGGTGCTGTAGGCATTATCAGCAAGCAACATTCATCTGACTTATTGCTAAAAGCAATTCATGCTGTCTATTCCGGACAGTTATGGTTTGATCGTCATGTTACGAAATTGTTGTGGCAAGCACAATTTGGCGTTAGCCCAACTTCCGAAAATCACGTTCATAGCAATAATCACCACCTGAAGTTAAGTGAGAGTGAACGCCAAATCGCTTATCTAGCTTGCAAGGGATTATCAGCAAAACGTATCAGTACGCATTTATTTCTTGCAGAAAAAACAGTTCGCAATCAACTCTCAAAAATTTATAAGAAAACAGGAGTAAATAAGCAAATAGAATTATGCTTAAAAGCTCCTCTTTATAATTATTTTGAAGATTCGGCTTCACCAGGGACATTTTCCCAGAATCACACAGATGCTCAGTCATTTTTTGAGGATGAATGACATCTATTTTCTCGTGTTGTTTTTTGTTACTCTGTCAAAGCGCTTAATGAACTTAATGTTTAACTTAATTTGACTTTGTCATTATTAAGCGGGATGTATGATATGTATCGGCTATGTGTTAAATAATAATAGTAATTAAACACGAGCATATTTAAGTTAAGCGCATGATATATATCAACTATGTGTTAATAATAATAATAGAAATTAAACACTAGTGACTTAATTTGTGTTTTTTTCATATTTTTGGAGGGGTGTGAAAGATGTTACCTAAGTCTAATATGGCTTGGCGGTGGGATTTTGCCCAAAATTTGGGTAATGCGAACACTGTTAAAAGCCAATTTGAAGCTGTATCTATTAAACAAAGTACTATTGCATTATTTTGTTCACTGGCAATTTCCACGCTGTTTCTATATACATCAGAAGCTTATTCTGCAGAACATGACATTCAATTAAAATCCGAAGAAACAGGTGATGATGGGTTTGGTAATAAGTTACTGGCTTACAAAATGGTCCATCACAAGGTTGATGGTGCAGATATTACCGATCGTTATAGTTCGGAAGCAACCATACCGGGGCCTACTCTTTTCTTAACGGAAGGAGATGTTGTCCACATATCCATTCTTAATGCGATTCCAGGCAATGAAACGCGTGTTCCAGGAATCAGTAAACAGGTCAGCATTCATGTTCATGGTGTTCATTACGATATTTTGAGTGATGGCACATTGAAAGTAATCAATCACAACTTTGATGAGGGTGCTGGCGCAGGTTTGGAAGAAACTTATGCCGTCTATAACTATAAGTGGAATGTTGCACATGGAACTGCCGGCACATGGGCTTACCATGATCACAATTATGAAAGTCATAATGGTTCAGAAAATAAAGGGTTATTCGGTGCAATTATTGTAAGTCCGAAAAATGCTCCTAAATATGACAAAGAATACGTGTTGTACTTAGGTGATGATGCTTTTTGGGGTATGGAAATTGATGGGAATACTCATAAACAGTCAAAACATGGCGCAAATCCATCACTTGCTGCAGCGAAAAACAACGACGTCCGTTTTCATTTGATTGCAATGGGTACAGACATTCATCAATTTGCATTACCCGGATACGACTGGACTGATCCAGGTACTCATCGACATATAAACACTGCTGCTATTGGACCACTGGAAAAGCACGTATTCAGCGTGAAAGCCAAACAAAGCTCGTTCTATATTGATAGAGACTTATCAAATAGCCTGTTAGGTATGAAAGGCAAATTCCAAGTTAACTAATATAAGAATATGTGTTGAGGGAAAACATAATGAAAACAAGAATTTTTAAAATCGGTATTTCTATTTCGAGGCCAGTCATAGTGATTTTGTTGGCCATGTCATGGTTCACAATATCTTCATCTTTTGCAGCATCATTGAATTTTAATTTGACTGCAAAAATACTTCCCAATGGTCAAGTGGGTTATGCCATAAATGGGTCAAATGGGAACGAAGCGGTTATTCCAGGTCCGGCCTTATTTGCAAAACAAGGTGATGTCATCAATGTATCACTCGCGAACGAAACTAAGAACAATGTTGGGTTTTATGTGGATGGATTAAAAAACAATAACAAAACGGTGACAAAACCGGGTCAAACACAAAAATATACCATTCAGGCTAATAAATCAGGTACCTACGTTTACCATGGTGGTAAAAAGAAAATGCTGGGTTTATTTGGTGCAATCATTGTTGATGATAAGAATGGCCCAATCGATAGTTTTGTAGAAGGCAAAGGAAAAATTACGCCTGTTTATCAAAAAGATATCGATAAACAATTTGTGTTGTACATGGTGGGATCGACCTTCTGGGGAACAGAAATATCTGGTGATGGAACGCAACAAAAGCCACTTTGGGCGAATCCACTACCAGCAGCCGTTGAGGATGATATTGTTCGTTTCCATATTTTATCAGTAGGTCCAGGACATACCTTTCATTTACATGCGCATCGCTGGCTGAAAAAAGGAACCGAGGAAGTTATTGATACTAAGTTAATGAAAAATACTTCTGACACGCATTCTTTTACGGTTAAAGCGGGCACTGGTGTAGGTCCAGGAAGTTGGCAATACCATTGCCACTTGTTTGCACATATGGAAGCCGGTATGCACGGTAATTTTCGTGTGGATCCAAAAGGTGGTGACGGGGTGAGCGTTGTTGGCGCGTCTCCATATGGCAACATTTTATTGGGGGCAAGACCAGAGGAACCCGGTTTGGTCACTTTTGAAGTCAGCGATGAAGGTGGAAGCTGGTTTAGAAGTGCTCGAGGAGATGCTATTGTTGGCTTACCATTTGATATTAAATCAAGATCACTTGAAGTAATATATCCTAACAGCAGTGTTAACTTTGTTATGTCGGATACAAACGGAGTCCATACGATCAGTTCTTTGTTGTGGCCAACGGGAGCACCGCATATGCCGCTTAACCAGTCAGACGCGTATCGTGGTGGTGCCATCATAAAATTAGATACACCGGGATTGTATGTTTTTACTTGTAAAGTGCATCCATTCATGTTTGCTGCCGTGATCGTAGATGATCCAAATACAGAAGGATTGGATTTGGGTAATCCGAAAGAGAACTACGCAATTGATCTGGTTACGGGAATCAAAGGATTGCCAACCAATTCGGATTTGGCAGTACGCTTGTTGAAAACATTTTTCATCGCAACCGCGACTGACAATTGGCAAGATTTTAAAGCAGGCACATGGAATATGACGTATCCCAGTATTCCAGTCAGAATTTCTGGAAAACCTTCCCACACTGAAACAATCGATGGTGGTCTTGCCTTAGCATTAAGTGCGTTGAACAAGAAAGAATCTTTGGCTGCATCAGAAGTGCCTAAGTTTCCTGGTGTTGGTGAAGTGTGGGTCAATACGCAGTTTGAAAAAACTGCTGGCAAATATAAACCGGGTACTACCACCGTTGTAGATACAGCGAATTGGACGGTTAAACGTAAGGTCGCATTGCCAGAAATTAACAACAATAACCCTCACAATATGTGGTCAAACCGTGACCAAACATTGATATATCAAACGCAATGGTTTGATAACAAATTTTCCATCATTAATAGAGAAGATGGCAAGTTAGTAAAAAATATCCGTGTTGGTTTTTCGCCTTCACATGTTGTTACGTTACCCACAAGTGATGACATTACCATCGCAATTAACGGTGAAAATGGTTTGTATATGATTCCGGCTGGAACCACGACGCCGAAGAAAATGCTGCCAACACAAGCGCAAGGACACATTTCTGCTAACCCTCATGGACATTGGATTAGTGCAGATGGTTCTAAGATTGTGACGCCAAACATTAATACCCATGACGTGGGTGTTTATGGTGCTAATGGTGATATTCATGCTAGAACACCGACAGGTAACGATGCTCCGGGTGCACACCCTATTGCTATTGGCATGATGCCGGATTCCAGCAAAATTTTTGCTACTAATTTATTGCATCATTCTTTGAGTATTATGAATGGTGAAGGTAAATTGCAAAAAACGGTTAATCTGATTGCTGATTACGATCCTATTACGGGAAGTTTTGCTGATAACGATGGTAATGGACAGATTGCAGTTGGCGTATTGCCAATTCAAGCGCCTGTATCTCCTGATGGTAAAGCATTGGTCATTGCTGCAATGGATGGTCAAATCGTTATCGTGAATACTGAAACGGGTGAAATCGTTAAAATGTTATCGTGCGATCCAGGTTGTCATGGCGCAAACTTTGGTGCGAAGAAAGATGGCGGCTACTATGCCTATGTCACCAGTAAGTTTTCTAACCGATTGACGGTTGTGGATATTGATCCAAATGGTGATGGCGACATTAAAGATGCAGATGTTGTTGGCCATGTTTCATTGTGGGATACGGAAACAACCGCAAAAGATGATACGGTCACTTCATTACCAGGGTTTGGTGGGCAAGGCGTTTTAGCAGTACCCAATGTGTATAACGGTTGGGTACAAAATTTGCCTTCACAGTGGAAAGATTTATTAACCGCTGCGCAACAAAACCCAATAGGGGGTCATTAAGATATAAGCATTATAAAAAGAATACAAAGAAGTAGTTTGTAATCGTCTTTGGTGTGCTGTTCATAGCTACCTGAATTTTCAGGTAGCTATTTTTTTATATTTATTTCGTAAAAAATAACTTGCAAGATTTAATCGATCGCATTGGTATTTAGCCTACTGCATAGCGTTAAATCGGGTACACGACCGATGGGTAATTGAGCGGTAATGGATCGTAATGCCGTTCGCAAACCTTCTTCTAATACGGGATGATAAAAAGGCATATGCAACAACTGATGGATCGTAAGTTTGCGGTCTATTGCTAAAGCAAGTAAATGCGCCATATGTTCACCAGCTGGCGCGCACATTTCCGCTCCTAGTAAAGTGCCATTTTTTGCATTTGCATAGACATGCAGTAATCCTTTGTTGTTTAGGCTTGCCCTTGCACGGCCTTGATTTGCAAAATTGACTTTTCCAATAACGAATTTATTTTTTTGCTTGCTGAGCTCTTTATAGCGTTGCCCGACTATCGCAATATTCGGGTCGCAAAAAATAATGCCTAGCGGTGTTCGACGTTTAAAGCAAAAATTTTCGCTGCGAGTAGCGTTATATCCGGCAATGAAACCTTCGTCAGCAGCCTCATGAAGTATGGCTTTTTCTCCATTGGCATCACCTGCTAGAAAAATAGGTAAATCTTCGATTTGTAGTGTATTAGGATTAAATGACGGCATGCCTTTGTCATTTAAGGTTATTCCCAGCGTTTCTAAGCCCAATTGATCGATATTGGGTTGGCGGCCCAATGCGACCAGGATACTATCGACCTCTATAGCTGATTTTCCGGCAGTGATTTGAATTTTTTTGTGATCGGTGACGACATCTGCTCTACTGCCTAAATAAATTGGAAATTCTTTTTGTAATAATTGGATCGCAGTTTCATTGATTTCAGGGTCGCTAATGCCCGCAATAGTATTTCTGCTACCGAATGCGCTAACTTGTATGCCTAAACGAGAAAGTGCTTGAGCCATTTCAACGCCAATTGGCCCCATGCCGATGACGCCTATTCGCGCAGGCAATTTTTTCTGCTCAAATAAAGTGTCTGTCGTCAGTAATCGTTTACCTAATTTGCGCCAAGGTTCAGGAATGATGGGATGGGTGCCAGTTGCGAGAATGATTTTGTGGGCACGCAGTTTTTCGCCATTGATTTCGATCGTATCGGATGCGATTAATCGTGCTCGCCCCGAAATGGCCTTCTTGCCCAACTCGACAGTAGTTTTTATGGTGCTGCTAACAAAATCGTCCCTGAGTTTTCTTACACGCCGCAGTACTTTGGGAATATCTATCGTTAATGAGTCAGCGCCGTTAATACCAAATTCAGTAAAGGTATTGCGATGGTGAAATGCATTGGCGGCTTCGATCAATAGTTTGGAAGGCATGCAACCGACTCGAGCGCAAGTTGTTCCCCACGGGCCATCATTAATGATCACAAACTGATCCGTTTGTTTTTTGACTTCACGTAATGCCGACAATCCAGCCGTACCGGCGCCGACAATAATCACATCCAATATTTTGCCCATTGAGTTCTCCAACGATGATTTATCAAGAAACTGTCAATACAACCTTTCCAATTGGATGCGTTTGGTCTAGGAATTGTTGTGCGGCAGCGGCTTCTGATAATTTAAAAACACGCGCTATTTCGATAGTGAGCTTGTTTTCATCAAATAACTGTGCGCATTGGCGTAATATCTCGGCTTGGTGTGATTTAGCTTCCGTTGATTCTAATAAAACCGGCGACAACATCATTTCCATGCTAAATCGCAGATTTCGCAAGCGTGCTTCACTCCAGTTTGTCTCATTGGTGGGTTGCAGAATCGTGACTACATCGCCATACGGTTTGACGCAATTAAGGCAATCTTGTAACACTTGCGAGCCAACGGTATCAAATGCGATATCTACGCCTGCACCTTTTGTATAAGCGAATACTTCTGTCACTACGTTTTGATGACGATAATTGATGACGTAATCGGCCCCCAATCTTTTTACAAACGCGGCTTTTTCCTCATTACTTACGGTAGTGATTACAGTAGCGCCGTGTAGCTTAGCCAATTGAATCGCTACATGACCCACTCCACCAGCACCCGCTTGGATCAAAACGGTTTGTCCTTCATGCATATCGGCGCGATCGAACAATGCTTCCCAAGCTGTAATCAGTACTAAAGGCGCCGCGGCAGCTTGTTCAAACGATAACGATTGTGGTTTATGTGACAGTAAATCACTGTCGACTAGACAATATTCAGCGTAACTACCTTGACGACCATTAAACCCCGGTTGAGAAAAATAGACTTCATCACCAGACTTAAAATTTTTGACCTTCGTGCCTATCGCTTCGATAATTCCCGCGCCATCACAACCCGGTATGACTGGAAAAGTTACTGGAAAACGATTCGGGGCGGTGCGTATTTTAATATCAATCGGATTGACGCCGATGGCTTTGAGATGCACCAGAACTTGATTATCGTCGCACTGTTTTGGGGCATCTATTTCACCATAGTGCAAAACGTCGCTGCCGCCACCACTGTGAAAATATATAGCTTGCATACTTTATAAGACTCGTAGGTTATTTGGAATGGATCAACAAATGATGCAACGGTTATTATTCGACATGTACGCTTGAATGGCAATCAATCGTATCGAAGATTGTTTTTGCGGCGGGAAAGCATTACGGGCTTCAAAAAGTAGTTATCTGACGTTATTCTCTGCTGCACAGACTGTACAAGCGCGGTCTTTAAGAAGATTGATAGAACGCCAGTTCATTGTTAAACCATCTAACAATAATAATCGGCCGTTTAAATTATGGCCGATATCAAGTAATGTTTTGATAGTTTCTGCGGCTTGTATGCAGCCAATGATTCCAACTAAGGGAGAGAATACCCCCATCACCGCGCATGGCATATCTTCTGATTCTCCTTCATTAGGATATAGGCAGTGATAGCATGGGCTGTCGTGATGGCGCAAATCAAAAACGGTAACTTGTCCGTTAAATCGTGCAGCAGCGCCTGAAACCAGAGGTTTCTTATATTTTACGCAGGTCTGATTGATTTGATGCCGGGTAGAAAAATTATCACTTGCATCGATGACAACATCTACATTTTGAATTAATGATTGCAGTTCTTTTGATTCAACTCGATGAGAAATTTCAACGATCTGCACTTCGGGATTAATTCGATTAAGAGTCTGTTTTGCTGAGTTAACCTTTGCTAATCCAATCGATTCACTGTGATGAATAATTTGGCGTTGTAAATTAGTGAGATCAACCTGGTCACCGTCACAAATGGTTATTTTCCCAATCCCACTTGCTGCTAGGTACATTGCAACGGGGGAACCGAGTCCCCCCATGCCTACGATTAAAACATGCGATCGATTTAGCTTTTCTTGACCCTCAATATCAATTTCCGGTAAAAGAATATGTCTGCTATATCGAATCAGTTGTTGATCATCCACAACCCTACTTTTTGTTAGCTTTCAGTTTTTTCGTTTTTATCAATTTTCTTCTTAGGGGTTGTTTTAATACCTTTGAAGTAATTCATCGCTTGAACTAGCAATTGATCATCTTCCGAGCCAAATTCTAATGGTTTTTTGTTTTTCTTAGCTTTAGCTTTTTCTTCTTTGGTTTCACCAGAAGTTTCTTGAATTGCCTTTTCTATCTGTATGGCGGGATCCAGGCTGGCCGGAGATTTCTTTTTATCGGTTTTTCCATTCGATAAATGACGATTCAAATCAGATTCGCGCAAACGTTCTTCATCACCGGTATCGGTTTCATCTTTAATATCCGGCGTGATTCCTTTGGCTTGTATTGATTGGCCGTTGGGCGTGTAATAGCGAGCCGTTGTCAATTTTATAGCCGTGTTGTTACCTAATGGCAGAATGGTTTGTACTGAACCTTTGCCGAAAGTTTGTGAGCCCATGACGATTGAGCGTTTATGGTCTTGCAATGCACCGGCAACAATTTCAGAAGCAGAAGCTGATCCGCCATTGACTAATGTAATCATCGGTACAGTTTTGGCTTCTTGAGGTAGTCCCTTTAAAAAATCAACATCGGAACCACGTAAATAGTGTTCTGGGCTCGCATGTAATTTCATTTTTGCATCAACACTACGTCCTTCTGTGTAAACAACTAAAGCATTTTCAGGCAAAAAAGCAGCGGAAACAGCTACCGCTCCGTTTAATAGTCCTCCTGGATCATTGCGCAGATCTAAAATTAAACCTTTCATGTCGCCTTTATTTTGAGAAAACAAGGTGTTGATAGCTTGCGCTAAATTTTCACCGGTTTGTTCCTGAAACTGCGTAATACGAATATAGGCATATCCTGGTTCGATCATTTTTGATTTAACGCTTTGAATCTTAATGATATCTCTCACCAGGTTAAAGATTAAAGGATCGGATTCACCTTCGCGGACAATGGTGATTTTGATGGATGTTTTAGGTTTTCCACGCATCATTTTGATGGCGTCGTTTAACGTCATGCCTTTGACAACTTTGTCATCCAATTTAACGATCAAATCACCTGTTTTGATACCGGCACGGAATGCAGGAGTATCTTCAATCGGCGAAATGACTTTAACGACACCATCTTCCATGGTTACTTGTATTCCCAAGCCGCCAAATTCACCTTGAGTACCAATTTGAAGTTCTTTGTATTCGTCTTTATCAAGGTAAGATGAATGCGGATCTAAACCTACAAGCATTCCATTGATCGCTTCGGTGATCAGTTTTTTGTCTTCAACCGATTCTACGTAATCGCTTTTTATACGACCAAAAACCTGTGCAAATGTCCGCAATTCCTCAATTGGAAGCGGATGAACTGCTTCGACAGAGTCCTTTTTGGCAATAGCAGAGAAATTCAAGCTGATCATGATACCGGCGATTAAGCCAATAATTAGTAATCCCGATTTTTTAATGATATGACTCATGATGCTTTCTCCGTGCTGATCAATTTATGTGTATGTTTAAAAATGATTTCTAAGGGGTTCATTATTCTATTTTTATCCGGGTCAGGGGGTCAAGCGGCTTTCCATTATAACGTAGTTCGAAATATAAACCTGAATCAAGGCTACCGCTGCTATTTCCAACGGTGGCAACAATATCGCCCGCTCGAATAGCGGTATCGACTTGTTTATAGAGTGTCTCATTATTACCATAAAGACTCATAAAACCTTTCCCATGATCGATGATAAGTAATTTGCCAAAACCTTTTAACCAATCGGCAAACACAACCTTGCCATCGGCAATGGCTTTCACTTCGCTGCCATTGCTTGATTGAATAAAAAGCCCTTTCCATGTCACATGTTTTCCTGATCTTTGGTCACCGAAACGATTGAGAAGTTTCCCACGAACTGGCAAATTGAATTGTCTTTTCGATGAATTAAACGATGAATTTGATATGGGAGTGTCAGCACGTTTATTGTTTTGTATTAATTCTTTTTCTTTGGACGCTTTTTCACGTTTTTTTTCTAGCTCTTGTAAGCGAATCGCTTCATTGAGCTTACTAATAAGTTGAGTGATACGTTTTTCGTCACTGCGTAATCTGTTAATTTCGTCTTGTTGTTGAGTAATTTGACTGGATACTTGAGTCAGTAACTGTTGCTGTTTGTTTTTTTCTTGTGCCAACTGTTCTTGTTGTGATGAATATTGCGACTGTATGGCCACTATTTCTTGTTGTTTTGTCTGCTGTTTTTTAGAAAGAGTTGCAATTTCATGTTGGTGATTCAATAAGTGTTGAATACTATCAGAACCTGCTAATAGCAACTGTTTGTAGTAATACTGATCTCTCAACATTTGATTGAGATTGTTTTGGCTGAAAACGGATTGCAGATGAGGGTGTTGTTTTGCTATATATTGCTGATAAAGCAATTGCTCGAGCTGATTTTGTTCTTTTTTAATAGAATTGTTCAATTGATTATGACGCATTTGAAATTGCTGTAATTCTTGATGGATCGCCTTTTCATTGATAGTAAGTTTTTGTAATTGATTCATGATATCGGCAATGACACGCTGAGTTTCTTGTAATTTGATGGTTGTGTCATTCTTAATTGCTTCTTTATTAACGATGTCTTTTTGTAAAGATTGGATACGTTCTTGGACAGATTTAAGTTTTTGTTGATTATCGGATAAAACTGGCCAAGAATAGAACGAGATAAGACAGCAAATACCTGCCGATATAATCAAGCGAATCTGAAACAATTGAGTTTGTAAAAAATAGCTGAAAATATTCTTGTTTATGGTTGTTATGGAATTTGAGTAATAACAGTAAATATTTTAAGATTTTGTTTTTGCTTGGTTTGCAACAGATTGAATTGCTTGCTCAATTTCAGAGGAATTTCCTAGATAATAATTTTGAATCGGTCTTAAATTATCATCGAGTTCATAAACTAACGGAATACCCGTTGGTATGTTGCAGCTGAGTATTTCTTCCTCAGAAAAATTATTCAAGTACTGTACTAAGGCGCGTAATGAATTACCATGTGCAGCGATGATGATGCTTTTACCCGATTTCACTTGTGGTGAGATAATGGTTTCCCAATAAGGTAAAAATCTTTCAACGGTATCTCGTAAGCATTCGGTCAAAGGTAACTGGCTAACCGTAAGGTCTTTATAGCGAGGATCTGAGCCTGGATAGCGACTGTCTCCTGGCGTTAAGGCAGGTGGTGTAGCGTCATACCCGCGACGCCAGATTAATACTTGTTCTTCACCGTATTGCGCAGCAATTTCTGCTTTATTTAAGCCTTGTAATGCACCGTAGTGCCTTTCATTCAAACGCCAAGTGTGCTCAATGGGAATCCACATTTGATCCATTTCATCCAGGGCAAGCCACAATGTACGAATAGCGCGCTTGAGTACAGAGGTATAGGCGATATCAAATGAATATCCAAGTTTTTTAAGGAGTTGCCCGGCGTTCTTGGCTTCTTGAATTCCTTGCGCTGTTAAATCTACATCGGTCCAGCCGGTAAATCGATTTTCTTTGTTCCAGATGCTCTCTCCATGTCTCAGGAGAACAATTTTCTTCATGGCGATATATGAGTATGAGTGGAGTGTGGTGTAATGTTTATTGTAAGCAGTAGTACAGTGGAATAAAAGCCAATCATTTTAGTATATTTTGCAATTGATTGCAGCAATCAACCGGAATTCGCTTTCAATCCGAATTCATCGCAAACATCAAACAAGACAGCGCAAACTCGTTTTGTCGATGGTGAGAAGACCATGATTCTGTTGTTTCATATTATTCATTAAACAGTTATCGCAAATAAAAATAAATATTGAATGCGGAAACGATATAGATTATTAATTGGTAGACATAATGTTAATATACCAGCCCATTCAGTTTGTGAAATGAAATCTAGCAATTTTTACTTTTTGCTAAAATTAAGCTTTTAAATTATCAAAACTCTATCATTTTAATGTCATGGATCTATCTTTATTTCAAAATCAAAGTCACTTTCTCTTAAGACTCGAGAATCTAATTTTCGTGATTACAGCAGCTGTCAGCGGGTTTATGCTTTTGTGGACATTAATTTCTCAACGTGGCATCAAGGAAATTGATACCAGGGTTGCGGTACAACTCATCAACTATGAGAATGCGTTAATTGTTGATGTGCGCGATGATAGCGAGTTTGCCACTGGACATTTACCTAACTCCAAGCATATTCCTACTGAAAAAATGGAAGAACGTTGGTCGGAGTTGGAAAAATACAAAGATAAACCCATTGTCGTGATTTATCGCGGTGGTGTGCGTTCCACTAATGCAAGTCACATACTGAGAAAAAATGGTTTCCCAAAAATTTATAATTTAATGGGTGGAATTGATGCTTGGAAAAGAGCGAATCTTCCTATTGTCAAGCGGTGAAAGGAAATCATGGCAAAGATCATTATGTATGCGACCGGTTCGTGTCCTTATTGCCGCATGGCTGAAAATTTATTGCGTTCAAAAGGCGTGGAAACAATCGAAAAAATCCGTATCGATTTAAGTCCTGATCTACGTGCAGAAATGATGACTAAAACCGGTCGTCGCACGGTTCCACAAATATATATTGGGGAAAAGCATGTGGGGGGGTATGACGATTTGTCGCTTTTGGATCGTAGTGGTGAGTTATCAACATTACTGACATAAATTCACAGAACCTAAAGGAATATCATGAACAATATCTTAAATTACAATTGGATCGATAATGCAAATGAGTGAATCTACGGAGTCGCAGCAACCTACTTTCTTAATAGAAAAAATCTATGTAAAAGATCTTTCACTAGAGATCCCCCATGCACCGCAAATTTTTTTAGAAAGAGAGGCGCCTGAGATTAACATGCAGCTTGGTGGTAAGAATCAGAATTTAGGCGATGGCCTTCATGAGGTTTTGCTAACAGTCACTGTGACCGCAAAGATCAAAGATAAGATGATGTTTTTAGTAGAAGTGCAACAGGCAGGGGTTTTTCGTATTGGCAACATTTCCGAAGAAGAAATGGGACCGGTGCTTGGTATTGGCTGTCCAACCATTATATTTCCCTATTTGCGAGAAGTAGTGTCCGATACCGTAACGCGAGCAGGCTTCCCTCCTGTTATTTTAAATCCGGTTAATTTTGAAGCGATTTATCGTCAAAAGAAACCAGAATCTGTTATGAATGGCGCTAGCCAATAAATTTAAAGATCATAAAACGTGAGGAGCAGATGAAACAATTTTCATACGCTTTAATTACTGTTTTAATGGCGTTGGGTTTGTATTTGCCAAATCATTCGCATGCTGAGATGTCGTATTTTTCCGTTGCTCAAAACGGCAGCATCATGTATGACGCACCTTCGCTGAAAGCAGGCAAGATCTATGTGGCAAGTCAATATCTTCCGGTAGAAACGATTGTGGACGTGGAAGGTTGGAGCAAGGTAAGAGATAGCAGCGGTACCCTTGCCTGGATAGAAAAGAAAGGTTTAAGTGATAAACGCTACGTTATTGTGACAGTTCCTGTGGCGAGTGTTTATCAAACGCCAGATGCCAATGCGGTATCGCTATTCCAGGCTGAACGGAATGTAGTGATGGAATGGATTGATTCTGATAATCCGGGATGGGTCAAGGTGCGACACCAGGATGGACAAACTGGATACGTTAAAAGCATTCAGGTTTGGGGTTCATGAAAATTGCGATACTAGGTGCAGGTGCATGGGGTTCAGCTTTAGCGATTAATTTATCACATCATCAGATAAATCTGTGGACAAGAGATGCCCAACATGCAGCCGAGATGGTTGCAACAAGAATCAATCGACGTTATTTACCACAATATGTACTACCGGAAACGACACAGGTCACTTCTATACTTGCGGAAGCTATTGAACAAGTCGACTTTGCGTTGATTTTAGTACCAATCTCTGGTTTACGTGAGACTTTAAAAAAAATTACTGCAACACGAATCAAATTGCCATTGCTGTGGGGGTGTAAGGGGTTTGAATCCGATACGTCGCTATTGCCGCACCAAATCCTGCAACAGGAATGTCCTGATTTGTCATTATGTTCGGGCGTGTTGTCTGGACCCAGCTTCGCAGACGAAGTTGCGCGAAACCTGCCGACTGCGTTAACACTCGCATCCAAAGATCTTCAATTTTCTCAGCAGATGGCTTCTTATCTGCATAGTGCCAAGTTGCGAATTTATACCAGTCAAGATGTGATTGGGGTAGAAATTGGTGGTGCAATAAAGAATGTGATCAGCATTGCGGCAGGAATTTCAGATGGACTTGGGTATGGCAATAATGCACGTGCGGCTTTGATTACTCGAGGGTTATCGGAAATCACACGATTAGGACTGAAATTAGGCGGTGATTTGAAAACCTTTATGGGATTGACTGGAGTCGGCGATTTGATTTTAACTAGCACAGGCCAGTTGTCGCGCAATCGTCAAGTAGGCTTGATGCTAGCAGAGGGAAAATCTATCGATGCTATTCTAGATCAACTGGGTCATGTTGCAGAAGGTGTGCATACGGCACAATCAGTATTGCAGTTGAGCAATCGATTAAAAGTTGAAATGCCGATCACACAAGCAGTGTGCAGTATCATTCATGAAGGGGTATCTCCTCGTTTGGCCGTAGAAGTGTTGTTAAATCGCGAACAGAAAAGTGAGATTTATTAGTTTTGATTAACTTTCGCTAATACTTTAAATTGTTAACATAACTCTATGATATATATGAATAATATTTTTTCATATAAAAATATGTGTAGCGAAGTCAAAAAAAAGATTGATAAATCATGCGACTGAGGGATGTTAATTTTCTTGACCAAGTCCTAATGGCTTGATATAAGTGCGTTTGCAGTATTTGCTTGTGATTTTATTACCATTAACTTTGAAGGGGAGTGTTTATGAACAAATCCGAACTCATTGAAGCTATCGCAAAATCGGCTAAACTTTCTAAAGCTGCCGCTGGAAGTGCCTTGGATGGAGCATTGTCTGCAATAAAAGGAGCGCTCAAAAAGAACGACAGTGTAACATTGGTCGGATTTGGCACTTTTAAAGTGGGTGCACGGGCTGCGCGTACTGGTCGTAATCCTCGTACAGGTGCTGCTATCAAAATTAAGGCAGCAAAGGTTCCAAAATTCAGTGCTGGTAAAGCGCTAAAAGATGCAGTAAACTAGCGCACTTTGCAACTGGGTGCTTAGCTCAGCTGGTAGAGCGTCGCCCTTACAAGGCGAATGTCGGCGGTTCGATCCCGTCAGCACCCACCAGTTAGAATTGTCACATAAGTGACGAAAATTATAGCTATTGGGAGTGGTAGTTCAGTTGGTTAGAATACCGGCCTGTCACGCCGGGGGTCGCGGGTTCGAGTCCCGTCCACTCCGCCACGGATTTCGTTCTTCTTGGAAGTTTCGTATTTCATTTAAACTATTTTTTTATTGTTAGGTTTGATTCGTGTTTGATTTTGTCAATCGCAAGAAACGTATTGTTCAAATCATTATGGCATTAGCGATATTGCCATTTTTGTTTTGGGGAGTGGAGTCGTATCGCGACAAAGGTGACGATGGATTTGTCGCTATTGTTGCCGGGGAGAAAGTTTCCCGTCGCGAATATGAGCAAGCACTGCGAGATCATCATGAACGAATGCGCGCAATGCTGGGTGCTAATTTTGACAGCTCAATGTTGGATAACTTTGAGGTAAAAAACTCGGTATTGGAGCGATTGGTGCAACAGCGTTTACTGCAATCTGAGGCAGAAAAGAACGGTTTTGTCGTTTTGGATTCACAATTAATCAAAACGTTGCGTGAAGTTCAAGCATTTCAAAAAGATGGCAAATTTTCTAAACAGCAGTATGAAGAATTGCTGCGTGCACAAGGATTGACGCCAGCAATTTTTGAATCACGCGTGCGTAAAGAACTAATGCTGCAACAATTGATGGATGGATACAGCGAGCATGCTTTTGCTCCGAGTGCTGTAGCTAAAAAAGTATCCTATTTAAGCGAAGTGCAACGCGAAATTAATCGATCTGTTATTAAAGCAGAGCAATTTGTTTCGGAAATGCAACCATCTGAGACCGAAATACAAGCTTATTACGATAAAAATAAAGAGAGCTTCCGTTTACTTGAACGTGCGCGGATTGAATATGTCGTGTTATCGCTGGCCAATGTGGCAAAAAAAGAGATAATTAGCGACGAAGCTATCGAAGCTTATTTTACAGAGCATCAAAACGATTTTTCTCAGCCTGAAGAACGTAAAGCAAGTCATATTCTTATCAGTGTTGCTGCCGATGCATCAGAAGAAACAAAGGGAGCTGCTCGTGAGAAAGCACAAAAAGCTTTGGATCGAGTCAAGCAGAATCCTGAGCAATTTGCAGAAATAGCAAAAGAGACTTCGGATGATCCTGGGTCGGCCAGTCGAGGGGGCGATCTTGGTTTTTTTGGTCGCGGTGTTATGGTGAAATCATTTGAAGATAAGATTTTCTCCATGCAATTAAACGAGATTAGCGATATCGTCGAAACTGATTTTGGCTTTCATATTATTCAATTGACTGATATTAAATCGGAAAAGAAACCTGATTTAAAAGAAGTTCGTGAGCAGATTGAGCAACAATTAAAAACACAGGCTGCTAGTAAAATTTTTGGGGAATTTTCTGAAGATTTCAGTAACATGGTTTATGAGCAAAATGAGAATCTTCAATCTGTGGCGGATAAATTTGGTTTGACCATTGAGAAAAGTGATTGGATATCCAAGGATAAAGCCGAGCCTCAGATGCTGACAAATGATAAATTGCTGTCAGCAATATTTTTAAGTGACAATATTACTAATCAAAAAAATACCGAAGCCATAGAAGTTGAACCCGATACCTTTGTTTCAGCGCGTGTTATCGAGCATCAACCTGAAATAACTCAATCGCTTGAAGTAGTGAAGGATCAAGTGATCGGGGCATTAAAAAAACGAATGTCAGAAGCCAAAGCACTTGAAGTGGGACAAAATAAATTGAAACAACTTCAAACCTCGCCATCTAGTGATGTTCAAGACATTACCTGGGATGACGCTAAATCGGTTTCATATATGCAATCGCAAGGATTGGGTAATGAAGAATTGCGTGCTATTTTTAAAGCGGATACCAAGAAATTACCTATCTATGTTGGTTTAGAAAATCCGGACGGATTTACTTTAATTCGAATCAATAAAATTATCGAGCCGAGCGATAAAGAAAAAGAAAAATTTGATGCTTTCAAAAAGCAGTTACAGCAAATGATCACACAAGAAGAAACGGGTGCTTATTTAGCCGCAATTAGAAAGCAGTACGAAGTGAAAATCAATCAAGATTTTTAATTAAAAAACCTCTAAGCTAACGCTATTCAGGGGTTTTTATATCGAAAGCAACCGTATTAAAGCCCGCATCGACATAGGTAATTTCCCCTGTAATTCCGCTGGCCAAATCACTGCATAAAAATGCAGCTGTATTGCCAACTTCCTCAGTAGTAACGTTGCGTCGTAGTGGTGAGATTTTTTCGGTATAGCCTAATAATTTGCTAAAATCGCCTATTCCTGCTGCGGCTAAGGTTTTAATCGGACCGGCAGAAATAGCGTTTACTCGAATACCCTTGGGACCTAGGCTAGAAGCCATGAAACGTACATTGGCTTCGAGACTGGCCTTCGCCAACCCCATCACGTTATAATTCGGCATGACGCGTACTGCGCCTAAATAACTCAGAGTTAAAAGCGCTGCGTTCCTATTTTCCATCAAAGGCAACGCCGCTTTTGCAAGCGCAGAAAAACTGTAAGAACTGATATCGTGAGCAATACGAAATGCCTCGCGATCAACACTTTGTAAATAGTCACCTGAAAGGGAGTGGCGGGGTGCAAATGCGATGGAATGCACGATGCCATCTAGCCCTTGCCAGTGTTGTTTAAGATTATCAAAACAGGTTGCAATTTCATCGTCGCTTGCGACATCACAAGGAAATAATAATGTGGAATCGAATTCAGCCGCCAATTTTTCTACTCGACCCCGTAGTTCTTCACCTTGATAAGTGAATGCTAATAGTGCGCCTTCCCGTTTCATTGCTTTAGCAATGCCGTAGGCGATAGAGCGATTGCTGAGGAGGCCGGTGATGAGTATTTGTTTGTTGGCGAGAAATCCCATGAAATTTCCTTTATTATCGATTATGCAGCGTCATTATAGCTGATGTACGACGAATTGAGGTTTTCAAAACGGTATCCATTCAAATCGAGTGTGAGGATTCGGAGGGGGAAGTAACAAGAGAAATATCATGATGGTTAAAAAAAATTATTTCTATTTTAATAAAATAATTCTTATTGCTATTGGAATAAGTGGCTTATTGTTATTGTCCTCCTGCGAATTCAGTGTTTGGAATAACCCTTATTCGCAAAATGATGTCGAGCAAAATGTTTTATATAGCGTGTTTAGTGAACGACCCAAACATCTCGATCCCGTGCAATCCTACAGTTCTAGCGAAATTCAATTTACCGCGCAGATTTATGAGCCACCGTTGCAGTATCATTATCTAAAACGCCCTTTTTCGCTCATTCCGGCCACTGCAACAGGGCTACCAACCATAGAGTATCTGGATGAAAACGGAAATTTTCTTACCGATAATGATGCCGTCGAAAAAGTAGCTTATAGCATTTATCAAATTTCCATTTTGCCGGGAATTTTGTATCAACCGCATCCCGCATTTGCCAAAGATGTTCAAGGTCATTGGCTTTATCATCGACTGAATGAGCAAGAAATCGCTGAAATTTCTACCCCGGCTGATTTTGCACAAGCCGGCACACGTGAGTTAACAGCGGAAGACTATGTCTATCAAATCAAACGCCTAGCTCATCCCAGATTGCATTCGCCCATTTTTGAATTGATGGCTGATTATATTGTTGGATTAAGGGAATATGCTGCGTTGCTAAAGCAGATTGATTCAAGCACGCCGCCAAATAATTATTTGGATTTAAGAAAACATTCATTATTGGGTGTCGAAATCGTGGATAGACATACCTATCGCATAAAGATAAAAGGTAAATATCCTCAATTTGTTTACTGGTTGGCAATGCCTTTTTTTGCCCCAATTCCTTGGGAAGTGGATTTGTTATATTCGCATCCGGGTTTGATAAAAAAGAATTTGACTTTGGACTGGTATCCGGTTGGAACGGGTCCTTATATGTTGACAGAAAATAATCCAAATCTTCGCATGGTGTTAGAGAAAAACCCAAATTTTCATGAAGAACGATACCCTGCTGATGGAATGCCTGGTGATGAAGAAAAAGAACTGTTGGAAGACGCCGGTAAGAAATTACCTCTGATTGATAAAGTAATTTTTACGCGTGAAAAAGAAAATATTCCTCGTTGGAATAAGTTTCTGCAAGGATATTATGATGCAGCAGGCATTGGTTCGGATAGTTTTGACCAAGCCGTACAATTGACTGGACAGGGTGAAGCGGTGGTTACAGAAGAAATGGCTAAGCAAGGTATTCGCTTGGAAACAACAATCGCTGCTTCTACTTATTATATGGGTTTCAATATGTTAGATCCGGTTGTTGGAGATGGTGGTAGTGATGTCAAAGATCGTGAAGCAGCAAGAAAATTGCGGCAGGCGATTGCGATTGCAGTTGATTACGAAGAATTCATTTCGATTTTTGCGAACGGCCGTGGATTAGCGGCGCATGGTCCCATTGCGCCTGGCATTATAGGGCATCGCGAAGGACAGGCAGGCATGAATCCGGTCGTTTACGATTGGGTCGATGGTCAGCCCAAGAGGAAATCAATCGAAGTCGCTAAGAAGCTCTTATCCGAAGCTGGATATCCGAATGGCATTAATCAAAAAAATGGCGCCCCGCTGATGCTGTATTACGATGTGACTGCGCGTAGTGCAGATGATAAATCGAAGTTGGATTGGATGCGTAAGCAATTTCAAAAGCTTAATATACAACTGATCGTTCGTAGTACTGACTACAACCGATTTCAAGACAAGATTCGTAAAGGAAATGCACAAATCTTTGAATGGGGTTGGAATGCAGATTATCCGGACGCCGAAAACTTTTTATTTTTATTGTATGGTCCACAACGGAAAGTCGGCAATAGCGGGGAGAACGCTGCGAATTATGATAATGATGAATATAATCAACTGTTCGAGAAGATGAAAAATATGAATAATGGTCCGCAAAGGCAACAGATCATTGATCGAATGGTGGATATATTACGTCACGATGCCCCTTGGTTATGGGGATATCATCCGAAAGATTTCGGTTTGTATCATGCATGGTATCAAAATGTGAAACCTAACCGCATTTCCAACAATACAATGAAGTATTTCAAAATCGATGGCGATTTAAGGCAAAAAAAGCAGAGCGAATGGAATTCGCCAGTGATTGCGCCTATCTTGGTGTTTATCATGTTGCTATTAGCGGTTAGTGTTCCCGCCATAACAGCTTTTCGACGTCGAGAAAGAAGCGCTGCAGTCTAATGATTATTCTACTCAGTTCGTCAGCGGAAATAAGCGGCCATGTTTGATTATGTGATCCGGCGTATTTTCTACGCGATTCCAATTTTGATTGGCGTAAACTTGATTACCTTTGTACTGTTTTTTGTCGTGAATACGCCAGATGATATGGCACGTATGCAATTGGGTATTAAGCATGTGACACCTGAGGCGATTGAAAAATGGAAATCGGATAAGGGTTACGATAAGCCACTATTATTTAATGATAAAGAAAAAGTCTTCGGGCATAAATTAACGAATACGATTTTTTTTGAAAAATCGTTGGCAATGTTCTTGTTCGATTTTGGTCAAGCAGACGATGGGCGCGATATCGCCCAAGAAATGAAATCGCGTATGTTGCCGAGTTTGATGGTCGCAATTCCAGTTTTTTTTCTTGGATTGGTTGCCTATGTTAGTTTTGCATTGTTGATGGTTTTTTTTCGTGCGACCTATATTGATTTCTGGGGTGTGGTTTTGTGTATCGCTTTGATGTCGATTTCCGGTTTATTTTATATTATTTCTGGCCAGTTTTTATTGGGAAAGTTATGGCATCTAGTACCAATTTCTGGGTATGGGAATGGAGTAGATATTGGTAAATTTTTAATATTACCTGTAATGATAGGAATATTGAGCAGTGCAGGATCAAGCACCCGTTGGTATCGCACGATTTTTTTGGAGGAAATGAATAAAGAGTACGTGCGCACAGCTCGGGCTAAAGGATTAACTGAGTATTTGGTGCTGTTTAAACATGTTTTAAGAAACGCGATGATTCCAATTTTAACTGGGGCCGTAGCAGTCGTACCATTACTTTTCATGGGCAGCTTGTTAATCGAATCATTTTTTGGCATTCCAGGACTCGGTAGTTATACTATCGATGCAATTAATTCTCAGGATTTTGCAGTTGTTCGATCGATGGTGTTTTTGGGATCAATGCTTTATATCGTCGGCCTTATTTTGACGGATATATCGTATACTTTGGCCGATCCTCGCATCCGCTTGAATTAGTAACAGAAAAGAGACTTGTTTTGCTATTAAATTGAATATTAATAGCCCATATCTATATCGTTGTCTCACTATCCGATTGACTTATAGCGGTAAAATATTCATAATCCGCAGTTTCGCTTGGAGGGGTTCCCGAGCGGTCAAAGGGATCAGACTGTAAATCTGACGGCTCTGCCTTCGAAGGTTCGAATCCTTCCCCCTCCACCAAGTTGAATGAATAGACGAATAGTGCGAGCCATATAGATTATTGGTGAATTTATATGGCTCGATGTGCGGGCTGTAATAGCTACATATATGATGCGAAGATAGTGCGGGTGTAGCTCAATGGTAGAGCAGAAGCCTTCCAAGCTTACGATGAGGGTTCGATTCCCTTCACCCGCTCCAGTGTTTTTTGTGTGCCGAAAACAGTATGATTGTATTGAAAAAAAATGATGAAGCGTTAAGTGTTTTATTAAGTGATGCTTGCCCATGTAGCTCAGTGGTAGAGCACTCCCTTGGTAAGGGAGAGGTCACCAGTTCAATCCTGGTCATGGGCTCCATAGGACGGTTTGTACAGTTAATTAAAGAGAATTAAAGTAAGTAAAAGGGGAACGGATCATGGCGAAAAGTAAATTTGAGAGGTCGAAGCCACACGTGAATGTAGGGACGATAGGTCATGTGGATCATGGTAAGACGACGCTGACGGCGGCGATTACGACGATATTGACAAAGAAATTTGGTGGTGAGGCGAAGAGTTACGCGCAGATTGATTCGGCCCCAGAGGAACGAGCACGTGGTATTACGATTAACACCGCACACGTAGAATATGAAACGGCGAATCGTCATTACGCGCATGTGGACTGTCCTGGTC
>WBZN01000168.1_pt1 | contig 88753 bp, 74 predicted proteins | sample 5204281 | NCBI WGS metagenome assembly WBZN01 (sample SAMN12344347, study PRJNA552823) | activated sludge metagenome | biome: Activated sludge suspended growth; feature: Nitrification reactor; material: Wastewater; isolation source: activated sludge from nitrification reactor of wastewater... | reverse complement strand
TGCGTCCGCCGCCGCACATCGGCCTCGCCTTCCCCGGCACGCCCGCCGGCCGCAGCGCCGCTACCGCCCCCTGATCACTCCGAAACCGGACATCTTGGAAGGGAGCTATGTCAGGAGGTCTGAATTTCCTAAGCGGGCTCGAGGCCCCGTGTTCAAATCAGGCTTGGCGGGTCACGGTCTGACCTGTTTTCCATCACGCTGTTGACAACCTTGCTTAACTTTCCGCGTACCTTCCTTTTTCCTTGAGTTCAAGTGGATGATGATCTTCAAATACCCGACCCTACGCGGGTCGACTCAGGTACTTCGGCTGGTACTCACGCTCGTGCGCCAGCAAAGCCCAGATCGTGCGCGCCATCTTGTTGGCGAGCGCCACGATTGCCACGTTCTTCGGCCTTCGTTCGGCCAGTTGTGTCGCCCACTCGGGCGGCGCTTTGCTATGCGTCATCACCGCTCGCGCACCATGGATCAATAGGGTTCGCAGGTACGGATCGCCGCGCTTACTGATACCGAACAGCCGCACTCGACCGCCGGTGCCGCCTTGCCGCGGTACCAGGCCCAGCCAGGCGGCGAACTCCCGGCCCGACTTGAACACCTTCGCATCGCCGATCGTGGCGATCGCAGCCGTGGCCCCCAGCAGCCCCACACCCGGGATCTCGGCCAGGCGCCTACTGGCCTCCTCCTGACGATGCCAGTGTTGCAGTCGTTGCTCGATCTGCTGAATCTGCGTATCGAGCTCCCCGACACGCGCGTACTGCTCGCGCAGCGTATCGATCACTACGGCCGGCAAACGCTCAGCCACCCGCCCCAGAGCGGCGGGCACATCGCGCCGCACCCCGGCGCGCCCCTGCGGCATCACTTCGCCGTACTCGACCAGCAGACCGCGCAGCCCGTTCACCTGGGCGGTACGAAACTTCACCAACTGCGCCCGCATCCGATGCAGCGCCAGCACCGCTTGTTGTGCCTCGCTCTTGACGGCCACTGCTTTAATCCCCGGCTGCTGCACCGCAGTCCAGATCGCGCGCGCATCGGCGGCATCATTCTTGTTGCGGCCCACAAAGGCCTTCACCATCCGCGCCGACAACAGCCTCACCTCGTGCCCGAGCTTGTGCAGCTCGCGCGCCCAGTGCTGCGAACCTCCGCAGGCCTCCATACCAATTAGGCACGGCACGCGGTTCGCGAAGTGCTCCAGAAACTTTGCCCGCTTCAGTTGTACACTGACGATCTCGCCGCTCTCCATCTCGACCCAGTGCAGTTGAAACACGCGCTTTGCGATGTCAACCCCGACTACGGTAGCCTTCATTTTTGGACCCTCCGGTTGCCTGTGAAGATCGTATCTTCCACCTCAGGCACTTCGATGCCGTCGGCGCCGGTGGGTCCTCTTCACTTCGACCCACACCTACGACCCCACCCATGCCATATCAAGGTGGGAGGCGTCCATACCATTTCCTACCGCGGCTGATCCACTGATGGTCTTCGATTCCGATACCCGCAAGGGCCGCCTCGTGGTGCTGACCAAGGCCGTCGTGGCGGAAGGTCCGATGATTGTGGCGATCGAACCCGATGGACGCATTGGCCAGATCTCCGCAGCCGTCATCACCTCGGCCTACGGAAAGAGCCCTGTATCAAAGATTCTTGATTGGATTGGCAGCGGACTGCTGCGCTCGGCGGACAAGCGCGCCGCCCTGGCTTGGCTGAGAGGGACTAGCGGTAAATCTGTTGGCGAATCAGCGAACAAACCAGGGCGACTGGTGACGCAGGCGGTTACTACGAGGCCGGGGCTCCAATTGCCCCGTCTGGTTCAGGCCATTTCCCGTGCCCGTAAAATCACCCTAGCACCGAACTCACTTTCCCGTCAAACCGGCCAGCCAGGAGCGCCAACCGACGCACAGCGCGAGGCCGTCTGGCCGGCACCTTTCGCGGCGAGTACATGAGCGACATGACCGACCGCAGTCGCTACCGGCTGCCCGGCATGCGCATCAAGCACCGGGTCAAAGTGAACTGGATCAAGATGTACGACAAGGCCGGTTCAGTGCTGCGGGTGGAGATGGTGATAAACGGCCCCACGGCATTCAAGGTGCGCAAACACGTCCGGCGGCGCGGTAGCCGGGTAACGCAGTGGGTGCAGATGAGAAAAGGCGTGGCGAACCTGTTCCGCTATCGGGATGTGTCGCTGACGGCCATCCGCCGCTACCTGGAGGCGTTCGCGGCGGTGGATGATCCGACGCCTGCGATTCGGGAGCTGGACCGGGTCACGCAACGACGGCGCACGCTACAAGGCCAGTCGGTGCGGGCGTTCAATCCCCTGGCCGGTGAGGATCGGCAGCTGTTCGAGGCACTCTCCAGCGGCGAACATCACATCCGTGGCTTCACCAACCAGGATCTGCGCGCAAAGCTGCTCGAAAACCAGCTTCTCAATACCGTGGCTCAGACAGCGCAACAACTCGCCAGCAAGGTCTCGCGCCTGCTGCGCCGGCTGCATCTGTACGGGCTGATCGCCAAAATCCCTCACTCCCGGCGCTGGCGCGTGACCAAGCAGGGGCTGCGCGTGTTCAGCAGTGTGATACGCCTGCCTGACTACGCATGCGGGTAGTTTCATTGCAAGAATTCGATCAAGATACAGACAAAGAATCTATCCGCGGCTGATGGCGAGCTTGTGGGCCGGCAGGACGCCAAGCAGTGTCAAGCCGAAAAGCACACCGACCCCAAGATAATATCCGCCGAAGAGCCAGCGCAAAATTCTCCAGATCATCGACGTATCGTTGTCCATCGTCGCCCCAGCCAATACTCAGGTAACACTAACGCCGACGTCAATTTCGGGTCAATAGCGTGCCGAGACAGCGGCGTCAGAGATCGCGGAAGATATTCGAGCGGTAGCTTCGGGTCAGCCGCAACTCGGTCGAGTCCTGCAGGACCACGTCGCAATCCCCATGGGAGCGCGGGTGGATTTCGCGGATCTGATCCAGGTTGACGATGGTGCTGCGATGGATCCGTGCGAACTGCGAGGCCGGCAGCCGGCCGGCCAGATCCGAGATCGGAATCCGGACCAGCCAGTCGCCGCGCGTCGTGTGCAGTCGGGAATATTCCGCAGCTGCCTCCACCCAGCGGATCTCCTCGATCTTGAGCAGCAGGTAACGTTCATCTTGCCGAATCAGGATGCGGCTGAGCGTGCGGTCGGTCCCGAGTTGCGCGGCGACGACGCCTTCGACTTCGTCGACATCGGGATCGGAGCGCTCGCCGGCATCGCCGGCAGCGGCACCACGATCCGGTCGCAGCAGTTGCCGGGCCCTGGCCACTGCGGCCGAGAAACGCTTGGGTTCAATGGGCTTGAGCAAGTAGCTTACGGCATCATTGCGGAAGGCCTCGAGGGCGTGGTTGCTGTGGGCGGTGATGAAAATGACGGCTCCGATTCGCAAATCCTTGACCTGTTCCAGCACCTCGAATCCACCGAATCCGGGCATATGGATGTCCAGGAACAGCAGGTCGGGGCGGAGCGTGCGGATTTTCGCGACGGCGTCCGGTCCGTCAACGGCCTCACCGACGACCTCCACATCCCGTTCCTGTTGCAGAAACATGCGAATGCCGCGTCGGGCGAGCGGCGTGTCCTCGATGATCAGTGCGCGAATCATGGGTGGACGAGCGGCAGGGCGGAGCCGGCGGCGGCATCGGTCGAGGGGTCGAACGGAATCGTGATCACGACCTGGGCGCCACCCAAGTCAGACGCGCCGAGTTCGAGGCGATGTCGTCCGGGATACAGGAGCTCGAGTCGCGATTCGGTCGAGTCCAGTCCAATGCCTTTCTTCTCCGCGCCGGATTGCATGAAGCCCTTGCCGTTGTCGGATACTTCGAGGCGCAACTGTTCTCCCTGGAGCGATGAACGGATGCGGATGATCCCGGTGCCGGGCTTGATCGAGATGCCGTGGACGATGGCATTTTCCACCAGCGGCTGCAGAATCATGGTTGGCACCTTTGCACTGAGGGTGTTTGCCGGAGTCTCCAGGATGCTCTGCAGGCGATCGCCAAAGGAGAGCTTCTGCAGCTGCAAGTAGCTCTGGATGAATTCCACCTCTGCGTCGAGCGAGGTGGTATGCGGCCGGTTCTTGTCGAGGGCGCCGCGCAGCAACGCGCTCAGACGGCCCAGCATATCGACGACCGCGTGCTGTTCGCCACTCATGGCCATGACGGAAATGGCCTGCAGGGTATTGAATAGAAAGTGCGGATTGAGCTGCGCTTCGATCGCATCGAGCCGCAGTTGCGTCAGGCTGGTCTGGAGCTGCGATTGCCGCAGTTCCGACTCACGCATGCCGGCGTATTGCCGGATCATTTCCGCCAGCGCGACGATGACGCAATAGAACACATAGTCCGCCGCGAAGTCGGCCTGCAGGTCGAACGCGAACCGCGACCAGTAGGATCGGCCGTTCGGCGCTTCGGATTCGAAGGTCGCCTGGATCAGCGAATGCGCATACGCGAACACCAGAGCCGCCGCGGCGTGGATGGCGATGCCGGCGGGGCGGTCGAAGCGGATCGGGAACCGGCGCTGCAGCAAGATGACGATAGGTATGACGGCGAAGCACGGCAGCCAATACAAAGATCCGAATAAGAGCTCCGTGCGCCAATCGGGATTCGTTCCTTCGGCACGGCGGCTCACGTAGTCGTGCAGCATGTCGACTAGGCTCAGCAGCAGCACGAACGCCAGGATCACCCACCATTCGGGTTTGGTGGCGCCGGGCCGCCATGGCCGCGGTTTCGCGATGTTCGGGACCTGGATGGCCATGGCAGGGATGATACCGGCCGGGCGGTGCCTCAGGCCTGGTAGACGACTTTGCCGCCCGTGACGGTGCGCACCACGCGAATGTCCTTGATGTGGCCTGGATCGGCCGTGTGCGGATCGGCCGCCAGCACAACGTAGTCGGCATACTTTCCGGCCGCGATGGAACCTTTGACCCCTTCCTCGTGTGATGCGTAGGCACCGTTCCAGGTGTTGATCTTCACAGCCTCGGCCACGCTGATGCGCTGGTTCGCGCCCCAGGTCTCTCCATTCCAGCCGGTGCGCGTGACCATGCCCTGGATGCCCATCAGGGGCGAGAAGGGTCCCGGTGGAAAATCCGAGCCGGCGGCGGCGATGATGCCGGCGTCGATGAACGACCGATAGGCCATGCATCGGCGCATCAGCGCCTCTCCGTAGAAATGAAACTTGTCGCTGTTGTAATACGCGTAGCTGGTGAAGGGCGCGGGGACGGCGCCGATGGCCTTGATCCGCCGCAGCAGGTCATCGTCGATGAGCGTGCAGTGCGTGATCTGTGGGCGCATGTCTGTTACGGGATGTGCCTGCTGCGCCCTCTCCAGGGCGGTCATCACGGCGGCGATGGCAACGTCTCCGTTGGCGTGGCAGTTCACCTGCATGCCGGCTTGGTACATGCGAAGCACCCAGGCATCGAGCGCCTCCTGGGTCTCGGTCACGTTGCCGCGGTAACCATCTCGCGAGTCCGAATAGGGCTGGCTCAGCGCCATGGTCCGCTCGGAAAAGGACCCGTCCGCCGCGTGTTCGACGGTGCCGCCGATTCGCAGCCATTCGTCGCCGAACCCGGTCTGCACGCCGCCTGCGATCAGGTCATCGAGCATCTTGCCGTTCACCGCGAAGTAGACCCGGTGCAGCAGTTCCCCGCGGCGGCGCGCCTCTTCCAGGCCCAGCAGCGAATCCGGCCCCGTGAAGTGTTCGTGATGCACGCCGGTCAGCCCATAACGTACGAACTGCTTGGATATGTACGCGGCCGCCGCCCGATTGCGCTCGAGCCGCTGGGCGTCTGTGTAGCTCGGCCGTGAGCCGACGGTTGCGAACACGCGCATGGCGCGGTCGGTCACGCGCCCGTTGAGCTCGCCGTCCGGGTTGCGGTCGAAGGTTCCCCCCGGTGGGTTGGGAGTGTCGCGTTTGATGCCGGCGAGCTGCAGCGCCTTGGAATTGTAGTAGCCGGTGTGCCCGCCCCGATGGTGTACGACGACGGGATGATCGGTGGAAACCCGGTCGAGGTCTTGGTTGTTGAGTTGCCGCTGGTCCTTGACCTTGGTGTCATCGTAGAACCAGCCCTCGATCCAGTATCCCGGAGGTGTGGTCCTGGCCTTGGCGCGGAGCTTTTCCACGATGTCGTCGATCGTCACGAACTCGACTTCGAAGGGATTGCCCACGGCCGTTTCGTACAGCAGCATCTCGCCGACGGCATGATTGTGGCAGTCGATGAAGCCGGGCACGATGGTCATGCCGCCGGCGTCGAAGATCTCGGTACGGCGGCCGGCCTGTGCGCGGATATCCCGATTCTCGCCCACCGCGACGAATCGTCCTGCCTGGATTGCGAAGGCCTGCGCGGGCGGTGCGCCCGGTTCGACCGTATACACCTTGGCGTTGACGACGATGGCGTCGGGGCCTGCCGCTTGCCGTTCAGGTTTCGACCACGTCCGCTGGCCCAGTAAGCCGGTCAGCAGTCCAGCGCCGGTCATCTCCAGGGCCTGTCGGCGTGTCACGGGAGCGCGGGTCATGAGGCTTTCTCCGATTTTGGGTTGTCGGTCGGGCTGTCGTCGAGCCTAGTGTGCACGATCGGCCGTGGCTAGGAGATGCGACGAGCCGGTCAGGCGCGCCATGAACTGGATCGGCGGTTCCACCAGTTTTCGCCTGTTTCACAGTCTCCTGGGGACAGGTACGCTGCTGCTTGTACGGCTGACGGGAAGTGGGGATGGGCACTGATCGAATTCTATGGGAGCAGCCATGCGAAAGATCCAGTTGGTGAGGTGGGTGACCGGGGCAGCGGCGGTACTGCAGGGTGTGTTGTCGAGCCACGCCTTCGGCGCGGCGGGTGCCGAGCCACCCGAATCCCTGTCGGAGGTCATCGTCACAGCGACCCGAACGCGCGAGCAGGTGGATCGCGTACCCATCAGTGTGCAGGCATTCACCGCCGAGGACATGGCCAAGGCGGGGACCAAGCAGTTCGAGGACTTCGTGCGGCTGAGTCCGGGACTGACCTTGAACCCCACCTTTGCGGGCGGCACCAATATCGCGATCCGCGGCATCGGTTCGAATGCCGGCTCGGCCACCACCGGCATTTATATCGACGACGTGCCAATCCAGGTGCGAAACCTCGGCTATTCGGCCTCGGCCCTGTATCCCAGGATCTTCGATCTCGAACGCCTCGAAGTCCTGCGCGGGCCGCAGGGTACGCTGTTCGGCGCCGGCTCGGAGGGCGGAACCGTACGATTCATCCTGCCAAAGCCGTCCCTGGATGGGTACACCAGCCTGTCGCGCCTGGAACTATCGTCCACCGCCGGAGGTGCCGCCAGTTACGAGGTGGGCGAGTCGCTCGGCGGTCCGATCGTGGCAGGTTCGGTCGGGTTTCGCGCCAGCGCCTATTATCGGCATGACGGCGGCTGGATCGACCGCGTGGGCGGCGGCACGCCCGACGTCCTCGACCCCACCGGGGCGGCCTATGGCGGCTCCGCCGTGCTGACGGGCGCCAGCATCGCCGCGCGCAATTCCAACTACGAGGACGCGGCGGCCTTCCGCCTCGCCCTGCGCATCGATCCGTCGGAGAACCTGACCTTGATGCCTTGGGTGTTCTTTCAGCGGCAGCGCAGTCACGATGAGATCGGCTCGTTCTGGCTGATGGCCTCCGACCCGGGGCACGGCCGCTTCGCCGCGCCGCTGTTTTCCCAGATTCCGGGTTTCCTGAATCCGACCGGCACTCCCGATCTGAATGCGGGAGATGCCAATCTGACGCTTCCGGCGCTGGAGTTGGAGTGGAAGCTGGGCGGCATGAATCTGTATTCGACCACGTCCTATCTCATCACCACCAAGCATCAATACGTCGACTCGACCACGGCCTACCTGCAGAGCTACAACCTCGTGCAGTATCCGCAGCCGGGTTACAAGGCGCCCGATCACAACGTGGACCGCAGCCGCACCTTCGCGCAGGAGATCCGTCTGCAGTCGGCCGATGAGGGACGCTGGTCATGGCTCGTCGGCCTGTTTTATTCCCACGCCCGACAGTATTCGCAGGAGGATATCCACCCGAATTTCTTCGATACCATACCCAGTTATTTCGGCATCCCGAATCTGGACAACGCTGATCCGTTCGGTCCCGGCTCGACCAATTTCCAGAACATCTGGGGTGCGCCCCTGCTGGCCAATTCGGCCAGTTATCTGGCGGCCTTCACTTCGGTCGATCGACAGGAAGCGGTGTTCGGCCAGGTGACGTTCAAGCCGGCGCCGGGTCTGTCGCTGACGGCCGGCGCGCGATTTGCACGCAATTCCTTCGATTTCGACGCTACCTTCGCAGGGCCCGAGAACAACCTGAATGCGCCGTTCGGGTCACCTTGCCCCACGGTGACGCCATGCGTCTTCAACGACCCGAATGGATACTGGGCGCCCCAGTACGCCGTCGGGACGGCAGGAACCAGCGAAACCTCCGTCACTCCCCGCGTGTCGGTGTCCTATCAGATCGACGAGCGGCATCTGCTCTATGCCTCTGCATCGAAGGGCTACCGGCCGGGCGGCGGTGAACTGCCCCTGCCCACGGTGTGCAACGACGAACTGGTCAGCTACGGTTACGCCGACGCCTCCGGCAAGGCCAAGTCGCCGCTCACCTACGGGTCCGACAATGTCTGGAGCTACGAAGTGGGAACCAAGGATCACGTGTGGGGCGATCTGCTGTACGTCGACCTGAATGCATATTGGATCAAGTGGCGGGGCGTGCAGGCGCAGGTGGTGCTGCCGGTGTGCGGTTATGGCTTCACGGACAATTTCGGTAATGCCACTTCCAAGGGCGTCGACCTGTCGCTGTTCCTGAAACCTGCGGAACACCTCACCGTCGGGCTGAATGCGTCCTACAACTCCGCGACCTTCGATCAGTCGATCCAGAACAGCGACGGCAGCATCATCATCTTCAGGAAGGGGGAGTCCCTGCCGCAGGCCGGCGCGCCCTGGAATGCCTCCGTGATGCTGGACTATTCGCTGCAGACGCCGGCGGTTCCGCTGTATGTGCACCTCGACTACACATACACCGGTCGCTATCGGCCCACGGGCAGCGCGGAGCCCGGCACGGTCAATTATCAGCCGCTGCTGAGGCCCAACGCCAAGTACGACCAGATCAATGCCAGGATTGGCGCCGTATTCGGCGCTGTCGACGTCGCCTTGTTCGTCGATAACCTGACCGATGCCGCGCCCTACCAGGGGATGTTTGCGCCGCGCGATCCGTTCGGCATAGGCTCGGCCGCATTCTGGACGGCGCGCACCCTGCGGCCGCGCACCGTTGGTGTCAATTGCTCGATCAAATTCTAAGCGGACGGGACGAATTCATGCGTATACATCGACTCTGGGTGGCGGTGGCCTTGCTGATGGGTGCTACCGGTGCGGCGTGCGCCGATCCGGCGATGCCCTCGCTGCAGGAGCAGACGCGGACCATGGCGCGGACCGGGGAGTGGCCTTACTACGGTGGCAACAAAGGGTTCCAGCGCTACTCGCCGCTGGGATTGATCGATGCGGGCAATGTCGGCCGGCTGCGCATCCTGTGGCGCCGGCCTGGTATCGACCCGTCGCTGCAGCAGAAGTTTCCGGATCTGACGCCGGGGCATTACTTCAACGCAACGCCGGTGTTCGTCGATGGCGTGCTGTATACGCCGAACGCCGTTGGCCTGATCGAAGCCATCGATCCGCAGACAGGACGCACATTGTGGGTCCAGCAGCCGTACCAACCTACGCTCAAGGAGGCTGCCGGCCGCAGCATGCGCGGCGTCGATGTCTGGCGTCATGGGTCGGGCACGTTTCTCATGCTGGTGCGGGGGGATTATCTGTATCGCGTCAATGCCGGCAATGGCCAGTTGGACCCGGCATTCGGCACGAAAGGTCGCGTGGACCTGCGCATGGTCCATCCGCAAGCGGGGCATTTCGTCTGGACATCCGGCCCCATCGTCGTCGGCGATGTGGTGGTGGTTGCCGGGAGCAGCGCTGCAAACGTGGCGGGCGATGGCGGATTCAACAAGGAATCCTCGCCCGACGATGTGCGGGGGTTCGACGCGATGAGCGGGGCGCTGCTCTGGACATTCCACGTGGTGCCTCATCCGGGCGAACCCGGCTATGAGTCCTGGGGCGAGCATGGGGCGGACGTGGCCGGCAATCTGTCGGCCTGGTGTCCGCTCAGCGCCGACTTGGAGCTGGGCCTGGTCTACCTGCCGTTGACGGCGCCGACCGCGTCGTATTTCGGCGGCTGGCGGCCGGGCGACAACCTGTACTCGAACAGCCTGGTGGCCGTCGAGGCAAAGACGGGGAAGTTGCGATGGACCTACCAGATGGTGCATCACGATCTGTGGGAATACGACAATGTGGGCCCGCCGGTGCTGGGCGACATCCTCGTGGGCGGAAAGCGCGTGCGGGCGGTGATGCAGGCAAACAAGAATGCCTTTGTCTTCGTGCTGGATCGCGCCACGGGTAAGCCGGTGTGGCCGATCGAGGAACGCCCCGTTCCAGCGTCCACGGTGCCCGGCGAGCGGGCATCGCCGACCCAGCCGTTTCCGAGCCGGCCGCCGCCGCTGGACCTGCAGAATCTGGACGAGAAAGCGCTGATCGACCTGACACCGGAACTCCACGCCGCTGCGCTCAAGGCAGTCCAGCCCTTCGTCCTGTCACCCATGTATACGCCCGGTATCCTGAAGAGCGAGGCGCCCGGGGGCAAACTTGGCACGTTGATCGCACCCGGTGACTGGGGAGCGGCGAACTGGAACACGGGGTCGTTCGACCCGGAGACGGGGCATTACTTCGGCGTGACCATGACGCTTCCTGAAGTATTCGAACTGGTCAAGGCGACGGATCCCAAGGCCACCATGGCATATTGGGAGCCGGAAGGGCGGGGCAGTTCCGGATACGCCAATGTCGAAATGCCCGAGGGCATGCCGTTCACCAAGCCGCCGTTCGGGCGCATGACGGCCATCGACATGAATCGCGGCGAGCGTCTCTGGGTCGTGGCCGACGGCGATGGCGTGCGCAACAGTCCGATGCTCAAGGCCCTGCATCTGCCCATGCTCGGCGTGCGCAGCCGTCCCGCGCCGCTGATCACAAAGACACTGATCTTCCTCGGAGAAGGCAGCGATGCGATCTTCGGCTCCGGCGATTCCCCGTACGACTGGGGCCGAAAATTCCGTGCCTACGACAAGAAGACCGGGGCTGTCGTCTGGGAGACCGAGTTGCCATCCGGCACGACCGGAGGCCCGATGACCTTTCGATCCAAGGGCCGTCAGTACATCGTGGTGGCTGTCGGCAGCAAGCAGGATGCTCCTGAACTGGTGGCGCTCGCACTGCCATGAGAAAAATCCTGGTGCTCGGCGTGTTCGCGGCCGCGACATCCCTGGCGGGCGGTTCGGCAACGACACGGGACGGGATTTTCAGCGAGGCGCAGGCGTCGGCGGGCCAGCACCTGTATATGCAGCATTGTAGTCTTTGCCATCGTGAGAGCCTGGCCGGCGGCGTGAACGAATCGCCGCCGCTGAAAGGGCCGCGCTTCATGCAGAACTGGGCGGGCCACGACCTGAAGGCGTTGTACGGACGGATCATCTCGACCATGCCGGTGTCTGATCCCGGGAGCCTGAGCGATCAGGAGACGATCGACATCGTCTCCTTCCTGCTCAGGGAAAATGGTTTTCCACCGGGCAACACCCTGGAGAAGGACCGGCTGCCGGCCATCACGCTGGCCGCGCCCTGAAGAATCAGATTCACCAGGCATCGTCTTGCCATAGTCTCTTGCGTCCCCGGTCGATGCAGGGACGCTTGTCATGCCCACCGCCGCCCGAGCGCGGCGACAACGCGCGCCGCCATTTCTCGATCCTCCGGGCTACGCCCGCCATCGCCCGGAAGCCACGCTGCTGTATCAGCTGGTGGAGCAGCACTATCCCGCGTTTCGTGCGCTGCGATCTGAAGCCGGCAGGCCGCTGCCGGATTACATCGAGCAGGAGTTCGAAGCCTACCTGAAGTGCGGCCGTCTGGAAGAAGGCTTCCTTCGCCTGCGCTGTGATGCGTGCCATGCCGAGAAGTTGGTGGCATTCAGCTGCAAGAAGCGCGGGTTCTGTCCCTCATGCGGAGCACGCCGCATGGCCGAGACGGCGGCCTTGCTTGCGGAGCATCGGCCGCGTGCTGGAGCGGCGCGGCCTGGTCGAGCGCGACATCGAGAACGCCTGGCTCGCCGGGGATAGTGAGGGCGGCCCACTCGATGAGCTGCTTGGCTGTTCGATCAGGTACCGCATCGCGGTCGGATCGAGGGCTGGTCAGAAGCTATTCACGCTGCAGACGGTGCCAGCCAGATCGCCGGAGTGGCTGGAGGATTCCAGCGGGGAATGGGCGCATCGAAGCAGCCTGCAGCAGAATCGGCCAAGCCGCCGGCGCCCAGGCACCTGGCGATGAGCTGGGCGCGGCAGCTGAAGCGCGTGTTTGGCATCGAGATCGAGGACTGTGCCCGCTGCGGCGGGAAGCTCAAGCTCATCGCCAGCATCGAGGAGCCGGAGGCGATCGCGAAGATCCTGGCGCACCTGGAGAAAACCGCACCGGATCAGTTCCAGCCGGAACTGCCGCTGGGCGCGCGGGCGCCGCCGGGGCAGGCCCGCCTGCTTTGAGTAGGGAGGCATGAGCTGGCCGGTGAACCGGTCGGGCAGGGGCGGTGCGTGCTGGGATTGCGGTTGGCGGTGTGCACCGTGTAGTGGGGACCGGCAAGCAGCGGATCTGGGGCGGATTCAGGGGCAGGGCGGACGTCCGACCGGACTGCTGGCAGCCAGACGGGCAATTTCCTGGCAGGCGGCGGTCAGGCGCAGTCCCCGCATGTGGCCCGCTCGGCGAAGCTGCAACCTGCCTGAGTGCCAGGCATTTCCGCGTCCAGCGCATTATCGAGTTCGTTCAGCGTCTTCCACGATCCTTGCGGCGAGGTCGATGGATCCCTTCAGACGTGTCATATCGCCCACGTAACCCGCCATGGCCTGCTCGGCGCGTCTGCGCAGAGCCTTTGACGTGACCAGACCTTCACGGGCGAGCAGCGCTATGTCTTCACGATCATGATCGGCAAATCGACTGAGCTTGCTGACCGCCAAATCCAATGCTGAAAGGAGCCTCACGTCCAGAACCTTGGCATCGATGCCGTTCAGCGCCAGCGGCACCGAATCCTTGTGGCTGTCCTCGTGCATCAGGGCAAACGTGTCGTTATATTGCCGATCGAAGTAGATCAACCGTGCCTTGCCGTCGGCGTCGCGATAGCTTACCTCGAGATTTTCCGGCAAGACGATCTGCCGCGAAAAGCTCGCGTCGATATCTTTGGAAACCCGACCTCCCGTGTAAAAATGCAGCGCGGTACCGCCTGCCATGTACATCTTGATGGGCAGTATTCGTCGCGGCGCAGCCGCGAGGGAATGCTCGATGCGGAATATGATCTCCCGCACCGCATCCACGACCTCGGGTCGAGCGCGTCGATCAGGCCGCATGCCGAAGAGTCATCTCGAGCGCAGGAACGAAGCGGGAAGCGCGTACCGGACTTCGCTCCAACCAGAGGTTGAAGACCGCAGGCTCCGTCACACCCGGGTGCAGCTCGTCCGCGAGCGCCAGTAAACCGCGCCGGTCCAAGCCTCGAACGCTGCCCAGCATCACGGCCAAACCGGCCATGAAAAATCCTGGACCCAGCGCTTCCCAACGCGCGCGGCTCAGATCGCCGCTGGCACAAAGCCGAAGCAATTCGTCTTCGTAGTCACGGTCGACAATGGCCGGAAAATGACCATCGTCCGTCAATGATCCATATTGAACCTTGCTGACTTGAAGCTGGGCATCGACTACCCGGGCGAGAGCCTGGAGCGTGCCGAAATCACAACTCGGGCGGCCGCGCAGGCGCGACAACGTCTCCTTGCGGACACCGGCCTGCTGAGCCCATTGGGAATTGCTCAATCCCCGGTCATGCGCGCGTTGGCGCAGCTCGGCAAGGACAGTATCCAGCGCTGCTGATGATTTTTTCATCAAACGATATTAGCAAAATTGACTTTTAAGTCAACGATATCGGCATGAGAGATGGATGATGGTTGAAGGCTTGGTCGCCGGCCGCGTGCGTCGGGCCGTTTGTGACCGCTGGTGGTTCTATCTGGGGTGGCCCGCATTCATTGGCGTTCTTCTGGCCTTCTATCTGATGGTGATGAAACCCGCGCACACGCATTATTTGACCCGCGTCACACTTCCCACCCGGGTCGCCGACTAGCTGCTCATCCCGAAGGTTGTACACCGCGCACTAAGATTGCCCCAGCCTCTGACGGCCATTATCTGCAAAGGTGTGTGACGAATGGCTACTAGCAAAGACCTGTTACTGGGTGCGTTTTGTTGTGCATCGATGTCCTTGTTGTCGGCGTCGGCGACACCGGCAGGCACACTTCGCACGGGCTACATCGTAGAAGGGCCAAGCGCGGAATCGGCTTCGCAGGCGGTGGTCAAGGCCGGTGGCCGCATCACGCACGACCTGCCGATCGTCAATGGCGTGTCGGCGCTCCTCACACAGTCTCAGGTGGCTCTGTTGCAACGACAGCAGGGCATCACGCTGTTCGCTGACGCACCGGTGAAGAGCCAGAGCTCGACCACCCTGTACAGCTTCAACGGCTATTACGGTTATACGGTCGGCAATGCCCCGATAGATCCTTACGCCCGGACCCTGGCGGGTGTCGAGGATGCCGCCTCCAAGGGGTTCGACGGGTCAGGTGTTACGGTTGCTGTCCTCGATAGTGGTGCTTGGTACATGAACAGCAACGTGACCAACTCTGCAAGAGGCAACCGTCTCCTGAACATGTACGACGCCGTGCACGGCGTCGTGAACTGGACTCCAGATGCATACGGGCACGGGACTCACATCGTCACCGTCATGACCAGCGCGGACACCTCAGTCACTGGGCGCCCCTTGGGAATCGCCCCGTCAGCGAACCTGATCGTAGTCGGGGCCTTCGACAAGAACGGTAGCAGCAGCTACGCAACCATCATCAACGGCCTCAACTGGATTCTGAAGAATCGCACCCTGTATAAAATCCGGGTCCTGAATCTTTCCTTCGGCGCGACGCCGCGGTCGTACTACTGGAACGACCCCATCGACCAAGCCGTCATGAAGCTCTGGCAGGCTGGCGTGGTGGTGATTTGTTCCGCCGGCAACTTCGGACCCAATGCGCAGACCATCGCGGTTCCGGGCAACACGCCCTACGTGATTACCGTCGGCGCCATGACGGACAACTGGACACCCAATGACCCTTCGGACGACGGAGTCACCTCATTTTCCTCCGCCGGTCCGACCTTCGAAGGATTCGTGAAGCCCGAGGTTGTGGCGCCCGGCGGTCACCTGCTGGGTGACATGGACGGCAATTCCATGACCATTGCGAAAGGTCATCCATCGTTTGAGACACCGGCCTACGACAGGTACGTCATGTCCGGCACCTCGCAAGCCGCTGCGGTGGTGAGCGGGGTCGCAGCCCTCATGATCCAGGCTCACCCATCTCTGACCCCGGATCAGATCAAGTGCCAGTTGATTGCCTCGGCAGCGGGGCTGGTCAACTCGAGCGGCAAAGCGGCCTATTCGGTCTTTCAACAAGGAGCCGGGCTCGTCAACGCCTACAAAGCGATCACCAGCACAGCCACCAACTGCGCGAATGTCGGTCTCAACATCGCCGCGGATATCGCCGGCACGAAGCACTTTGGAGGCCCGGCGCAGCAGAATCCAACGACCGGTGAATTCTATCTGGTCGATGCCAGCGGCAAGCAGATGAGCGCCGACGGCTATCTCTGGAACAACACATTCGCCAGGAACCAGGGCTACTTGTGGAACAACGGTTATCTGTGGAACAACGGCTACCTGTGGAACAATGGTTATCTGTGGAATAACGGCTACCTGTGGAACAACGGCTATCTGTGGAATCAGAGCACCGTGGCACCGGCGTCCACTGCGCTGGGCAGCGAGTCCTGGAATACTCAGGAGTGAGGCCGCGGCGGATCAGTTCTTCGTTGCGGCGTACACGACCCGTCCGCCGACGAGGGTCATCAGGGTCCTGATCCCCTTGATCTGATGCGGGTCGATGCCGAGAATATCCTTGTCGAGGACGCAGAAGTCCGCGAGTTTCCCCGGTTCGATGCTGCCGCGCACGTCTTCGGCGTGATCCTGCCAGGCCGCCTCGATGGTGTACATGCGGATGGCCTGCTCGATGCTGAGTGCCTCGCTCGCGTTGAGCACCGCTCCAGTGGGTGCCGTCTCGCGCGTCACGGCGAACTGCATGCCTTCCTTCCAGTCCGGGAATATCACCGGCGCGTCCGAGCCGCCGGCGACATGCACGCCACGATCGATCAGCGATCGCAGCGGCTGGAAGCGCTGCATCCGCTCCGCACCGACGTTCGCCGACATCAGGTCCGCAATGACCATGCCGAGCCCCGGCTGGGCCGAAACACCGATGTTGCTGGCCGCCATGCGTTCGGCATCCGCCACCGGAACGAAATCGCCGTGGATGATGTAGTGCCGCAGCCCGCGCGGCTCGGCCTTTTCCACCGCGATGTACTCGTCGACCACGGTATCGATCGCCTGATCTCCCGTGGCGTGCGTGCCTACCTGGAAGCCACGGTGGTGGGCGTACTCCACCATCTGCGTGTAGTTGCGCACGCGTTCCTTCGTGTCCTTGCCCGCCCAGGTGACCTGGCCATTGCCACCGCCCACGTAATCCTCATGGAACCAGCCACTCTTGTTGTTCGGGATGTTGTCGATGCCGTACTTCACGCCTGCCATGCGCAGGTACTCATCGCCAAAGCCGCGCGAAGTCCCGACCGCTGCCATGCCCTCGCGGAGCTTGCGCAGGTCGTTCACCATCCGCGGGCTGTACTCCTGCAGCACCGTCACACGCAGGTTCAGCCTCCCTTCATTGTGCAACTCGGTGTAGAGGCGAATCATGTCGGCCGGCAACGCGCCTTCCGTGACGCTCGTGATGCCCTGGGCGTTGAATACGGCGACGGCACCCAGCAACCCTTCCTTCCATTGCTCGCGCGTCCACTCCGGCAAGACGCGCGTAACCAGCGTCGTGCTCGCAAAACCTGTGATGATGCCGGTTGGCTCACCCGTTGCCGCGTTCTTGACGATCTCTTCACCAGGGTAACTGCCAACCGGCTTCGTGCTTCTGGTGATCTTCGCAAGTTCGAGCGCTTTGCTGTTCACCCAGACGACCGGTGCAGCAAACGCTTCGAAGGTCCCCAGGTAGACCGGATTGTCCGGAGCCACGGCATCGAGCAGCGCACGCGTCGGATACCGCGCGCCCTCCGGCATCGGCTTCATCGCCTTGAAGTCGAGCCCGGCACCGCGGATCCATTCGCCAGGCTTTGCGGTCTTCACGCGCTCGGCCACACGCTGGACGATCTCCTCGACCGAGCTCACCGCGCGCGGACTCACATCGATCGCGAGCGGCGGCACCAGAGTGCCCAGCTCGGAGCCGTGCACGTGCGCGTCATGGATGCCGGGCAGTACCGTCTTGCCCGCAAGGTCGATCACCCGCGTCGTGGATCCGAGCAGCTTGCGGATGTCCGCACTCTTCCCCACCGCGAGGATCCTCCCGTCCCTGACCGCGACCGCTTCAGCGATCGAGAAACGGCCGTTGACAGTGATGATCTTGCCGTTGACGAGCGCCAGATCGGGCGCCGGGCCTGCCTCACGCTCACTTCGCGGCGCGCAGGCAGACACGCCGAGGGCCATCACCATCGACCCCAATGCTGCCGCAAACCATGCGTTCTTCACCCCAGGATTCCTCCCATCAGCATCCTACTGCTGCCGCCCCACCTGCTGCCACGTGCCCGGATTCAGCACCAGCGCACCTCCCCCATCGAAGCGCAGGCTGAGTGGATAACGCCCCGGTAGCATGAAGAGCGGTCGCCCGTCTGGCGACCTGGCCGCCTGCAACATCACGGGCGCCGAACGCCCGATTCCGTACACATCGCGCTGACCCAGCGCCTGCGCGTACAGCATCCCACCTTCAACCGTCACGGCAAGGCTCGCCTCATCACTGAACCGGTATGTGCCCGCCAGCGCGCGAAGCGCCGCGGCCGAATTATGCCGCACCGGATCAGGAACGGCACTCGCGACCTGCTCCGGAACCGATGCCAGGATCGCATCCCACATCACCTCCGAGGCCACAAGCCCGATGCCCGCGCTCACGATGCTGCCCGCAGCCGGCGCATCGATCTCGCCCGTCGAGACCGCATAGAGCACATCACCATCGCCCTCCGTTGCGAACGGCTGGATCGCGCGCGCCATCGACGTGTGCACCTGCACCGCAAGCCGCTGGAGTTCCGCTGGCGACATCTTCTGGTTGGTCACCACGAGACTGATCGTGGTGTTGCGCCGCGCGGATTCATCGATGGATTTCCCCACCGCCTTCGCGATGATTGCAGACGTGCGCGTCACCGCTCCCCATGCAGGATCCGCATAGCAGGCTGCAAAGCTGCCATCGCGCCGTGTCACGACGCCGCCTGCGTTCACGACGGCGAAGGCCGCGATCTTGAGATTCCCGATCTGCCGGAATGCACCGCCCTGACCCGAATAGCCGCCGCAGCCGAAGATGACGCCCGTCTTCACGTAGCGACCCGCGCCCTGTGCGCCCAGCGGAAAGACGCCCGGTCGCGTCGCGCGCGCAGCGGCCTGCGCGAGCCGCTTGTCCGGATAGATCTCGTTGAGCCGCCGATCACCGAAGTCATAGACGATCGCGCCCGCCGTCAACGCGAGGTTCGACCAACGGCCATCGCGCACCCCATCGTCCTTGAGCGCGCTCGCCACCGCCGTGGTGGATTCGAGTCCGTACCACGAGCCGCCCGACAACACGATCGCATCGAGCTCGCTCTTGTCATAGCCGAGCCGCAGATAGTCCGTGTTGACGGTTCCCGGCGCCCCGCCGCGCACATCCACCGCGGCCATTACCTTGCGCGCAAAACGAAACACGGTGACGCCCGTCGGTCCCTCTTCGTACTGGCCGATACCGATGGACAGCATGGGCCAGTCGAACTGGAGCGTCGGGCCTGTGGGTGTCGTGACCGGGACAAGGTTCGACTGGTCAGCTGCTCGAACTGGACCACTCAGGACGCCGGCGAGCAGCGCCACCACGGAAGCCAGGCGATGAGATGGCCTCGCTGAAATCATGAGCACCCCCGGAATCGTCTCCAACATGTGCAGACCGACGACGCCTGTCACACCGCTACCGCCGCGGCGAAGCCTGTCGGTGCCTGCTTTTGCAAGACTCAATCCTCTCAGCCGAAAAAGCAAGCCTGGGCGTCCGCCGCGACGAGCTCGCAAGAGTGCTCGATGGGCGCAACCTCTGGCGCAGGTCCATATCCATTTTGGCATGGGTGCGATAACATCCCGCCCACATCAACACTCCGGCAAACGGGGGGCACATGGAATCGACAGGGGCGACGAAGTGCATGACTGCACTGATCCTGGGACTGGCGCTCGCGGGCTGTTCGACGATGGAAGCGCCAGCGACGTCCGCGCGGCAGGGGGCCGCAACACAAACGGCAATCGCGCAGCCTTCGCGGCATCATTTCGTCAAGCAGGGCGCGGGCAAGATGTACAAGCGCGACCTGCTGGATACCGAGCTCAAACTTTCGGCGCCCATGACCGAAGGCCGGTTCACCTACATCGACGAGGTCTGGTTTCCGGGCTTCAAGGTCGGCCCGCATTTTCACCATTCGCATGCCGAAACCTTCTATGTCCTTTCCGGGCGTGTCGAGTGGACGGTCAATGGTGAAACCCACCAGATGGGCACAGGTGACCTGGTCTACATCCCGCCCGACACTGTGCATTCGACGAAGGTGATCGGCGACGAGAACGTGCGCACGTTGATGATCTTCCAGCCCGGCGGACATGAGATCCACCTCGAGGACGAACAGAAGTACACCGCAGAACAGCGTGCGACGCCGGAGATCCTGGAACTGCTGCGCTCGCGCCACGACTACAACCCGACCGATGCCGTGAAGGAAGCGCAGATCGCCAATCCGCCGCCGCCGCCCGCACCGGGCACGCAAGGCCCGCGCGGCATCCGTCCGGTCCGCAAGGCGCCGTATCCGATCAAGCAGCGCTTCGTGATGCATGATCAGGGCGAGACCTTCACGCCGAAGAACGAGATCAGCACGGTGAAGCTCACGGCGGAGGACACCGACGGCCGCTATTCGCTGCTGGATGAAACATGGATGCCCGGCATGTCTGCGCCGCCGCACTTGCATGAGTGGCACGCGGAGGTTTTCTACATCAAGGAAGGCCAGGTGGAATGGAAGGTCGGCGGAGAGACCCAGACCCTCGGGCCCGGAGACCTCTTGTACATTCCGCCGAACACCGTGCACTCCACGAAAGTGGTGGGCGACAAGCCGCTGAAGGTGGTGTTTCTCTTCAACCCCGGTGGTTATGAATACTACTGGCGCCGCCAGGCCCAGTTCTCGCCCAAACAGCTCGAACAGCCCGAGACGCGGCAGCTGCTGCGCTCCGAGCAGGATTTTCGCCCCGCGGAATGACAGTGCTCAAGGCAGGCGATGCCGCCCATCGCCTGCCTTTTTCCCGCAATCCGAGGTCATGTTCGAACGCATGGCGAAGCGGATGAAGTCCGCCCGGGACCGTGATGCCTTCCTGGCGGCAGATGGTGCGCTGGCCTGGGCGCGCAAGGCCTGCGCGCTGCGGTGGGAAGCTCAAGATCATTGCGAAGATCCTGGCACCCCTGAACCGCAACAGTCTCGAAGCTCAGAATCCGATCCGCGATTCCGCGAGTACATGTCCGTCGGCGCCGAAGCGGCGCTCGTGCAGGATAAAGCCGCGGCCGCCGCGCGAGTAGGTCAGCGTGCTGGCGCGCGTGCCGTAGGCTTCTCCACGGATCCGCAGCGGCGCGACGAAAATCGAAGCGAGCCGGCGTTCCAGGTCTGCGTCGATGCCCGTATCGGGCAGATCGCCATCGGCGGGAAGTGCGGCATCACCGAGCAGATCGAGCAATGCCGTGTCTTGCACGCCGCCGTTCTGCAGCAAGATGAAGAAGTTATCGTGAAGCCGCCGCATTTTCGGCCACTGGTCGTCGAGCGAGCCGTTGCTGAAGGCGTGGATGCCAGGTCTGAGCGGTCGCACCGCCCCGTCGATGCTGCTGACAAAGCAGGCACTGGAGGCGTCGCCGACCAGGAGATTGAACGGCCCGTACCCGCTGCGCGCGCTCGCAACTGCATTCGCGTAGGGGGTGACACCCGCATTGCCGGTGACGAAGTCGCGGACCAGAATTCCGCGTGAGTGCGGCGCCGTTGCCGGTCCACCCTGGCGCACATTGGTCACGGCGGCGTAACGTCCCGAGCGTTGTACCGCGAGCCAGGAGCCGCCGGCCTGGAGGTCGCGGCCGCCGAACACTCCCGCGGCATCGCTCCATTCCTGCGCCGGTGCGCTGGGCCGCGAATGAAACTCGTCGCGGTTGCCGAGCAGCAGCCACGGCCGGTCCGGGACGACATCCAACGCGAGCAGCATCAGGCACATCGAGAGGGTTGTCCGCCTGTGGATCCGATCACTGCATGGGCCGCAATATGCGAAAATGCTGGCTGGGACATGTGACTGGAATCGATTAAAACACTTGCGCCAGTATAAGGGGACCGCCAGGAGCACTCTCACCCATGTCAATCGGGCATCGCGACCATGAACGACACCATCTACGCGTATCCTGCCGCGGTCGTGGGCAAGCCGCTCTGAGCGCTCAGTCTTTCGCTAGACAACTGGATTGTTCGGGAGGACTTTCATGCGGCTTCGTTCCATTGGCCTGCTGCTGGCATCCGTGGCCAGCCTCTCCACTGTCCATGCCGCAGAACCGGCGCGCATCCTCACCAATCACATCGGCTACGAGGCCTTCGGGCCCAAGCAGGCCGTGATCCAGGGTGGTGGCTCGGATCGCATCGATACCTGCGCCATCCGCAGCTTCCCGCAGCGCGCCCTGGTTTTCGAAGGCAAGGCCACGCCTCAGGTGCGGGTGCCCGGCTGGCGCGACTGGCGCTTCTGGACGCTGGAATTCGCTGATCTGGAGCGCGAAGGCCGGTACACCATCGAATGCCGCAACAATGGCTGGCAGGGCGCCGACACCGTGCGCTCCTTGCCCTTCAAGGTGCAGAAGGATGTGCTGGAACGGGCGACGATCTCCGACGTCGTCGCGTATTTCAAATCGCAGCGCGTCACCGGCGCGCTGGGCGCGGCGGACAGCCATATTCCGTTCGCCGACTCCAGCCGCGAGCCCATCGATGCGCACGGCGGCTGGTATGATGCCACCGGCGACTACGGCGTGCACATGTCGCAACTGGACTTCACCAGCTACTTCAACAACCAGCAGGTGCCGCTGGTGGTCTACAGCCTCGGCCGCGCCTTCGAGATCCTCGAGGCGCGCGGCGAGGCGAACTTCAACCAGATCAAGCGCCGCCTGATCGACGAGATGAGCTATGGCGCGGATTTCCTGGTGCGCATGCAGCGCCCCGAGCGCTCTTTCTACCAGACCATCGACGGCACCGGCCCTGGCAAGAAGCCCGAGGATCGGCGCATCGGCCCTGCCATGACCAGCTTCGACATCAAGAAGACCGCCGATGAACGCACGCCGCAACAGCGCGACGGCATGTATGAAGTGAGCTATCGCAGCGGTGGCGGCTTCGCCATCGCGGGACTTGCCATTGCCGCCCGTCATGGACTCGGTGGCGAGTTCAGCCGCGAGAAATACCTTGCCGCGGCCGAAAGTGCCTTCGCCTTCCTGGAGCGGAACAATATCTCCCTGCTCAACGACGGCATCGAGAACATCGTCGACGACTACTGCGCGCTGCTCGCGGCGACGGAGCTGCTGCGCACCACGAACAAGCCGGTCTATGTCGAAGCCGCCCGGCGTCGTGCCCAGAGCCTCATGGCCCGCCTGACCACATCCGGCGAGCTCAGGGATTATTGGCGGGCTGACGCCAAGGACCGGCCGTTCTTCCACCCCTCGGATGCCGGCGCGCCAGTGGTTGCACTCGTGGCCTACCATGATCTGGCCGATGCGCCGATGAAGGCGCAGATCCGTGACGCCGTGAAGCGCTCGCTTGGGTTCGAACTGCGCGTCACCGCTGAAGTGGTCAATCCTTTCGGTCTCGCCCGCCAGTATGTGCAAAGCAAGGGCAGGGGCCGGCGCACCGAATTCTTTTTCCCGCATGACACGGAAACGGCGCCCTGGTGGCAGGGCGAGAACGCGCGGCTGGGATCGCTCGCGACCGCGGCACGCCTCGCGGCGCCCCTGTTTGCCGACGACCCGGAGTTCGAACGCCAGCTGCAGACCTACGCCGCGGACCAGCTCAACTGGATCCTGGGCCTGAACCCCTTCGATGCCTCCATGCTCCATGGCTCAGGCCGCAACAACCCGGAATACGGCTTCTTCGGCAGCTGGCAGTATTCGAACTATCCGGGCGGCATCGTCAACGGCATCACCTCGGGCCTCGATGAGGCCGACGGCATCGACTTCAACCTGCCCTACGAGCAGACGAAGCAGGATATCGACTGGCGCTGGGGCGAACAGTGGCTGCCACACTCCTCGTGGTACCTGCTGGCCGTGGCAGCGGGCCACACGCAGGCGGTTACCTCGCCGCGCGTGGTCATCGGCTACATATTCAGCATGGACAGGCTGATCGACGCGAAGAGCGTGCCGGCCGAGAAGCTCACCCACATCAACTATGCCTTCGCCAACATCAGCAATGGCCAGATGGTGGAAGGCTTCCGCAACGACAAGGCCAACTTCGAGCGGCTGAACTCCCTGAAGCGCCGCCATCCGGATCTCAAGGTGCTGGTGTCGGTGGGCGGCTGGACCTGGTCCAAGGTCTTCTCGGATGTGTCGCTGACGCGCGAGTCACGGCAGCGCTTCATCAGCAGCGCCGTCGACTTCCTGAAGCGCCACGATCTCGATGGCCTCGACATCGACTGGGAATATCCCGGACAGAAAGGGGACGACAACATCTTCCGCCCCGAAGACCGGGAGAATTTCACCGCACTGCTGGCCGAGGCGCGCATGGCGCTCGACCAGGTGGGTGCGGCCAGCGGCAAGCACTATCTGCTGACCATTGCCGCCGGCGCCGATGACAAGTTTCTGGCCCACACCGAAATGGGCAAGGCCGCGGCCTCGCTCGACTTCGTCAACTTGATGACCTACGACCAGTTCGGCCCCTGGGACGCAACCACCGGCCACCACTCGCCGCTGTATGTGCATCCGGCCAACCCCTACCTGTTGTCCGCGACGAAGGTCGTCGACCATTTCATTGCTGCGGGTGTGCCGGCCGGCAAGATCGTGCTGGGCGTGCCCTTCTTCGGCAAGGCGTGGGGGAATGTGCCGCCGGTCGAAAACGGTCTCTACCAGCCGGGCGGTCCGACGAAGGAGCAATTGCAGACCTTCTACGGCAACCTGCGCAGCGACTTCGAGAACCGCAATGGCTACGTGCGCTACTGGGACGATGTGTCGGGCGTGCCGTATCTCTACAACGCCGAAAAGCGCATCTTCGTGACTTACGATGATGTGCAGTCGGTGACGCAGAAGAGCCGCTATGTGCTCGACCGTGGCCTCGGCGGCATCATGTTCTGGGAGCTCAACGGCGACCCCAGGCGCGAACTGCTGGATTCCATCCACACCGAGTTCAAGCACTGAAGAAAAGGAGGCTCCCATGTCCGGCAAGTTCCTCACCTCGCTGCTGACGATTTCGCTTCTGGGCTGCGGCGCGACCGCGGCTGCGGCCGCCGAGCCGGTCGATCACCTGCGTCTCTACGCGCTCAACTGCGGTGACATGCATGTCAACAACAAGGGGATATTCTCCGATACCGGCGAATACGACGGCCAGACCCACGACGGGATCTCGGTCTGCTTCGTGATCCGCCACCCCCAGGGCACGCTGCTGTGGAACAGCGGCGTCGGCGATGAAGTTGCCACCAAGGGCGGCACGCTGGGCGGCGGCGTGTTCACGCTCAAGCTGCAGCGCACGCTTGCTGATCAGCTGCGCGACATCGGCCTCGGCTCATCCGACTTCAACTTCGTCGCCTTCTCGCATTTCCATGGAGATCATGTAGGCAACGCAAAGAATTTCCCCGGCGCCACCTGGATAGTGAATGCGACTGAAGTCGCCGCCGTCAACGCCAATCCCCCGCTCATCGCCGCCAGTGACGACTTCAAGAACGCCCTGGCTGCAGCGAAGAAGGAGGTCATCCGCGGAGACTTCGACGTTTTCGGAGATGGCTCGGTGCGCATCCTCAAATCGCCCGGCCACACACCGGGGCACCAGTCGCTGATCCTGAAACTGCCCAAGGCCGGCACGGTCGTGCTTTCCGGTGATCTCTACCACCTGCGGGACAACCGCAGGTATCACCGCGTGCCGGGCGGCAACTTCAGCAGGGCCGATACACTGGCATCGTTCAATCGCATCGATACCATCGTGAAGAACACACACGCCCGATTCATCATCGAGCACGATCGAGCGGATTTCGCGACCCTGCCGAAATTCCCGGCCTATCTCGACTGAGGCGGCTTCGCCGCTACCACCGGTGGCACACGCATCACGCCCGCTCGCGCCTCCAGTGCGTTGGGGACAACGCACTCCACCTATTCCAGCCCGCTCGCCTTGCGGGCGCGCTTGAGGACCACGCTGGCCACGGCGTGCGCCCGGGCGGCGCCGTCGCGCAGGACGCCTTCGATGCTCATGATTTTTTTCCGCAGCACCGCCTCGTCGCCGAAAATCTCGATCGTGTTGCCGTAGCTCTTGCTCATCTTCTGGCCGTCCAGGCCCGGGACCAACGCCACTTCGTCGCGGATCACCGGCTCGGGCACCATGAAGGTTTCGCCGTAGGCTTCGTTGAACTTGATCGCCATGTCTCGCGTCATCTCGACGTGCTGCTTCTGGGGCCACGTCGCTCTGCCGCCAGAGCACGCTCCGCGCCGGGTCGAGCCCACAGGCCAGCCAGTCGAGCGCCACATTGCGGGTGTTGGCGCGGCGCAGGGCGGCGTCAATCCCGGCGCGGCAGCGTGCCCGGCTGCTCGCACGACGCCCATCGTGCTGGAGCCACGGGACCTGATGGGGCGCCTTGGACTTCCTACCGCGTCGAGTGCGAATGAGTATCGACATGTATTGCCCACTATCGTTGCCAGAAGCAAGGGCCGTTTCGTGACCTTCGATCCGGGCGTCAGACCTACCTCCGCAGTCGACGCTTCAGCCAGCTCTGCCGCAAGCTGGTGCCGCCTGGCGCTCGACCCGGTTCATCGGTCATCTGGCCTGACGCGACGGTCTCTCGGGTGTGTACCATCCATTCCACTCTGAACCGGCATATAATCGCGAGCAGGACATCGGCCGGGAAGATCCATCATGTCACGCAACGAACCTGCAGGACATCGCGACTTCGTTCTGGCGAGCGTCCTGTTGCTTGCCTTTTGGTCCGCAACAGCTGCGGCGCAAATCGGCGTGGACAACTCTGCGGATCAGGTTGCGCCGGCCGCCTCCAACTGCGGTACCCTGAACGGTACTGTCATCACGCACACGGCGAATATCACCGGCAATACGACCTGGGCAGGCGATGGCACCGTTCACATCGTCGCCAATTCGATCAGCGTGCTTGCGCCCGCAACATTGACGATAGCTCAGTGCGCAGTGGTCAAACTCAAGGCGGGCGTCGAACTCACTGTTCAGGGAAGTTCGACGGCCACGGCGCGGCTGGTCGCTGCCGGGACCCGCGCCACCACCGGTGCAGTTTACTTCGTGAAGAACGATACTCAACGCTGGGGGCGGCTGCACGGCATGAACCAGCACTCCCTCATCGATCTGGAGTTCGCCGTGTTGAGCGGCGGCGGGGGCATGGGCGGTGCCAATCGCAACGCCGTCATTTTCATGCAGGGCACGGGAATTCTTCCCGACCCCGTGCTCACGGTCAACAATACGAAAATCCTCAACAATCCCGGCGCCGCCATCTACCTGAGCGACGCAGCATTTACCACTGGCTCAAAGGGCCTGCGCATCTCCGGCGCGACGGATTTCGCCATGGCGATGCCGGCGATGGCGCTCGGTTCGATTCCCACGGGGACCTACACGGGCAATGCGGTCGACGAAGTGCTCGTCGTCGAGAATGCAAATGTATTCGACAACCTGACCATCGCAACCCGCCTTCCCATCCGATTCCAGGCCGGCGGCATCCACGTGGGCGGACTGGCGCCAAGCTTCGTACGCAACCTCACGCTCACCCTGAAGGCTGGTGTGACGCTGAAGATCGAAAGCCCGGTGACCGGACCCACGCTGATCACGTTCGGGGACGTAGGCCAGAGCCCGAACAAGAATGCGGCGTTGGTCGCCCTGGGCACGGCTGCATCACCCGTCAGATTTACTTCGGGCAGTCCTGGGCCTGTGCCCGGCGACTGGGCGGGTATCTGGCTGGCCACGAGCGTGGGTTCCACGTTGAACCATGTGGTCATCGAGGACGCTGGCGGTGATGCACACATCGGACCGAAGAGTTGCGGTCCCGCCGGCTCGCGACACACGGCGGCGCTCTTCGTCGGTGATAATGATCCGCTGCAATACGTGCCTCCCTCCACTCTGATCAGGAACAGTCAGTTCATCAACAACCTCGGTGATTTCGCGATCGACTCGGTATGGACGGTTGGCAATTCGAGTTTTGGCCCGGCTTTGAACGCGAGCAATACGTTCATGGCAAGTTCCAGAGTGTGCACCCAAAGCCGAAATGTCGTGACCGTTGGAGGCACGCCAGTGTGCAACATCGGCGGCCAGGACGAACGTGGTTGCCTCGCCCCCTGACGCTGCGGGATGAATTACGGTTGCCGAATACGTCGCGGTGATCCAGCGGTACGCGCGTGCGCAGGATGATGTGGACCCAGCGGTCGGCGGGCGTGTTCTCCAGCATGCGCTGCCGCGCCACGTTTTCAAGAATGCCCTGGCTGCGGCGAAGAAGGAGGTCATCCGCGGAGACTTCGACGTTTTCGGAGATGACTCGGTGCGCATCCTCAATTCGCCCGGCCTATCTCGACTGAGCTGGCTTCTCGACCATGATGCGATGGATGGTCGCATCCGGCACGCCGAAGACCTGATGAGCGGTGGGGATGCGAACGTCGTCGTAGCGCGCGCTGACGATGATCAGCCAGATACAGCCGGTGAGCGAGGCGCCAAATATGGCGATGCCCAGCCAGACCACCGGTAGCGAGTACCAGGATCCTTGGAGCGGATCACTGTGCAGCGGCTTCTCCTTGATGCGACAGGTGATAGACGTAGCCCGCCAGCACATGGATGTCTGGATCTGACAGACGCGGACTCCACGCCGGCATCTGGCCATGACGGCCGTCGCGGATGGTCGTTTCGATCGCGGCCGGCGTGCCGCCGTACAGCCAGATCTTGTCGGTCAGATTCGGCGCGCCCAGCAGCGGATTGCCCTTGCCTTCGGCTCCGTGACAGGCGATGCAGGTGGTCTTGAACAGTGGCTCGCCGGCCGCCGCCGCCGCGTCATGCGGTTGACCGGACAGGCTTAGCACGTACTGAGCAAGGTTCTTCACCACCGGCTCGCCGAGAGCATTCCATGGAGGCATCACGCCCGCGCGTCCGCCCTGGATCGATGTCGTGATGTCCTGCGCGGTGCCGCCATAGAGCCAGTCGTTGTCGGTAAGGTCCGGCGCGCCGAGCAGCGGATTGCCGTGGCCTGCCGAGCCATGGCAGGCCGCGCAGTTGTCGATGAACAGGCGCTCGCCGAGCCTGCGGCCTTGAGGATCGGCGGCGACGGTTTCCACACTCATCGCGCCGATGCGTTTGAGCAGCAGATCGAGTTTCGCGGCGTTGGCGGCCGTGTCGGCGGCGAGTTCCTTCCCGGAGGTCCAGTCGAGCGTGCCCTTGCGGTCGCCGAAACCCGGGTACAGCACGAAGTAGCCGATTGCGCTGACATACATCGCGAACGAGAGGACGATCCACCAGCGCGGCAGCCGGTGCATGCCCTCGCGCAGTACGCCATGGGCCCAGACATGGCCGGTAGTGCCGTCGGGTAGCAGCGGCACCTTCGCGCGCGGCGCCCACAGGAACAGGAAGAAGGTCAGCCCGAAATTGAAAATGATCAGGCCGATGACCCACCACGACCAGCCGCTGCTCATCGGCGCTGCTCCTCGCCGGCGGCCTGAATCGTATCGGCCGCCGAGACGTCGCAGTCCGACATCGGCAGTGTGGCCAGGCTGTCGAACGTGCGCTTGTGGCGAGGCAGCCAGACCCAGATCCAGATGCCGATGAACGTCGCCATCATCAGCAGAATCAGCACCCCGACGAGGTGTCCCCAGACCGGGCTCATGGTGAGTTGCCTTCGATCGGCAGCGGGCTGGTGCCGGCGGTTTGCGCGGGCTGCGGCTCGTTGGCGATGCCAAGGCCCTGCAGGTAGGCGATCAGCGCATCGAGTTCGGTCTTTCCTTCGACTGCTTTGGCGGCGCCGTCGATGTCCGCATCGGAGTACGGATCGCCAAGGGTGCGCAGCGTGCGCATCCGCGCCGCGACGTCGGCGCCGTCGACCGAGGCCGTCGCAAGCCATGGATAGGCGGGCATGTTCGACTGCGGCACGACGGCACGCGGATCCAGCAGGTGCGCGTGCTGCCACTCGTCGGAATACTTGCCGCCCACGCGCGCAAGATCCGGGCCGGTGCGCTTGGAGCCCCACTGGAACGGCCGGTCGTATACCGACTCCTCGGCGGTGGAGAAGTGGCCATAACGCTGCGTTTCGAAACGCAGCGCGCGGATCATCTGCGAGTGACAGAGATAACAGCCTTCACGCACGTAGACGTCACGGCCGGCCAGGCGCAGCGGATCGTAGGGTTTTACATTGGCCGGCGGCTTGACGTTGTGAGCCTCAACGAACAACGGTGTGATTTCAGCAAGGCCGCCGAGCGACACCATGACCGCGGTCAGGATGCCGAGCGTCCAGGCGTGCTTCTCGATGAATTCGAAGTGGCGATAGGCCATGGTCGTTCCTCAACCCGAGACCGGGAGCGGTGCCGGGGTTTGCAACGGCACCGGCTCAGGGATGGGCACCGCGATCGGCTGGATGATCCGCTTGCGCGCATCGGCGGCCGTGTACCAGAGGTTCCAGGCCATCACCCACATGCCGAACCAGATCAGCACGCCACCGAACCAGCGCACGACGTACAGCGGTTTGATGGCCAGCAGGCTGTCGATGAACGCATAGGTCAGCGTGCCGTCCGGTTGCGTCGCGCGCCACATCAAGCCCTCGGTGACGCCGGCGACCCACATCGCGATGACGTACAGCAGCGTGCCGCCCGTGTGCAGCCAGAAATGCAGTTCCATCGCCGTGTTCGAGTGCATCGCGGGGCGGCCGAGCGCGCGTGGCGCCATCGCGTACAGCGAGCCGATGGTGATCATCGCCACCCAGCCGAGCGAACCGGAATGCACGTGCGCGATGGTCCAGTCCGTGTAATGCGAAAGCGAATTCACCGTCTTGATCGCCATCATCGACCCTTCGAAGGTGGCCGCGGCATAGAACACCAGTGCGATCACCATGAACTTCGCCGCCGGGTCCGACCTCAGCCGGTGCCAAGAGCCGTTGAAGGTCAGCAGGCCGTTCGCCGCCGAGCCCCAGCTCGGCATCAGCAGCACCAGTGAGAACGCCATGCCGACCGACTGCACCCAGTCCGGCAGCGCGGTGTACATCAGGTGATGCGAGCCGGCCCACATGTAGATGGAGATCAGCGCCCAGAAATTGACGATGGAGAAGCGGTAGCTCCACAGCGGCTGCTGGGCCTGGCGCGGCACGAAGTAGTACATCATCCCCAGAAAGCCGGCGGTCAGGAAGAATGCCACCGCGTTGTGGCCGTACCACCATTGCACCATCGCGTCGACCACCCCGGAGTAGATCGGGTAGGACTTGGTCAGCGATACCGGCATCGCCAGGTTGTTGACGATGTGCAGCAGTCCGACCGCGATGATGAAGGCGCCGTAGTACCAGTTGGCCACGTAGATGTGGCGTATGCGCCGGCGCGCCAGCGTGGCGAAGAACACCGCGCCGAAGCTGACCCAGACGATGGCGATCAGGATGTCGATGAACCACTCGGGTTCGGCGTATTCCTTGCTCTGCGTGATGCCGAACGGCATCGTCGCCATCGCCAGCACGCAGATCAGCTGCCAGCCCCAGAACGTGAATTCCGCCAGCGATCCCCATGCGAGGCGCGTGTGGCCGGTGCGCTGTACGACGTAGTAGCAGGTGCCCATCAGCGCCGAGCCGCCGAAGGCGAAAATGACGCCGAAGGTGTGATCGGGGCGGATGTGGCTGAACGTCATCCATGAAATGCCGAGATTAAGGCCGGGCCACGCGAGTTCGGCAGCCGCGTACATGCCGAGCAGCATGCCGATGATGCCCCACACCGCGGAGGCCAGCAGGAACAGGCGTACCACGTGGTCGTTGTAGTACTCGGTGGTGGTCATGGTGATTCTCGGTGGCGAGCAGGGTGGAAGTCTACACGCTGATCGCACTCGCGTGCACTGGCGCTGGAAAAACAAACCCCCGCCGAAGCGGGGGTTCGTGGTCGCGGTTCGCGGCGGGCTGGCTCACGCGGTATTCGCGCCGCACAGCAAGCTGCGTGCAGTAGTGACGCCGGCAGGTCGGGGAAAGCGGGGGTCTGACGATGTTGGGTTCGGGCTCACCGTAAGGTCCGTTCGGCGAGCAAGAGCAGGACTTATGCGCGGCAGGGGCGCTTTGAACTTCCTGTTCGCCGCCGATCGGAATGTGGTTTCGCTGACGATGGCATGATCGCTCTGCCGCGTGAATATCGCGTGATTTCCCCTGCGCGTAGCGGTAGCCTCGCACAATGAAGGGAAACAGCATGCACCGCGCCGGGCCTCGCGCTGCATTCGCTCCTGGTGCTGAGCGCCGACGACGGCCTCGCCCCGCAAACCGACGCGCTGGTAGATTCGGTGCGCAGCCAGGCAAGATTCAGACAAAGCAGAGGACGAATCGAATGCGGGTAACAATTCCCAACCTGACAGCACTCATGGGCGCGCTGTTCCTGTCGGCTCAGGCTCTTGCCCAAGGCTGGGTGCCGCCAATCGAGATGGCTGATCCAGGCAGCCATGGTCAGCAAACAAGATCGGACGGAATCATCGGCAACTACCTCCCCGCACCAGGGGAAGGCCGAAAGGGCGCGATCCTGCTTCTCGGCGGATCGGAAGGCGGACTGGGCAGCGGCGCGCTGAGCATGGCCGTCCAACTGCAAGCGGCTGGCTACAACGTGCTGCAGCTTTCCTACTACCGTGCTCCGGGTCAGCCAGCGACATTTTCACGGGTGCCGCTCGAAACCTTCGATCGAGGGCTCGCGTGGCTTCGCCGGCAACCAACGGTTGATCCGGCCAGGATCGCCATTGTCGGGGCTTCGAAGGGCGCAGAGGCGGCGCTGATCGTGGCATCGCGCCATCGCGAAGTGAAAGCTGTCGTCGCCGGAATGCCCTCGGCATACATGTGGGCGGCGTTCAGCTGGGATGGCTCCAATGTGCCCGGTGCTTCGTGGTCGGTGGCAGGAAAGGACGTCCCGTTTCTGCCTTATGGCGAATTCGATCAGCAATCGGGGATGGGGTCGATCTATCAAAATGGCCTGAAGGTGGCGTCCAGCCACCCGGCAGCCGCGATTCGCATCGAGCGCTCGCCCGCCAAGGTCCTCTTGGTCTGCGGCAAGGCGGATGCGTTGTGGCCGTCGTGCCCGATGGCCGAGCTGTTGACCAAGCGAGACAAGCGGGTTTCCGTGCTGGCCTATGATGACGCAGGTCATGCGGTTTTCGGGCCGCCCTTGGCGGACGACAGCGAATCCCTTGCGATGTTGGCGTCACTAGGCGGCTCTCCGTCCGGCAACAACACTGCCAGGAAGGACGGGTGGCCGAAGGTCCTTGCGTTTCTTGCCAGGACAATCGGCTCGAAGCCTTAGAACGGCGTGCGGCAAGATTTGCTGCACGCCCTTCTAGCCTGGCGAGCCCGCCACGAGGTTCCTGTTTCTCACACCTTCAGGTTATACGCCTTCCGGTTGTTCAGGTGCAGGATCATCCGCGCTGCTTGCAACGCTTCCGCTTCATCCAGCACACCGCCCTGCACATGCGCAGCAACCCGGCCTTGTCGAAGCGCGCGAGCTCTTCCAGATAATACGGGTGCTGGTTGCGCAGGGTCACGTAGGGCGCCTCACCGTCGCCCGTGTGGAATTGCATGGGCATGTCGCGTTCCAGGCATTCTTCCAGCGCCAGCGTGAGCAGCCGCTCCCGCAGCACCTTGCCGCGCTGGTTCGGCTCCGTACGGTCCGTGTACTTGGCCTGGCGCGTTCTCTTGAATTCCTCCCAGGACACCGCGGCCGGCGCGTCGTCGTGGATGGGGTGGATCACGCCGATGTCCGGCAGCAGATAGGACTTCATGCCCACCGAGCGTTTGCCGAAGTTGCCCGTGCCGTCCAGCGCATCGCGCACGCGCGCCACGAACCTGTCACGCAGCTCCGCGTAAGGCAGGTCCTGCTCGAAGAGCTCGTCGGTGATCGTCTCGACCCGCGCGATGTAGTGCTCCTTCAGCATGTACTTCACGTACACGCCTTCCGGGAAGTAGGCAGGCCCCGGGAACGCGGAGAGCGCGATGCGCTCGATGAACCCGTCCACGGTGGTATGCGCATCCTTGTCGCCCAGCGGATGGCAATGGGTGTCGTCCACGGGCATCGCGCTGGTCATGCTCTTGCGCTGGCGGAAGGTCGGCAAGGCGGTGCCATACCGGGCGAACCGGGCGGGGAGGGGCTGCGAGCCGCCAGACTGGCAGTTTCCACGTGGGCGGCGATCAACTCGGTCCCGACATAAGGCCCGTTCGGCGAAGTAGACTGTGCTGCACAGGCGGTTTGAACTTCCTACCGCGACGCCTGCGGGCCACGATGCTAGCATCGTCCGTGCATGGAGACGGCGAAAGACGACGTTACGGCGCGCGTGGCCGCCTGGCTCACCGGGAATCTGGGCGGCCAGCTGCTGCGCATCGCCCGCCAGGGCCGATGGCGCCCGGTGTGGTTTGCCGATCTCGAGCGCGACGGCGGGCGGCTCGAGCTCTGTATCCGCGGCGACCGCACCGACATGCAGCCGGTATTCCCGCTCGATCACGAGATGCGCTTCCAGGCGCTCCTGCACGAGCACGGCATCCCGGTGCCGAAGGTTCACGGCTGGATCGACGAGCCCGCCGCCATCGTCATGGAGCGCGTCGGTGGGGCTCCCGATTTTGAGCACTCGAGCGAGGCCGAGCGGCACACGGCGGTGGACGAATACGTGCAGATCCTCGCCCGCCTGCATGCGCTCGATCTGCGGCCTTTCATCGAAGCCGGCATCCTGCGCGCCGAGCGGCCCGAACTCTCCGGCACGTTCGGCCTGGCCCGCTATGAGCGCAACTATCGTGCGGCGAAGAAGCATCCCGATCCTTTCCTGGAATTCTGCCTCGGCTGGCTGCATCGCAATCCGCCGGATTCCAGGGGTCGCGAGGCGCCAATCGTCTGGGACTCGGGGCAGTTTCACCATCGAGACGGGCGCATCGTCGCGCTCCTCGATCTTGAGCTCGCGCACATCGGCGATCCCATGATGGATCTTGCGGGCTGGCGCCTGCGGGATACCGTGATCGGCTACGGGAAGTTCACCGAGCTCTATGCGCGCTACGAGGCGCTCACGGGCCGGTCCGTGGATCTCGAGGCACTCAAGCGCCACCACTTCGCTTTCGCGCTCGCGAATCAGATGGCTTTCAGCACGGCGCTGCGGGAGCCCATGCCCGGGTCGGATCTCATGATCAATCTGCGCTGGTGTGGCGAGACCAATCTCTTTGCCACCGAGGCGCTGGCCGAGATCCTCGGCGTCGAGCTGCCGACGGTGGAGCTGCCGGCCCCGCGCCCCTCGCGCGCCGCGCCCGCGCACCGGCTGCTCGTGGAGGGGCTCCGCAGCCTCGACACCGAGGATGAGTTCGTGCGCTACCGGCTGCGCACGCTCTTCCGCATCGCGCGGCACGCCGCGCGGGTGGACGAGATCGGTGCAGCCGTCGATGAAGCCGACCTCGACGATCTGCACCGGCTCCTCGGACATCGCCCGGCTTCGTGGCACGAGGGTGAGGCCGAGCTCGAGCGCTTCGTGCTGGCCGACGCCATGGCCGGGCGCCACGACGAGGCGCTAGTCGAGCTTTTCCACAGGCGCAACTTACGCGTGCAGATGCTGCTCGGACCCGCGGGCTCGGCGATGGCGAGCCACATGAAGATCCAGAGCTTCGAGGTCAGCGGGCAGGCACCTTGATCGGCCGCGAGGAGCGGTGGGCGACGCCAGTCGGTGAGATCGGCGTGGCCGCCGAGGTTACGTTGTGATCGCGGGTTCCGGCATGGCCCTTCTCGACTCAGATAGAGAAGTTGCGGCCACGGAGGCGTCCGACGCGATCATCGCAGAGGCCATGCGGGACGCAGTTGCGCCGCTCTACTATTGCGCCGGCGCCGGCCTTACCGATCTGGCAACGGCGTGGCTACGGCGTCCGGAGATCAGCAAGCGGATGATCCTGGTTTGGATCGGAGGTCCGGATTATTCGCCGGCGGGGCTGCACGAACTCATTTTCGGTGGGTCGGAATACAACCTGACGATTGATATTCGAGCGCCTACATACAGCGACTCGCTCCGGGCTTCGATTCCAAGGGAATGTACCAAGATCGTCCCGGTGCACGAATGATCAGGGTTTATACGGAAATTGACCGGCGGCTAACTTTTGAGGTTTTTTGCGCCAAGCTCAAGGCCCATGCCGGTACGCCACAATTATTTTGGCGGGACAAATAGTCGTTTTGCCGTCGTAGTCTTGAAAGAGCTCCCAAAATGGGAGATACTGCCCTCCGATGAGGGTGATCGCCAAGAGCAGCCTGAAGAAGTTCTGGGAGTCCGCTGGTCGTGCTGATGCACGGGGCCCGCTGCAGAGTTGGTATGAAGAGGCTCTGAAGGCGAAGTGGCGGAGGCCGCAGGACATCAAGGATCAGTTCGCCAGCGCCAGTATCTGCGGCAACAACCGTGTGGTGTTCAACATGGGTGGTAACAAGTACCGACTCGTGGTGGAAATGCAGTACCGGGCCGGAATCGTGTGGGTAAAGTTTGTCGGTACGCATGCGCAGTACGATCGTATCGACGCGGAGACAGTGAATGACTATTAAGCCGATCCGAAACGACGCCGATCTGAAGCGGGTGTTTCGCCGCCTGGAGAAGATCTTCCAGGCGCAGGAGGGCACGGCGCAGGCTGACGAGCGCGATGTTTTGGTTACGCTCGTGGAGGCCTATGAAAGCAAGCACTACGACTTTGGACCCGCAGACCCCGTGGAGGCCATCAAATTCCGCATGGAGCAGGACGGGCTGACTCCTCGCGACCTGGAGCCTTTCATCGGCCCGAGCGGGCGGGTGTCGGAGGTTCTAAACGGGAAGCGGCCACTCAGTCTTCGCATGGTCAAACGGCTGCACGACGGGCTGAAGATTCCCTATGAAAGTCTGCTGACAGAGGTTTCGTGACTTGGTTACATCGCCATTGGCATGGAGAATCCGAGGCGGAGAAGATCAGGCCGAAGTCTCGTCATCTATCGCCGTCTATCGGCACCAAGCAAAGTGTAGTGACGGTAGATATGACGGCAAAAATAGCGTGACCTCCCGGTAAACTGGTCGGGCAGGGGCGGTGCGTGCCGGGATTGGGTGTAGCCTGCAGCCGGCAGGCCGCAACTTCGTGCCATGCCGATCAGTTCACAGTGGCAATGCTCCCGGCTGGACGCCCGTGACCTTTGCAGATCACACTGCCATGACTTCATTCATCGGACGCAATATGATCGACTCCACTCGGATCCGATTTCTCGGCACGATGCTGGTGTGCTGCATCGGCATGGTGGCCTGCCAGAAGGACCGTTCGCACAGTACGGACGCAACGCCTGTTGCGACAACCGACGGACAGTCCCCGCCTGCGCCGGCGCCCGGCAAGTATCCTGCGCCCGAAGAGGAGCCGCCGGAAAATGTCGTGGTCGCAGCACTGGAAGAGGAATACCGGGTGATGAACGATTCCGGGGGAATGCGCGTGACTTCGACTGGGACCGGCAACAGCGCCGCCATCAGGCCCAGGCTGCGCAGTGCGCGCAAGGAGTCCTGCACCCGAAATACCGGGATGCCTGCGGTCAGCTACGAGTGCACGTTGATCGTGAGGGTCTCGCTCATGGACGATGGCAGTGAACCCAGTGAATCCGGTGCGCGGGTGGATGTGTACTGGGACGAGGACAAGGGCGAATGGGCGCGCGGCGATGGCCTCAAGGACACACGCCGATCGGCCAGTGAAGGGCGCTGAGCAACGGTCACTTTGAACTTCCGGCACGTTTGTCCTGCGGGCGCAAGATCTCGTGGCAAGACTCTGCCCTCGCAATGACACGATCCAGGCGAGTGGATCGCATCGGCGCCGACGGCACTGCCTCAGCGCCTGAGCGCGTAGACGAAGCTCGCTCTGGGCTCGCGCAGCATGCGCTCGGCGATGATCGCGTGCGGCACGACCTCGCTCGAATCGACGTAGCGCGCGATCAGTGCCTGGGCGGCCGCGGAATCGCCGCGCGCCTTGATGCCGGCCACCTTCTTCATCATGTCGTCGACTGCCGCCACCACGCGGCCCGGGCGCAGGCTGAGCGCGCCGTGGTCCGAACCGTTGGCTGCCGGGGCCTGCGCGTCCCGGACGAGCGCCCCGGCGTCGATCAGCATGCCGACCTGGATCGCCGCGACGTTGCCATAGGCCTTGCGCCGGCCCGTACCGGTGTACATGCCCTGCGCGATGTGGCCCAGCGCCCAGGCGACACCATAGGTGTAGCCGTTGAGCGCCTGGGCATCGCTCACGAGCCCCGTTTGGCGCAGTAGCTCGAGGTAGTAGAGCGCGCCGGTCCGCGCCTTGAGTTCCTCGAGCATGCTGGCGACCGGGCCGCCGAACACCGCACCGTCCTTGCGCCCGTCGACGGCGTATTCGTGCGCGGGGCCCAGGTTGTGCGTGGCCTCGTGCAGGATCGTGTCGAGCAGGTCCGCCTGACCGTCGTCGGAATAGCCGGCCATGGTGGTGGCATCGAACAGGCTGGCAAACTGCGAGCGCCGCGCCGCGCGACTGTCCTCATCGCGGTAGAAATTGGTCATCGCGACCGTGCGGCCGCGGCCCTCGTTGGCGACTGGCCCCCAGTTCGGCAGGCTCTCGCCGACGGTTGCGCCGAGCGGCGCGCGGTCGTTGCCGGCATTGACCACCACCTGGATGAAATCGGGCAGGTGGAAGCTCACCTTGCGCGCCCGGTAGGGTGCGCCGGCCAGCGCGGCGATGCGCTTCTCCATCTCGGTCTGCAGGGGCGCGAGCTTCGCCTGCCACTCGAGCGAACCGCGGTCGACCTGCGCGAACGTCAGGTGAAAGCCGGCCTTGCGTGCGCAGGGGTCCCAGTAGGTCTCGTCGGGCGCCGCGCGCACGTACCAGCGGGAATTGGTCGCGTTCATGCGCGCCCAGGCTTCGTCGGCGGCCAGCCAGTCGTTGCCGCGGAAGCTGGCAGCGGCCGCATGCAGGTAGGCGATGAGCGGAGCCTCCTGCGCGGGGTCGAGGCTGGTGGTGGCCGCGTCCAGCTCCGCGGCGATCGCCTTCATGGGGCCTTCGTAGGCCTGCGCGTACGAAACGGCCGCGAGCTTGCCGCCCTGCTCGCGCACGACTGTGAACGGCGAGAGCAGCGCCGCGGCGTCCGGCCGCTTGTCGAGCTGGGCGCAGAAGCCCACGTCCGCCTGCAGTTGCGCGGGATAGGCGTCGACCACGCGCTTGGGGGCTCCCGGGATCGCGGAACAGGCAGGGTTGTTCTCGGTGCGTGGCGCCACGCATTCGGGACCCCAGTTGCGGCGGAACAGGCTCAGGCTGGCGGGATCATCCGCCGGCACGCGGGCGGCCAGCGCGGCGGCGCCTGCCTGGGTGGAGTACAGCGTGTCGACCAGCGAGGCGACGTGCAGCATGTGGTCGACGAAGGCCTTGCCCCGCTCGTCGAGCGAGGACATGTCGGACTGCACGAGGGAGCTGCGCCCCTGGTCCAGGTCCTCGCCGACCAGGCGCTGGCGCTCGTCCTCCGGCGCACCGCCCCCGGCCGCCGCACGCGAGGCTTCGACCATGGCGGCATACGCCTGCTCGAAGCGCGCCGTGAAATGGCCGTCCTCGACCCAGGGGCCGGCGACGGGGAAAAACAGCAGCGAGGTCACCTCGTCCGGCTGCACCTGGCCGTCGTGGTTGGCGTCGGCCACCCAGTAGACCCCCAGGTTCTGGCGCAGCGCCCAGCGGTTGAACTCGGCGCGCGAGAGCGCGGTGTGGTGCGCGAGCCCCGGGTCGGGCCCGCGGGACCCGCAGGCGGCGAGCCACAGGCAGGCGATGGCGGACACGGTCTTGCGCATGGCGGCCTCCCCCAGCGATCTACGTCCCGCTCCGAATCTTGAGATCACCCCTGGCAGGGGACTGAAGCGCGAACGTACCAAGCGCCGCGGCGAGTGCGATGAGCCCGGGCGACAGGAGCAACAACATACCCCAGTCGGGACGCAGCGCGCCGCTCGCCGGATCGAACTCGAAGCAGCGGAGCGCGGACTGTCCGGGGATCTGATAGTAAGGGACGAAGCGACCACGCATTTCCCAGAGGAGCTCGCGATATCTCTCGGGCGATAGGGGATAGCCCAACAGCGCTCGCATGACTCTCCCCCGATCGACAGCGACAACCAGTGTTGGGTGATCGTATTGTCCCGTCGCTGTGTCGAAGCGGAACCAGAAGTCGAGCGCGTTCGCAATTCGCTGCACATCCTGCCGGCTGGCGACCGCAAAGAGCCAGTTCGGATCATGCGTAAGTTCAAGCGCTGCGGCCTGCGCCCGCATGTCCTGGGCAGTGTCGGATTCGGCAAAGCTCAGCCCGAGGATGCGGTAATCGCGGCCGAGTCCGCCGGTGCGTGCGGCCGCATCCCGCAGCAGCAGGAGCGAGGGCGTGCAGGTGCCGGTGCAATGCCGGTAGAACAGCGTGAGCAGCAGCGGCCGGTCCTGCCACAGTTTGGATAGATTCGCGATGCTTCCGTCCGCGAGGCGCAGCTGCGCGTCGGGAAGGCTGCGCCTGACGAGGTGCGCCTCATCGCGCAGGATCGCCGAAGGTGAGGCAGCTGCGCACACGGATGCTGCCGCGAACAGCATGCTGGCCGCGAGCCCGGCCCTCACCGTCCGCATCGCCGGCGCTTCAGGACGGTGCTGCCGGCGAGAGGGCCCGTTGCTTCCATATCTGGCGCAGATACATCAGCAGGCCCAGCAGAAACAGCGCCGCAAACACTGCTCCCGCCGCAGCGTATGCCGCGCCATAGGACACCTCGGCGGGATAAAGAGCATAGCGGCGCGGTACCGAGAACGCGCCGGCAAGGTAGAACATCAGCAGGAAGCCGTAGCCGCCGCCGAGCATCAGCGACAGGGTCAGCCAGCGCGCCGTTGGGGTCTCAGAGGCGTCCGTCTCGGACCGCCCGTAGTGATAGACGTACGCGAGCGTCAGCAGCACCAGGCCCATCAGGAAGTAAGTGTGAAAGTGTGCCGGTACCCATAGCGTGTTGTGGAGAACGGCGTTCACGGTGATCGTGGAGTCGATGACTGCCGCGACCCCGCCGATGGCCCAGCCGGCGAGCCCTGCAAGAAACAGGGCAGGAGCCAGGCTCCAGCGCATCTGCGAGCGGTAGACCAGCATCAGCCCGCCGAAGATGGTCACGACCGCCGCGGGAATCGAACTCACATAGGAGGCGATCTGGCCGATGTACTGCACGGCCTGGGGCTGAGCAAAGTCCATGTAGAGATGATGGAAGTAGGCGATCAGCACGACCACCAGCACCGTATTCCAGGAGATGGCCACGATCCGGTTGGCCTTCCACGGCCGGCCGGCGTACTTGGGCAACACCTCGTAGGTCAGCGCCGCGCCAAGGTACATGCTCAGGTTCACCAGCACGTGCCCGAAGAAGAAGATCAGATTCTTCATCAGCAGCGAGTCGCTCCTGATGCCCGCCAGCAGATCCGCAAAGAAGAGCACGACGACGACCACCGCGGCGATGAGTCCCGCGACGCACACGATGAGGCTGACCGTGGCAATGAGCACCAGCGGAGGTACCACGGGCTCGTCCCGGCCGGCGATGTAATGCCACCCGAGCGCCTGGGTAAGCGAATACCGTGCGGCAATCGCCCGCAGCAGATCGAGCGACCAGAGGAGCCAGGTGACCCCGAGTACCGTCAGCGCAACCAGGAACAGGAAGGTCGACCACATCGGCCAACCGCCCATGAGCGGCAGCGGATACAGAAAATACCAGCCGGCGGCAAAACGCCCCCCGAAGACGCAGATGAGGAGCAGCACCACGCCGAGGAGCGTGCCGGCGAGCGCGAGCCACGACACGAGGATCGAAGGTTTGACGTAGCGCTGCAGCGCGTCCGCCACGCAGGCGAGCGGCGCCGTGAACCAAAGCCCCACCATGCCGAGCCCGTGCAGCGTCATCATGGGATAGAACCAGGACTGTAGCTGCGGGAGTGCCCCCGACTGCACGGTGCGCATGCTGATGCCGAGCAGGATCAGGATGGGGAAAAGAATCGCCGCGACGACAATCCAGGCGGAGGTCACAGGGCTGGTCTGCCGCATGAGTGTTACCTACTTGACCGTGAGTTCGGTCTGCATGAGGTGATGGCCTGCGCCGCAGTACTCCAGGCACAGCACCTGATAGCTTCCCGGCGTGTCGAGACGCACCAGCAACCGGTTCACATAGCCCGGCATGGCCTGCGTCTGCGCCAGAACGCGTCGCTGCGGTCCGTACAGCGCGAAGTTGTGGTTCACATCGAGGCTTGTCACGCGAAACTCGAGCAGCGCTCCCGCGGGCAGTTCGAGCTGCTGCATGACCGGGACCTTGGCGAGATCCTGCGTGCTGACGATCGGCTCCAGCGAATATGAGAAGCCAAACTGTTGTGCAGCGACATAGATGATGCGGTCGGGGTGTGCACCCGCGGCGCCGTAGGGAGTGCGGCTCGCGGTGCCGATCAGAGCAACGAGCAGCACCGCTGCGGTAATGAGCAGGAAGACTCTCCTGACCGCGTAGGCTTGCTTGACATCGAGAGTCTCTGGACGGCGCGTGCTGCGTGCCACCCAGACGAAGGCGATGACGATCACCGCCGTCAGGGCCAGGAAGATTCCCAGGACCGATCTCTGAATGGGACCGAGCGAGGGCGGTGCAAGAACCACCGCGGCGGGCGGTGCAGCGGCCGCGGCCGCTATCGGTGCGGCACTCTCGGAGCGGATGTAGTCGAGCAGCGCCTGCGCTTGGGGTTCGGTGACGCCGAGATTCGGCATCGGAATCTGACTCGATTCGGCGAGAAGCTTGAGCGCACGTGGATCCTTCTCGGCCAGCATCTGGTCCGGGTGGGTGATCCAGCGGATGAGCCAATCCGGCTGCTCGCGGTCCAGAACCCCGCGTAAATCAGGTCCGATACGCTTGCCGCCGCCGATCGTATGGCAGGCCGTGCACTTCTGCTGGAACAGCGAAGCCGCCGCATCCGTATCGGCAGCCGCCGCGCCGCATGTCCCGGCAAAGGAAAGTAATGCGATGCAAAATAGTCGTGTAATTTTGCGCATCGAACCCCCCGTGCGTGGGAGCATCGCAAAAAGTCGCGCTCACGGCAACTCACGTTTGATACGGTCTGCGGCCAGTGCATCGACAAGCGGGCCAGCCCTGCCCCAGATGCCCCGGGTATGCTGGTTCGAATATGATGAAGTATCAGGGGTCTGATATTACTTACGGGGTCGTCCATATGACATCCGTGCCCAATCCAAAATCCGCTCTGGCCCCGCGCATGGACTTTGCGGCCTTCGAGAAAGCCCTCCCCGCGGCGGTCGCAAGCTTGCGAGCTTTGGGAAAAGCCGTCGAAGCGGCCAGCCTGGGCAAGGAGCTGACCGAATTGGTGAAAGTACGGGTCTCCCAGATCAACGGTTGCGCATACTGTCTGAAGTTGCACCTCGACTGGGCCCGGCAAGCCAACGTCAACTCCGTCAAGCTCGATCTGGTGGCTGTCTGGCGTGAAGCGAGCTGCTTTGATGCACGGGAACGCGCGGCGCTGTCGTGGGCCGAGAGCCTCACGCGAATCGACGAGTGGCACGTTGAGGACCCGCTCTTTGAGCAGATCAGCGCCCACTTTTCCCCGACCGAACTGGCCGCACTCACGACAGCGATTGCAACCATCAACGCCTGGAATCGCATCGCCGGGGCGCTTCGGTTCACGCCGCCGGGCCTTGCCGCAGCCGCAAATGGCCCGTGAATCGACCCCGATCGATGGCTTGATTCGGCTGATGTACTCTGCGGCCCAATAATGCTAGGGCGAGAGCATCTCGTCGATCTGTTCGGGTGTGGCCTCTACCAACTCGTTCTTGTCGTTTCGCACCTCCAGGTGCCATCCCTTCTGGATGTGGTGCGAAAGCTTTTCCCGCTCAATCTGCAGTTCAATCTTCTTGCGACGCACTGTGACCAATTTCGGCTTCGCTACGGCTGACATGGCATTTCCTCCGATTTCCGAAAGACCGTTTCGAGTCACTTTAGGTTTTATGGTCGAAGGTGAGCGGGAGGGTGGTCACAGTTCTGAGCCGGCCATTGGTGACCGCGGTCATAACGCTCCGATACCTCGTGGTCTCGACCGTCACTGAACGGCGCTCTGCCGGTGGCGGAAGCACGCGGTGCAGGGCAGACAGATCGGCGGCCTGGTGCAAGCCCAGCCATCTGTGAAAATGGCGGTCCGTTAGTAGCCGGGCATCAAGCGGCGACTCGCACGGGAGCGCTTCTCGATCCCGGCATACCAACGGTTCATGGCGCTGCCGCCCAGCAGGCGCCGGTCGGCATCGCGGCGGTCGGCGATCTTCTTGAACTTGCAGGCGCATTGCTGCGGCGTGCTGCATCCGGCCAGGGGCAGCCTTGGCGCGGCGCGCATCAGGTGACGTTGCCCGGCGGCATCCCGCGCCGCCTGGCAGCAGGTAGATCCGGAGCAGATGGCAACTGCACGGAAATCGGCTCCGGCGGCGCGTGGCTTGTGCGCCGCGGCCTGCGAGGTCCGCTGGGCCGCCGGGCGGGATTTGCGCGGCGCGGGTACCGGCTCGGATCGGCCCAACAGGGCCAGCAATGCCTTGATCACGGTGCAGTTGCCATAATCAGTGCGGGGTGATCACGTTCTGCGGCATTCATGCGCGGCCTCCGCGGTGATGAGAATGGGGTTTCACGCTTTTTATACGCCCCGCTGCCGTGGCCGGCCGTGAAGCCGGTCACCGCGCCGATGTCTGCAGCGCGGATGGTGCGGGTCATCGGGCGTCCCCACCCAGGCACGTGGCGATGAGCTGGGCGCGGCGCTGAACGCGGCGCGCTACTTCCGCGGCCTCGCGCGCTCGGCGGGCCGGCTATACACATCGCGACCCTGGAAGTAAGTCATCTCGACGCGCACATCGCTGATGGCGGTGGCCGGGATCTTGAACAAGTTGTGGTCGAGCACCACGAAATCGGCGGACTTGCCCACCACCACCGAGCCCGTATCCGCTTCGCGACGCAAGGCTGCCGCGCCGCCCAGCGTGTAGATGCGCAGTGCCTCGGCCAGGGTGATCCCCTGCTCGGGCCAGAGCTTCTCTTTGCCGTTGGTGAAAGGGTCGGCGCGCGTCACCATGGCCTCGATCGCACCCCAGGGATTTATCGACGCCGCCACCGCCGGCCAATCGGATCCGGCCGACATGGGCGCATGGCTTTCAACCAGCGCGCGCATCGGCCAGAAGCGCCGGCTGCGCTCCTTGCCCACCGCCGCCGCGACGGCATCCACGACCGGCGATGGATACCACAGTGCGGGCGATTCGTCGGCCACCGCGTTCAAGGCCGCGAAGCGGCCGATATCCTCGGGCGCGATGAAGCTGGCATGCCCCAGCTCGTGGCGATAGGCGCTGTGCGGGTCGACCTTGCGCGCCGCGGCGATGGCATCCAGCCCCTCGCGCACCGAACCATCGCCCGCCGCATGCATTTTCACCGTGAAGCCGCGCCGGTCGAACTCGATCACATCGGCCGCCAGCACCGGCGGGTTCACGTGCAGCAAGCCATGCGTCACCACGCCCTTCTCATCGGGCAGGTAGGGGTCGAGCATGGAGGCCGTGCGCGCCGGCGTCGGCACGCCGTCGAGATAAAACTTCACGCAGTCGGCCTTCATCAGCGTGCCGGCGTAGGTCGAGCGGATGCGCTCGAAGCTCTGAAAGTCCAGATGCGAATCCGGCGTCTTCTGCTGCGCGAAGGTGGAAATGCAATTGGTCACGTACAGCGACAGCTTCCCTGCCTGCTCCACCTCGTGGTAGCTCGCGATGGTCGGTTCCCCCGAATCCGCCTCTTTGATGCCGACGATGCCGAAGCCATGCGCCAGGTCCTGGGAGTGCAGCACCGCGCGCCGCAGTTCCTCGGGCGTGTGCGGTGGGGCCGCGCTGTCCACCTTTTCCGCCGCCGCCTCCAGCGCGATGCCATTGGGCTCGCGGCCATCGGCCTCGCGCAGGAAACGCCCGCCCGCGGGATCTGGCGTGTCCGCGCCGACATGCGCCAGGCGCAGCGCCGCCGAGCTCGCCCAGGTGTTGTGATGCGCATCGTCCTTCAAGGTCACCGGCCGGTCGCCGACGATGGCGTCCAGCCAGCGCCGCGGCGAGGGGATCTTCTGGTGCGCGAAGAAATCGCTGTCCCAGGAGCCGCCCCGCATCCACACGCCGGGCTTGGCCTTGCGATGACATTCCGCGAGCGCGGCCTTGATCTGCTCGGCGCTGAACGAGGGGGCAAAGTTGCAGTTGTACAGCAGCTCGGCTCCGCCCTCCGCCGCGTGCACGTGGGCATCGATCAGGCCGGGCATGAGCATCTTGCCGCGCAGATCGATCACCCGCGTGTGCGGTCCGGCGAGCGCACGCACTTCGGCGTCCGTGCCGACGGCCACGTACCGGCCGTCGCGCACGGCCACGCTCTCGGCCCAGGGATGGTTCGCATCCTGCGTGTACACGGCGCCGTGGACCAGCACCAGGTCCGCCGGCTGAGCCGGCACTGCAGCGTTGGCCACTGCTGCGGCCGCGAGCAGCGGCACGTGACACATCGAAACAAAAGTGCCGGCGTGCCGCATCTGATCGTCTCCTATTGAAACTTGCATTCGCCCGTGATGCCCACCGTGCGTGGCGTGCCGACGCCGCGCACGTACTGGCCGTTACCGCCCAGACAGGCCGCCGGGAAATAGTAGCGGTTGAACGTGTGGCGGCGCCACAGCATCCTGCTCCAGGTATCGCCTGGGATTCAGGGGCAAGACGGCCGTCCGGCGGCCTGCCTGGCCGCCCAACTGGCGAGTCTTGGGCCGGTGAACCGGTCGGGCTGCTGGCCGTCGGTGCTGGCCCTGGCCGGGCTGGTTGCGGGTATCGCGGCGCGGGCGCGGCCGTGGCAGCGCAACCGGAATACGCCCTGGCATCCGGGCGCGGTGACCAGGGCGCTTCGTTTCGGACCCCGGGGATTCCGGTAGGCTAAGCGCATGAGTTCTTCGCCCGCTACCCTTGCTGCCTTCGTCGATGCGGGCGCGTTCGGCACCTGGCTGCGCGAGACCGAAGCGATGCTGCGCGGTACCGGCGGCTCGAACGTGCCCTGCGGGAGTTGCGTCGGCTGCTGCGTGTCGGCCTACCACATCTGCCTGCGGCCTGAGGATCGCGTGGCCTATGACGAGGTGCCGGAGGCATTCCTGCTGCAGGGTCGGGGCCAGCCGCCAGGCCATCACCTGATGGCGTATCGCGATGACGGGCGCTGTCCGATGCTCGAGGCCTTCGCTTGCCGTATCTATGCCGACCGGCCGCAGACCTGTCGCGACTACGATTGCCGCATCTTTGCGGCCGCCGGCATCCTCGCTGGCGACGACGTCAAGCGAGTCATCAACGAGCGCGTGCGCGCCTGGCGCTTCCGCTATGCCGATGACGTCGAACGCGCGACGCATGCCGCCATCGCTGCGACGGCGCGTTTCATCCGCGAGCATCCGGAGGCGTTCGACGGCGCGGCGCCAACGGCACCGACGGGCATCGCTGTGTTGGCATTGAAGGCGCATCGCGTCTTCCTCGATCCGGACATCGAATCGTGCGACCTTTGCGCCAAAGCGGCGAGAATCATCGAGGCCAGCCGGACCTTCGACGCTACGCGGGGGGGCACCACATGAATGCCGCATCCCCTGGAGACTACCGCTCCTGATCAGACCCAGCCCGAGCTGCCGCTCGCCGCGCGGGCGCCGCCGTGCGCGACGCCGCGTCATGTTTCAGCCGAAGCCGGCTCAGAGCTTCGTGAGTACGATCGCCCCCAGATCGATGTCGCCCTTGTCCGAGACCGCGATCTCCCGCGTCGCATAGCCCGGATGGCTCACCTGCAGCGTGTACTGCGCCTTCGGCTGCATCTCGCGAAACTCGAATTCGCCGTAGCTGTCGGTGACGATCGTCAGCACGTCGTTGGCGGCCCGCAAGATCACGACCACGCCCGGCACCGGCTCTTCCGGCTTGTCGGCCAGCGTGACCTCGCCCGTGATGAGGCGCTTGGGCAGGCCGATGAAACGCGTCAGCGTCCGGTTCTGCCAATCGGGACGCAGCTCCTCGATGGCGGGTTCCGCCATGCGCTGTGCGACGGCGCTGTTCGAATCCGTAAGGTCGCCGAACACCAGCGCCTGCGTCGGGCAGGCCTCGACGCAACGCGGCAGCTTCCAGCCATCGTCGAGCAGGTGAGCGCAGTAGGTGCACTTCTGCGCGGTATTCAACTGCTCGTTCAAGTAGATCACGCCGTAGGGACAGGATTTGGCGATCTCCGGATGGCCCTTGGCCTTCGCCGGATCGATGACCACGATGCCGTCGGGGCGGCGATAGACCGCGCCTTCCGGACCCACCTTCATGCACGGTGCGTCCTCGCACATGAGGCAGGGCAGCGGCATGTACTTGTTGTGGACGCGCGGGTACACGCCCTGCTCGATCGGCTTTACGTCCATCCAGCGATGGCCCGATTCGGGCTGCGGTGCCGCGATCGGCATGTGATCGACGCTCACGTGCTCATCGAAGCAGGCGATCCAGCAGGCGTAGCAGCCGACGCAGCGATCGACATCGATCACCATTCCGTACTTGGCCATGATTATTTACCCGTCCACTTTGCGACCTGGATGAGGCACGAAAGTGCCGCCATGCCCGGTGCGTTCTTCGAAGTCATGCGCCGCGGCGTGAGCAGGTTGACGCAACCGCCGCGATCCGGCGAATCCGGATTCCCCGGCTCGAGCAGGTCGTACTTCGCCGAACAGGAGAAGGCCTGAACCACGCCCGGACGCACGCGCTCGGTCACCACCGCAATGCACAGCACCGTGGCGCGCTTGTTGTACAGCTTGACGATGTCGCGATCCTTGATGCCGCGTGTTGCCGCATCGCTCGGATGGATGCGCACCGGCCACCAGGCATAGCCATCCTTCTGGATGCGGTGCCCGGGGATCTCGTCCAGCCATGCCGCGTGCTTGTCGTAGTGCGTGTGGAAGCTGAAGCGCGGGTGCGGCGTCAGCAGCTGGATCGGGAACTCCTTCGCGCCTTCCGAACGATGCCCTTCCCAGCTCGGGATGTAGTGCGGCAGCGGCGGACGCTCGGCGTCGTTGGCATCGAACTTCTTCAGGCTCTGCGATTCGAACTCGATCTTGCCGGTGTAGGTGCCCAACTCGTGGCCCTTGTCCGTCCCGCGCTTCGGGTTGTTCGGATCCGGCGTGTCGCAGGCGCGCCCTTCGGCATACCAGCGCAGCGAGGGCGTGGACTTGTAATCGTCCGGCAGCGGGATCATGTAGTAACCCTTGCGGTTGAACTCTTCCCAGCTGATGAACTTCGGCAGATCGGAGATCTCGAAGATCTTGCGCGCCCAGTCGACGTCGCTGTTGCCCTCGGTGTACTCCTCCTTGACCCCGAGGCGCTCGGCCAGATCGGTGAAGATCTGGTAGTCCGACTTGGACTCGCCCAGCGGTTCGATCGCCTTCTGCATGCGCACGATGATGCGGTAGTTGCAGCCCGAGCTTCCGCCCTTGGTCTGTCCGCCCGGCTCGCCCCATTCGCCGATGTCCTCGCGCTCGAGTTGCGTGCAGGCCGGAAGGATGATGTCCGCGTACGGAGTCTCCGATGACCACCACACGTCCTGGTTGACCACCGTTTCCAGGCCCGGGCTCTGGTACATCCGCGCCCACTGGCTGGTGTCGGTCATCGTGCCGGGGAAGGAACCGCCGTAGCGGTAGAACATCTTCACCTGCGGGTGGCCTTCCATCGGGTAGACGAAAGGCTTGAACTGCTGTTCGAGCGACTTGTTCGGGAAGCTCTCACCGGTCCAGGAGGTCTTGCCGGTCATCACCGCTTCGGGCAACAGCAGACGATAGAGCTTCTGCGTCACCGGGTTCATGGGATTGTTCTTCGCGGCGCGCGTGTGGGCGATCTGCCCGTCGCGATCGCCATAGCCCGGGAAGTACACGTTCGCGTTCCACGGCGCACCCATCGCGGTGCCCCACAGGCCCCGACCCGGCTTGCCCAGGCCCTGCATCGCCTGCAGGAGCACCATGAGGCGCGCCCACTCGGTCGCATAGGCCTGGCGGCAGGCGCCGCCTTCGCCGCCGCGCGCACCGGCGCCCAGCATCGTGCGGTACTTCGCCCAGTCGCGCGCCAGCGCGACGATCGTGCGCAGCGGTACGCCGCTCTCCTCGGCCGCCCAGCCCGGCGTTTTTGGCACGCCGTCTTCCTTGCCGAGCACATAAGCCTCGAACTTCTCGAAGCCCACCGTCCGGTCGGCGATGTACTTCTTGTCGTAGGTGCCTTCCTTGATCCACACATAGGCGATGCCGAGCGCCAGCGCCGCATCGGTGCCGATGCGCGGCGCGATCCACTTGGCGTTCATCGGGCCCGCGGTCGAGTTGTGGTAGGGGTCGATGACCACCTGCTTCACGCCCTTCTCGCGCAGCCAGCGGCGCCACATGGCCGAATCCTGCCCGGTGTACACGCCACGCGTGGTCTCCGGATCGTTCGACCAATAGATCACCTGTTCGGCGTGCTTGAGACCGTCCTCGAGCATGTCATAGGGCTCGGGCATGCCGAGGCGCCAGTAGAAACCGTAGGTGTGGGCCGAACCCCAGATCCAGCCTTCCCAGCTGTCCGGGTTGTCGAAGATTTCCGTGTAGCCGATCAGGTTGAAGAAGCGCTTGAAGGAGCTGATCTTGTAACCAACGAGACCCCAGTTGTGGTGCGAGGAGGTCATTGCGGTCAGCGCGCCCTTGCCCCAGGTCGTCTGCACGCGCTTGATCTCGCCGGAGACGAGCTTGAGCGCCTCATCCCAGTTGATCGGCTCGTAGCCCGACTTGCCGCGGTTGTGCTGGTTGCGCTGGCCGTTCGGATCCCAGTCGACACGCTTCATGGGCGTGAGGATGCGGTCCTTCGAATAGAGACGGTTGCGCTCGGTGAGCACGTAGGGTCCGAGGTTGAACTTCTTCTCCGGGGTGTAGCGATGCCCATCGGCATCGATGGTCCACGGCTTGAAGTCCTTGTCTTCGGCGACCAGCGGGCGGACACGCACGACTTTGCCCTTGTCCACATAGACGCTGATCGGACCCGAGTTGGTGCAGTTCGTGTATACCTTCATGTCGGGAACCACTCCGATGGATTCGGGGAATGACGGGGATGGTATCGCAAGCCATTGTATTCTCGGCGCCGGGGAGAACCAACCTCGACCGCCCGACGGGGGTGATGAATTCTGCGCGCCGAGCGATGAGCCGCAGTTATGCGGTCGGCCCGGCCTCGAGGCGAATCTCCCCGAGCACGACGCACTCATCGGCGAGTGTCACCTCGAGCCTCGCGGGTCGATGCCCCTCGTGGACGATCCGCAGCTGCCACGCGCCGCTGCGCGGATCGAGGCGATCGAACTTGAAATCGCCAAACGCATCACTGCGCGCCTCCGCTCGCGGTTGGCCGTCCTTCAGCAACTCGACCCGCGCACCCGCGACGCAATCGACCACGCCATTGCGCTCGGCGCTCACGCTGCCAGCGATGAAGCGCTGGGTGTAGCGGTGCAGGTTCCTGTAGTAGACGCGCGGCAGCGTGCACCACTCCGGATGCAACACTTCCAGCCCTTCAGCCTCGGCCTGCTGCCGCATCGCCTCGTCCGTGCAATGGCAGGCACGCATTGCGCCCGTCGGGCAGGATTGCACGCAGCGCGGCGCCTGCCAGCCGCGATCGATGAGGTGCGCGTCGAAGATCCAGTGCTGCGGCAGTTTCAGCTCCTCGTTCCACCAGATGGCCCCGTAGGGACAGGCGTCGACCAGGTCACGCCGGCCGACCGCGAGCTTCGGGTCGATGATGACGATGCCGTCTTCGCGCTTGCGCACCACACCGCGCCCGGCCTTGACGCAGGGCGCATCGTCGCAGTGATTGCACGTCGTCGGCAGGTGCGCCGCATCGAGATGCGGGGCGCGGCCGCGCTCCTGCGTGCGGATGTCTATCCAGCGATGGCCATGGAGCGGCTGCGGTGCCGCAAAGCCCGGAATGTCGTTGCCGACGTGCTCGTCCTTCGCCGCGATGAAGCAGTTGTGGCAGTTGTGACAGGCCGCCACGTCGATCACGAGGTTCCACTTCTTCACGCTCATGGCACGCTCCCCACACCCCGCCATTTCTCCACTTCGATCAGGCAGGAGTTGGGTGCCGAGGCCGAGGTGAATTCGGTCATGTGACGCTTCGGCGTGAGCGTGTTGATGCAGCCGCCACGATCAGCCATGTTGCCCGGTTCACCGACCGGCTCGTAGATCGCGGCCGAGGTGTAGGCATGCACCACGCCGGGCAGCACGCGTTCGGTGAGCGTCGCGGCGCAGATCACCGCACCGCGATCGTTGTAGAGCCGCACCAGATCGTGCTCGGCGATGCCGCGCCGTGCGGCGTCCTCGCGATTCAAGCGCACCACCCAGTAGTGGAAACCGCCGATGCAGACGCGGTGCTCGGGGATGTCGTCGATCACGCTGTCCTTGGCATCGCTCTGCGTGTGGAAACTGTAGCGCGGGTGCGGCGAGATGAGTTGCAGCGGGTAGCGTTCGTACAGCCCCTGGGTCTGGCGCCCTTCCCAGGAGGGAATGTAGCGGTTGACCGCCGGACGCTCCGGATCGATGGCGAAGGTCTCGAGGCTCGCCGGCGCAAATTCGAACTTGCCCGACTGCGTCTGCAAACCGTCGAGATATTCCTCGCCGTACTCGCAAGGGAGCGGTGCGGGCTCGGGCAGATCCTTCTTGCGCCCTTCGGCGAACCAGCGCCAGCCGACCTGGGTGCGATTGGCCGCCTCGTACTCGGGCGGCACGACGTAGTAACCCTTGCGCAGGAACTGCTTCCACGACATGACCTTGGGCAGATCCGAGCCCAGGTACACGTCGCGACACCAGAGCAACTCGTTCTTCGCCTCGCCGAAATAGGCCGAGAGCCCGAGGCGCCCGGCGAGTTCGAGGAAGATCTGGTAATCCGATTTTGATTCGCCGAGCGGCTCGATGCATTTCGCCTGCATCACGATGACGCGGTGATTCAACTGATTGTGATTGTGGTGGCCGTAACCGCCGCAGCCCGCCCACTCGCTGATGTCGTCGCGCTCGAAGTTCGTGCACGCCGGCAGGATCAGGTCGGCGTAGGCAACCTCGCCCTCGTTCCAGATCGACTGGTTGAGGATGAACTCGAGTTGCGGGGATCGCAGCGCATCGACCAGCCGATTGCTCTCCATCGTGGTGCCGAAATGCGAACCGCCGTACTTGTACATCATGCGCACCGGCGCGTGGCCGGTCGCCGGATAGCTGAAACGCTGGAACTGGCCGGCAAGCGAGCGTCCGTCGGTCGGATAGCCCGCGGTCCGTCCGTCGAGGATCGCCTCGGGAATGCGCAGCCGCGGAATACGCTGCGTCACCGTGTTCATGCTGACGAGGTGCGGCATGCGCTGATAGTTCTGGATAACGTCAGCGGTGTTCTCGACATCGCCGGAGATGCCGCCGTCGGCATAGCCGGGGAAGTGGAACTCCAGATCGAGCGGTGCGCCCGTGCCCAGGCTACCGAAGTTGACGCCGGGTTTGCCGGCGCCCTGCATCGCCATCAGGCACACCATCGAGCGCGCCCACTGCGCGCCGGTGGCCGAGCGGTTCTCGCTCCCGTAGGCGAGCCCCTTGCTGCCGCAGGAGAGATAGGTCTTCTTCCGGCCCCACTCGCGCGCCAGCGCGCGCACGATGCGCGCGGCGACGCCGGTCTCGGCTTCCTGCCACTCGGGCGTCTTCGCCACGCCATCTTCCTCGCCCAGCACGTAGGCGCGATAACGTTCGAAGCCGGTCGTGCGCGTCGCGACGTAGTCCTTGTCGTAGAGCCCTTCGCTCATCCACACATGGGCGATCGCATGCGCCATCGCGGCGCCCGTGCCCGGCGCCGGCGCGATCCAGCGACCGCCCAGCCAATTGGCGGTCGTGTTGAAGAAGGGATCGATGTGCACCATCTCGATGCCAAGTTCGCGCGCCCACTGCCGGCGCACGCTGCCCTCGAAGGCGGCATAGGAGCCGCCGGTCGTCTCGGGATCCGAACCCCAGAAGACGATCATCTCGGCTTCCTTGAGGCAATCCTCGATGAGACCGTAGGGCTCGGCGCCCCCCATGCGCATCGCGTTGCCCCAGTGATGCGCGGCACCCCAGAACCATCCTTCCCAGCTGTCGGGGTTCGCCACCATCTTGGTGTAACCGATCGCGTTCATGAAGCGCATCTGCGCACTCAGGTAATAGCCGATGTTGCCCCAGGTGTGATGCGAACCGTGGCTGTTCATGATCGCGCCGTGCCCATGCTCGCGGCGGATGCGTTTGATCTCCCCGGCCGCGAGATCGAGTGCCTCGTCCCAGGAGATGCGCACGTAGCCGGACTTGCCGCGGTTCTGCGTGTTGCGCTCGCCATCCGGATTCCAATCCACCCGCTTCATCGGATGCAAGAGCCGCTTGTTCGAATAGACCAGCGACTTCGAAGCGAGCCCGTGCGGACTCAAGGTGGCGCGCCTGGGCGGCGTGAAGCGCCGGCCGCGCGCTTCTATCGTCCAGGGCTCGGCGTCGCTGGCGTCGAAATCCATCGGCGTGATGCGCACGATGCGTCCGTCCTTCACGTAGACGAACACCGGGCCGCCGTTGGTCATGTTGACGTAGCGCGTCTCGCCGTTGCCGGCCGGCGTGCCGGCTCGCCAGGTCGAGGTCAACAGCGTATTGAGGATCGTCGTGAAACGCAGCCACAGCTCATCGGGGCCCGACACTTCGAAGGCGTAGTTCTTCGCCGCATTGACGACTTCCATCGGGTCGAGAAAGGGGCGCAACAGGGGATACGCCCAGTGGAACATGCCCGAGCCCAGATGCACCAGCACGCGCGCACCGATCGTCGCCGACTTGAAGCGGATGATGACATCCGGGGAAGCGTGCAGGCCGGCGCGCGACTCGAGACGCCCACCGGCGAAGCGGTACCAGCGGCCGCGCGAGCCACCCTTGACCCTGATCTGCGCGACGAAATCCTTTCCCGTCATCCTTGCACGCATGCGCGGCGAGAATCGCGCGTACACGCGCATCACCACCGCCAAGCTCCAGAGCAGAAAGGAAAACGCCATCGAGTACCTGCGCAATGTCGCAACGCCTTGCATTGTAAAGCAAACGTCCCTCAGCGACGAATGCCCTACGCACTTGGCGCAACAGCGTAAGCCAGCCCCCTACCCGAAATCTCGGGAGCAGACTCATGGCCGGAAAATACGCACACCTCTTCACGCGCCACATGCAGATCGTCAACCACGATCTCGACAACGAGGGGCCGGCGATCGGCGAGGTACGCCCGGCAAACATCAGCGAACCCTTCGGGCTGCTGCGCGGCGTCGACATCCCGGGCGGCATCGCGCACTGTCCGCTCGACTTCATCCGCGTCGAGCGGCCCTTCCGGTTCATCGCGCTGTCGATGGCGCCGATGTACGGCTCGGTGAAGGATTGACGCCCTAGAACACGTACTCGGTCTGGTTGAGGATCCGTCCGCGCGCACCGAAGGTGTTGTGCGAGAGGATGTCAGGCTTGGGATCCCAGCCGAAGAAGCGGCCTATGTTGGTCATCGCACCCGGCGTGAAATTGAGCACGAACACGCCGTCCCACGGAAACACGGTTTCGGTCACGAAGAACACGTAGATCTGGCCGGTGATCTTGTAGGTCTTCGTCTGATCGACATCGGCGATCGAACGCTCGGGCCCTGCGAGGCAGTGCCAGGCGTAGGTGCCGTAGTTGAGGTAGATGTGCTCGTAGGCGTGGTTGTCGCTGTAGACCCACATCGCACGCCGGCCGACGAGATCCGCCGTGCGCTCGACGGACTCGGCCGCCGGGGCGCCCACGCCCGCTGAATGGATGTTCGACTTCGTGCGCCGCGCATCACCGCGATCCCAAGTCCACGTGTAGACGATGAGCGCGCGCTTCTTGCGGCGATCGTAGACGATCGTTGCGCAGGTAGCCTCGGCGCCCTTGGCTTCGTCGATGATGATGTCGATGAAGAATACGTCGTCGGGCAACGGCAGCACCTCGACCGGCGCCGTACCGCTCCTGCGCGCAAACCAATCCGGCTCACCCGCTGACTTCGGCGCGCTCTTCACGCTCCAGCTCGCCTGGCGCTTGTTCAGTGTCAGCGCGAGGAGGGCGCCGTCGTCACGATGCAACTCGAGCGTGCCGTCGAGTGCGTCCGTGTGGTCGGGGCGATTCTGCCCCATGCCGGTCGTCCACTCCTGGAATGCCGGACCGTCCTCGACGTTGTGGAAATCGTCGTGATCGACGTAATCGCGTGGCTTGTTCATGTGCACAACTTATAGGACCCTGCCGCAAATGTCATCGCCCGTCGACCGATCGGGCTTGCAGCAACGGGCCCGGACGTTATGCTCTGGTCCATCGAAGGAGGCGCATGGATCATGTGGACCATCGGGTGCAGGACGACGCTTTGCCTCGAGAGGCGCGCCGATGGCGTGCAAGTGGCGGGTTTCCGCGCGATGGCCAGTCCCTGCGAGATACTGGCGCAGGACGTCGATCCAGCGCGGCTTGCGAGAGTGGCGGGCGAGGTCGTGGCTGAAGTCCGTCGCATCGAGCGGAAATTCACCCGCTTCGGCGCGGCGGGAGTGCCCGCGCAGCTGCGACGATGCGCCGGTCGCAGCGCGCGAGTGGATGCAGAGACGGCGATGCTCATCGATATTGCTGCACTCTGGCATGAGCGCAGCGGCGGTCTGTTCGACATCACCTGCGGCGCACTGCAACAGCTATGGCGCTTCGGCGTTGCCACCAGGCCACCAACTCCCGACGCCGTGGCCCGGGTGCTGCCCCACGTGGGCTTTCATCGCCTGCGCTGGACGCCGCCGATGCTGTCGATGCCCCCGGGGATGGAAATCGACCTGGGTGGCATCGGCAAGGAGTACGCGGTGGACCGCGCCCACGACCTGCTCGCCGCGCAACTCGATACCCCCGCACTCGTCAACCTCGGCGGGGATCTGCGCATCACGCGCCCTCTGCGCCGGGGTCACTGGTGTATCGGTCTCGAGAGCGCCGAGGCGGCCCGCGTCGGCGGCCGCGTCGTCGCTCTCGCCGCCGGCGCGCTGGCCACCAGCGGGGAGACACGGCGCCATATCGTGGCAGGGGGCGTGCGCTACGGCCACCTGCTCGATCCGCGCACCGGCTGGCCCGTTACGGGTGCACCGGCCGCCGTGAGCGTTACCGCGCCCACCTGTATCGAGGCGGGACTGCTGGCCAAGACCGCGCTGCTCCAGGGTCCTGCGGCGGCGAGCTACCTCGCCGTGGCCGGCGCGCGCTTCTGGATCGCCTCCCGACAACCGGCCATACCGACGTGACCGAACCCACGGACGAGGAACCGAAAGCCGACACCTGGTCGGGCGCGTCCGGCGGCAGGCAGTCGGACACGGAGGTGACGCGCACCCAGTTCCGCAGCCGCGCACGTGCGCTTTTCCGCCGCTACCTCGCGGCGACGGAAATGGGGCGACTCCCTGACCACCAGCAGGCATTCATCGATCGCAACGAACAGCGGAGTGCGGCGGGGCGCTACTGGCTGCTGGTGCTGCTCGAGCGACGCGAGCGCGAGGTCACGAGCGGCATCGAAAATCCGGCGGCAGCAGGCCTCGACCCCTTCGCTGCGGAGGATCTCACCCGCATGGAGGCCGAGAACGAGGCCGCTGGCCGAAGCGCCGCTGATCGCGGCGGATCGCCTGCCTCATGACCAGGTGCAGAGCGCCACGAACATGACAAGGAATCAGTGCGCCGGCTCGAGTGTGACAGCATCCCAGAAATCGCAGTGATGCTGCTTCGCGATCACGGCGGCCGGCAGCAGGGCGCTGTCGCCTGCCTGCTGCAGCGACAGCACCATGGGTTCGTCACTGGTATAGCGCGGCCAGTATGGTGCGCCAGGAGCCGTGGGGTCGCCGGTGCGCAGGAAGCCCAGCTCGGCATTCCTCACCTGGGCAATCAGCACCGCGTGGTCGCTGGTCTCGGGCAATCCCTTGTCCATCGGGATCTCCGTGACGGAACTGCCCGTGCCATGGAAAGAACCCCAGGGCCATTTCCTGTCGAGGAAACTCACCGGCGCCGCGGCATCGTCGATCTGGTAGGCGTAGACACGCACATGCCTGGAAAGATGCCGGAACGAAGCCAGTGCGGGACACACCGAATCCGCATCCGCAACGGCGCTGCGGAATGCGAGGAAACCCGCGGGCTTCGGGAAACGTTCGAGCGGATACAGCTGGCTGACGCGCTCCGCGAGTATCCCGTACTTCTCCTTCAGCAGCTTGTCGTAGGCCTCATCGCTGTAGGCGACGGTGCTCGGCGGCGTGACTCCACCGTTGATCTCGTCCCGGTCGACACCGATGATCAGGCTGATGTCGTTCACCTGACCGGTCCTGAAAGCCTTGCCAGGCGACATCGGGATCGTCGTCCCATTGACGATCGGCGCGATCGTGCCGGCGCTTGCCGGAGACATGGTCGAGGAGGCGCTGTTGATCAGCTTCGCGGCGGGCAGTTCACGCAGGCAGGCCGCCACATCGGCTGCGCCGGCGCAGCCTACCTTCGCGACGAACCGTGCGCCTGTGGCCTGAGCCTCCTCCTCGCTGAGGAGCTGGGACTTGCAGTCTGCCAGCTGCCAGATCTGGTCCGCGCTCACCGCTGCATTGTAGAAACCGCTCCTGCTGATCCCCTTCTGGAACAAGCCTTTCGAATCCGGCGAAATTGCGTGGATGCAGACACTCGCGCCGCCCGCCGAGGTTCCGATGATCGTCACATTGCCCGGGTCGCCGCCGAAACCCGCGATGTTGCGTTGTGCCCAGCGCAGCGCCGCCTGCTGATCCTGGATGCCGTAATTGCCGGAGTGCGGACCCAGGGCCTGCGCAGCAAGGAAGCCCATGATGCCCGTGCGATATTCCACATTGACGACTATCACATGCTGACCCATCGGCGTGGTGTCAGGCAGCGTGCCGAAGGCAGTGACCAGAAAGCCGCCGCCATGGATTTCCACCATGACGGGCAGCCGGGCATTCGCCCTGGCGCCGGCAGGCACCTGCACATCGAGATACAGGCAGTCCTCGCTCCCCGCAATGCCATCCCGACCGCCGGGAGCCGCGCAGGTCGCAGCGGGCCTCGTGGCGATGAGTTCCTGCCGCCAGGGTTTCATGGGTTGCGGCGCATTCCAGCGAAGCTTTCCGGTTGGCGGCAGGGCATAGGGAATGCCGAGATAATTCACCACCCCGTCGCCGGCGAGCCCGCACACGGGTCCGTCCGCGGTTCTGACCGCTGTGTTCGCGGAGCATGGGGGGGTTGGAGCCGCCTGGGCCTGTGCCTGTGCCTGTGCTCGCGGCGCCGCCGCGACGGCGAGTCCCATGGCCGTGATCAACGCGACTGCCAGTGAACGAAAGCCGGTGGATATCATGTCGAGCATCCTTCGCAGGTGAATTGGGCGATGCTACAGCATCGCAGCGAGCTGTTGCCATGGAGCCGAGCCGCTCCACCAGCGCGCCGGTGTAGGCAGTCGTCGCAGCGACCAGGAAACGCGCTAAGCTCTCGGCAAAACCATGACGATGGCTTTCAAGGGATGCAGGGCATGCACACCGCAATCACGGATCGCTCTTTTCGACTCGCCGTCTCGGCGATGTGGCAACTCATCGCGCTGATCGCGGCTGCATCGCTTCCCTGGGCTGCGCAGGCCGCGGTTGAAAATCCCGCAGATCTCGTGCTGCTGCACGGACACATCATCACGGTCGATGCCAACGACACGGTGGCGCAAGCGCTGGCGGTCAAGGACGGTGGCATTATGTCGGTCGGGAGTGACCGCGACGTTCAGAGCATGGTGGGGCCGCAAACCAGAGTCATCGATCTGCACGGGCGTGCGGTCACGCCGGGTCTCATCGATTCCCACGCGCACTTCATGGATACGGGACTGTCGGCCCTCTTCGAGATCGAACTGAGCGATGCCACGTCGATCGCGTATCGCCTCACAATCCCGTGTGGCTCGAGAACACCTCCGGCCATTACGGAGTCGCCAACTCGCAGGCACTCAGCCTCGCGAAGATCACCGCGGCGACTGCCCAACCCGTCTCCGGCGTGATCGTGCGCGATGAGCAGGGCAACGCCACGGGCGAGCTCAAGGAAAGCGCGCAGGATGTCATTCATCGGTTGATTCCTCCCTACAGCGCTGAGCAGCGCCGTCAGGCCCTCCAGCACATGATCGCGGTGGGGCATGCCGAAGGCATGACCGGTTTCAAGGATCCGGGCATCTCCCACGAGGACTGGGAAGCGTACAAGGCGCTCGATGGCGAAGGCGCGTTGAGCGCGTACGTTTGCGTGCTGTTCGCGACCCCGGCCACGTGGGAAGGCGCGCAAGCCACGTTGGCGCAGATCCACTCGGCGCAACGCGATATCAAGGGTTCGCCGCGCACCCCGTCAAAGGCTTGCGCTAGAGCGTGATTCATGCCTATCTGCCCACCGAGCATGCCTTGCAGGTGTTCGCGGATCTGCAAAGGAATTTCGATTCCGGCTACGTGGAGACCCAGTCGGAATTCTTGTGGCGGCTCGGCAAGAACTATCCCTCCGCCTTCGGCCCGGAGCGCACCGGGCAGTTGATGCCGCTGCACGCTTACCTGCAACGGAACATCGTATGGGCCGGCGGGTCCGACTCACCCGTGGCGCCGATCCCGGCGCGTCATGGCCTCGCGGCCGTTGCAAGACATGACCTGCGAGCTCACGGTGTTCCGCGGCGTCGTGGTCTACCAGCGCCCCCCTTGAGGCGCCGCCTGTGCAGGCGAGCCTGCCTTTGGACTGTAGGTGAGGGGTGTTGCCACTGACCGGGCACTGGGCGGGCCGGGTGCGGCTGCGCCGAGTCTGGCAGGATCGGCGCCTTCAGGGGATGGTGCACGGCGCGGCGAGCAGCGTGTTGCCGACGTAATGGCTGCCGGCCGCCTCGTCGGCTATCTGCACGGCATTGCCGCACAGGATATTGGTCGTCGCATCGATGGCGGCATTGTCCGGGCGCCGGTTGTCGATGCCATGCTTCGCGTCCGACAGCGTGTTGCCTTCGACGATCACGGCGTCGGTGAAGTTGTTGCCGCCGATCAGGACATTCGCGTCGTAGGCATCGATCTTGTTGCCCTTGACTGCCAACCCCGAAAACTCGCTGCTGTTACCGCCGCGCACCTGGATACCGTCCGTATAGCCCTGTGGCGTGTCACCCGTGCGCGAGAATCCCTTGCCACCGTTGATGGCGACATTGTTCTCGATGAGGATGTCGGCGAACCGGTTGTGCGAGCCGAAGTCCGACATCTCCACGGCACCGAGGGCCCAGCGATCGATGAAATTGTCGTGGAAGTGAAGGTCGTGCAGGTAGCCGTTGGTGGCGCCGTCAAAATGCTGCGGCGTGATCGGTGAGTCGAAGGTCTGGATGATGCGATTGTCGTCGATCTCGACGTGATTGGCGTTCTGCGACATCTGTATCCCGGAGCCGAAGTACCAGCCCGAGGGCACGTTGTACATGCCGCCCATGCCGTAGAGCTCATTGTCATGGACGCGCCAGTAGCTGGCGTCGCCCACGATATTGATGCCTGCCCTGGCAAAGCCGATGAGCCGCAAGTCATGCACCGTCACCTTGGAAGGGCTGGCAGCGGGTGGCGTGGTGATGAAATGACCGACGCAGGAGATGCCCAGGCGCCGGCTATTCGGGTTGGCGCCGACGTTGACGTACATGACGAACTGCTGCCAGTCGTAGGCATAGCTGCCAACCGGCAGCACGCTCGGATCGTTCCTGAAAGCGCCGATCTTGTCGCCCTCGGTTTCGAGGTTCTGCCAAACGAGCACGTCCCCGGTGGGCGATTCTTGCGTGCTCGACAGGTCGATCAGGTTGCCCACCACCGCTCCGACGCCGGAGGCGCCCCCGGAAAATGGCTGTCGCCACACGTTTGATTGGCCGACTTGCGTCCAACCGCCGTCGACAACCTGGTACGCGGAAACCGTGGCGCGGCCCGAACCGTACGATGAGACCTGGACGTTGTCGCCACTGACGACCAAGGCATCGTTGCGGCACGGAATCGTCTGCACTCCGTCATCCGAATTGAACAGCAACTGCTTCCCATTGCCGATCTGTGGTGGCAATTTGTTGGTGGGGTCGCCCGCCGACAGTCCGCTGCCGTTGATCGGGCTGTTCAGGTCGACGTAGATGTAATCCGCAGCAGTTGGCACGAAGGCCGGGTCGAAATTTCCATTGCCCGGGGACCCACCGGCAGGTGCGGGAGCCACCGTGATTTCAAACGCGGGCAGCGAGACGCTGGCGCTGCCATCGCTGACGGAGATCGCGATGGCGGCGTACACGCCGGCATCGCCGCTGGCGGGCGTGCCCGCGAGCTGCCCGGTTGCCTGGCTGAACGTCGCCCAACCTGGCTTGTTCTGGATGCTGAACGTCAGCGCGTCGTGATCACTGTCGGCGGCGACGGGCTGGAAGGAATAGCGACTGCCGGCGGTCGCCGCTGCGAGCGGAGTGCCACTGATCGTCGGAGGCGCATTGCCCTGCTGGACGGGTGCGGGCGGATCAACCGCGGCCGGACTGCTGGTGGCTGCGTTCGTGCCACCACCACAGCCGGCGAGCGCCAACATTGCGCCAACGGGCAACGCCGCGAGCCATGACTTCGCACGGCGAGCGCGGACGCTGCTTTCTGCGGATGCCTGACCGCGCACGCTCGACATGAGGGCCCACTCCACCGGAGATGAGCAGGCATTGCAGCACAGCGCCAAGCGGCACGCGAATGTCCTCTGCAAGCGACAACGGCGTCCGCCGGACTGTGATCGGCATCACGAAAATTCCGGGCGTTCTACGGGACCGTGCACGGCGCGACACGCAGCGTGTCGCCGAGGTACTGGCTGCCAGCCGCCTTATCGGCGATCTGCACGGCGTTGCCGCACAGCGTGTTGTAGCTGGCATCTATGTTCGCGTCGTTCGGGCGCCGATTCCGGATGCCGTACTGGGCATCCGAAAGCGTGTTGTTCTCGAGGGCCACTGCATTGGCGAAGTTATTGCCGTCTATCAGGACGTTGGCATTGTAGGCATTGACCTTGTTGCCTCTGATGGCCAGGCCTGAAAACGAACTGCTGTCACCGCCGCGCACCTGGATGCCATCGGTAAAACCCTGGGGCGTGTCGCCGGTGCGCGAGAATCCCTTGCCACCATTGATGGCCACGTTGTTCTCGATGAGGATGTTGGCGAATCGGTTGTGCGCGCCGAAGTCCGACATCTCCACGGCGCCGAGCGCCCAGCGATCGATGTAGTTGTCGTGGAAATACAGGTCGTACAGGTAGCCGCCGACGGATCCATCAAAGTGTTGTGGCGTGATCGGCGAGTCGAAGGTCTGGATGATGCGGTTGTGGTCGACTTCGATGTTGTTGGCGTGCTGGGACATCTGTATCCCAGAGCCGAAGTACCACTTCGACTTCACGTTGTACATGCCGCCCATGGCATAGAGCCTGTTGTGATGCACGCGCCAATAGCTGGAGTCGCCGATGATATTGATGCCTGCACGCGCAAAGCCAATGAGCTTCAGGTCATGCACGGTCACCCTGGAGGGCGCGGCACCAGGCAGCGTGTTGATGAAATGGCCGACGCAGGAGATTCCCAATTGCCGGTCATTCGGGTTGGCTCCAACGTTGACGTACATGACGAATTGCTGCCAATCATAAGCATAGCTGCCAACCGGCAATACGGTCGGGTCGTGCCTGAACACACCGATCTTGTCGCCCTCGGTCTCGAGGTTCTGCCAATTGAGCACGTCGCCGGTGGGCGATTCGCGCGTGCTCGACAGGTCGATCACGTTGCCCACCACCGCTCCGGCGCCGGAGGCGCCCCCGGAATATGGTCGCCGCCACACATTCGACTCGCCGACTTGCGTCCAACCACTGTTCACGACCTGGTAGGCGGACACCGTGGCGCGGTATGCGCCATAGGAAGAGACCTGGATATTGTCGCCGTTCACGAAGAAGGCATCATTCCGGCACGGAATCGTCTGCACTCCATTTTCTGAATTGAAGAGCAGTTGCCGGCGATCTCCAATCATCAACGGCAACTTGTTGGTCGGATCGGCAGCCGATGATCCACTGCCATTGCTGGGGCTATTCAGGTCGACGTAGAGAAAGTCTGCCGGCGCCGGTACGAACGCCGGATCGTAATTCCCGTTACCGACGGCCGCGCCCGCCGGCAACGCTTCGGTGGCCAGGAATGCTGCAAGGACGAATAGTGCGCGGTTCATGGGTGCTCTCTGCACGGGGGATGGGCAGATATTGGATCACAGCGACCACGCGCGCGAAAATGTCCTCAGATGGCGACATCGAAATTCATGTACCGCGGCCGCTCAAACTCACGCTGTGAGTGCCGCCACCGTTGCCCATCACGACGGTCAGGGTCGCGTTCATGGATCCCCGGGTCGTAGGATTGAAGGTCACGTTGATCGCGCAGCTTCCACCGACAGCGACGGTGGCCGGGCAGGTCGTCGTCTGGCCGAACTGACGGGGATTGGTGCCCCCGAGACTGCGGGAAGTCAGCGGCAGAGGGCTGGTTCCGGTATTGGTCAACGTCACTGCCTGCGGAGCGCTGCTGGTGCCGTGCAACTGGCTGCCAAAGGCGAGCGTCGGCGGAGTGAGCGTGTAGCTCGGTCCCGCCCCGGTTGCCGATTCCGTCACCTGCAGGATCTGGTCGGCCGGCACGTCGTTGAGCACCTGTTTCGTGCCACTGGGCCAGTACACGACGACACTGGTGGCCGCCGTATTCTGCGCCAGGCCGAAATGCAGGCGCTGGGAGTTCTGCGAGAGCCGGTGCACGCCACCGCTCTGCTCGCGCATTTGACTTATTCCGCCGGCAGTCAAGATGACCTTCGCGCCGACGCCGTCGCGGTTGGATGTGACACCGACGAGCTGCAATCCCAGCCAGTGATTGCCATTGCCCATGTTGTGGAACAACTGATAGGGGCCATCCGCGAACGGCACCTCGCCGCTGCCGTTGGCGATGGCAATGTCCAGGAAGCCGTCGTTGTCATAATCTGCCACTGCTGCAGCTTCGCCCGTGCCGAGTGTCGATCCCGCGGCGCCGCCGGCGTCCGGAACGATGGTGAACACGCCGTGGCCGCCGTTCTCGAGCAGCACATTCGGCAGGTTTCCCGTCTGGCCCCGGCACACCAGGTAAAGGTCCATGTCCATGTCGTTGTCGAAGTCGCCGGCAACGACGGACTCGCACGCGCGTCTTTCCGCCAGCACGGGATTGCTCGGCGCATCGACGAAGCCAGTGGCAGTCTGCAGCAACAGCCGGCTGGTCTGGGCGAGACTGTTCGAATCGATGTTGATCGGGTTGACTTCCGTGATGTCCGCAGTGGCGGTGATCAGCGCGTTGAACGACACCCGGCCGGGCTTGCTCGCGAGAACCGTCCAGGTGTCGGTTGCGTCGTGACCGACGTAAAGTCCCGTGCTCCGGCCGGGAGTATGCGGCGCGATGCCTTGGGACGCCTGGTCCGCCGCAGTCACCGTGAAGGTCGTCGATTTCGGGTGTGCCCCACCCGCGCCGATGTAGATATCGCTCGCGGGCAGCTCCCAGACCGGCGAGGTCAGGATGTTCAGCGCGCACGCACAGCGAAAGGTCACGCCACGCTCGGTTCCCGAGACAGTGAGGGCGGCCTTGAGTGTGCGGCTGTCGGCCAGCGCCACTTCCGATGCGCTGGGATTCATGCGCACCATGAAGAAGTCGGGGAGCAGGTCCCCATTGAAGTCCTCGATCGCCACGTCGGACACCAGCGTGGTGTTGGGCATGTGCAGCTGGGATCGCAGGTCGACGGAGCCGTCGGTGCCGAAGGCCACGACCCGTTGCGGATAAGTATCCCCTTGCACGATCAACATCCGCCGGCCATCGCCGCGCAACTCACTGGACTGGGCGAACAGGCTTTGCCAGGTGACGGTCAGGCCTGGAAGCGTCGTGCGGGAGAAGATTCCTGCGTGCTGCTCGAAATAGGCGCTTGGATTCATCCCGTCCGGGCGCTTCAGGTTGGAGAAGAACATGTCCAGGTAACCGTCGTTGTTCCAGTCCAGCCACAGCGGCGTGCGACCGCGCCCTTGCGCATCGAGCACGCCGCGCGCCCCAGCCTCGTTGGTGGCAAGGCCATTGTTCATGACGTACAGCTCATTCGGGCTGGAGCCTGCTCCGCTCTGGGCGCCGGACATCTGCATGATGTCCTGGTCGCCGTCGTTGTCGAAGTCGCCGAACGAAGCGCCATGCGTGTCCGCCGCCGAGGGATTGGTGATTGCGCCGGGGAAGACATTGGTAAACGTGCCGTTGTGGTTGTTGTGGTACAGCACGTCCGTCGCAGCGTGGTGGCTGGTGTAAAGGTCCGGCCAGCCATCGCCGTCATAGTCACCCCACGCCAGGCCCATGCTCCGGCCCGAGAGGTTGATGCCGCTGCTCCCCGTGACCTCTTCGAAGGCGACCTGGGCATGAACGGTGCCGACGAGCAGGCACGACAGGGCCAGACAGAGAATCGGGCTTCGCATGGTTTTGCTTCTTGTTAATTGCGCCGCAACAGGGGACGCACGTTACTCCAATTCGGCCCATCCCGACAGCGGAACAATACCTACCGATCGCAGCTCACGCGCGCGGGCTTGCGGTTGGTAATCCTGGCGCAGGTCTGCTGCATTGTTGGCGCGCGAAATTGATTTAACAGAATGGCGGGCCCGGCAGGATTCGCGTTGTTGTCATCCATTCACGCTTCGCGAGCACGAACTCGATGTGCTTGCAGGTGCCGAGCTCGTTGGTGGCGAAGTCGGCGCAGGAACAGAAATTCTCGCCCGGCCGCGAGCCACGGATGGCGATACGGTTACCAGTCCGCCATCGCGAACTCCGGAGGGCGGTGGAGCCTCGACAGCTTCTGGGAGACTTTCCGGCGGTTTGGTGAGGTCTTGCGCGACTTGGCGGATGGGGTGCTCATCGTGCAGGAATCTCGAGCGCCGGTCCGAGTGCGGTTCGCAGGGGGCCGAGCCACGACTCGAAATGGCGCCATTGCGACATGCCTTCCTGGAAGATGGGCTGGCGCACCTGCTCGGCGCTCGGCGTGTTCACGGCGCGCGGGTTCTCATGGAACCTCAGACAGGCTTCCGCGAACGGCAGGCCGCAATACGCGAGGAGGCGACGCACTTCTCCTTCCGTGTCCCCGACCAGCTGCTCGTAGAGCACGCGATGCACCCGCCCGGGCAGTACCGCATCGAAATGCGCCATGAGGCGCACGTAGTCCGCGTAGTAGCGGCCAAGATCCTCGAGATCGTTCGAGAAATGCTGACCGCTCGGGAAGTGCTGTTTGAAGCATGAGAAGCAGCAGCCCATCGGGTGGCGGCGGGCGTCGATGATCCTGGCGTTGGGCAGCATCAGGTGGATCAGGCCAACATACGCCCAATTGTTGGGCATCTTGTCAATGAAGTGCAGCGCAGCGGACTTGCGTTGCACACGAGTCTTCTGCAGGTATTGTTCACCCAGCCCGCGCAGCTCGTCCGCGCCGAGTCGCGCCAGTGCCCCCGGATAGGTGGACAGATCAGGAGCGACCGAGCGGACGATCTGGTGAACATCGAACAGCTCCATCGTGCCCTCGACGGCCGGATGACTCGCCAGGATCTGCTCGAGGAGCGTCGATCCGGCGCGGGGCAAGCCGACGATGAAGATCGGACTGGCGCTCTGGCAGCCCCGGTCGCGGCGCTCCAGAAGGAATTCCCTGGTGAACAGCGCTTCGTTACGGGCCACGAAGGCGGTCAACTCCGCGGCATCGTACCGGTTGCGGGCACGCCAGATCCGGTTGCCCTCGGCGTACTGCTCGAAAGCGCCGGCATATGCCGCGCTGTCCTCGAGCGCCTTGCCGAGAGCAAAATGGAAGTGGACGCGATCCTCGCCCGACAGGTCGGTGCGGGCGAGCTGCAATCGCATGGCCTCGAGCTCGCCAGCGGAGAAGCGGAAGGTCTTGAGATTCGCGAGGCTCCAGTACGCTTCGCCGAGCGAGGGTGCCAGCCGGATTGCGCTGCGGTAGGCGTCGATCCCGGCCTCGAGCTTGCCTGCCGTCCTCAGCGAGTGGCCGTAGGTGAGCCAGATCTTCGCATTGGACGGGTAGTCTTTCAGCACGGCGCTGAAGATCGCGGCCGCCTGGTCGAATTCGCCGATCCCGGTCAGTGCATTAGCCTTCAGGGTGAGGAAGCTCGGGTCGCGCGGGTGGGTGGCGAGCAGACGATCGACCTGGGCCAGGCACTCGACCATCTTGCCCTGCTTGTACAGCGCGACAGGATAGCTGCGACGCGCCGTTGCATCGTCCGGCGCCAGTGCGACGCAGCGCGCGAACAGCGCCTCCGCTTCCGCGTGGCGCTCGCCGCGGGTCAGCACTTCGGCCTGCAGGCCCATTGCCGTGACATCGTCCGGTTGCCGTTCGAGATGCTCCGCAAGCAGCGCTTCGGCCTCGTCAAGACGCCCCTCGCAAAGTGCCGCAGTCGCCGGAAGCAGGGCCGGGTTGCCAGTGGGGACGACCATGTGATTGGCGTACGCCTGATCGGCGCCGGCAGGATCCCCCAGTTCCAGCAGTGCATCGGCAATCAGCAGCCAGACCTCGCCGATGTCCGGTCTGAGATGGGCGGCGTGGAGCAGCCGGCCCAGCGCATCGCCGGGCCGCCGGGCAGCCATGAGCGTCACGCCGAGTTCGTAATGAGCCTCGGCCCACTCCGGATGCTTGCTGGCCAGGGGTGCGAGGATCTCGACTGCCGGCACGAATGCGCGCAGGTTCCGCCGCGCCATGCCGAGCAGGAGCAGCGCCCGCGTCTCGCCCGGGGAAGCGGCAAGGATCCTGGCGAGTTGCTCCGCGGCACGCTGTGGCTGGGCAGGGACCAGCGCAGCGGCCTCGTCGATTGCCTTTGCAAGCGCGACGGAATCCTGAGGTGCATTACTCATCGTTGCATCAATGTAACCGGTCGCCGCCGCCGGCCGCGAATTCGCCGGGTGCTGCTATTATATGAAGTACCAGCCTCTTGCGAATCATGCGACGTAGGCGCCGATGACGCGACACCAGTTTGCCTTGTTCATGGCATTGTCCGGCCTGTGCCGGACGGCGGTCAGCGCCGATTCTCCTGTTGACCGTCACCCATGCGCCAGCGTGGCCGACGATGCGGCACGTCTCGCCTGCTACGACGCAGCCTTCGGCCGGCCGGCGTCGGCCGTTGCGCCGGTGCCCGCGGTTCCTCCCGCCGCGCAGGCGCGGCGGGAATTCGGCCTCACCGAGCATGCCCGGGATGCTCTGCGGGGCAAGCAGCAGGGCATTGCAAGCGAGCCGAAGAGCCTCACGGCTACGGTGGCGGAGGTGGGGCATCGTCCCACGGGCGAGATGATCGTGACGCTCGATGATGGCCAGGTCTGGGTCGAGTTGGGGGCATCGAGTGGTGTGGTCGTGAAGCCCGGGGACACGGTGACGATCCGCAAGGCTGCCCTCGGGTCCCACATGCTGGTCACGTCGCGGCATGTCGGAACCCGTGTCCGGCGCGTGAAGTGAGCCGCCGCCGGGAATCTGAAACAAAACGGCGGGCTTGAGAGCCCGCCGTCGAGTGAAACACAAGCGTTTTCGGATCTGTGCTTCAGAACTTCGCGGTGACTCCCGCAAACACGAAGCGCCCCAGGGCATCGTACACCTGCGGATAGGTGTTGCCGTTGCCGTACGGAGCTCCGGCGACCGACGATGAGGTGATCGGCGGCGCCTTGTCCAGGATGTTGTTGATGCCCACATTGAACATGAACTTCTCGTTGACGCGCCAGATGGCCGCAAGGTCCACGTAGTTCTGGGACTTCAGCGTCTTGGTGATTTCGTCATAGTAGCCGTTCAGCAGGGGATTGCTGTTCTCCGCGTCGATCGTGACCCCGCCGAAATAACGCCATGCGAGTGACACATCCAGGTTCCACGGCGTCATCCATGTCGCGCGGAACGTGTGCCGCCACTTGGGGTTGGGCGTGCCGCAGGTTGCGCCGTAGAGGCCGACACAATCATACGTACCCACCGAAGCCGGGCCCGCAATCGGAGTGGTGTCCAGCTTGTTCAACCGCGTGCCGACGAAACTGAAGTCCAGCGATCCCTTGCCACCGATGCGCACGTTGTACCGCAGGTCGATGTCGACGCCGCTGGTCTTCAGCTCACCGATGTTGATGTTGGTCGCCTTGATGTATCCATCGGAGAGCGACCAGAGGTCGCCCAGCGAGTTGCGGTGGATCTTGTCGCACCAGTTCGCCGCACCGGTCAGCAGGCACTGCGTCATCGTGATGGTCGGCGGGACGTTGCTGATGACGTTCTTCACGTCGATATTGAAGAAATCGAACGTCGCGCTGAAGCCTTCCAGGAACTGCGGCCGCAACACCAGCCCGAAGGTGTACGAGGTCGAGGTCTCCGGCTGGAGTGAGGTGCTGCCGCCCTGTATGTAGTTGTACTGACCCGCCGGACTCTGAAGGCTTGGGTCGCCGTAGTGCGATCCGATGCCGGTGTTCTGGCATTGCTCAAGCGTGTAGCCACCCGCCGCGCCGAGTCCACAGGGATCGTACTGCGCCTCTGCGGCGCTCCACAGGTTGAGACCCTGCGCCTTGTACAGCTCGACGATGCTCGGGGCGCGTACGGCGCGCTGATAGCTGCCGCGCAGCATGACGTCCCGTATCGGGGCCCAGTCCATGCCGATGCCGTAGGTATTCGTGCCGGTAGCAATCGGATCGCTGTACTGCGAATGGCGATAGCTGCCGTTCACCGCCAGCGAATCGGCCATGGGCATCTCCTGCGCGATCGGCAGGCGAACCTCCAGGTATTCGTCACGGTTGTTGTAGCCACCCGCGAGCCCGATTACCGGGCCGCCCTGGCCAGCGCCATCATTGGTCTGGAACGCATTGTCCGTAACGAGGCTGAGGTTCTGCTCCGCGTACTGGAAGCCGAAGGAGAGGGCGAGGCCATCTTTCGCCCAAGGCGTCTTGACGCCGTACTTGCCCAGATCGGAGGACAGGTTGAAGTCGACTGTCTTCAACTGTGTATCGCCGTGTTGCAGCAGCGGGATCTGCAGATAGGCGATGGCTGCGGCTGAAGGGCCGCCGGCCGGGTTGGCCGCCGAACCATGTCCTGCGACCGTCCAGAGATCGTACGGGACGCAGTTCGGATCCGTACCGTCGAGCACCGATTGGCAGACCGGATTGCCGGTAGCCGGATCCGCGACGATATCCAGGGCTCGCGCGATGCGCGTTTTCGAGAAATCGTTGTAGTAGGTCTCCTGGAGGAGCACCTTGCTGTAGGTGCCGGACAGGTCGTAATTCCAGCCGCCGTCGAACAGCTTGCCCTTGACGCCGACCACGAAGCGTGAGGACTCGTGGCTAAGGTCGTCGGTACGGCCGCCACCTTCGACGTTGCGGCGCGCAATCATCATGTTCCCCATGCCGGTGGTGGCTCCTTCACAGGCGAAGTTCAGCCATTGCGAGGTGATCAGCGGATTGCTGCCATCGCAGGGGACCGGGAGGGGCAGGTAGGCGAACAGGCCGGACGGCGCGATCTGTGCTCGCGTATGGTCGTTCATGAACATGAACTCCCCATACGCGCGCGCATTGTCGTTCACGTCGTAGTGCATGAATGCCGCGGCATTCCAGCGCTCGTCCGGACGCTGGAAGTAGTTCAGCGGGCCGTAGTTGAATTGATAGGAACTGTCCCAGGGAATGAGATTCCCGGTCGCAGGATCCATCGTCCCATACGTGGCTGAACCGTCCGCATTGTTTCTGCGGAAGCGGCCGGGATAGGATGTGCTGGAACCGCCGCAATAGAAGCTGCTGCCGCTCGCACCGAGCGCGCAGGAGCTGAAGTCGCGCTGTGACTGCAGTATCGAACCCCGCTTCTGCCAGCCCACGAACAGCGTCGCATTTCCCTTGCCGTCCGCGAAGTTCGAACCCATCAGGACGCTGAGTTGATGCGCGTCGCCGCCGGTGACCGACCTCGGTGCAGTCGCCCAGCCGCCGTGGGCGACCACCATATCAGTCACCGTGGGGTCGTCGTTCCGGTGAGCGTAGAGGCTGGTGTTGGCATTGAGTTGGACGCCCTCGAAGTTGTCCTTCATGATGAAGTTCACGACGCCGGCCACGGCGTCCGAACCGTACACGGCGGAGGCGCCGCCGGTGAGAACCTCGACGCGCTCGATGAGCGGGGTCGGGATCTGGTTGAGGTCTGGAGCATAGAAGGACGGATCGCCTGCCGCCATACGACGGGCGTTGATCAGCACCAGCGTGCGGCTCTCACCCAGGCCACGCAGGTTGACGGTCGCGGTGCCGCTTGCGCCGTTCGAGATCGTGGCGCCCTGGGTCGCGAATGCCTGCGGCATCCTGTTCACCAGGTTCTCGACGCTCTGCGTGCCCGTCAGGCTCACGTCCTGCGACGAGATGATCGATACCGGGCTCGTGCTTTCGAGACTCGGTTGCGCGATGCGCGAACCGGTTACCACGATCTGCTCGAGTTCCCCTTCTTCGGCGATGGCGCTCGATGCGTAGATGCCGGCGCCAGCGGCCCCGGCCGCGAGCAATGCAAAACGCACTGCGCGCTGGACTTTTCTATTTGTCATTGCGATTAAGACTCCCTGACGAGTGGTGCACTGGTGGTGCACTCGATGGAATGATTTCTACGGCCCCTTCCTTCAGAAGCATGTGACAGGGCGAGGCACTGTCACATGAGTCTTCAGGTTTTTTTCAGGTTAGCATCGTTGCGTCCATGCTGGGAAGCGTTGTTGCGTGCGACTCACGATTTTTCTCGCTACAGCAACGATAGCGAAAATACTTATCAATCAAGCTTTCACGCACCCGCGGCTGAAGCTGTCAGGACTTGAAGTGGCGGAAGTACTACAACTGTTTTGCGTGCCAGGAATCGCCGCTTCATTCATCGGACGCAACATGATCGACCCTGCCCGGATCCGGTTTCTCGGCACGATGGTGGTGTGCTGCATCGGCATCGTGGCCTGCCAGAAGGATCGTTCGCGCAGCGCGCGCAAGGAGTCCTGCGCCGGAAATACCGGGATGCCTGCGGTCACCTACGAATGCACGTTGATCGTGCGGGTCTCGCTCACGGACGATGACAGTGAACCCAGTGAATCCGGCATCAGGGCGACTTGGTCCCCGCGGGTGCCACCTGCACCGTCTTCGATTTCACGATGCCGTTGGCGCTGCCCGTGATCCTGACCGATTTTGCCGTCGTGACCGGTGTCGTCACGATGTCGAATTCCTGCGCAGTCATTCCCTGCGGCACCGAAATGCTTCCCGCCACGGGATGCGCGAGCGCCGGGTTGCTGCTGCCCAGGTCCACCATCACGCCGCCCGGACCGGCGGCGCACTCCAGTGTCGCCTTCCCCTTGATGGAATTGCCGCCGGTGGCGAGCGCGGTGTCGGCACCGATGGACTGCAATCCCATCGATCGCACGGTCAGCGCTGCGGAAGCGGCCGTGCCATCGAGCGAGGCCGTGATCGTCCCGGATTCGACTGAACTCACCGGCACGGTCGTGATGGAAAAGCTCTTGCTGGTTGTGCCGGCGGCAATCCTGATGCTGGCCGGCAGGCTGGCCGAGGCGAGATCGTCGGTGAGCGTGATCCTCGTGCCGCCGGTCGGGGCCGCTTGCGACAATGCAACCGTGCCCGTCACTTTCCTGCATCCCGCCACGGTGTCCGACGTCAGCTGGAGGCCCGCCAGCCGCAGGTTGCCGATGGGTGTCGCGACGAAGACCTGGCAGTGGGTGAATTCAAGGTACCCGCCCAGGTCTTCGCAGCCGACGGTGAGGACCTGACCGCTCCGATTCACCCGCACGCTCTCCTTGATCGCGAGGTTCGATGGCAGTTCGCCGGGCCCGGAACCGTGTGCGATCAACGAGTCGATGTCATGCAGCGTGTTCTGGCTCCACAGGAAGCCGATCTGGAGGGACTTCTTCCCTTCGAGGTTGTCGACTTCCCACGCATCGCCGACGACTTCGTCGCTCTCGTTCATCGCCAACGGCCTGAATTCATTCTTCGGTGGAAGCGTGCCAAGGTTGCGGATCGACGCACCGTCCCACAGATACGCACCCTCGAGGTAGTAAGGCCAGCCGATGGGCAACATCTGCTTCGTGGAGGCGCTCAGGATCACATGGCCGTGGTTGTTGATGCGGATGCCCCTGGACTCCAACGCGCCGGCGGGTGCCAGCGAAATCATCCGCGTGCCATTCCAAAGGAACGCCTGGCTGCCATTGCTCGAGTCGGAGTAGCCGGTGATCTTGCCGGCGTTGTTGATGTCCAGCGCCGCGCTATCAGCTCCTCCCAGGGTCCCCAGGTCGAGCATCTGCGATCCGTCCCACAGGAACGCATGCGTCGTGCCGTCGGCACGCTCGGCTCTGCCGACGACCTGGCCGTTGGCGTTGATGGCAACACCTTCGCTGAAGCTTCCGCCGAGCGTTCCGAGGTCCTTGAAGGTGCCGTTGCTCCACAGGAACGCGTGGCAACCCGTCGCAAAGCAGGACACGCCGGTCACCTGTCCCGCGTCGTTGATGTCGTTGCCCGCGCCGTAATCGGTGCTGCCACCACCGATATCCCGCATGGCTGCACCGTCCCACAGGAAGGCATGGCAGTTGGCATGGATGTCGCACGAACGGCCGGTCACCCACCCGGCGCCGTTGATGGCGATTCCCTCTCCCAATCCGATGTCGGTGAGCGTCGTGCCGTTCCACAGGAAGGCATGCGCTTCATCGGAGGTCATTGCGGCATATCCGGTGACCTGCCCGGCATCGTTCATGGCGGACCCATACATCTGGAAGGAGCCCGGCAGCTGGCCGATCGGAGTCAGCCGGTATGACACCTGCGCAAGGGCAGGGTGCAGCCACAGGAGCAGGATCGCGACGAGCGGGAAGCGCAGTTGATACATGACACAAACTCCTGCGACCGTCGGGCCCGAACGGTCACGCCATCGAGGTGAAAGGAGACTACATCGCATGAACGCGGAGGCGCAATCGTGGGAAATCCAAGCCTTATGTAAAGGGGTGCCGGGCGCCCGCAGCCGGGCTTCGGGGCACGACGCTGCGGCGGTACGTCGTGACGACTGTTTCATCACCCTGGACTCCCTCAAACCCCGCGCCGAGGCCATGGCCGTGCGCGATGGGTGTCCAGGGATCCGTATGCCATGGCGCCCGAGCAACTGCGGAGTTTGCGCGTCCTTCGCACGATCGTCGGTGGGCGGTCGACCTTCTCGACGCGCTGAGCAAGGGCGAAGTGCACACCTGGAGATGTATTCTGCAGGCATCTTCGCTATGATGCTGCGGCAATTCGCAGCGCCACGCCGCCACCGCCATGCAACTCACCCGTTTCACCGACTACTCCCTGCGCGTGCTGATGCACCTCGCCTACCGCAAGGACCAGTTGTGCACGATCAGTGAGATCGCCGCGAGCCACGCGATCTCGGAGAATCACCTGATGAAGGTCGTGCACCAGCTCGCCCGGCTGGGCTACGTCGAGACGCTGCGCGGCAAGGGCGGCGGCATGCGCCTCGCGGGCCCGGCAGAAGAAATCCGCGTCGGCGCCGTGGTGCGCGCCACGGAGGAAACGCTGGCCCCGGCGGACTGCCTGGATGCGGCCCGGCACAGCGACTGCCGGCTGTTGCCCTCCTGCCGGCTGCAGGGCGTGCTGCGCGATGCGCAGCAGGCCTTCCTGCAGCACCTCGACGGCTATACGCTGCGCGACCTGCTGAACACACGCCCGCCGCCGGCCATCGTGCCGCTGCTGCGCCTGCAGCGCAGCCGGCGTCCCGCGCGGCGACCACTTGCCGCCAGCCGGTAAAGATATATAGAATTTACACCTTCAAATACCCCCGCCATGGAGACCAGCATGACCGAGACCTTCCACGCCACGATCGACGTGCGCACCATCGTGCCGCAGGAGCGCCACGCACTGATCTTCTCGACCTTCGCCTCGCTCCCGGCCGGGAGCGCGCTGCAGTTGGTCAACGATCACGACCCGCGGCCGCTGCGCCAGCAATTCCAGTCCGAGTACCACGGGCAGTTCAGTTGGGATTACCTCGAGCAGGGTCCGGCTACCTGGCGCGTGCGCATTGGCAGGACGAAAGGCAACTGCTGCGGTAGCTGCGGGGGATGAGCGCGGGCGGCCACGCCCTGTGGCAGCTGGGCTTCCGCCCGTTCTACCTGCTGGCCGCGCTGTTCAGCGCCTGCTCGGTAGCGCTGTGGGCGCTGCAGTTCGCCGGATGGCTGCCGCATGCGTACCTGGCGGGGCCGACGTGGCATGCGCACGAGATGCTGTTCGGCTATACGCTGGCGGTGGTCACCGGGTTCCTGTTCACGGCGGTACGTAACTGGACCGGCAGGCCGACGCCGACCGGCCCGCTGCTCGCGGCGCTGGCCGCGCTCTGGCTCGCCGGGCGCGTGCTCGTGCTCACGCCATGGAGCACCGCCGCGGCCGTGGTCAACGTCGCCTTCCCGCTCGGCGTGGCCGCGGGGATCGGCGTACCGCTGTGGCGTGCGCGTAACCGGCGCAACTACTTCTTCGTCGGCCTGCTGCTGTTGCTGGCGCTGGCGCTGGCATGCATTCATCTGGCCGAGCGCGGCGTGATCGCGCTGCCGGCCTGGGCGGGCCTGCAACTCGGGCTGGACGTGATCCTGTTCATCATGTCGGTGATGACGGGCCGCGTGGTGCCGATGTTCACCAACAACGGAGCACCGGGCGCGCGTGCGCGTCGCAACCAGTACGTCGAGCGCGCGGCACTGGGCGGCGTGCTGCTGCTGCTGGTCGCCGACCTGCTGCGCGTCCACGGCTTGCCGCTGATCGTGCTGGCAGTGGCGCTGGCCGGCGTGCATGCCTGGCGTCTCGCGTTGTGGGACACGCGCCGCACGCTGCATACACCGCTCCTGTGGGTGCTGCATCTCGCCTACGCCTGGATTCCCATTCACCTGGCGTTGCGCGCCGCGGCCGAGGCCGGCTGGGTCGCGCGGCCGCTGGCGGTGCACGCGCTCACCCTGGGTGCGATCGGCGGCCTGACGATCGGCATGATGGTGCGCACGGCGCGCGGCCACACCGGGCGTCCGCTCAAGGCGGACGGCTTTGAGACCGCGTGCTTCGCGCTGGTCGCGGCCGCGGCGCTGGTGCGCGTGTTCGGTCCGCTGCTGGCGCCGCAGTACTACATGGCCAGCGTCCTGTGGTCGGGCGCGCTGTGGTCGCTGGCCTTCCTGCTCTATGCCGTGCGCTACTGGCCGATCCTGACGCGAGCGCGCGCCGACGGCCAGCCGGGCTGATCCTGAGGCTGCCGCCCGGCTGTTGCTCGGTCGCCCCGCCAGTGGGGTTTCGGCCGGGCGAGAAAAGTCGCGAGGTTCACATATTTCGCCGCGGCCGGAGCAGATGGCTGGGACATGCTTGGACTTGCTATGCTGTGCCTGGATCTGATCCTTGGCACCTGGAACTTACGGAAGAGACAAGCCATGACATCTCCCTGCTTCAAAGCCCTCGCGGCATTCCTCTGCTGCACCGTCCTTTCGCCCGTGTTCGCCAATCCTCCGCCCGCTCCAGGCAAGGAGCAACGTGAATCGCGCATCGTGGTGGATGATCGCGGACAGGTGATCAGGTCAGGGAAGGGGGAGCGGATCAATCATTCCGCCGCGCCCGGCATCGCGCAGTCTCGGAATCGGACCGTGAACAACGAGTCACTCGTTGCACCCGGGCTGCCGCCAGCACCCTCCGGCCATCCCGCCGTCGCGAGCTTTTCCGCCTGGGGCCAGTGCCTGGGCTGCTCCGGGCTGGAACTCTATGACAACCGCGGTCGCACCGAGATCTTCGCTTCGACCACTCACGTTCAGATCCCCGACTACACCTTTCCGAATACTTCGAACGACCATTGGTACTCCCTCGTGTACGACCCGGTGAGGCATTCGTTCGACGAGGTGTTCGCCAGCGAACGCCAGCCAGGCGGTATTGCAAAGCTGCTGTTGCTTCCGGGCGCAACCCGCGACGCGGATGAACTCGCCGTCTGCGGGCTGGATGGGTCGATCCGATTCTATGCGGCGCAAACCAAGCGGTTGAAGCCGGCGCGGACGCGGCAGTTCCCGATACAGGACGTCACGTTCTGCGCCATCGGCGATTTCGATCATCGCGGACACACCCAGTACCTGGTCGGAAACTCGGTGCAGGCCGCCGTGTTCGACGAGCGTGGCCGGCAGCTGTGGAGCCTGCCGGCGCCCATGTTCTCCTACAACGACATCATCGTCGGGCAGATGGACGACGATCCGGCGCTGGAAATCGCGGTGGCGCAATACGTCATGCCGGGCACGGCCGGTGGTCCCGGCTCGGTCACGATCTATGACGGCGCCACCCACCAAAGCCAGTTGCGCGTGGACCCAGCCGACCAGCCGGAAGCGGCGAAGTTGGCGCTGGCGAGCGGGACTGCACCGCACTCGCGCCTGCTCGTGGTGTCCGAGGGATGGGGACGGGTGGATGGCATCGACACCGTCAGCGGCGCGCGCCAGTGGCAGGTCGCGACACCCATCAACATCCAATCGCTCGAGATTGCCCACGGAATTGCCGGCGGCTCACTCGAGCAGTTGTTGATCGGCGATGGGCAATGGGGCTCGGTGCATGTCGTCGATGCCGCCACCGGCATCGCCCAGTACGACATCACCAACCCCGAATGGGGCGTGACCCAGATGGCGGTGGGCGATGTCGACCACGATGGCAAGCCCGACCTGCTGTGGGGCGCCGATGCCGGCAGCAGCGGGCCGCAACGCTTCGTGCTTGCGGACGTGGCGACGAGGACCGTGAAGAACACCAGTCGCGACATCGATCCTTTCTTCACGGCGCCCGCCGCGGGCCGCTTGCTGGGCGATGCTTCCCGCCAGGTCGTGTTCGCGTCCCGGACCACCGACAATGGCTACGATTCCGGTTCGGTGATCGCGCTCGACGAGCGGACCGGCAAGGTCTTCGCCATCCAGGATGTTCCGCAATTCCAGGGCTGGGGCAACGACTACGCACTCAAGGTCGCCGACGTCGACGGCGATGGGCTTGACGACATCGTCGTGTCAGCGACGCATTTCTACGATGGCGCTGTGGACGTTTACGGTGCGACGCCGGATCGCAGGATCGTGCAGAAGTCGACCACCTGGCAGGGCTATGGCATGCCCGGCGCCTACCCCGCCTTCACGGCGATGGGACTGGCCGATGCCGACCGGCGCGGCCGCGCCTACGCGGCCGTTGCCTTCAGGGAATACGATCCGGCGCTGCAGCTCTACCAGACCCGGCTGGTGGGTCTCGACCTGACCAGCGGCACGGAGAAATGGCGGCTGACCCTGCCATCCCACGATGACCCCTACGGCGCGATGATAACCGCCGACATCCAGTCCCTCGGCCGTGATGACAGTGGCGCTGAACTGCTGATGGTGCTGTCCACGGCGTCCGGCGGCTTCGCCAGCAGTATTGGGGATGAAGGCGCGATCGACATCGTCCGCGTGGCAGGCTCGCGGGCCCGCGTCGTCGCATCGTACCTGGACCTCATCACGGCGGCCCAGGCCATTCCCGGCAAGGCCAAGCGGATCCTGATCGGCACGAGCGATGGCAATGCCACGGTGCTGAAGCTGGGGGGGTCCACGCTCACGGCGATATCCAGCCGGATGATCTCGACCAGCCGCATCGATGCCATCCGTCTCGGGGAGCCCGGCGAATTGTGGGTCGTCAGCGGTTACCGCGCGATGCAGGTCCGCGCCGACGGCGGCATCGGCTGGCAGAGCACCGACAATGGCTACCATGGACCCACGGGCATCTTGTTCGACCCCGCTGCGGAGAACGGGCTCGGTCTGTGGATCTCCTCGGTCTGGAGGGTGGACGGCTTCCGACCGCGCTGACCCTTCGCCGGTCGAGTTCGTGACCCACACCGCTGTCGGCCTCGCGCATTGCGCTATGATCGGTGCCGGGATTTCGAAAAGGGACGATTCATGCCTTTCCAATTGCGACTTCCTTGCATTCTCAGCCTCGCGGTCATGGCCGCGTCGCTGGCCGGATGCGCCACTGAATCACATCAAGCGGTGGCAGTGGAGAAACCCGTCTCCGCCGCCACGGCTCCGGCCTACAACGGCCCCCGCAGCTCACTCGCCGTCGGCAAGTTCGACAACCGCTCGAGCTACCTGCGCGGCCTGTTTTCCGACGGCGTGGATCGCCTCGGCGGTCAGGCCAAGACCATTCTGATCGGTCATCTGCAGCAGACCGGCCGCTTCAACGTCATGGATCGCGACAACATGGACGAGAATGCGCGCGAAGCCAAGCTCGCCGGCAAGGAACAGAAGCTGGCCGGCGCGCAATTCATCATCACCGGCGATGTGGTGGAATTTGGCCGCAAGGAAACCGGCGATCAGCAGCTGTTCGGCATCCTCGGCAGCGGCAAGAAGCAGATGGCGTATTCCAAGGTCACCTTGAACGTCGTCGACGTCATCACCTCGCAGGTGGTGTACTCGGTTTCCGGTGCCGGCGAATACGCGCTCAGCAACCGCGAGGTCATCGGCTTCGGCGGCACGGCGGGCTACGATTCGACGCTCAATGGCAAGGTGCTCGACCTCGCCGTGCGCGAGGCCGTCGACCGCTTGGTCGAGGGAGTCGAGAAAGGCGGCTGGGCGCCGAAGCCCTGATGTTGCGCGCGATTCTCGTGCTCGCCCTCGCGGGGAGCCTCGTGGCATGCGTGACGCCACCCAAGACGATGTACGCCTGGGGCAGCTACGAACAACAGATCTACACCCTGCACGCCACACCCGGTGCGGCGGACGCGCAGACGCAGGTGATCGAACTGGAAAAGGACTACCAGGCCGCCCGCGCCGCCAATCAACCCCTGCCGCCCGGCTGGCACGCGCACCTGGGCTATCTGTATTTCCAACTCGGCAAGTCCGATCAAGCCCTGCAGGAATTCAATGCCGAGAAGCTGCAGTTTCCTGAGTCGGCCAAGTTGATGGACAGGCTCATCGCCAAGGTGAAGAAGCCATGAGCGCCCGCGTTACCCTATTGCTGCTCTCAGCGCTGGCGCTCACGGGCTGCAAGACGGTCAAGCCCTACGACTACACCAATTTCCGTGCGCACCCTCCGCGCTCGATCCTGGTGCTGCCACCGTTGAACCAGAGCACCGATGTCCGTGGCACCTACAGTTACCTGTCCACGGTGACCCAGCCGCTGGCGGAAATGGGGTACTACGTCTTTCCGGTGGAGATCGTCGATCAATTCATGAAGGAAAACGGCCTGCCTTCCGCGGGCGAGATGCACCAGATCCCGCTGGCGAAGGCCTCCGAGGTGTTCGGCGCCGATGCCATCCTGTATTGCACGTTGAAGCAATACGGCAGCAAATATCAGCTGATCTCGAGCACCACCACCGTGGCGGTGGATGCGAAGCTCGTGGACACCCGCACCGGGCTCGTGCTGTGGGAAGGTGACGGCCTCGCCCAGCAAGGTTCCAACGGCGGCGGCGGTGGCATCCTTGCTGACCTCGTCGTCGCGGCCATCTCCCAGGCCATCGCCTCCAAGACAGATCCCGCGCATCAGGCCAGCCGCCTGGCCAACCAGATCATGTTCTTCAAGAAGACCGCCGGATTGCCTTTCGGGCCGTACAATCCCAAGTACGGCAAGTCGCCCTGAATCAAGGCTGCACTCGAGGCGCTCCTCAGAATGGCTCGGGGATCGGAATCGGCTTGCCTGACACCGGATTCGGATAGTGGAAGGGCGGCACGAAGTAATGCTCGGGGTACTGCGAGTTCGCATCCTCGATCGCCGTCTGCTCATCCGGCCCGAAGGGGTTCTTGTCGCTCTTCACGACTGAACGCTCGCCGCCCAGCACCGGCTTCTTCTGCTTGTCCCAGCCCTCGTAATAGTTCGTGAAGTAGGTCGACCAGAACTTCATGTGCTTGATCTTCCAGACGCCGTTTTCCTTGACGTACTCGTTCTCGTAAAGTCCTTCGTTCCAGAACGCGACCGGCCGCTCCTGCCACGCCGCCTGTGCGAGCGTGCGCCAGCGTCCGTGCGCGGTCTTGCCATCGGCATCGATGTCGACGATGCCCTGGAGCTGCGGATGGTTGAAAAGCACGCCCTTGCGCAGACCATCCTTGCCGGCGCCACGGCCCATGCCCTGGCCGAAGCCCATCTGGAATTGACGCGCGACGCCTTCCTTGCCCTTGTAGAGACCGCCACCGCCGAGCTGCACCGTGCCATCGTCGGTAAACAGCTCGACGATCTGCGACCACAGTGCCTTGTCGACGAAGTAACCGTAGGCGCGTTGCAGCTTCTCGATGGCCTTCACGTCTTCAAGACGCGTGACCGAATCCTGGGTGGCGTCGAGCTTCGCCGTGAGTTCCTGCACCTGTGCTTCGAGCTGGCTGACGCGCGAATCGCTGCAAGCGCCGAGCAGCAGCAATGCCGGTACGGCCATGGTGAACGCGACACGTGCCGCGCGACGCGCCGAGGAATGCTTCGGACTGATCATCGTTACCCCCGCCTTCAAATATTGTTGTGGAGCGCGCGGATTGTAGCATCGGGAAGAGCCTTGCCAGGCAAGGCGACACGACAACCGTCCCCAGCGCTCAACTGGGCGACGATCCCGCGCGCTCCCTCCGGCTGAGCCAGCCCGCGAGCAGCCACAACAGCAGCCACACGAGCGTGCGGAAACTCATTGCCCGCAGGCTCTCGACGGCGACGCCACCGCCGGTGCGATGGACGAGCACGATGCCGATCAGTGCCAGCAGGTTCAGCAGGAAGATCAGCCCCGCGGCGAATCGGCCCGACATGGCGCCGCGCCACAGGATGAGGCCCGCCGCCACGTAGGCCACGCCCATGGCGGTGTTGTAGATCAGCAGCGGGCGAAACACCTGGTAACCCGGGTCAGTCCCAAGCAGCACGCGGCCGCCGGCGAACAACGTGGCGATGCCGAACAGCACGGCGACGGCCGCTGCCGAGCGACGGATTCTGAGGATTGCGAACGGTGTCATGGCGCCTCAGGAAGTCATGCGTTCAGGCCGGCTGGCACGGGCGTCTTCCTGCGGTGGATGGTACTTCAGCGATGAGCAGTCCGCACGACAGCCGGCTGGCGCTCGATGCACCAATCGTCATCGCCGGTGGCGAGCCGCCCGGATGACCGGTGCTCCGTCGACACGCGGGTCCGCTCAATCTTGACCGCCGGATCGCGCGTAAATATATTCACGCCGAGGGGGAATCCGCACGAGGAGGGAACGCAGGCGCGTCGTTGCCTGCGTCGCGACGCTCGCTACCGCGATGCCGTGGATCAGCCAGTTGCGCTGTACTGCGACCAACGCGCTGGTGTTCCTTACCGATTTCCTCAAGGAAGACGCGGAGGAATGACTCATGCTGAAGCGCATAGTGACCGCAATAGTGGCGCTTGGGGTTTTGATCGGCGGGATCGTGCTCTGGCGTGGTGCTGCGCGAACGTCACCGCATGAGGCTGGGCAGCCGTCCGCATCAAGAGCCCTGGATCCTCAGGCGCGTCTGGCCCTGCTCGACAGCAGCTTGCGCGCTCTCAGCGACGGCTACCGGGAGATGCCGCGCGACACCTGGGATCCCGATTACGTCGTCCGCATGGTGGGGCGCGATCCGCAGCGGCTGCTCTCATGGGTGCGAGACAACACCTATTGGATTCCCTACAAAGGGGTGCTGCGAGGCCCGGTCGGAGTGCTGCTCGACCGGCAAGGGAACAGCCTCGATCGCGCCATCCTGCTGGCCGCCTTGTTGCAGAAAGCCGGCTATACAGCGCGGCTGGCGCATGGAACCCTGGAGCAAGCACGGGCTCTCGAGGTGCTGTCTCGCCTGGAGGTGGCCCGAAGCCTCGAATTTGCCAACATGTCGCCGAACGCGTCTGTACAGCCGGATGCGAGTCCACAGTTCTCACATGTTATTGCCGAATTGCATTCCCGCGTAGCCGATCAGACTGCACGCCTGTTGCGCATGACTGCGCGCCCGGACTCGTCGACGATGCGGATGCGCGCTTTCGATTCAGCAATGCAGGCATTGAGCGATCACTGGTGGGTACAGCTTCGTAATGGCACAAGCGGGGTCGACCTGGACCTTCTTGCCGCATCACCTGCTGTGCTGGTTGAGGCAAAGGAGTCGTTCGCTATCGCCGAACTGCCTTCCGAGCTTCACCATACGATCACGCTGCGCGTCATCGCCGAGCAATGGTCGGACGGAAAATTGAAGGAGCACAAGACGCTCGAGCAGGTACTGCGGCCGTCCGACCTGTACGGTCATGCCGTTTCCCTGCAGTTCTGGCCGAGTGCCTGGTTCGAGGACGATGCCCCCGGTCAGCGGCACACTCGAGCCGAAGCGCTGAAAGTGGATTCGTGGAACGCCACGCTCGCCGTGGACCAGAATCTTCTCGTCGCCGGAATATTGACCGCCAATGGCGATGATCCGCAAGCACCGGTCAAGGGCGGTGAATTCGGCGGCTTTGCGGGTGCGTTCAGTAATTCCATGGGACAAAAACCCAATAACGAAAATCGCCAATTGAGTGCCGTCTGGCTCGAATACGAGATCCATGTCCCGGGTGAGAAGCCGCGCGTTGTGCGCCGGTCCGTCTTCGACCTGCTCGGCCCAGCGGCGCGCACGGCGTCATCTCCGACCCTTGCGCTCGACGAATCCAGGCGGCTCACGCGCAGCCTGGCATTGACCATGAAGACAGAGATTCTGCCCATCTCGAGCGGCCTCTCGCCTGAATTCGTCACGGCGCTGGTGGCCCGAAACCTGTTTGCCAATCGCGACTTGATGTCATACCTGATAAGCGGCGGGGTGCCGACGGCGTCCGCGGATGCAGAGCGTGCCCTGCGGCACGCGGAACCGCCGATCAGTACCTTGTATGGCCTGGCGCTCGCCCGAGCAGAGCTGAGCCGAAAGGGCCAGATTTTCATAGACCGGCCAAATATCCTCACCAGGCACTTGTATGCCGCTCCGACGGCTGATGGTGTCGCGCTGCTGGATGCGACTGACATCGTTGCGAACGAAGTCGCCGTTGGCCTGTCCGTTTCCGACCCGTTTGCCGCTCGCGTAGAGCAGGGTGTCCTCGACACGAATGCGGAGTCACTGATCCGGCCGGTTAAGGGCCCCGCCCTGAATACCGGTGACGCATTCGCCGCGTCGCGATCGTGGACAGGTCTTCAATCAGCTCAGGTCACTGCAACGGGCGCGAAGTTGAACTTGCCTCAGGACGTTCGCGATCAGATCAGAAGTGATCTGGGAAATGGGTATGACGTCGTTGTCCCGGAGAGGCCCATCGTAACGGATGCAGGTGATCTCGCCGGCTGGTGGCGCGTCAACGCCACCACCGGCGATGTGCTCGGCATGGGAGAGAATGGTTGGGGCGTAGCAACCGTTGAGCAGGGCGCCGAGGACAGCCAGACCGCGAGAGTCGCGCCTCTCTGGATAAGGAGCATCAAGACTTTCGCCGTAGCGTTCGCAGTGAATTATGGCTGGTGCGTCACGCCCTTGGTGCTAAAACACGGTGGCGATTATATTTCGCAACCGACCGAGGCGTGGGGTATCCAAGGTACTGAAGCCAAATTGCATCACAGCCTGGGAATCTGGGAAGGCGCCATCAAGCCTCTCGCGAAGGAAAGCCAGCGCGAATGCGTGGCCGATAGCATCTTCATCGCGGGCCTCACGGCGTGGCTCCTGCCGATCGGCGTGGCGGCCGGAGCAGCGAAAGTTGCAGAGCGCAGCCCCAACACCCCCCACGTGCCTGATGTCGAAGGCGGTCTCGCAGCAGGCGGTGGCAGTGGCAGCAATGGCGGCAAACCGGCGGGCAAGACGCTGCCGGGCCTCGGACCGAACGAGCCGGGTCGTCCGGCCAATGCGGAGCCGAATCCTCCGAAGACCCAGGAATCCCCTAAGCCCAGAGAGCCATGCGCCGATGACACGCAGCCGCAGGTCAGAAAAGACGACATTACTGCAACGAAACCGACGAGCGCCGACTACGAGGTGCAGAACCTGGAAAGGCAGCTCAGAGCTGCCCGGGCAGATGTCCGCGTCAAGAATGACGCGGCGATCGACGCAACCGCCGAGTGGGTGCAAAAAATGAATGCGTTCCGGGCGACGCTGCCCCCGGACTGGGAAGGAGGCATACGGTTGGATCCCGCATCTGAAGCCAAACTTCAGCAGGCAACGAATGCGTCCATCGAAGCTTCAAACCGTGTTACTGAACTCACGCGGGCCCTGGAAATCGCGAGGAAGAACGCGAACTATCGCTCCGGTCAGCGGGATGCTGCCGGGCAGAAATACCAAATCGGTGACACCCGGCCGAACGGATGCGGACCGGCGGATCCTCGGCCGATCACCCATCTCGATCCAGCTTTGTACGAGGGAGTGCAGTCTGGGAACACGGATCCGGGCTTGGGTCCTTCTCGGGGCACCTCACCGGGGTTGGGCCCTTCGGCCAGTGATCCCGGCGGACCGCCTACCGTTCCGGATCCCCAATTCGCGAATACTCAGCCGAACTATGGACTGCCCGGAGCTGACCCGTATGCTCCGACGCAACGCATAGGGGGTCCCTCGCAAACCGGAAAGACCCTGCCAGGCATCGGACCGCCTGGTCCGGCTTCGCAGGGACAGAGTTGGGATGGTAAACCGTGTCGCTGGTGCTCCTACATGCCGCCCAATTACCCGGATTCCGATCCAAACTCGCAGAAGAATCCGCCGGCATCCGGTCCGTCTGGTAGTTACCAGCAGAAGACCCTTAATGGGCTGAACGGTGTGGGCGGCGCGTTTGGCGGAGCGCCAAAATGATGAAGGTCGCAAGACTGTAAGCGGAGTGCACCATGGTCGCGGAGATGCCCAACAAGTGGGTATGGACGAACGATCGCCCCGACACGGTGAAATGGGTCGGGCGCATCAAGACCCTCGAGGGCGAGTTCGGCCGGCCACCGGCCTTCACGCGAATGGTGCTGGGGATGATGGTGGTCTGGACCGTCCTGACGGGCGCCATGGTTCTCTTTCTCATGCGCACGATGTCCTCGGTCCCGCATTTTCCCGGTACGGGCTGGATCCTCGGCTTATTCTGCGTCGGGTTCGTCGCCTGGATGATGACATTCGCGCGACGAGTCGGGTTTCGCTACGAACTGCGCGGGGGCACGCTGACTGCGCTCGGCACCGGGAGCAACGTGATGTGGCGCGAATCCCTCGAAAACCTGCAGTCGATCCAGTACTCACGCTGGCGCGGAGCAGTCCGGCTGACGTTGATCTGGCCGGACCGCGAACGAAAGATGCTCGGTATTTCATCATTGCTGCACGCGCTCGATGATCCGGTGTAACGAACCTCCTGGTGCCCGATGATGCGCCGACGCTTGGAGATTTGCGCTCTGCTCCTTGCGCCGGTCATGGCTGCTGCGCAGCGCGGAGTCGCTTCCGCGGGCGGGACCGGCAAGATCCCGCTCTGCGCCGGCCTCACCGTCGTCACGGCCGTCAGCCAGAAGGAGGGCGATTACGAATCGATCAAGACCGTCACTTCAACAAGTGGTGGCAAACTGCAGATCAGGTACTCCTCGGAGCTGCCGCCTGAACAGGTCGGCGGGGGATTCCGTCTGCGCAAGCTCAGCCTGGTGCGGAACGTGCAGGCAACAGATCTGCTCTCGGCGACGAAGTACGAGCAGATCTTCGCGACCAACTTGCCGGCCGCGATACCCGGCACCACCGCGATCGGCACTTCCCGGGCCGTGCTGCACGCACTGAAGACGAAAGGGGAAGCGGAGCTCAGTCTCTTCGAACTGCCGCCGGCGCTGCCCGGCGCGACCCAGCAGATCCCGGTCGAAGGCAGCAAGCATCCCAACGTCTTCGATCATGCAGAGGTGTACCACCTGCGCAGGGCGGAGAGCAGCCCGGTCATGGTGCCGGTCATCGTGAACGAGCAGCGGACGCAGCTGCCGGCCGTCCACGCCACGGGTCGCGGCGATTTCTACGGCTACAAGGCCGAGTTCTTTTTCCTCGACGACGAGGACAACCCACTGGCGCTCAAGTTTCGGTTGGGCATCGGCGCGGGCGAGGGCGTGCGACAGGGGGCCGATCGCGACAGCCTGCAGGTGGTCAAGATCGCCTGGCAGTGCGATGCAGCCGCCGCCGGACAGAGCTGGCTCGAGCGCGCGCTCATGGAGACAGGACACGCGGACATCTATACCATTCACTTCAGCTTCAACAGCGACGAGATCCGGGAGGAGTCCGAACCGACGCTGCGCGAGATTGCGGACATCCTGCGCCGTCATGCGGATTGGAAACTGCGCGTCGGCGGACACACCGATGCGATTGGCGGTGATGCGGCCAATCTTGATCTGTCAAAGCGCCGCGCGGCAGCTGTCCGCAACGCCCTGATCGGCCGCTTCGGCATCAAGGCAGAGCGCCTGCTGACGGACGGCTATGGGAGGTCGCGGCCGATGGATACCAACGACACTGAAGAAGGGCGTGCCCGTAATCGGCGCGTCGAGCTGTCGCGGCAGTAGTTCTGGTGAGGAGTGACCGATATGACTGAGAACAAGACAAGATTGAACGGGAAGCGGGCGGTCGAGGTCCTGGTCTGCGTGATCGTGACACTTGGGTTTACGTTCGCGGCCCGGGCCGAGGACGCAGAGGCTATTCTCCAGAAGACGCGTGACACGTACGTCGCCCTGAAATCCTATTCCGATTCCGGGACTGTCACGCACGAGTTCGGCGTCGATAGCAGGGAGCAGCACACCTTCGAGACCTATTTCAATCGCGCACCGCGGCACTTCCTGTTCGAATTTCACAAGTATGGCGGGGATCGATACGTGATCTGGGGCGATGCGAACGCCTTTCACACGTGGTGGATGATGACCGGATCGCAGACCGATTACCCGAATCCGAACAACATTCCCGCTATCACGCTGTCCACCGAACCAACCAAGGGATCGGTAATGAAGATCCCGACCTTGCTCTACGGGAAGTCGCAACTCGCGGCTGTGATGCTGGCGCTGCACGACCCCGAGATCGAGGGCGTCGAAGAGATCGACCACCA
>WBZN01000167.1_pt1 | contig 88754 bp, 79 predicted proteins | sample 5204281 | NCBI WGS metagenome assembly WBZN01 (sample SAMN12344347, study PRJNA552823) | activated sludge metagenome | biome: Activated sludge suspended growth; feature: Nitrification reactor; material: Wastewater; isolation source: activated sludge from nitrification reactor of wastewater... | reverse complement strand
GTTGCCACGGAGAGCCAAAAGGCGAGCGGGATCTTACCGGTTATTCCAAGGAGGGAGGCAAGGAAGGTCAACTGGGCGGTGCGATCAGCGTAAAAATCGAGATGAACCAGCTCGCGGTTCGGTAAATCCAGAGGAGGTTCTAGCAAAAATCCTCGAGACCGGTTGTTCACTTCTCTTGTGGGTGAGTGGAGAGAGTCTTTCCAGGGCAAGTTGCATCATGTCAGCGGCGGTGTCGGCCAGGTGTGCGTCTCGTCTACCACACGTTGAACTGTTGGGCGTCACTCTATCTCGCGCCATCTACCAGTATTGTCCCCGAGAGCGGTGAAATCCCGCAGGTTCTGCGTCTGCGTTGCTTCCATCCCTTTCGGAATGGTGCTCAAATAGTGATGGAACACCGATCCTGGATGGGGCTCGATGCGAAGTGACCATGTGATGCTTTGAAGGGTTTTTTGGTGGCGGTGACCCGGATTGAACGGGTGACCCGCGGCTTATGAGTCCGCTGCTCTGCCAACTGAGCTACACCGCCACGGTCGTATCGAAGGCTGGCTGAAACGAATCGCTATCATAGCCGAATAGGCCCAGAGGTGTCTACCAACGCGTGAGGAAAACTGTGGCGCGTGTGACCGGATTGAGCAGGAGAATGCGGTCTGCGGGGGCTTGATTTGTTTGCCTTCGGTCGGCAAGATAGCCACCTTTTGATCTTGCCCACGGGTGACTATGACTCGGTCCTTCGCTCGTTGTTCCATTGCCGTGTTCGCTGCCTTCTGCCTTGTCGCTCCGCTCTCGGGGGCGTTGGGCCACGATGTCAAACCGGTAGCGAAGAAACGGTCCGGGCAGCGGGCACGCTCGTCCAGTCCTCAAATCATTCCGCAGAAGCCGCGGCCGGGGAGGCACACCGGCGAAGCCGAGAGCCTGTACTACGGTGGTGTGGCGCTTCATGCGAAGGGTCGCTACGCAGAGGCGGTGGAGACATTCAAGGCTGCGCTCCACAAGCGGCCTGACTTTCCCGAGGCTCACCACGCGATGGGGCTTTCTCTGGCGGCGCAGGGCGCTCTCGATGAAGCCATTCAGGAATATCGAGCCGCGCTGAGCGTGCAACCGGAGTTTGCCGCCATTCACAACAACCTGGGCGTGGCGTTGAGCGAAAAGGGGAAGCTTGACGAGGCGATCGAGGCCTATCGGCATGCGATCCGGCTTCAGCCAGGCAATGCCGCCCCCCATCACAATCTCGCGTTGGCGTTGGAGGCAAAGGAAGATGCCGACGGAGCGATCGAGGAATACCGCGAAACCCTACGCCTGCAACCGAACAATGCCACGGCCCATAACAACCTGGGTTTGGTCCTGCAACGAAAGGGATTGCTCGACGAGGCCATCTGGGAGTATCGCGCGGCATTACGGCTTCAGGCCGGGTCGGCGGCCGCCCTGTACAGCGTGAACCTCTGTGCCGCCTTGTTGGCGAAGGGGGAACTGGACGGCGCCATCGGGTCTGGTCACACCGCCATCCGTTTGCAGCCCGAGAATGCGGACGCCCATTACAACCTTGGCCTGGCACTGAAGGCCAAAGGGGACTTCAGCGGGGCGTTGGCGGCGTTCCGCGAAGTGTTGAAACTGGATCCCGGGCAAGGGGCTTTGCATTACGACGTGGGGCAGCTTCTCGACCGGGCCGGCGACAGCGCAGGGGCGCTGGCGGAGTATCGAGCCATGTTGATGCATCAGCCTTCCCACGCCCCCACGCAGGAAGCGGTGGCTGTGCTATTGCAGAAGCAGGGAGATCTCGACGGGGCGATTGCGGCATACCGCTCAGCGCTGCAGGCGACACCGAACAGTGTCGCGGCCCAGAACAATCTTGGGGTGGCCTTGTTGAACAAGGGGCAGGTCGACGATGCGTTGGCGGCATTTCGTGCGGCGGCCTCGTTGCAGCCCAATGATCCTGTCGCCTACTACAACTTGGGCGAGGCATTCATCGCGCGCAATCAGCGCGGCGAGGCGATTCAGTCTTACCATAGGTACATCAGGCTGGCTGAATCACAACCGGATCATCGTGACAAGGTGGAGGCGGTGCGGAAACAACTTGCGGCATTGGAGCCCTAGGCGATCGATGCAGGTGTGCGAGAGGCAGCCGTCATGTCTGCGAACCGCGCTGAGCGCCGTCATGGTCGGGCTGCTCTCTCTTCTGTCGGCGGGATGCCTCTCGCCGATTGCGCTTCACCAGGCCGTGCTTGAATATGATCGAGCGGTTGGGCGGGTTGAAGCTGAAATGTTGCTGCTCAACATCGCCCGGTCACGGCATTTTCTTCCTCAGCACTTCACCGGGGTGTCGAGTGTGGCGGCGACGTTTGAATTCCAGGCGAGCGCCGGCTTGACGCATTCCGTTGTGTCCCCGGGTCCGGATTCGCTGGGGCTTTCGTTCGGCGGCAGCATGGCCGAACGTCCGACGATGACGATTATCCCGATTCAAGGCGAGGAGTTTACCAGCCGCATCCTCACTCCGTTCGACGAAAGCCGTGTGACCTTCATGTTTCAGCAGGGCGTCGAACCCGGGATTATCCTTCGTCTGATGGCGAGCGGTATCCAGGTCAGCGGGTACGGAGAAGCCGCGTTTTATCGTAATATGCCGTTTTTTTCCGGCGAGTATCGGGAGTTCCGCCGTCGCGTCATGCATCTCTCGGCTTTGAATCTCTCGCGTGAGTTACAAATCACGCCACTAATTTTCGAACAGACGGTGGCACTGCCGCTCTCCGCACGATCGGGCTCCGGCGACCTGGTGCGAGGGCTCGATAAAATTCTCGACGCGATGGATCGAGGGTATGCCATCGGCGGGACCAGCGAGGAACCGTTCCTGACCGTCCGACGGCAGGTTACCGGGAGGACCGTGATCACCAATTACGATCCTATGCAATTGCCCAATGAGGAACGCCGGTTGTTGCATGAGGAGGCGCAGCGGTATCCGCGCAACTACATTCTCATCGACATCCGGCCGGACGGTCCTGGCGGAGACTATCCCCTGCATGGATTTCTGGTCATCCGAAGCTTCAACAAGATCATGCGATTTCTGGCCAACGGCATTGCCGCCGATCCCGAATTCGAGGTCGACTCCGACGAGCGTACGGGGCCCGTCGTGCTGAATCCCGTGCGGACGTTGGATATCGGCGAGACCGCCTCACGACCGGACAATGCCGCGTTTGCCGTGAAGTTCGAAGACCGCTGGTATTCGATCGGCAAGGCCTCCCATGACGACGGCAGGTTGGATCCGTGGAATCTCGGCACCTTCCGTGTGTTGGCGCAACTCTTTCAAATGACGGTTACCGACATTTCAAAGACCCCGACTCCGGCGATCACCATTGCCAAGTAATCCTGCCTGGCGCGCTGTTGGCCGCGGCACGTCGACGCCGGGCTTGCGTCGTCAGGACGCGATCACGACGAGGGCCGGGACGCTGCTGATGCCGAATCTATCCAAGGAGTAACGACGCAGCAGCCAGTGCCATGACGGCAGGAGGACCGCCTGCCGGATCCTGACCGATACTGTGAAAGGAGCATATCGATGATGACCGGATTCTCGATCGAGACCGCCGGGCCATGGCTGATCAGCATGGCCACCAGCGTGGGCCTCGCCAGTTTACGGATCGTCTTGGTACTCGCGATCGGGTACGTGGCGATTCGGTTCGTGCGCCTGGGTTTGCGCGAGGTGGAACGAGTGATGATTGTGGCCAGCGATAAGCCGGACCAGGAGTCAGGAGTGGCTGCCAAGCGGGCGGCTACCCTGACGGGAATTCTGAGAACCATCGCATTGTCGGCGCTCTGGGCGATCATCATCATTGAGTCGCTGCAAGTGGCGGGATTGGATATTGCCCCGATTTTGGCCGGCGCCGGCATTCTGGGCCTCGCCGTCGGCTTCGGCGCGCAACACTTGGTCCGCGATCTGATGAGCGGATTCTTCATCATTCTGGAAGATCAGATCCGGCTCGGAGATGTTGCCGTGATCAACGGGACGGGCGGGCAGGTTGAGACGATTACCTTCAGAACGATCTCGTTACGCGATTTCTCCGGGGTGGTGCATATTTTCCCCAATGGCGGGATCACTTCCTTGTCCAATATGACCAAAGACTGGTCGGCATTCGTCCTCGATATGGGCGTGGCCTATCGTGAGGATACGGATCGGGTAGTGGAGGTCATGCGGGCGGTGGGCGAAGCACTGCGCCAGGACCAGGACTTCAGCGCGCTGATCCTTGAACCGATTGAAATCGTCGGGGTCGAAAATTTTGCCGATAGCGCCGTGACGATTCGCGCGCGAATCAAAACGAAACCGATTGAGCAATGGAAAGTCGGACGTGAATACCGGCGCCGTCTCAAAAAAGCATTCGATGCCCAAGGTATCGAAATTCCCTTCCCGATGCGCAACCTGGTGATGGGAGGCACCAACCCGCCATTGAAGGTCGAGGTGATCGCCGGTCTGGGCCTTGGAAAGGGCTAGTCCGCCTTCTCCATGAGCATGTCTGCTGCACTCGCCGGTGTACTGCTGCGACAGGCCTTCGGCCGGCGGGCTCGCCCCAGGCCCCTCACCGTCCTGTACGAATGCGCCGCGGGTCCTCCGGCTCCGGGCGCCGGTCTCGAAACGTGACTCGCCTTACTCATGACGGTTCGTCATGAATAAGGCGGGCCTGGGGACTGAGCGATCAGTCGTCTGCGTCAACCCCGTTGGTCTGCGATGCACGCGTGCCCGCCATCTGTACCGGCATGTGGTCGGGGGCTGTGGGCATGGCTTCCCTCACGTTCTGCGTGCGGCGGTAATCGTCCAATCGGCGATGAACGATGCCTTCCGAGAGACCGGGATAATAACCCTTCAGCGCCTGCCTGCCGGTCGCCGCTGTGATGCCATCGCGATGACGCCGGATTTCACTGAGCCGTTGCGTCACTCGTTGCCGTACAGCGACCTCAAAGGCATCGGCCAACTCCCACACCGTCGTTCGCCCCTCGAATCTGGTCTGTTGCTCGGCATAGAGCACTGTGGCCACCAGCGCCAGCAGATCTTCTCCGACGGATTCAATCCGGTTCTGCACCCGTTGCTCATCTTGAAACGAGGCCTGGAAGCGCACCATCGCATAGAAAATTTCGCGCGCCAGGCGTCGACCGGTTCGTTCGACATATCTGACGACAGGCCCGACCTGCGGATGGACAAAGGTCGGACCGGTCGGCAACGGGCGTCTCAGCCATTGCCGCAGGTACCAGGGCGCATAAAACCCGGCCAGCTTTACGACCTGCTTGAGCTGGTCGAGGATGGAAAGTTCCCCGGAATAGAGCGGTTTGGCGCGATCCAGATGATGGCTCAACCCCTCACGCACGATAAACGGCCGAAGGATATCCGTGGCTCCCTCGCCGATGCGATACATCTCCGCGTCGCGCACGAGTTGCTCGATCCCGAAGGCCGCTTCGCCGCGCGCCATTTTGGACGCAGCGGTTTCGTACCCCATGCCGCCGAACAGAATTTGCGCATCGCGTAGAAATTGAATCGTGTGCTCGGAACAGAAGATTTTGGCGACTGCGGCTTCAATGCGGATGTCATGTCGGTGTTGATCGGCCAGTCGCCAAACCAGCATCGAGAGCGCTTCCATGGCATACAGATGAGCGGCCATGTCTCCGAGCCGAATCTGCTGGGTTTGACGTTCGCCCAGCGGTTTGTGAAAGGTGACCCGGGCGTTGGCCCTATCCAGGGTGGGGTGCCAGGCCTGCTTTGCCATGCCGAGACAAATGGCCGGAATGCTGATCCCGCGCCCCACGTTCAGGATCGTCAGGGCATACTTCAACCCCTTCCCCACCTCGCCGATCACGTTCTCGACTGGAACCCGAACCTGCTGCATCGTCATATGGGCGTTCTCGATCCCGCGGCACCCTTCGAACTGGCAGCGCTGACGGACCTGCACGCCCGGCGCGGACATGTCCAGGATGAAGGCTGTGTGAACCCGATCGTCGGCTCCATGTCCCTCTGGCGCCGGCATCCATGTCGTCTGTCCATCGCGTACCACGCGTCGCGCCGGAACGCGGGCGATGAGCGTGGCATACCGCGCGATCGGCCCATTCGTACACCAGAGTTTTTCGCCGTTCACAATGAAGTGGCCGCCGGTGGCGTCGAGGACCGCCTGGGTCCGCACATTCGCGGCGTCGGAGCCGGTCAGCGGTTCCGTGAGGGCGAATGCGGAAAGGGCTTCCGTCGCCACCAGCGGAAGATACCTCTGCTTCTGGTCTTCGCTGCCGAACAGGAGGATCGGCATGGCGATCCCGATGGATTGGGGCACGGCCACCGTCAAAGCGAGAATGTTGCTCCAGCTCGCGATCACCGTGAGGACGCGGCCATAGTTGGTAGAGGAGAAGCCCAGCCCGCCATAAGCCTTCGGAATTTTCATGCCCAAGGCTCCGAGTTTGAACAGGCCTTGAATCACTGATTCGGGAATTTTCGCCTCGCGCTCGATCTCATCCGGATCCACCTCCTGCCGCAGAAACACCTCGACCTGTTTGCAGAAGGCGGCGCCGGCCGCTTGTTCCTCGGGAGGCTCGGGAGGCGTCAGCAGCAACTCGAAGTCCGGCCGGCCGTCAAACAGTCCGGCGAGAAAACTTGCCCCGGTCAAGCGTTCCCGCGCTTCCTCGATCCGTTCGAATCCTTTGAAGAGCGTGCTCATGAATGACCTCACCCGGTCTATTCAATCACTGATCCTTGAACTGTCTGTCACGATACTGGGCCAGGATTCCTGCCAACCTGGCTTTTAACTCCAACCGCTTGGGTTTCCCCGTCGAGGTGTAGGGCACGTCATCACCCAGCAGCACGACTTTCGGTTGTTTGGCGAAGGGGAGCCGCGTGCGGCAATGCGCCAACAGCTCGGCTTCGCTCGGGGCGGAAGCGGGATCTTTCGGCACCACATAGGCCGCGATTTCTTCGCCGTAGTAGCGGTTCTCGAACGGCAGGGCCATCGCAAATTTCACGGCCCGGTGCGTCTTCAGGACGTCATCGATTTCCAAAGGAGAAATGTTCACCCCGCCGCGGATGATGAGTTCCTTCAGGCGTCCCGACACAAAAAAGAACGGCCGCCCCCGGTCGTCAGGGATATAGAATCCCTCATCGCCTGAGCGGAACCATCCCCATCGGAAGGCAGCTTCGTTGGCATCATCCCGATGAAAATAGCCGGCACAGACGGTGCGCCCGCGAATGCAAATCTCTCCGCGGGCGCCCTGGGGCAGAGACTGTCCCCGGTCGTCCAGGATCGTCATCATATTGTGGCGGAGCGGCACTCCGACGGAGGGGAACTCATATCCGGTGAGCCAGTGACGGTGCTGCTCCTGCGTCAAATCGTTCGGCAGAAAACAGGAGTAACAGGTGGTCTCGGACAGGCCATATCCATGGCGGATCGGGACCCCGAAACGATCTTCGAAGCGTATAGCGGTATCCTTCAACAACGGCCCGGCGCCGCAGATCACGCCGCCGAGACGGGTCAAATCGTAGGGGGCGAGGTCCTCGCCGGCATCGAGAAGAAATTCGAGCAGCGTGGGAACGACGCTGACCGAGGTGACCTGTTCCTCATGGACCCTTCGCCAGAAACTCTCGGTCTTAAATTTCCGGTTCAGCACCAGGCTGCCTTTGCAGTACAACGGGGTAATCAGCGTGACGACAATGCCATTCACATGGTGGATGGGCAGGACACACATCACACGATCATTGATGCCGAAGGTGTGCCAGCCCGCGATGGCATCCGCATCGATCAAGAGATTGGCCACCGTCAGGATGACCCCCTTGGGCGGGCCGGTTGTGCCGGAGGTGTAGACGATCAGCGCATGATCGTCGAGCTGCGACGTCGACGGAGAGAGGCGGCGAGAGCGGGCCGCGCCGTTCGGAGGTGGCTTCTTCCCGATCCTGTTGCTGTCGAGCAGACCGGCGTCTCCGAGGGCGATAACATTGCGCAACCCCGGAATGTCCGATTGGAGCGCGCACAGTTCGTCATAGGCGTCCTGCCAGCAGACGACGGCTGACACCTCCGAATGTTCCAGAATGTAGCGTTTCTTCTCACGCGGCTCCTCGATGTTGATCGGTACGACCGCGACTCCCAGCGTCCAGGCCGCGAAATAGGCCAGCACCGTCACATCATGGTTGAAGAGCAGCGTGGCGATCCGGTCTCCCCGGGTCAGGCCGAACCTGGAATGGAAGACCCCGGCCAGCCGTTCGACGATCGTTCCCAGTTCGGCATAGGTATAGGTCCGGCGCAGACGGCGATCGTCGTCGCAGAAGGTCAGGAAATTCCTGGCGGCGAGCTGCGGGTCGTAGACGCGTGATCGAAAAAACTCCGCGAACGACACCCAGGGCAGATCCGTCGCGCGTCCCGCCGCGTCGCGAGCCTGCTGGATATGGTCATGCGCGTCGCTCAAGAGGTTCATACGCCCTCGGCGCGGGGCCCGTATAGAGCGCCCGTGGTCTGATCAAACGGTTGTGTTCCTGCTGCTCGATGACATGCGCGCACCAGCCGGTAATGCGTGAACAAACGAACAAGGGCGTGGACAGTTCACGCGGGATGCCCATCAGGAGATAAGCCACGGCCGTATAAAAATCGAGATTCGGGCGGAGTCCCTTTTCCTCCAGCATGAGCCGATCGAGCGTGGCGGCAATCTGATACCAATTCCGATCGCCGCAGAGATCGCTCAATCGTTCGGCGTGGCGCTGGATGATGGCCGACCGGGCGTCGCCTTGCCGGAGCACGCGATGGCCGAAGCCCATCACCCGCCGCTTGTGCGCGAGGGTCTCGCGCAGCCAGAATTCCACGCGCTCAGGTCGGCCGATCTCGATCAACATCGCGGCCACCGCTTCATTGGCGCCTCCATGGAGGGGGCCTTTCAGCGCGGCCACTGCCGCCGTGATGGCGCCATGCAGGTCGGTGAGGGTGGACGCGGTGACCCGGGCGGCAAAGGTGGAGGCATTGAACTCATGTTCCGCATACAAGATCAATGAGACATTCAGCGCCTGCGCCATGGCCTCGCCGACCGTACCCTGCCGGCGTCCTGCGACGAGTGACAGGAGGTTCTCGGCGAAGCTCCCCCGTGTGTCCGGCCTCGCGGGCTGCCGGCCAGCCATGACCTGGTAGCTGTCGGCGATCAGGTGCGGGATTTGAGCCAGCAATCGGACTGATTTGCGGAGATTCGCCGCGCGGGACCCGTCTTGCGTATCGGGATCGTTCAGCCCGAGCAGGGAAATCCCGGTTCGCAACAGGTCCATCGGATGCATGGCGGGACGCAGGCTCTCGACGAAGCGTTGCACCTGCTCGGGGAGCGAACGATTGCGCGCCAGCTGATCTGAGAACTCCTCCAGCTCCTTTTGTACGGGGAGACGACCGAAGAGCAGCAGGTAGGCGACTTCTTCAAAACTGCTCCGGTCGGCGAGGTCGCCGATCGCATACCCTCGATACCGCAGTCCCGCTGCTCCTTCATCCACCTGGCAGATCGCCGATTCCCCGGCGATGACACCCTCCAGCCCCGGGCTGTACTCAGGATGATCCGGGGCCTTCACCACGGGCTGCTCGTGCATGGTCTGGTTCATGGGACCTCCGCATCGATGCTGCGCCATCTTCGTAGCGAATCAGGTCGTACAACTCCTGCCTGGTCATCATGTGATCGAGCCAATTCCGCTGGGAGCCGAAGAACTTCAGCTCCGATAGCAGTTGTTCGACCGCCCGGGCCGCGACACGTAACGTGCTCACAGGAAACAGCACCGCGTGATACCCCAGTGCGTGAAACTCGTCCACGCTGAGATAAGGCGTGCGGCCGAACTCCGTCATGTTGGCGATCAGCGGCGCACGGATGCCCGCGTTCCGTATTTCTCGTGAAAAGGTCTCGAACTCTTCAGGTGACAAGAGAGCTTCTGGAAACAGCATATCCGCCCCGGCCTCAGCATAGGCCTGCGCCCGTTGGATTGCGGCCTTGAGTCCATCGACGGCTCGCGCATCGGTGCGCGCCACGATCAGAAAATTCTGATTGCGCCTCGCGCTCACGGCGGCAGTGATCTTGGCGACCATATCGCCGGTGTGAACAATGCGTTTCCCCTCCAGATGCCCGCATTTTTTGGCCGCCTCCTGATCTTCGATCTGCATACCGGCGAGTCCGGCGCGTTCGAATTCCCGGACGGCGTCCATCACCATTGAAGGAGGCCCGTATCCCGTATCCGCATCGACGATGGCGGGAATCGCCACCGCCCTCGCAATGGCGCCCGCCTCTTCAGCCATGTCTGCCAACGAAATGAGGCCGATGTCCGGCAGGCCCCGCGCGGCGGATACGGCGGCTCCGGACACGTAGACGGCTTCAAATCCGGCCCGTTCGATTTGAATGGCGGTCAACGCATTGCAGGCTCCCGGGACGGCCACCGTGCGCCTGGCCAATACCTCACGCAATCGTTGCCCTTTGTCGCCGGTCGATTGATCGTTGGTCATGATCGCACCCTCACCAGCGGCATCATCGCGGCGATGTCCTGCTGTGCTTCAAGGCGCCAGACGAAATCGAGCAGGCGGTGAAGTTGTGGGCGGTCGAGACGCCTGGATGCCAGGCGACGGAGTTTGTCTTCCACTTCCCGATCAGACAACGGATGGCCTGGATGGCCGAGCGGTTGATCCACCTGCCGGCTGTACGTCGATCCTTCTGCAGTCCTGATCGTGAGGCGGGTCGGCATTGTGGTCGGGTATCGGTGTTCGAGTTCCGGCAGCTTGACGACGTGGATCTTCTTCATCAGCTCGTGAAGACGCGGATCTCGCAGCCGTTTCGGGCTGAAGGAATTCATGGTCACGCGGCCGTCGACGAGGGCCACCGCCACGCAATAAGGGAAGCTGTGGTCGGCCGTTTCCCTCGTCGAGGGCTGCCATTTTTCCGGGTCACGGCCGATAATTTCGATGGCGACATCGTAACTGCCGATCTCCACATCGGCCAGCTCGGCGAGGTAGCCCCGTCCTTGCGTCGCGATCAGCTCCGCCCGCAAGGCCAGGGCGGCTTCGACGGCGCTTTGGGCGTGGTACTCCACGGGAAAGTGTTTGATGCAGGTGTTGAGAATTTTGAAAGGCACCGGCTCTCCCCCGGGCATAGCCTCTCCGCCCAACATCGGCAATTCGAAGAGGCCGGAGACCAGCTTCATGAACCCCTTGTCGCCTTCGAAAATCGGGGCGGGCCCGGTCATACCGCGCCGGGCGAGCAGGGCGGCGAACATGCCGTTGCGCGCCGCGTTGGAAAACGCGCAGGCCTTCCACATCGACAGGTCGCCGACCCTGGTCTGACGCAGGGCGATATTGGCCACGCCGGCCAGATTCACGGCCTGCCGGGTCTGCGCTTCCGTGAGCTGAAGGACGTTGGCGATGCCGAGCGCGGACGAGACCGGTCCATAGGTGACATGGTCCCAGCCCCGGGGCCGCAGGGCGGCTGCGTCACAGAGCCGGCATTGGATTTCATAGGATACGGTGAGAGCCTGGATAACGGCCTTGCCGGAAGCATGGGCTGTTTCGCCGGCAGCGAGGACCGCCGCGAGATTGTCCGAGGGATGGGCCGGCTCTTTCGACAGATAGGTATCGTTGAAGTCGAGATAACGGACCATGGCTCCGTTGGCGAAGGTCGCGAGGTCGGGAAGGGTCCTCTGATTTGTTCCCCACACCGTCGCCCCGCCGGGAACCTTTGCGGTGAGCGCCATCTCGCGGGCGATCTTGCACGGGGTCGCAGTCCAGGCGCCAAGTGCGCACCCGAGGCTGTCCAGGATGCGCCGCTTCACCTCATGGACCACGTCGCCGGGCAGGTCATGAAACCGGAGCGACTGCGTATAGTGCGCTAGGCGGTCGGCCAGCATGCGCCACCTCACGGCAAACGCCACAACAGTTATCCTGCGCTCGACCCGCGATTGATGAAAAGTCCTCTCCGCTTATGGAGTTCCGGGCTGTCCAGATCCCGCCACCGTTCGTGCTCGGCGATGACCGCAATCAGTTCCGCGATACCGTCCCCCGTCACCGCAACGGTGCGAATCACCGTCTTGCACCATTCACGCAAATCGCGCAGGGCCGCATCCGCCCCTTCCCGATCACCCTTGTTCACCACGACGATGTCCGCGATCTCCAACAGTCCCGCCTTCATCGCCTGGACGTCGTCGCCGAGTCCCGGCGCGACGACCGCCACCACCGTATGGACGGCATGCATGACCTCGAGTTCGTTCTGCCCGACGCCGACTGTCTCGATCAGAATCACGCCATAACCAGCGGCGTCCAGGACCCGGGATGCCTGCCCCGTCGCTTCCGCGAGCCCGCCTTGGTGGCCGCGTGTCGCCATACTGCGGATATAGACCTGTGGATCATCCGCGTGCCGCTGCATTCTGATGCGATCGCCGAGCACGGCGCCGCCCGTCACCGGGCTGCTAATATCCACCGCCAGCACACCAACCTTCTGTCCCAGGCGGCGGTAGGCGATGATCAGCTGATCGATCAAGGCGCTCTTTCCCGTGCCGGGATACCCGGTGACGCCGATGACGAAGGCGCGATTCGGCGAAGGCGCCAACTGTGTCAGCACCGCCGTTCCGGCGGGGTCCCGGTTTTCGAGCAAGCTGATGACGCGCGCCACGGCTCTGATATGACCGGCTCCTACCTGTTTCGCGAGCTCGGCGGCATTGTGCGTGAAGAATGATCGACCTGCAGTGACCGGGTTCATGTCACACCTTTAGGGCCGGTTGCTGAATGCCGGGCGGCAATATGTGTGAAAGCCGCGAGCGCAGGGGGTGTCCGATCCATGCGCTCAACCGGTGTGCGCAGCCGACCACGAGCCCTTCGTCTACCGGGACCGAAGCGCCGGATGCCTTCAGAGCGAACACCACGTCTTCCGTCGCAACGTTGCCGGATGCGCCGGGCGCAGAGGGACAGCCGCCCAGGCCGCCTGCCGAGCAATCGAACGCGGTGATCCCATAGTCCTCCCAGGCCGTGAGCACATTGGCGATGGCCATGCCGTAGGTGTCATGCACGTGGAGCGACAGGCGGAGCGGTTCGATACGCGGCATGACGGTATCGAGCAAGGCGCGGAGATCGGCGGGCGAGGCCTTGCCGAGCGTGTCTCCCAGAGAGACTTCATCCACGCCGAGATCGAGCAGCCGCATCATGACATCCAGCACCAGCAGCGGCGCCATGCGACCCTCGTACGGGCACCACAGGGCCGTGGAGAGATAGCCCCGCACCAGCATGCCGTCTCGTTTAGCTCCCTGGATCACCGGCTTGAAGCGGACCAGGGATTCGTGCACGGTCGCCTTGATGTTATGGCGCGTGAAACTGTTCGAGGCGGCTGTGAACACGGCGATCTTCCGCACCGCCGCCGCCCGAGCCCGTTCAAGGCCCCGTTCGTTCGGCACCAGGGCGGAATAGGTCACGCCGGGGGTTCGTTCGATGGCGCGGAAGACTTCGTCGGAGTCCGCCAGTTGCGGAATGGCGGCGGGCGAGACAAAGGAACCGGCTTCAATTTCCGCCACGCCGGTTTGCGACAGGGCGTTGATCAGATCGATCTTGCGCGCCGTCGGCACGAACACCGCTTCATGTTGCAGCCCGTCACGAGGCGACACCTCAGTGATCCGGACAGGCAAGCGGCGGGAGTCATCTGTGACGAGAGACAACATCGTCCGACGTGGTCGCCTCCTGCTGTGGCTTCCGCTCGCGCGGCTTGGCCCACGAGGGGAGCCGTTTTTCGAGAAAGGCCCGAAGTCCCTCGGCGGCCTCCGGCGCGCAGCGAGCGCGGGCATGGTATTCCGGGCCCAGTGCGAACCGCTCCTTCTCCGGCAAGGACCGCATCCGGTGAAACATCAATTTGCTTTCCCTGGTCGCAGAGGGAGCCAGCCGCATGATTGCGTCGGTCAATTCGGTGATGCGATCATCCAGATTGCGTTGAGGGACGACATCATGCGCCAGGTTGTATCGCTGGGCAGTCGATGCGCAAAATGTCTCGCCGCTCAACCCGTACCGCCGGAGGAACGATTCGCCCGCTTTGTGTAACAGAAATGGCGTGATCACGGCGGGAATCAAGCCGAGTCTGGGTTCACTCAAAGCAAACATCGCATCCTCCGCCGCCACCACGATGTCGCAGACCGCCATGAGGCCGAGTCCCCCTCCGAACGCCGATCCCTGCACCCGGGCGATCACGGGACAAGGGGACTCATCGATGGTGCGAAACATGCGCAGCAGTTGATGGGCGTCGCGCATCGCCAGCGTGTCTTGGACCGGCCCGTCGGATTGCATCCATTGAAGATCGGCTCCGGCGCAAAAAACCGGCCCGGCAGCGGCGAGTACGATTCCTCTGAGCGAGGGATCCTGCGCCAGGTCTTCGAACGCTTCTCTGAGCTCCGTCATCATCCGGCCGTCGAAGGCATTGCGACGGTCGGGTCGATTGAGCGTCACCCGCGCAATATCGCCATTCGAATCAAGCGCGAGGGTGGTGAATCGCTGCATGCTGACCTCCTATAGCTGCTCACATACGAAACACGGGCGCCCGGCTTTCCTTCACGGGCGTGGATGCTGCGAGATCCAGGCACAAGCCCAGGACGCGGCGCGTGTCGACAGGATCAAGAATGCCGTCATCCCACAGGCGGGCGCTGCTGAAATACGGACTGCCTTCCTGCTCGTATTGCCGCACGGTGGCATCGGTGATTTTGCGGCGTTCGTCATCCGCCAGGGCGGCCTTCTCCCGCGTCCGTTGTTGTTCCTTCACCGTGACCAGCACCTGCGCAGCCTGTTGCGCGCCCATCACCGAAATGCGGGCGTTGGGCCAGGTGAACAGGAATCTGGGGCTGTATGCCCGCCCGCACATAGCATAGTTGCCTGCTCCGTGGGAAGCGCCGATCAGGACCGTGAACTTGGGGACTTCCGCGGTCGAGACTGCCTGAACCATCTTGGCGCCGTCCTTGATGATGCCGCGGCTCTCATAGTCTTTTCCGACCATGAAGCCGGTGATGTTTTGCAAAAAGACGAGGGGCACGCGGCGCCGGGAACAGAGCTGGACGAAATGCGCGCCTTTCAGCGCCGATTCCGAGAGGAGCACGCCATTGTTGGCGACGATCCCCACCAGGTGCCCCATCCACTGTGCGAAGCCGCAGACCAGCGTGGAGCCGTAACGCGCCTTGAATTCATGGAAGCGGCTCCCGTCCACGAGCCGTGCGATGACCTCTCGGACTTCCCATTTTTGGCGGGGGTTGGCCGGAATGAGTCCGTACAGATCCTCTGCGGGATAGAGAGGTTCGTCGATTGGCTCCCGGCGAAGCCTCGGTGGCCGCCGTCCCAGGGTGGCCATGATCGAACGGCAGGTTTCCAGGGCATCGTGGTCGTCTTCCGCCAGATGGTCGCTGACGCCGGACAGGCGCGTGTGCAGATCAGCGCCGCCCAGTTCCTCGGCGGTCACTTCCTCGCCGGTGGCGGCTTTGACCAGAGGCGGTCCGGCCAGATAGATCGTGCCGGTTCCTTTGACGATGACATTCTCATCACACATCGCCGGCACATAGGCGCCGCCGGCTGTGCACATGCCCATGACGACCGCGATTTGAGGAATGCCCGCCGCCGACATGCGCGCCTGATTGAAGAAGATCCGTCCGAAATGGTCCTTGTCGGCGAAGACATCGGCTTGCATCGGGAGAAACACGCCTCCGGAATCCACGAGGTAGATCGCGGGCAGCCGGTTCTCCAGCGCGACGGCCTGCGCGCGAAGGTGTTTGGTGATGGTCATGGGGAAGTAGGTGCCGCCTTTGACTGTGGCATCGTTGGCTGCGATGACACAGGAACGCCCGGACACCGAGCCGATGCCGGTAATCAGTCCGGCCGACGGAACCTGATTGTCATAGAGGCCGAAGGCGGCGAGCGGGCTCAGTTCCAGCCAGGGCGAGCCGGGGTCGAGCAGCGCGGAAATCCGTTCGCGAGCGGTCAGTTTGCCGCGTTGCTTGTGGAGCGCAAGGGCGTCCGTCGAGCCGCCTGCCCGCACCAGCGCCAGGTGTTTCCGCAGGTCGGCTATTAGGCCTTCGTAATGAGCCTGACCCCGCCGGAAATCTTCCGATTCTCGCCGTACCGAGCTGTTCAGGACACGCATGGCCGGAATCCTCTCACCATTCGGCTCGAAGCCCGTTCACAAATTCCACGATGTCGTTCATCGGTGTGGCGGGCCGGAATAACATCTGCACACCTGCCGCCTTTAAGCGCGGCACATCCTCGTCGGGAATGATGCCTCCGCCGAAGAGCACGATGTCTCCCGCGCCCTGTTCCCGAAGAAGTCCCAGAATCCGGGGGAATAACGAATTATGGGCGCCGGAATGGATGCTGAGGCCGATGGCCTGCACGTCTTCCTGGATGGCGGTGGCCACGATCTGTTCGGGGCTCTGGTGCAGTCCGGTGTAAATGATCTCGATCCCCGCATCACGGAGCGCGCGGGCGACCAGCTTCACACCCCGGTCGTGCCCGTCCAATCCCACCTTGCCGATCAAGATACGCAGGGGTGTTGCCGCTACGGCCATAGGTTCACCTCCTGGAGGACATATTTTCCATCCACGTTTTTGTTGACGTATCCCGCTTGAACCAGCGGGTCGTGTTCGAAGATCAACAACCAATGTTCTTCGCAGGCGCGCTCCAACACCCGTCGTTTGCTGTCGAGTGTCTGGATGGGATTGAGGTCGTACCCCATGATGTAGGGGAGAGGCAGATGGGACACCGTGGGAATGAGGTCGCCCAGGAAAAACGCGACCCGGCCTTCAGATTCCACTTGAACGCTCTGATGGCACCGCGTATGCCCGGTCGTGACGACGGCCGTCACGCCAGGCAGCAGTTCCGTATCACCCTGGAGAAATGCCCACTGATTCGCTTCTGCCACCGGCATGAAATTGTCGCGGCGATAACTGGCCCTGGTTCGTTCGTTGGCCTGGGTCGCATCGGCATATTCGCCCTGCTGCACATAGTAGGTCGCCTTGGGAAACGCCGGGATCACTCCGCTGGTCCCGTCGCTCGTTGTATTGCCTCCGGCATGGTCGAAGTGCAGGTGCGTATTGACCACCAGATGAATGTCGTCGCGACTGAGGCCCCGCTGATTGAGGGATTGCTGCAGCGTCGGCGTCCGTTCAACGGCAAACATCGAGTCAAACTTTGCATCCTCCTTATCGCCGAGACCCGTGTCCACCAAGACGTACTTGCCGTGGGCCCGGATGAGCAGGCAGGTCAGGCTGAGCGGAATGCGATTCAGCTCATCCGCCGGGCAGCATGTTTGCCAGAGGGTTTTGGGCACGACACCGAACATGGCCCCGCCGTCGAGCCTGAACCGGCCATCGGTCACCGGATAGATGTCAAACGCTCCGAGTTTCATATCCCACAGATCTTCTTCAGATCCCGCTTCTCACGTTCCAATCAGCCGCGGCGCGGCCTCACAATACCACCGGTTCTCGATAGGTCCCATAAACTTCCTTCAGCGCGGCGCAAATCTCGCCGAGTGTCGCTTTTGCTTTCACGGCGTCAATCAATGCCGGCATGAGATTCTGATGACAGGTTGCCATTTCCTGCAGCTCTTCCAGCGAGCCGGCCATCTTGAAGGGATCGCGGGATTTTCTGAGATCGCAGAGGCGCGCCACCTGTTCCTGTTCCACCTCCGGTCCGATCTTCAGAATGGGAATGGATCGATGCTCCTCCTCTTTATGCTCGGTCACTCCGACGATGCTCCGTTCCTGCCGCTCGATATCGCGCTGGTACCGTTGTGATGCATCCAGGATCTCCCGCTGTGGAAAGCCGCGCTCGATCGCGCACACCATGCCGCCCAGCCCGTCCAGTTTCCGGAAAAGTTCCAGCGCGCCTTCTTCCAGGCGGTTCGTCAGCGACTCGACAAAATAGGACCCGCCCAACGGGTCGACCGCATTGACGGTTTCGCTTTCCGCCGCGATGATCTGCTGCGTCCGCAGCGCCAGCTTCACGGCTTCTTCCGTTGGCAGGGCCAGGGTTTCGTCCATCGAATTGGTATGGAGGGATTGGGTGCCGCCGAGCACGGCGGCGAGGGCCTGCAGCGTGGTGCGCACCACGTTGTTCAACGGCTGTTGCGCGGTGAGGGAGCAACCGGCGGTTTGGGCGTGGCAGCGGAGCTGGAGCGACCGGGGGTTTCTCGGATGGTACCGCCGTTCCATTTCCCGGGCCCAGAGTCGCCGGGCGGCGCGGAATTTCGCAATCTCTTCAAAAAAATCATTGTGGACGTTAAAGAAAAAAGATAGCTGCGGCGCAAACGCATCCACGTCGAGTCCGGACTTCACGGCTGCCTCGACGTAGGTCAGCCCGTTGTAGAGCGTGAAGGCCAGTTCCTGAACCGCCGTCGAGCCTGCCTCCCGGATGTGATACCCGCTGATGCTGATCGGATGCCATTTCGGGACGTGAGCTGCGCAATAGGCGACCGTGTCGACAATCAACGCCAGGTGCGGTTCCGGCGGAAACAACCATTCCTTCTGGGCGATGTACTCCTTCAGAATATCGTTCTGAATCGTGCCGCCCAGCCGGTCGAACGGGATCCCGCGTTTTTCGGCCACGGCCAGATACATGGCGAAGAGCACGGCGGCTGGTCCATTGATCGTCATGGAGGTCGTGACCTGATCGAGGGGGATGCCGTCGAACAACCGCTCCATGTCGGCGAGGGATGAAACGGCCACCCCGCAATAGCCCACTTCGCCGCGCGCCAGGGGGTCATCAGCGTCGAGACCCATGAGGGTCGGCAGGTCGAAGGCGACGCTGAGTCCGGTTTGACCGTGGTCCAACAAATACTGAAAGCGTCTGTTCGTGTCGTCCGCGGAGCCGAACCCGGCGAATTGCCGCATGGTCCAGAGCCGGCTGCGGTACATGCCTGGGTAGCAGCCGCGGGTGTAGGGAAAGGCACCCGGTTGGCCGAGGTCCCGTTCGGCGTTCCAGCCCTTGAGATGATCGGGACCGTAACACCGTTCGATATCCAGACCGGAGAGTGAGGTGAATCGGGATTTCCGCTCATTCATGACGCGTTCCTCCAATCACGGAACAGAAACGTCAGGTCAGGTGCATCGCCGGCTGATCTCCGTACTGATAGAATCCATGCCCGCTTTTCCTCCCGAGCCACCCGGCTTCCACGTATTTTCGCAAGAGGGGGCAGGGGCGGAACTTCGGATCCCCCAGGTCTTGATGCAGCACCTCGCAGATGGCGAGGACGGTATCCAGGCCGATGCGGTCTGCCAGCGCCAGCGGACCCACAGGGTGGTTGGTGCCTTCCACCATCGCCAGGTCGATGGCTTCCGCCGTGGCCACTCCGTCCTCCAGCGCGAAAATGGCTTCGTTGATCATGGGAATGAGGACCCGGTTGACGATGAAGCCGGGAAAATCCTTGCAGACGACGGCGGTTTTTCCTGCGCGTCGAACGAGTTCACGCGCGAGGTGCATCGTCTGCTCGGAGGTGCCGATGGCGCGGACGACCTCGACGAGTCGCATCACCGGCACAGGGTTCATGAAATGGATGCCGACGACACGGTCGGGGCGGCCGGACACCGTGCCCAGGCCGGCAATAGAAATCGAGGAGGTATTGCTGGCCAACAGGGTAGAGGGTTCGCAGATCTGCCCCAGTTGCGCAAAGAGCGCCCGTTTCATGACGGGATCCTCCGGTATCGCTTCGATTACCACCTGCGCCTCCCGCAGCCGTTGCATGTGCCGTATCGGATGGATGATTGCCATGGCCGATCCGGCCTGATCGCCCCGCAACGCTCCTTTTTCCACGGCTTTCGTGATGCCCTGCCAGATTTTTCTGGTCGCTTCCTCCAGCGCCTCTTCCGTTACATCGACCAGCAGCACATTCCACCCGGCGGTCGCCAGCACCTGAGTGATCCCGCGCCCCATCTGCCCCGCGCCGATGACCCCGATGGTTTTGATGTCGTCAATCGTCATGGGTGATTCCACGCCTGCTGTTTCCGCTCCCGCGTCCTCACTGATGCTGCATTTTTTTCGGCCGCTCCACAAGGAGCGCGAGTGCTTCTCCGCCGCCGATACAGAGGCTTGCCAGTCCGCGGCGGGCATCACGCGCCTCCATGGCATACACCAAGGTGGTGAGGATCCTCGCCCCGGTGGCTCCAATGGGATGCCCCAGGGCGACCGCGCCGCCGTTGACGTTGACGTTCTTGGCGTCCAATCCGAGCTCGCGGTTGATGGCCAAGGACACGGCTGAGAAAGCTTCATTGATTTCAAATAGGTCGATGTCGCTGACCGCAAGCCCCGTCTGCTTCAAGAGCCGCTGGATAGCTTCCACGGGCGCAATGGTGAACCATTCCGGCGCGAGCGCGGCGCCGGCATACCCCGCTATGCGAGCCATGGGAGTCAATCCGAGCCGGTGGGCCTCCTCTTCCGCCATGACGACCAATGCCGCCGCGCCGTCATTGCAGGAAGGGGAGTTCCCGACCGTCAGGACTCCGTCGTCCTTGAAGACGGGCTTCAATTGCCGCAGCCTTGAGAGATCGACCCGGTCCGGTTCCTCATCGTCCGTGACGATGAGCGGCGCGCCTTTTTTCTGTGGCACCTCGACGGGGACAATCTCCCTGGTGAATGAACCGCCGGTGATGGCCTCACGCGCGCGGCTGTAACTTTCCAAGGCAAAGTCATCGACCTCCTGCCGGGAAAAATGATAGGTGGCGGCGCAGAGTTCTCCGGCGTTGCCCATGTGGAACTGGTTGTATACATCCCAGAGTCCGTCCTTGATCAAACTGTCCGTCAGTTCTCCGTGCCCGAGTCGGTAGCCTTGTCTAGCTTTTTCCAGCAGAAAAGGCGCCCGGGTCATATTTTCCATCCCGCCTGCGACGATGATCTGCGCGTCACCCAGGGCGATGGCCCTGGCCGCCATAATGACGGTCTGCAGGCTGGAGCCGCAGACTTTGTTGACCGTGACGGCTCCGGTTTTGTGCGGGAGCCCGGCTCCGATTGCGGCCTGCCTGGCGGGAGCCTGGCCGAGCCCGGCGCTGAGCACGCATCCCATCAGCACCTCGTCGATCTGTTCCCCCGGCATGTGAATGCGTTTCAGCGCGCCGGCGATGGCGATGCTTCCCAATTGGGTTGACGGAATCGAACTGAATCGGCCGTTGAAGCTCCCCATCGGGGTTCGCACCGCGCTGACGATGACGGGTTGGTGCCTGGCGTTCACAACAGTTTCTCCCAGTCGCTCTGTTGGAGATGGTGTTTCATCTTGGCCATGAATCGATCGGCCGTCGCGCCGTCGATGATCCGATGGTCGAACGAGAGACTCAGGTAACACATGGGACGGATGGCGATGGCGTCGTTGATCACGACCGGGCGTTTTTGGACCGATCCCATTCCGAGAATAGCCGCCTGCGGCTGATGGATAATCGGGGTGCTGAAAAGGCTGCCGAACCCGCCGTGATTCGTGATGGTAAACGTGCCGTCGAGCACTTCATCGGGCGTCAGCCGTTTGTTCCTGGCCCGTTCCGCCAGGTCCGCGACCTCGCGCGCCAATTGTGTGAGTCCCTTCCGGCCGGCATGCCGAATCACCGGCACCAGGAGGCCCTCTTCGAGTGCGACCGCAATGCCGATGTGGATGTTGTTCTTGATTGCGATACCGTGATCCCGCCAGGAGGAATTCAACAACGGCAGGTCCTGCATGGCGCGAGTGACGGCGCTGATGACAAAAGGCAGGTAGGTCAATGGACGCCCGGCGCGAAATGTGTCGATGCCGCTGAAGTCGGCTTCAAAAAAGGTCGTGACATGGGCGGAGGTGCGGCGGCTGAGGACCATGCGGTCGGCAATGGTCTTCCGCATTTGGGTCATCGGAATAATTTCGTCCTGAATCTCGTGATGCTCAGGGCCGCCGGATGGCGCCTGATCTGTGCGCGGCGGTTCGGAACCGGGCTTTCGCCGCGCGGCGACATAACCCAACAGGTCGTGCTTCGTCACCCGGCCGCCCTCGCCTGTGCCTGTAACGAGGGCGAGGTCCACCTGATGTTCCCTCGCAAGTTGCCTGACGGCTGGCGAATAGTGCGGCTCGCCCTGTGACCGGATCTGTTTCGCGCGCACACCCACGCCTCCGACCCGACTGACGATTCCTTCCGCCGGTTGGGTCTCAAGCCTGGCGAGCAACGTGCCCACCGGTACGGTGGCGCCTTCTTGCACCATCACTTCCGCAAGGAATCCCGCAGCCGGAGATGGCACGTCGAGTGCCACCTTTTCGGTTTCCACCTCCAGGAGAGGCTGGTCTTTTTCGACTGCGCCGCCGGGCTGGATCAGCCACTTCACCAGGGTCCCTTCAGCGATGCTTTCCCCCAGCTGCGGCATGACGATGTCGGTTGCCACGGTCACCTCAGGCTCTCAGCAGTCAGCTCTCCGCTTCAGACGTTCTTCTGCTGACGGCTGAAGGCTGACCGCTGACAGCTTCTTCATGTGCACTTCAATAGGCCGCCAGTTTCCTGGCTCCCGCGACGATGTCGCTGACTTTGGGTAGAAAGAATTCCTCCAACGGCGTACTGAACGGCACCGGCGTGTCGGGCGGGGCGATGCGAAGAATCGGCCCGTCCAGACAGTCGAAACAGTCTTCCGTCAGCAGTGCTGAGATTTCGGCTCCAATGCCGCCGGTCTTGTTGTCCTCGTGGAGGATGATTGCCTTGCTGGTTTTGCAGACGGATTCGTACAGGGTCTCCTTGTCGAGCGGGATGAGGGTCCGGAGATCCACCACCTCCAGGTCGATCCCTTCCTGGTGCAGCAGCTCCGCCGCCTCCAGGGCCAGATGGACCATCGCTCCATAGGTGATGAGGGAGATGTCGCGGCCGGGCCGTTTCACGTCCGCTTTCCCGAGAGGCACGATGTACTCTTCCTCCGGCAGGATCGCCTTGATCCGCCGATACAGAAATTTATGTTCGAAGTAGAGCACCGGGTTGGGGTCCCGAATGGCGGCTTTCAACAGGCCTTTCGCGTCATAGGGCGTCGACGGCGCAACGATCTTGAGACCGGGCGAATGGAAGAACCACCCTTCCGGACATTCGGAATGAAACGGACCTCCGTGCACGCCGCCGCCGAACGGCGCCCGGATCACGAGAGGAACGGCCGCTCCCCAGCGGTAGTGATTTTTGGCGGCAACTTCGGTGATCTGATCGAAGGCGCAGGAGATGAAGTCGGCGAACTGCATTTCGACCACCGGGCGCAATCCCATCATGGCCGCGCCGATGGCGGCGCCCACGAAGCCGGATTCGGAGAGGGGCGTATCCAATACGCGCCATTCGCCGTATTTCTCCAGGAAGCCTTGCGTGACCTTGAACGCGCCGCCGTACGTGCCGATATCTTCACCCATGAGAAATACCCGCTCGTCACGACCCATTTCTTCGTTCAACGCCTGCGAAATCGCGTCCACATAGGTGACCTCTTGGGCGGTGGAAGCGGTGGTCATGGTTGCACCTCGTCTTCGGTGGCGAACACGCCGACCAGCGTTTCCCGACCCTCCGGCAGCGGACTCTGTTCGGCGAACTCGGTTCCTGCCTCGACGTCTTTCTTGGCGCGTTCCCCCACCTCGTGAAAGTAGGACTCATCTCCGTAACCCAGCTGCGTGAGCAGCTGTTCGGCGCGGAGGATCGGATCTTTGGTTTTCCATTCCTCCAGCAAGTCACGCGGGACGTATGCCGCCGCGTCATGTTCGGAATGGCCGTGCATGCGCATGGTTTTGAATTCGAGAAAGGTCGGCCCCTCGCCGGACCGGGCCTTTGCAACGGCTCGCCGGGAAGCCAGGTACACGGCGGCCACATCGTTGCCATCGACGATCTCGCCCGGCATGCCGTAGGCTTTGGCCCGTTCGACCACATCGGTAATCGCCATTTGATAACGAACCGGCGTGGAGTAGGCATATTGATTGTTGGTGCAGAAAAACACGACCGGCAGTTTCCTCACCGCCGCGAAGTTCATGGCTTCGTGAAAGTCGCCGCGACTCGTACCGCCGTCGCCGGTCCCGGCGAAGGCCACGCGGGACTCCCCTCTGATTTTGAAGGCTAGCGCCGCGCCGGCCGCGACCGGCATGTTATCGGCCAGGTGGCTGACGAAGCCGATCACTCCGCGTGTGAGATCTCCCATGTGGACATTGCCGTCTTTGCCTTTCGTGGGTCCCGCCTGTTTGCCGAGATATTGGGCGATAATTTCACCGGGAGAAAAGCCGCGAATCAGGAAGGCGCCCATATCGCGATGAAACGGGGCGATCACGTCGTCCGGATGTAATGCCGAGGCGTACCCGACGGCGATCGCTTCCATGCCGTGGCTGGTATAGACGCCGCCGACAATCCGGCCTTGCCGGTACAGGGCCGTAATCCGGTCCTCCAAGCTTCTGGTCAATCGGAGGTAGGAATACATCTCAAGGAGGTCGCTGCGTTTGATGTCCTGCGCGACAACGGCCTGGTTCATAGCTGCCTCCTCTATCGAACGGTTCGCGATATCGCGTCAAAGCGCGGGCAGGTCCCTCCAGGACACCAACGGTTTTCCCTCCCGGCAGGCACGGCAATCGGCCGGTTCCCACTGCGGCATGTCCAGATCCACCCCGAAGTAAAACGGATAGGTGGCCGTCAGCTCATCCATGAGCGGAAACTGGCCGCTGTCTCGTCTGGCAAACACCATCATGCCCGCAAGGCGCCCCCCGCGATCAGTGATGACCGTTCCCAGTTTGTTGACACACATGCCGCGTGTGGTGATGTCGTTCAACGCGAGAAACCGCTCTCCTGGATCAACCGTCCCGTTGACGATCTCGGTGCCGATTTTGCCTGTGTCGTGATTGAAGGGAGTCAACAGGGCGCGCAAGGAAAGGTGCGGCGCCAGGATCTCGCAGGTTCGTTCCGCAAGCAGGCGCGCGCCGGACGAGGTGGTGATGATGCCGGCCGGCGGGTCCTGCTGAAACGTCTGGAGGATCCACTCCGCCATGTTCAACGCGATAATCGTCACGAGGTCCGGGCATCGCGCGATGGACTCGAATCGCAGGTAGACCTCCGTATGGTGGCCCGACACCACCTCCACATGGCTGTCGAAATAGACCGCGCGCGAAGCGCGCAGCAGACGCTGAATATCCCATGACGAAAGGGTGGCGCGCGGAGTGTCGCGAATGAGGTGTTTCAACCTCATGTCGAGCTCCGACCCTGTATAGATTGCCCGTTGCCGTTCCACCAGCTCTGTGGCGGCGGCTGCCGAAGATTTTGTGGCCGCTGGCATCATGCCTCCTCGCGCGCGGTCTTGTTGGGGCCGGCGATCATGGTTCTGAGAATGCCGATCGGTTGGATTTCCAATTCGATGCGGTCTCCCGGCTGTAAGTATCGGTCGAGTTCCAGGCCGCAGCCGCCGCCGACCGTCCCCGAGCCCAGCAGGTCGCCGGGATAAATGGCTTCTCCCCGCGACACATGCTCGATCATTTGAGGGAACGACCAATGGATCGACCCGAAGCGTCCCTGCGACCAGACTTCCCCGTTGATGCGCGCAATCATGTGCAGCGAGGCGAGGTCCGGGATCTCATCGGGTGTGACGATGCAGGGCCCGATGGCGGTGGCGAAATCTTTTCCCTTCGCCGGACCGAGCCGGCAGGCCATTTCCTGAAACTGGATATCTCTCGCGCTGAAGTCATTCATGATCGTATAACCGGCGATGTACTCCGTTGCGTCGCGTTCCGCCACATCAATACCACCGCGCCCGATGACGCAGGCCAGCTCTAATTCGTAATCCAGCTTCTGGGTGTTTAATGGCCATGGAAGCGCATGATCCGGCCCGACAATGGTCCGATGATTTCCCTTGTAGTACACCGGCGCCTTGTACCATTCAGGAGGAATCGGTTGGCCCCGCCGTTTCGACGTGGCGGCAATGTGCGCCTCAAAGGCGATAAAATCCCGGAGCGAAGCCGGATTTGGAAGCGGCGCCGTCAGGTGAACGTCGGTCGCATCATAGACGATCGTTTCATCCGCCGGGCCCGTCAGTGATGCATTGCCTTCTGTCACGAAGGCGAGCGCGCGCCTCGCTGCAGCCATTGCGGAAGGGCCGCCTTCTAAAAACTCCAACATCGTGGCGGGGACGTGAGCATCGGCGAGACGGCGCGGGCGCGGCTCCCCCTGGCCGGCGAGTAGCCGGGCATAGGCCATGTTGAGATCGATGATCGATCCAGCCTGGAGCGCGCCGATTCTGGTGAAAGTCCCGACCGGTGTACGGACCTGGAAACTGACAAGTTTCATGGCCGGCTCCAACTCATCGCGTAATCCTTCAGTTCAACGGTTTCCAATTCCGGCATGACCTGAAATGCGTGGCGCGATTCGATCATCACGGCGACTTCATTGGTCTGGTCCTTTCCTTTGCTGGCGGCGATCGCCTGCGGTTGTGGCCCGTGGTGAATGCCCTGAGGGTGCAGCGTCAACATGCCGGCCTGAATGCCGGCCCGGCTGAAGAACTCTCCCCGGTGGTAGAACAGGACTTCGTCGTAGTCCATATTGCGGTGATAGAAGGGGACGCGTAAGGCGTCCGGATCGGTCTCCAGCGGTCTCGGCGCAAAGGTTGAGATGAGGAGGCCTCCGGCTTGAAACGTGGCATGCACGCTGGGCGGGAGATGGTAGCGAGGACTGGTCACGGGACGAAAATCGCGCACGTTCAACTTGGCCACCCACAGGTCGCCCTTCCAGCCGGCGGTATCCATGGGGTAGAAGGGATAATAGACGCGCGTATCCTCATGCTCCCGTGTGATTCGAACTTCCCATTCCCGCCGGCTGTTCGCATCATCCGGGGGCGGGGCCGGTTCCGGCGCCACGATGACCCCCGGGTCGAACAAGGCATGCCGGCCGAGAGGCCCTCGGTCGGGCACCTCCACAGGATCCGGTGTCTCAATGATCAGAAACAGGCCTGGCTCTTCCTGGTGATCCACATGGATGCGATAGGTGGTGCCTTTCGGAATGACCAGATAATCGCCCGGCTCATACCGCAGCAAGCCATAATCGGTCTCCCACGTCCCGCGCCCGCTATGGACAAACACGATTTCGTCCCCGTCGGCGTTGCGCACGAAATGCGTCATCGTGGCCGCGCGTCGTGAAAGAGACACGCGGGCATCCGTGCTTTGCAAAATCGTGACCGGCCGCCGGTCGGCAGCGCGTTGATCAGGAGCCGGCAGCTCAGTGCAGGTGAACGCGCGTGGCCGGAGCGGGCCTTCGATGCGGCTCCAACCGGTCGGCGGGTGTCGATGATAGAGGTGCGAGGAGGGGCCGCTGAATCCGCGGCGACCGTGCTCCTCTTCATGCAGGCCCTCGGGAATTCCCACATGGGCCTGATCGGGAGCGGCGCCTTTTTTGACCAGATACATCGGGAACCTCCTGACAGGTCAGGTGCGGCTCGATGTCTTACGATGCATGGCGAAGGGACGCCGCTGCCGCTTCTTCCTCGAAGGGAAGCGGCAGCGTCTCATAGTCGATGATCGTCCGGGTCACCCCTTTGATCTGATCCCGTTCGATGTCGCGATACAGAGATTCCACCGTGGCGCGGACGAACGTCTTCGATTCTTCATGGCCATGCTGCCGCTGCGTCAGTTCGAGAAACAATCCGCAGCCGGGGAACAGCGGGTACGTGAACCGCTGCCGGAGTGGGCCGAAACCGTCCCGCCCATCCTTGATGTCTCCGCTGAACCGGACCCCGCGGGTTTCCCATTCGCGGCACACCGCTTCGATATCGTCGACCTCAAGGGCCACATGCTGCACGCCTTCGCCATAGGTCTCGACGAATTCACAGATCTGAGACTTGCGTTCCTTATTTCTGCCCTGCATCAAGGCGATTTTGGCCTCGCCCCGTTGGACGACGACGGTGTCCATGCTGGACTTGTCGCTTCCCACGTCCTGGGCGGACCAGATGACCTCGAATCCCAGAACATGGGTGAACAGATATTTGGTGGCCGCCAGATTCTTCACGCATAACGTGACGTGATCAACCCCGATGGCTTCTTTCATGGCGGTTCCTCCCAGGCGTGATAGGGAACCTCAGCCGATTGTGCGCGCCGCAGTGCATCGTTCGGTCACGCATGACCACACTCTACAACATAATAGTTGCATCATTCAATATAGATTTTGTATTATTTGGTCATGATGATGTGTGTCGCCGACACATATGCGCAGGAGCAGAGGACCGACAGGCGTCCCGGGACGGCGGCGGAGGTGCACGATGTCGTTTTACGAACAAGTGCGCTCGGACGTGCTTCGACATGGCGCGATCAATAATTCCTACCTCGACCGTTTTTTCGCCGGCGATGTGACCGACAAAGAATTTCGTGAGTTCGCCGTCGAATTTTATAATTTCTCGCGGTTCTTCCCGCGCATCCTCGCCGCCCAATTGGTCAACACCGAAGATGAAGCCGTGGCAGATGAATTGACGAAAGTGCTCTATTCCGAACTCGGCGACGGTACCGTCAAGAACCGGCATGAGTTGTTGTATCGGAACTTTCTCCGATCGCTGGGGATCGACATTCACGGCGCGATGACCACGCCGATGCGGCCCTCCACCAGAGCCTATATCGAAGGGATGGAAAGTCTCTACGGCAGCGGCAACCATGCGATGGCGTTGGGAGCGTCCTTTGGCCTGGAACACATGGCCATCACCATGTGGGATCGTCTGATTCCCGGGCTGATGCACTTGCAGGCCACGCGGTATGCCGCGATGGACATGACGTATTTTGTATTTCATCGCCAACTTGAGTCTGAGCACGAACGGGCGATGGAGCAGGCGGTCGGCGCCATCGATGGCGCGAGTGGTGTCTCCCATGCGCCCATGTCGGACACAGAGAAAGACGATTTTCGTCTCGGCGTGAACGCAGTTCTCGACTATCTCGAAGGGTTTTGGATGGGACTCGAACGGAAGCCGGCCGGTGCCGCACAGACACGGCTCCAACCGATGCACGGGCTGGGGAGTGAGCTGCGCGGGTAACCTCCCTGATCGGCCCAGGGGTGGGAGGATCAGATGCCGCGGCCTTGGATCAGTCGATATGATCCCGGTGTTTGCGCTACCTCCGACTATCCGGAATGGACGATTCCGGACCTGCTGCGGCGCTCCGCTTCCCGGTTTCCCGAATCACCCGCCCTGTTTTTCTACGGCACGTGCATGTCTTTCAAAGAGCTGAACGATCTGAGCACCCGTTTCGCGCTGGCTCTGCGGCGGTTGGGCGTCCAGACCGGCGATCGGGTTGCGCTCATGTTGCCGAATATCCCGCAGGCGGTCATTGCCTACTATGGCGTATTAAAGGCGGGAGGCGTCGTGACGCCCACGAACCCCCTGTACGTCGAGCGTGAAATTGAGAGCCAACTGAGCGATGCCGGCAGCGAGACCATCGTTGCCTTGGATCTCTTCTACCCGCGCATCCACGCCATACGTGAACGCACCCACTTGCCGCACCGGATCGTCATCACAAGCCTGAAGGATTTTCTCCCGCCCCTGAAACGATGGCTCTACCCGATCAAGGCCCGCTGGACGAAACGCTGGATTGTGATCGAGAAGCAGCCGCCGGTGCATGACTTTTGTGACTTGATCGAACGGGAAACGGGAGAAGGAGCGGCTGATACGGAGCCTCTTCCGACCCTGGAACCTGGCGCGCTGGCGCAGATCCAGTATACCGGCGGGACCACCGGCACGCCCAAAGGCGTGATGCTCACGCATCGCAATGTGGTGGTCAATACCCTGCAAGGCCGCTTCTGGTGCTCCAATTTTCGCGAGGGCAAAGAAGTGTTTCTCGGCGCCGTACCCTTGTTCCACTGCTACGGGTTGAACACGTGCCAGAATCTGGCGGTAGCGACCGGTTCGCTCATCATTCTGCTCCCGCGTTTTCATGCCGACGAGGCGGTGAAGGCGATCGAGCAGCATCGCGTGACCATCATGTCCGGCGTGCCGATGATGTTCTCGATGATGACCGACGTTCCGCAGGTCGGCCGGTATGACCTGCATTCGATACGGGTCTGTCTCTGCGGTGCAAGCCCGCTTCCGAGCGAGGTGCAAGCCGCATTTGAACGTCTGAGCGGAGTAAAAATTTCCGAAGGCTACGGCCTGACCGAAGCTGGCCCCACGACTCATTGCAATCCGATTGAAGGACCGCATCCCGCAGGATCGATGGGATTACCGTTTCCGGATACGGACGCGAGGATCGTGGATGTGGAGACCGGACTCAAAGAGCTTCCGACAGGAGAGGCCGGCGAACTGATCGTCCGCGGGCCCCAGGTGATGCAGGGATACTGGAAGAAAGAGGCGGACACGCAAGCCGTCTTGCGAGGCGGCTGGCTTCACACCGGAGACATCGTCAGGCGGGACGAACAGGGATTTTTCTTTTTCCTGGATCGCAAGAAAGACGTGATCAAGCCGTGGGGCGAGACCGTCTACCCCCGGGAGGTTGAAGAAATCCTGTTCCAGCATCCGGCGGTGCGCGAAGCGGTAGTCGTGGGCATCCCCGACCGTCATTACGGTGAAGCGGTGAAGGCGTTTGTCGTGCCGGTCGAGGGATCTTCCGTGACTGAACGGGAGCTGATCGAGCACTGCCGTATGTCTCTTGCGCGGTTCAAGGTGCCGGTGGGCATTGAATTCCGCAGCGGGTTGCCCCGGACCATCATTGGCAAAGTGCTGCGAAGGGCCTTGCGCGATGAGGGGGCTGTTCCTGTCGCGAGCACAGAGGCGCCGCGCAAGGCGATGTGAAAGCGGAAAGGAGTCTTCCGTGAGAGAGGTCGTCATTGCCGCCGGCGCTCGAACACCCATCGGCAACTTCGGCGGCGCGTTGAAAGATCTCACGCCGCACAGGATGGGCGAGCTGGCGGTGCGTGAAGTCATCGCGCGCGCCGAGTTGGATCCCCGGCTCATCGACGAAGTAATCATGGGTTCAGTGGGACATACCAGCGACGCGTACAACGTCGCGCGTGTGATCGCCCTCATGGCCGGACTGCCGGTGCGCACGCCAGCCTATTCGGTGCAGCGGAATTGTTCCTCCGGCCTCCAGCCGTTCGTGAACGCGTATCAAAACATTCAAAGCGAAGATGCGGATGTGCAGGTGGTCGGGGGAGTCGAAAGCATGAGCCGCGCACCGTTCGTCTCGCGGGACATGCGATGGGGGAAACGACTTCGCCACGCGGAATTCATCGACAGCATCTGGGAAGGATTGACGGATGCGTTTTGCGGTCAGTTGATGGGGCTGACGGCGGAGAATCTGGCGGAGGAATTCGGCATCAGTCATGAGGAGCAGGATCACTTTGCCGTCGAGAGTCATCGCCGGGCCTTTAAAGCCATGCGGGAAGGACGGCTCAAGGATGAGGTCTTCCCGGTGATGGTGCCGAAATCGGTGGCGGGACGCGAGGTCCCGCCGGTCGCGGTGGTTCAGGATGAAGGTCCGAATGTCGGTTTGACCGAACAGCAGCTCGCGCTGTACCCGCCTCTGTTCAAGGAAGGCGGGACCGTGACCGCGGGGAACAGTTGTCCGCTCAATGACGGCGCGGCCGCCGCGATGGTGATGTCTGCCGCGCGCGCCCGCGATTTGGGGCGCCGCCCGCTCGGCCGCATCAGGAGTTACGCCTTTATTGGCGTGGAGCCCACCCGCATGGGCATCGGGCCCGCGGAAGCGCTGCCGCTGGCCCTCAAGCGTGCCGGCCTCAACCTGGCGGATGTGAACCTGTTCGAAGTGAACGAAGCGTTCGCCGCGCAGTGCCTCGCGGTGGAGCGTGTATTGGGACTCAAACGGGATCTTGTCAACGTGAACGGCGGCGCCATTGCGCTGGGGCACCCGGTCGGCATGACCGGAGCGCGGCTGGTGATCACGCTCCTATACGAAATGCAGCGGCGCGGCGCGGCGCTGGGCGCAGTGGCCATGTGTGTCGGCGGCGGGCAGGGAGCCGCGATGGTTCTGGAGCAGGTGTGAGGGGAAGGGTTGAGTGGTGAGTGATGAGTGACGAATGCGGCGCAGGACAGGCGATGGAGGAGGGCATCCGGAGGACGGGGTGACGCGATGTATATCTACAAGGTCGGAGTGGTTGGCGCCGGCACCATGGGGGCACAAATTGCGGAGGTGGTGAGTTTTGCCGGTCTGCCGGTGGTGTTGGCGGATAGAGACGAATCTCTGGCCAGGCGGGGTGTCGAATCCGTACGGGCGATCTATGAGGCCCGTGCCGCGAAGGGCAAGATGACGCCCGAACAAGTGGAAGAAAAAATGCTGCTGGTGACGGCATCGCCGAACCTGGAGGGGCTCGACGATGCCGATCTCGTCATCGAAGCGGTTTCAGAAGAGTTGCGGCTCAAACAGTCGGTGTTCCAGGAGCTTGATCGGATCTGTTCACGCAGCGCCATTCTCGCCAGCAACACGTCCGCCCTTTCCATCTCGGCCCTCGGATCAGCCGCCAGGAGACCGGGCAAGGTCATCGGGCTGCATTTTTTCAACCCGGCCTATGCGATGCCGCTGGTGGAGGTCATTGCCGGCCTGGGCACCGATCCGCAAACCGTCGATGACGTCGTCGGGTTTGCAGAAAGCCTCAGGAAACAGCCGGTGATCGTGAAGGAGTGCGCGGGGTTTCTCGTCAATCGACTGCTCTCTCCCTATTTGAATGAAGCTGTCTGGTGCCTTCAGGGCGGCGATGTCTCCATCAAAGAGATCGACCAGGACCTGGTGTCCTTCGGCATGCCTGTCGGCCCATGTGCCTTGCTTGATACGGTCGGACTGGATATCGCGCTCGACGTCGCGCGCATTCTTCACCGTTCCTACGGGCCCAGGATGGCGCCGGCGCCGCTGCTGGAGGCCTTCGTCAAGGCGGGACGGACCGGCCTCAAGGCGGGGCAGGGGTTTTACGACTACGGCGGCGGCGGGCAAGGCGAGGCGGATCACAATCTGGAACGCTTGCGAGCGCGAGTGTGGCAGGCCTCCGGGCGGCATGCGATGAAATGGACCCGAATGCGTCCTCTCTTGGCCATGGTCAATGAGGCGGTCATTGCGCTGCAGGAAGGCATTGCCTCCTCGCGCGATATCGATCTGGCGATGGCGGCGGGAACGGGATTTCCAGGCGAGACGATCGGTCCGCTGCATCTGGCTGATCAGCTCGGCATCGATCACGTGTTGCAGGAATTGGAAGCGCTGAAGGAAAGCGAAGGCATCCGGTTCTGGCCTGCGCCCATGTTGCGTCGCATGGTGGATGCCGGGTTTACGGGACAGGCGGCAGGAAGGGGATTCTTTTCCTACGAACCAACCCTTGCTCGAATGAGGTGAGGTTGACATGACTACCACAGCCGGTTCGATGCTCGCGTGTCACCGTGATGGCGCAGTGGCAACCGTGACGATTCACCATCCTCCGGCCAATACACTCACGCCGGAACTGCTCGCCGAGCTCAGCCAGGTGGTTGAGGTTGTGGCCGAGGATGACGCCATCAAAGCGGTGGTGCTGACCGGCACGGGCCGGTTTTTCATCGCCGGGGCAGACATCCGCCTGCTGGCCGCGATTTCCTCCTCACAGGAAGGCGCATCCGTCGCGCTGAAAGGTCAGGCCATCCTGAACCGGATCGAGTCTCTGGAAAAACCCGTTATTGCCGCGATTAATGGCATCTGCCTGGGGGGCGGATTGGAGCTGGCCCTGTGTTGTCATATCAGGCTCGTTGCGGAGGGCAGCCGGTTGGGCCAGCCGGAAATCAATTTGGGCATCATGCCGGGATTCGGCGGGACGCAGCGGCTTCCCCGGATTGTCGGTCAATCCAAGGCGCTGGAATTGATCTTGACCGGAGATCCGATCTCCGCGCAGGAGGCGAAGTCGCTCGGGTTGGTGTCTCAGGTCATCCTGCCGGAGGATCTGTTGCATCAGGCGCAAGGCCTGGCCCGAAAGATAGCCTCCAAAAGCCTGCCGGCCTTGCGGGCGTCGTTGCGGGCCATCCGCAGCGGCGCAGAGATGAGCCTGCCGGAAGGTTTGGCGTTGGAAGCGCGTCTGTTCGGCGGTCTGTGCGGGACGGAGGATAAGCGGGAAGGCCTGGCGGCGTTTTTGGAGAAACGGCAGCCGCAATTCACGGACCGTTAAGGTCTGTGCAGGCAACTCCGCAGATGAAAGGGCGTCATGGCGCCAACATGTGGCAAGCGGGCCTTGGCCTTGGGCGGGGGAGGCTTTACGGGCTACCTCTTTGAGGTCGGCGCCCTGACTGCATTGGATGACCTGTTCGAGGACGGCGTGACCATGAACGACCTCGATCTCTACGTCGGTGTGAGCGCGGGAGCGGCGGCTGTGTCATTGATCGCCAATGGCGTGAGGCCGCGGGAAATTCTTGACACGAATCTCTCCGGTACGAGGCCCTATTATTTCGATCATCGCAATGTGTTTTCCCCTGCCATTGGAGAAGGGCTCAAGACGTTCTGGCGCGTGACGCGCCAATTGGTGCCGCTCCTGAAATATTATGTGCGGCATTACCGTGAGATGACGCTTATCGACCTGCTCGACAAGGCCCAGGATGCGCTGCCGGGCGGGATCTATACGCTGGAGCCGTTCGCCCACTATCTCGCCGGCCTGTACAAGGCCAAAGGCCTGAGCAATTCTTTTGCGGGGCTGTCGAAGGAGCTGTATATCCCGGCCATCGATCTGGAAACGGGCGAGAGTGTCATGTTCGGGGATGAAGGATGGCGGGAGGTGCCGATTTCCCGCGCCGTGACGGCCTCTTCGGCGGTTCCCATTTACTTCTGCCCGGTCCGTATCCAGGGGCGTGACTATATCGATGCGGGAATCGGCCGCATGGCGTTCTTCGAAGTCGCCGTTCAAAAAGGCGTGGATTTCATGATCATGATCAATCCCATGGCGCGTCATCCTCAGCGCCGGCTGCCGGAAGACTTGCCCGGCGCCGGCAGTACCGCCGGGCGGCTGCGGGATCGGGGGTTTCTGTCCATCGGCGAACAGGCGTCGCGGATCAACTTTGATGCCCGCTTCTCCCAAGCCTTGGAGTGGTTCCAGCGCGACTATCCCGCCAAGGAAGTCCTGGTCATTTCACCGGTGGAGGAAGATGCGCTGTTGTTCGAACGAAGTTTTCTGAGTTACCGCGACCGCGTCCATCTCCTGCGCGCCGGGTATGTCTCGGTCATGACCCTGGTCCGACATCAATTCGATGGTTTATGTGAGCAGTTTGCCTGCCACGGCATGGCCATTTCGCGGGCCCGCTTCGAAACACGCGCCGGGCAGTGCCTTGCCCGGCTCGATCATGTCGCGTCGATGTCCGCCCCGCGGGTTGCGCCAAACGCAGCCATGCCTGCGCGTATCGGAGGCGTCGGCGCCGTCTGGCGCAAGGCCAACTGATCCGGAGCGGCAGAAGGCATGTATGGCGAAAAACGACAGCATGTTCAAAGGATCGCTCGCGGCGGCCGAAGCCGCTCGTGACAAGCGGGTCTATTCCGGGTTTCTCTCGGGCCTGTTCGAGGGACACGTTCGACGGCATCTGTATACGCAGGCTTCGCTGCCTTCCAGGAGCGCGGCGGCCGGCGAATTTCTCGACACCCTCCGTCATCTCCTGATTGAGAAAGTGGACCCCGAAACGATCGACCGGGAGGGAGTGATCGGCGATGAGGTGTTCACCGCGTTGAAAGAGATCGGGGCATTCGGCATCAAGATCCCGCACAGGTTCGGCGGGCTTGGGTTGTCTCAATCGGAATATCACGAGGCGGCGACCTTGCTCGGCAGTCATGATGCGGCCACCACGGTCCTGCTGTCGGCGCACAATTCGATCGGGGTGGCCGAACCGGTGAAGCTGGTCGGGAATCCGGAACAACAACAGCGATGGCTGCCCCGTCTGGCCAAGGGAGACATTTCCGGATTCGCGCTGACGGAAAAGGATGCCGGGTGCGATATCTGGGAGCTCAAAACCTATGCGGTTCCGGTTCGTGAAGACGGTGTTCTGGTTGGCTACCGGCTGACCGGCGAGAAGTTGTATACGACCAACGCCCCGCGCGGGAACCGGGCCTTTCTGGCGTCGTTACTTGTCGTGATTGCGCAAATTGTCGAGGCGCCTCATGACATCCATCGCCCCAAGGAGGAGCGGCGGTTCGGGGCCTTTGTGGTCGATACACAGGCGCGGGGCTGCACCTGCACCCGGCTCAGGTTTATGGGCGTGCGGGGCATCTATAACGGCCAGGTGCATCTGCAGGAGGTGTGGGTGCCGGTCGCGGACCGGCTCGGAGCAGAAGGCGATGGCCTGCGGCGCGCCCTGGAAAGCCTGACGGTGGGGAGACTCACGCTGCCGGCCGCCTGCCTCGGGAACCTGAAACAGTGTCTCTGGTTGGCTCGCCTGCGCGCGCAGCAGCGCGTGCAATACGATCGTCCTATCGGCGAACACACGGACATCGGGGGGAAGATCGTCTTGATGGCCTCGCGGGTGCTGGCGTTGGAAGCCATCGTGAAAATCACCGGCATCTGGGCCGATACGAAGCAGGATGTGCGGCTGGAGTCCGCGGCTGCCAAAATCCTCGCGACGGAATGGCTCCTGGAATCGTTGCTCGATCTGTTCCGCATCTATGGCGGGCGCGCATTTGAGACGCCGGATTCCTTGCGGCTCCATGGAGACCTGCCGGCGCCGATCGAACGCATGATACGCGACGCGCTCATCAATGTGATTTGGGAAGGCAGCAACGGGATTCTCACCCTTTGGATCGGGAGGGAAGGTCTCTCGGAATATTTTACGCATGGCCAAGCCTTTCTGAACGGTCACCTAGCCGACATGATGCGGGCGACGCCCTTCTTCCTCAACAGGGCCGCCAGGTCCTTCGCGGGTGTCTCGCTCGATGAAAAAGAAGGGGCTGAAGCGGGCGCTTTCGATGTCGACTGGGAGCGGTTCGTGGCCAGGAGGACCCGGGAATTGGCGCGCACGACGTTATGGGTCGCGGCGCGGGATCGGCAGGGGCTGGCGCGGAAGCAACGGCTGATGACGCGACTGGTCAGCGCCGCCATGCAACTCTTTGCCGTCGAAACCTTGCTGTGGTACAAGTCGCGGCAGGAGCAGCAGGGCAAGGCGCATATGCAGAGCCTCGTCACCTACTTCTGTGCGAGAACCAGCGCCGCATTCAATCCGGAGCCGTTACTCTCGTTGCGCAGGTCGTCGTGGGACGATGATGCCAGGCTGTATCCCCTGGCGAAAGCCATTCTGTCCGGACAAGCCGACTGGCTGGAAGCGGGTATCATTCCGTGTCGAGCCCTTGAACAGGGCCCGGCGGCCATTGAGACACGGATGGCGGGTGCTTTTGCGAGAGGATAAACACGGCGTCGGCCGGGCACGGTGAAAACGGTGTGTGTCTGTGGATCGCCGGGTTCGGTAAAGATCACCAGTTGCCGGGAGCGGGATGATGGAAATTGCCAGGTACTTTGACGCGGTCAAGCATCGGTATGACTTGAGCAGTGATTATGCGCTGGCCGAAAAACTGGGCATTGCGCAGCCGGAAGCCAACCTGATGCGGCGCGGCCTGAAGATTCCCAAACCGGAACTGTGCATTAGGATGGCCAAGCTGCTGGATAAAAATCCGGTAGAGCTGCTGCTGATCGCGCAAAAAGACAAGGCTCCGAAACAGGCCAAGGAATACTGGACCCTGGCTCTCACGGCGGTGGATGTCATGCTGCATGTGCCGAAGCGCCCGCGCTATCTGCCGAAGAAGGTGGAAGCCATCGGCCGGGAATTGAAACAATTGGAGGCGCAAACCCTGACGTACGAAGGGGCGGCGGCGAACGCAGAGGCGGTGCGGCTCATGGAGACGGCGGAACAGTCCGTCGATGCCATGATGGAACGCTGGAATATCTGGAAAAAAGGGGAAGCGCTGTATCCCAATTATCTGCTGGCGAATCAGGCCGCGGCGCGGCGACACGTCCGGATCCGGCGGCTGCTGATTCTGACGCAGGAACAAATGCAGGACGACGCGACCGTGGCCGATGCCATTCAGGTGATGGATGACCAGCGGCGCGCGGGCGTGAAGGTGTTTTATGCCTTCCGGGAGGCGCTGGTTCATTCGCCCGCCTTTCAGCGATTGGAAGAGGACTTCAGGAAATACGGCGCCGCCGAGGATATGAATACGGCCATGTTCGACCGGGAAATTTTGATTTTTTCGCAAACCTACGGAAGCGTGCCGCTCGGGATGGTCGGCACGCCGACGCCCATTACGATGATCAATCGTCTGCAGATTTCCTGGAAGCCAGAGATGATCCGGGAGCTTGATCCGGCGCCGTTGTTCGACATGACCCGATACGTATTCGACTACCAGGGATCCGGCCCGTTTCACGAGCAGTTGGCCCACTTCAGGAGGTCGATCCATGACCTTCCCATCCGAGCCGTTTAGGATCAAAGTCGTCGAGCCTATCAAACGCACCACCCGCGAAGCGCGTGACCGGCTGCTCCGCGAGGCGGGCTATAATCTCTTTCACGTCCCCGCCGAGAGTGTCTCCATCGATCTGCTGACGGACAGCGGCACATCGGCCATGAGCGATTCCCAATGGGCCGGGATGATGCTCGGCGACGAGTCCTATGCGGGGAGTAAAAACTATCATCACTTCGAAGCGGTCGTGCGCGCCCTCTTCGGGTATCGCTACGTCATTCCGACGCATCAGGGCCGGGCGGCGGAACATCTGCTGTTTTCCACGGTCGTCAAACCCGGCATGTGCGTGCCGAACAACATTCATTTTGATACGACCAGGGCCAACGTCGAGCACCAGGAGGCGGAGGCGATGGACCTGGTGATCAGAGAAGCTTACGATCCGCATTGCGAGCTGCCGTTTAAGGGCAATATGGACGTCGCCCGACTCGAGGAGACCATCGCGCGGGTCGGGCCTTCACGGATCCCGTTTGCCTTGGTCACCATCACCAACAACAGCGCCGGCGGCCAGCCGGTTTCGATGGCGAATATCCGCGCCACGAGACAGGTGCTGAATCGCTACGGCATCCCGTTGTTGTTCGATGCCTGCCGGTTTGCGGAGAATTGCTTTTTTATCCGGGAGCGCGAACCGGGGTATGCGGACAGGCCGGTGCGGGACATTGCCAGGGAACTCTTCAGCCTCGGCGACGGCTGTTTGATGTCGGCGAAAAAGGATGGCCTGGTCAACATCGGCGGATTTCTCAGCCTCAATCACGAGCGATGGGCGCGAGCGGTCACCGATATGCTGATCCTCGTTGAGGGATTTCCAACCTATGGCGGACTGGCAGGGCGTGATCTGGAAGCGATGGCCAGGGGACTCGACGAAGTGCTCGATGAGGAGTATCTTCGCTATCGCATCGGCCAGGTGCGGTCTCTGGGGGCGCTGCTGGAAGAGGGCGGTGTGCCGATCCTGAAGCCGATCGGGGGCCATGCCGTCTATGTGAATGCGAAAGAGTTCCTGCCGCACCTTCAACAATCGCAATTCCCGGCGCAGGCCCTCACCGTGGCCCTGTATCGAGACTATGGCATTCGCACGGTCGAGATCGGAACCGTGATGTTCGGAAAGCGGGATCCGGCGACTGGGCAGGCGATCTGTCCGGAACTTGAGCTTGTGCGATTGGCGATTCCCCGCCGGGTCTATACGAACCAGCATCTATCCTTTGTGGCAGACGCGCTGATCGATTTACACCACCGCCGGGACTCCATCGGAGGGTTAGTCATGACCTATGAAGCTCCCCGGTTGCGGCATTTTACCGCCCGATTCGAGGAAGAAGTGCCTGCCGGGATTTTCTGGCCCGGCGCGGGATTCGCGGCTGCGCCCTTGTCATGAGGCGGCTGGGACCCATTCGGCGATACGTAGATCGTGTCCGCGGGACAGGGCTTGATGGAAAAGATCGTTCCACGCGCAACTGCCGCCCATATGGCCTGCTCCACCGGACCTGTCCTCGCTCCTGACTCCCCCTCTGTGCCAACCTGATCCATCTTCATTCCTGACCAAAAAACTTCGTGGCCCCAGGAGTATTTTGTTTCGAGACATGTTATAAGCAGACCCTTCCAGGACGGACTTTCCAAACAGCTACGTATCGTCTCGGCTGATAGACGACTGCCGTGCGACTTCGTGTTGTTTCCCGAGAGTGCGTGATGCGTAGGGCAGCAGCGGTGTCATTGCGGAACAATGATCGCGAGCAGATGATTTTACGGGCACTGGTTCACGAATCTCCGTGCCCCGTCATCAAGAAAGAGGGGAGGCCTTGATGGCTTGTGTGAAGAAGTCGGTGGGGCAGGAACCGGAAATGTCCGTGGCGGCTGACGGCGGTCCGGCGGTGTCTGGCAGCTCATCCCGTCGTTCGACGCGCGGGAATGTTCTGCATCGATGGCGCGGGACCCTTGCGGGTGTGGCGGCTTTAGTAGTGGCTGGCGCGCTGGTCGTGCCGGCTTATTCACAGCAGCTCGGCCCGTTACCTCCGAAACCACCTCAGTTGCCTGTCGTGCCGCCGCCGGCACAGCCTCCTGCGCTTGAACTTCCGACACCAACTCCCCCCGGCGCGCTCGATCAGGCGGCGAAGGGACCCAAGATCATGGTCAAGGATATCCGTTTGGTCGGCAATACGGCCTTTACCTCGCAACAGCTGTCGGAAATCACCGCTCCCTATACGAATCGAGCGTTGACGGCGGAAGATTTGGAAGCGTTGCGCCTCGCGCTCACGTACTACTACGTCAACCACGGCTATGTGACGTCCGGCGCGGTGGTTCCGGAGCAGGATGTCGCGGACGGCACGCTGACCATGCAGATCATCGAGGGAAAGATTACGCAGGTCAACGTCGAGGAGACCAAGTGGTTCCGGCCCTCGTATTTTCAGAGCCGGGTGAATTTGGCGGCCGGCCCTCCGCTGCATGTTGAAGCGCTCCAAGACCGGTTGCGCGTGATACAAGCCAATCCCAGGGTCGAACGGATCAATGCCGAACTGTTGCCGGGCGCGACCATCGGAGAAAACACGCTGAATGTGAAAGTGAAAGAAGCCAATCCGTTAAAGGCTTGGTTGGAATTCAATAACTATCAATCTCCCGTCGTCGGTGCGGAACAAGGATTCGTCACGCTCGCCCACCAGAACCTGCTGGGCTTCGGCGATACGCTGAGTTTGCAATATGGGCGTTCGGCCGGGGTCAACCCGATGCTCAATTTTAAATACGAAATTCCGGTGGGGCCTCGCGATACGACGGTCGCGCTGCAATATCGCCGCTTTGATTTCGGGGTCGAGGAGTCGCCGTTCGATTCCTTGGATATCAAGAATAAGGCTCAGATATTCGGGCTTTCGGTCAGGCATCCCGTCATCCGGAAGGCCGACCGGGAACTGGCGTTTTCTCTCACGGGCGAACATGCCAGGAATGAGAGTACGTTAGGCGGGAACCCCTTTGAGTTGATCACCGGGGCGCCGAACGGAAAGTTCCGCGTGACCTCACTGCGTTTCGGTCAGGAATATGCCCAGCGTTCTGCTGAACAGGTGATCTCCCTGTTATCACGGTTCTCCGTTGGTGTCGGCGCAATAGGGGCGACCGCCAATGGTGATCCGAACCTGCCGGATGCGCGGTTCTTCTCCTGGTTGGGCGAAGCCCAGTGGATCCGCCAGCTTCCCTTATGGCGGACACAATTGGTTAGCCGGGGAGTCGTGCAATTGTCCAACGATCACCTGTTCCCGCTCGAACAGATTGCGGTCGGTGGCCGGTATAGCGTGCGTGGTTATCGGGAGTTCACGCTGATCCGTGACAATGCCGCCATGGTATCGATCGAAGCGCGGGTTCCGGTGTATACGACGAAAGCCGGTGTGGACTCCGTCTTTCTCGCGCCCTTTTTCGATTTGGGGCATGGCTGGCAGACGACCGCCCAAACACCCGGTACTCCTCCGAAAACATTGGCGAGTCTTGGCGCCGGTGTCATCTGGAATTTTTGGCGCGGGAGTCACTTCGAACTTTATTATGGAAAACAGCTAAAGCGATACGATACCGACCGCAATAACCTGCAGGATCACGGCATCCATCTGCAACTGGTGGTAGAGGCGTTCTAGCCCGCGTTAGTCGCGACGGATCGTCATGAATAAGGCGGCCATGGAAAGCCGGGCAGCCTTCGGCGGCTGCGCGCGCTCCGGCTGAGGGCGCGCAGGGTGTCATCGAGTGTACATGGCTGTGGTCTTGGCGAGGATCTTCAAACCGCCTGCTGGCGCATCATGCAGCAGACGAACGGGTCGATCGCACCAGGGGTGAATGTCCAGGGCCAATCGGCCCGATCTGTTCCCCCTCCACCCGTGGGTGGGACGGCTGAGGGCGTGTTGAAGTTGCGCACCGTTTAAGGTAAGAGAGGGGGCCTCTCTTATCACATGAGGAGATTGACCATGATATGTCGCCCCGCAGGATCGCCGCTGTTGGTTCGTGGGTTTCTCGCCTTCCTGATGCTCATGGGCTCTACCGGGTCAATCGCCTACGGGCAGGCCACGAACATTGTCGCAACCCCTTCCGGCCCGGGCGGTCTTGGAACGTCTCTGAACACCTCGGGCAATACCACGAACATTACTGGCGGGACCAGACCGGGAGGTGGACCCAACCTTTTTCATAGCTTCAATCAGTTCTCCGTCGGCACAGGAGATGTCGCGGCATTCGTGAATCCCGGCGGCGTGTCCAACGTCATCAGTCGGGTGATCGGCGGATCGCCGTCCAACATTAACGGCACGGTCCAGGCGCTCAACGCAAACCTGTTCTTCCTGAATCCTGCTGGAATCGTGTTCGGCCCTTCCGCCCATTTGAATGTATCCGGATCTGCCTATTTCAGCACCGCTCAGCAATTGCGTTTGAGCGATGGCGGCATCTTTACCGCGACCCCCGGCTTCCTGGCCTTCGACAACTTAACCGTCGGTTCACCGGTGGCATTTGGATTTTTAGGTCAGGGGCCCTACGGTTCGATCGTGCTCTCGTCTCCTTCAACGGTACTGCAGACCGGGGCTGTGCTGGGGTTGATGGGGGGAGGCATTCAGATCAACGGATCGAGGATCAGCGCACAGCGAGTCATTCTCGGCAGTACGAGCTCGGGCGGGGAAATGAGCACCAATCCGTTTGTTGGAAATCCTTTTTCCGGGGCATCGGCTAACGGGCAAGTCCAAGCGTTGCCTGGAACGCTGATTGTCGCGGGCGGCGGCGGAGTGATTCCTGCTTCCATTGATGTGAGTCCGAATGTCACCGTGCCGACGGGCGCGCAGGTTAACACGACGACCAATTCGTTTACGCAACGGGTGACGCAAATCCAAGTCGTGGGAGTGAATCTTGGGGGGCTTCCGCCCCTTCCCGCCGCGAATGCGGCCACCCTCAATCCGGCGAATCCTATCGAACCGGTGGCATTCTTGAATCGCGCAGCCATGGTGCTTCCCCAGGAGGCTCCGGCCCCGCCGGCGCCATTATTGACCAGCCGTTGTGCGGCACGGAAAGACGGCGAATTCAGCAGCCTGGTGCAGGCCTCGCGTGATGTGACGCCGTCGGAGCCCGGACGATCCCTGGCGGCGCCCGTTGTGCTGGAGGAAATCGGCGGCGACGCCGAGCCCGGGGCTCCCGCACCAGCCGCCACGCAGATTCAGGGGCAGACGACCGCACAACTTATGGAATCATGGCAGGGGTGCTAGTTCCCCAAGGAGGATGTCATGCCAACGAAGCGTAACATGATCACTCGCCGCGGCATGAAGCGGAGCCATGGGGTTCCTGATCCGGCCGGTCCGCGCACGCTGTCTTCGCCGTTGACGATGCTGAGCCTCGGCGTGCTTGTGTTGGGCGGGTTCGCCTGGCCTGCAAACGGGCTGACGCTGGAATTGTTGGGCGGCTCTGGCGCGTCGTCGATTACGCCTGCCCAAGAAATGCGGCAGGGCGCCACGCAGTTTCAGCAGGGTGCCTTTGCCCGGGCGGCCGCGCACTGGATGAATGCCGCGCGCGGGTACGAAGAAAACGGGCAGGCAAAATTCCAAAGTCAGGCCTTGATCAACGTCGCGCATGCGCTTCAGCAGGAGGGGCAGATCCGTCGCGCGCAGGGGACCTTGCAAGCCGCGCTCAAATTGTCGGAGCAGGCCGGTGAGCGCGGTCTCACGGCGACGATTCTCGCTCAGCTCGGCAATACCTTCCATGTGCTCGGAAAAGATGAACCCGCAACCGAACATTTGACCAAAGCCTTGACGCTGGCGCGGGAGGAACAAAAGCCTGTTCTGGTGGCCGGGATTTTGAACGATCTGGGTAATGCCCTGACGGCTCGCCGGCAGTTTGCCGAAGCGATCGACGTGTATGCGGAAAGCCGGACGCTGGCCACCGAGACCCAGCAACAGGCGTTGGCAACCACGGCGCAAATCAATGGCGCGATGGCGTTGCTCCAGAATCAGCAACTGGGGGAAGCGCATCGCCATTTGGATCAAGCCTGGTCGGATGTCCGATCGCTGGGAGACGGACAAGCAAAAACCGCGGGGTTGTTGAATATCGGCCTTGGATATCAGGAGTTGTTTGCCGCCAGGACGGGGAAATCCGGCACGGCAAAGAAGTCGGATGCGGCGAAGGGCCGCGCAACGGAGGCCGTGGCTTCCGCCGGGTCTGCAGCCGGCTTGTTGCGACAATCGGCGGATGCCTTTACGGCGGCCGGTGAAGCTGCCGGACGCGTTGGCGATGCGCGCGGTCAATCATATGCGTGGGGTTATCTGGGCGGGTTGCGGGAACAGGAACATCGGAATCCTGAGGCGTTGGAGTATACACGGAAGGCCGCCTTTGCCGCCCAAAAAGTGAATGCGCCGGAATCGCTCTACCGCTGGCAATGGCAAACGGCGAGGTTGTTGCGCGCGGAGGGCAAGGACGAGGAGGCCCTGGCCGCCTATCAGCGCGCCATGACGCTGCTGAAGCCGATCCGTTATGAATATTCCGTCGGGTATCAGGGGCGGCATCATTCGTACTACGAGTCCGTGGCGCCGTTGTTTGTGGAGTATGAGGATGTGTTGTTGCGGCGGGCGGCAGTCGCGAAGACGCCGGACCAGAATGAACAGTTGCTCGTGCAGGTGAAAGACGTCATCGAGGTCTCGCGGGCGGCCGAGCTGCAGGATTATTTTCAGGACGATTGTGTCGCCACGGTGGCGAGTCATCGAGGCGCAGGCGCACTGGCGCCCGGCACCGCGGTGATCTATCCGATTGCGTTCCCCGACCGGCTCGAACTGCTCTTGGAAACTTCCACCGGACTCAAACAAGTCAGGGTTCCTGTGACGGGAGAGAAGCTGACGCAGGAAATTCGTTCGTTCAGGCGGCTGATTCAGGATTCGCAATCACAGAATTACCTGTCTTCGGCGCAGACCCTGCACGGGTGGCTGGTGGGGCCCATTCAGCAGGATTTGCAAGGGGCCGGTGTGCACACTCTCGTGATGGTGGCCGAGGGATCGCTCAGGACCATTCCGATGGGGGCCTTGCACGATGGCCGACACTTTCTCGTGGACTCACTCGCCGTGGCTGTCACGCCGAGCCTGGCGCTAACCGATATGAGTCCCGCTCAACGCCGCAAAGGGAGTCTCCTGTCGGTCGGTTTGACTGAGTCGGTCGAGGGCCAGCCTGCTCCGCGATATGCGGAGACCGAAGTGCAGGCGATCAGAACGATGTACGGCGGGAAGCTGCTGATGAACAAACAGTTCTCTTCGCCGGCGTTGGAGGAAGAGATCAAGGACCAGGGATTGGGAATCGTCCATGTGGCCTCCCGCACCGTCATGGGCGCCGAGGCGAGAGATTCGTTTGTGTTGGCGCATGACGGCAAAATCACGATGGACAGACTGTCGCAGCTGGTGGGACTTCAGCAATATCGGCAGCAGCCGCTGGATTTGCTGACGCTCAGCTCGTGCGAAATTGCCGCTGAAGATGATCGCGCGGCGCTCGGGTTGACGGGGGTGGCCGTCAAGACAGGGGCACGGACGGCGCTGGCGAGTTTGTGGACCTCGGACGATGAAACGACCACGGAACTCGTCTCGGAATTCTACCGGCAACTGCAGGACCCCGCGATTTCAAAGGCCGTGGCCTTGCAGCGGGCTCAGCAAAAAATTCTCTCTCAACGCGGTCACGCGCACCCGAGTTTCTGGGCGGCATTTCTCCTCATCAACAATTGGATGTAGGAGCCGGTCTGGAAGAGTTCTGCGCGGATGTCGTGGGTGGCACGGAATGCTTGCCTGAACGGCGTGCAGCGGATGGACAGGGGCAGGACTAGAGTTTCTTTCCCGTCATGAGTTCATAGGCTTCTTCGATCGTGTCCACTTCGCGGACCAGGACGTTCGCCTCCTGAGTCAAACTGACGCGATTTATTCGAGGCGCATAAAATTGCCCGCGCGGCACTAGCAGCACGTGGTAGCCTGCTCTCGCGGCGGCAATCGTTTTTTCCGCCACCTGATCCACCTGCCCGATTCGACCATCGCCTTCCAACGTGCCGGTGATCGTAATGTCCCGCTTCAGGTGGTCACCCTTCAGCAGAGCGAGGAATCCGATTGCCAAAGCCGCTTCCGCCGTTGCACCTCCCGCGCTGAGGGGACCCGTAAAGGTCGCATAGAGGGACACGGTGCCGGTCGGGCGAACGGAGGATTGCAGACGATTGACGGCGAATTGAAAGGCCTGCTGGATTGATGTCATGCCGGTTCCTCGAACAGGAACCTGACTGCGCCCCCATCGCAACGCCAACGGGTCCGGCTGAGCACCCTCGTCCCATTTCATCACGAACGTCGGGAAGCCCACCTGGTCTTCGGTATACGTCGCGACAGAGATCGGCACGACGAGAGTTCGACTGGCATGTGCGGGGGAGGGGAGGAGGGCAAACCAGGAGAACAGCGAGACGGCAAGGAGCATCACGATGTTCAACGCTGTGCCGCTTCTGGAATAGATGGTGTGTGTGCGCATGAATCAAGTCTAGATGAGGATGCCTGATTGTCAAATCCGGCTGACCAGCAGGGTGAACGCTCGCTCCGGGGTCGTCGCATGTCATCAGCGCGTGTCGAACAAGCAACCGAAAATACTGAACTCTTTTCTTCGCGCGGCGCATTCCCTACTGAAAATCCTGAGAGGGTTCTTCTGTCGGACTCTCTGATGCCTCTTACCCCGTGCGCATGATATTCTCGGGCGTGACTGAAACCGCCGGCGCGCGGGCTCGCCTGGCGAACAATCTGTCAACAGCGGGAGCAGGTCAGTGCAAGGAGCCATCGTCATCACCGGGGCATCGTCCGGCATCGGAGCGGCCTGCGCGCGGCATCTTGATGGGTTAGGATTTACGGTGTGGGCCGGCGTCCGGCGCAAGGAGGATGGCGAAGCCTTGGCGCGTTCGACATCCGATCGTCTTCGTGTGCTGATGCTCGATGTGACCGATCCCGCCTCGATCGCGGCGGCGAATCGAACATTGACTGAGGCCTTGCCTGAAGCCGGATTGGCCGGCCTCGTGAACAATGCCGGGATCTCCATTGCGGGCCCGTTGGAACTGCTGCCTCTTGCGGAAGTGCGGACACAGTTTGAGGTGAATGTCATCGGGGCGCTGGCCGTGACGCAGGCAGTGCTCCCGTTGCTGCGTCGGGCACGAGGACGCATCGTGAATATCAGTTCGATTGCCGGGTTGGCGGCCACACCGTTTCTCGGCGCCTATTGTGGATCAAAATTTGCGCTTGAAGCGATGAGTGATGCCTTGCGATTGGAACTGGCGCCCTGGGGAATCACAGTGTCGTTGGTCGAACCCGGCGCCATCCAATCACAGATTTGGCAGCGGGCCACGCTGTCGGCCACGCGTACACTTGGCGGGGTTGCGCCGGAATCGCTGGCCCTGTATGCGCAACCCTTAGCGCGTCTGCAGGACGTGATGGCCGGGGCGGCCGCCCGTGCCATTCCTGCGGATACCGTTGCCCGGGTGGTCGCGCGCGCGTTGACCGTGCCATGCCCGCGTGCGCGGTACCTGGTCGGCAAAGATGCGCGATTCAGAGCGGCTCTGAAGTGGCTGCTGCCTGATGGCGCTCAGGATCGTCTCCTTGCGTGGTTTTTGGGACTGTCGCGCCGTGGGTAAGCCGGCGCATTCCGGCGGGTCGAAAGGGCGTCAGCAGAGAGGGGCGCGGCATGGCTGAAGGAGGGTTGGTCCGATCGGCAGGCGGCGTGGTCTTGCGGGAACAGGATGTCCTGCTGGTTCGAGTGTCCGACATCAAAGGTCGTCCGGTCTGGTCATTTCCGAAGGGGCGGCTCGATGCCGGTGAAACTCCGGCGCAGGCCGCATTGCGGGAAGTGCTTGAAGAGACGGGCTGGTGTTGCCGTATTGAGGCCGATCTCTCCACGACCGAATATTGGTTCCAACGAGAGGGCCGTCGATACCGCAAAACGGTTGTGTGGTTCAAAATGGAACCGCTCGAACTGACCGGTATCCCTGACGGAGAAGTAGAAGAGGTGCAATGGGTCGAGCGGATGGAAGCCTTACGGAGACTGACGTATGCCTCCGACGCGGCGTTGTTGTCGCAGGCCCTCGGACTGGATCCTCCTTCGCGAGAGCCATAGCGCCTGCTCTGTGTCACGTTGTGATGGATCGTCTGTTCCATTCGATGACGCGTCACGTCTTTCTGCGATCTACGCGCCTTGACAAGCCTGGCGCTCTTTACTAGACTCGCCTTCAGAGTGGTTCTGCGCCTCGCGTTGAAAGGCCAGAGTTCTCCGGTACGCGCCCTCCCTCACGACCCGGCATCTCCCGACACGTCAATCAGTGGCGCGTTGATCAGTCATCCCCCATCGTTCACCCGAGGGCCCGCCTGTGTATAGTCTGGCTCGCTTTTCCCTGTTGGAGATGACCGAGTGTTCGGCTGTCTTGCGTCAATTGGGCGAGCAGTCGAGTTCTTTGCAGGAGGCGGCGTCGAAGGCCGTACACTATCTCTTCAGCGCGCTCGGCGATCCGGAAACAGGACAACAGGATTGTGTCCTGGTCCGTTGTTTCAAAACCATTTCCTACAGCCGCTTGGATTCCGAACGTCAGCAGTTAGTCCGGGAGCAGCTCGGAGGGATCGCTCCGTTTCCCGACTTGAGGTGTTTCACACTCGTCGCCTCAACCGGCGCGGAGCCGGATTGGAATCGGGTCGATCGTTCTCACCGGTACCGAGTTATTCCGATGGTCAGCGCCGATTTCGTGAAACAGTTCCCGATGTTTTCACAACTCCTGCATCAGTTTGGCGTGTCCACGGAGTTCGCTGTGAGACCGGATGGTGAATGGCTGGTCGATTTGGAAGAGAAGACCTACAACGTATTTTATGTGCCCGATGCGAAGGGCAGTCCCTATGTGCCGGTGCAGGACGGGTTTGTCGGGAAGTACGGGGTCAAGTCAGTGTTGTGTTTCGGCGGGATCCTGCCGTCGCGCGATTTGTTCGCCGTGATATTGTTTTCCAGGACGCCGGTTCCGCGTGAGACCGCGGCGCTGTGCAAATCACTCGCCCTCAGCTTGAAAACTTCCCTCCTGGCATTTGATGAGGCCTCTTCCCCGGACAATGCTGTGATTCATCACGCTGGATCACTGTCTGAGCCGGCGACAAGTCTTCGGCATCAATCCCGCTTAGCCGTGGCGGAACAGTTGCTCCGCGTCTATGAGGATGCCGTCAGGACACAATCGGCGGGGATTGCGCAGGCGGAACGGGCGCTTAGGGATCGGGCTGAAGCGCTGGAACGGTCCGAGCAGGCCTTAACTGAGCAGACCAGAATCGTCAACTCCGTGTTGCGAAGCATGGGAGACGGAGTCGTCGTGACCGATGCGATGGGACGGCTGGTGATGGCCAATCCTGCCATCGAAAGTATTGTGGGTTTTTCTCCTGGACACATCCCGCCGATCGACTGGGTTGATCGGTACGAGTTTTTTCATGGCGACACGGCGACGCGATTCCAGCGCGAAGAGTGGCCGCTGGCGCGCGCGTTGAGAGGGGAAAAGGTCGATTGGCTGGAAGTCTACATGCGGGCTTCGCACGATGTTCCGGGGCGCTGGGTCAGTATTAATGCCAGACCGATCAGGGACGAGGCGGGACTGCTAAGCGGAACCGTGATGGTGTTTCATGATATCACCTGGCTCAAACGGGCGCAGGATGCGCTGTTTGAATCGGAATATCGATTCCGGAGTCTGGTGGAAGGGGCGCGGGATATCATCTTCACGCTCTCGGCCGACACGACCATGACCTCCCTCAACCAGGCCTTTGAAACGGTGACGAACTGGTCCCGTTCGCAATGGATCGGAGAACCGCTTGCGGCTCTGCTGCATCCTGACGATGCAGGCTTTTGTCAGGATGTCCTGCAGGCGATCCTTGAGCGCGGCACCCCGCTGACCTGTTCGATGCAAATCAGCACGAAACAAGGCGGGTATGTGACCGGAGAATTTGTCGGCACCCCGCAAATGCGCCAAGGGCGCGTGGTCGGCGTATTGGGGATCATCCGCGATGTGACCGAGCGCCGACGGATCGAAGATGCGCTTCGGATCAGCGAGGAGCGGTTGCGGTCGATCGTGCAATCGACCAAGGACGCCATTGTGCTCGTCAACGCCCTGATGAAGGTGGCTTTTTGGAACAAGGGCGCGGAGGCGACCTTCGGGTATTCGGCCGAAGACATTATCGGACAGCCTGTGACGATGATTATTCCGGAACAGTATCACGAGGAGCTGGAACGCAACGTTCAACGGGTCCGCGTGCTCGAACGTGTGCAATTCACGAGTAAAACTCTGGAACTCATCGGTCGCCGGAAACAAGGGGACGAGTTTCCCTTGGAGTTGAGCGTGACGTCCTGGAAGGGGAGATCGGACCTCTTTTTCACCATCATTATGCGGGACATCAGCGAGCGGCGGTCGGCGGAGGAACAACTGGATCGCCTGCATTATCACAATCAAGTGATTCTGAACTCTGCAGGAGAAGGCATCTACGGCGTCGATCGCGGGGGACGTTTGACGTTCGTGAATCCGGCGGCGGCCAACATGTTCGGGTGGGAGGCGGAGGCGATGATCGGCCGATCGATGCATCCCCTGGTCTTCCCTCCTGATCTGTGCGAACAACCGTTCGGAGAACTGCGTTGCCCGATTGCGGACACGATTCGGGACGGTGAAATCCGGGAGCAGGTGGACAGCGCATTCTGGCGCAAGGATGGGACGAGTTTTCCCGTGGAATATGTGAGTACGCCCATTTCGGAACGGGGTGACATTGCCGGCGCCGTCGTCGTGTTCAAAGATACGACGGATCGAAAGCGCGCCGAGGCGCAGTTGCAGGATTCCTTGCGCCGGCTGCGCAAACTTTCAGGACGGATGGAGGGGATTCGTGAAGAAGAGCGCGGGCGCATTGCGCGAGAGTTGCACGACGAACTGGGAGTCGGCTTGACCTGCCTGAAAATCGATCTGTCTCGATTGGGTGGTCTGTTGGGGGAGCGGCTGATTCCGCGCGACCGCGCCAAGGTGGATGACAAGATTCGCGGCATGAAGGAGCAGGTCGACAGCACCATCACGTCCGTGCAGCGGATCGTCGCGGAATTACGCCCGGGTGTGTTGGATGATCTGGGCCTGGTCGCGGCGATCGAATGGCAATGCCGTGATTTTCAGCGCCGTACCGGGATTCCGTGTCACTGTGCGGTCAGTCATGAGGATTTGCGGGTAGACCCGGAACAGGCCACTGCCGTGTTTCGCATTTGTCAGGAGGCGCTGACAAATGTCACCCGCCATGCCCAGGCCACGGAAGTCCATGTGCAGTTGGAAGACCAGGGTGTGGGATTGTTGCTGCAGGTCCGCGACAATGGACGAGGAATTCCCCAGGATCGGCTTGCTGACGCTCGATCGTTCGGTTTGCTGGGAATGCGGGAGCGCGCCGGGCTTCTCGGAGGAGATGTGCAGATTGACACGCTGGAAGATCACGGGACGACCATTACGTTGCAATTGCCTCGTTAAGGAAAGGGATAGGGCTTGATGGAGGAAACGATGCGAGATACAGCCACCGTGCGAATTCTAGTGGTCGATGACCATCCCTCCTTTCGGCGTGGGGTGAAGGACATCCTTGAAGAGGGGTTCGAAGGCGCCAGCATGGCCGAGTGTGGAAACGCCCAGGAGATGCTCGACCGGGTTCGCGAACAGGCTTATGATCTGGTGGTGATGGACATCAGCATGCCCGGACGGAGTGGCCCGGAGGTACTGAAGGAACTGAAGCAACTGGCGCCCACTCTGCCGGTCTTGATCTTGAGCATGCATCCTGAAGATCAGTATGCCATACGGATGTTCAAAGCCGGCGCGGCGGGGTATCTCACGAAGGCCAGTGCGCCGGAGGAGTTAGTCCATGCCGCGAAAAAAGTCATGGCGGGCGGGCAATATGTCAGCGCCTCCGTGGGTGAAGCGCTGGCGTTAACGGTGAGAACCGGGGTCGATAAGCTGCCGCATGAGCGATTGTCGGATCGGGAATATGAAGTGTTGTGCCTCATTGCTTCCGGGAAAACCGTCAGTGATATCGCTGAGAGTATTCATCTCAGTGTCACGACGATCAGTACGTATCGTGCGAGAATTCTAGACAAGATGAATTTGAAAAATAACGCCGAGCTGACCCGGTATGCCTTGCAACATGGCCTCGTCGTGTGATGGCCTTCAGAAGAGGAGAGTTGTCGAACTAACCATGACGTCTTCGCACTGTCTGATTGTGACACAAGAATCGCGTCCCAACCGATAGCCTCACTGACCCTCCGGGCCTATGCTCTCCGAGATGACAAGGGCCTGGATCTCCAATACGACGACATTGGTGGCCCTTTTTGACGCGGCGCAAGGCCACCCGGCGGCCGAGCGCTCAACTGTGGATCGCGGAACGGGATCGTTTCGTCAAGGCTGGTCGGATATCCTGCTCAGCCTAAGCCCGAGGGAAGCTGCAATGTTGCAGGATCTCACGTGGTGGGGACCGCAAATGAAGCAGCGGTTGGTTCAACTCGCAAACGTTCACACCGCAACCTGATTCGATCCATCTGTGGGGGGAGCTTATGGTGCGATCAACGGGCAACAAGGGTGCGCGCTCAGGAAAGCGGCCGACAGTGGCGGTGATTTACGAGGACGTCGCCAGCGGGTATCGATATGCCGACTGGTTCGCTCTGCATGGCTACCAAGCCACCATGACGTCTGCTGTCCCACAATTAGAGCATCATCTCAAGGAACTGCGTCCGGATGTAATTGTGGTCGGACTGTCATCATTCTCCACGCCCCTGCATATGGCGGTTCCCCATCTGAAACGAACCTGCCCGCAAGTGCCGATCATTGCCATGCTGGATCGGACCGTTCAGCAGGCGAATGGGGCATTCCCAGCGCTGGCGAAGCCCTTCGGCGCCGATGTGTTTATGTGCGACTCGCTGGACCCCCCGTCGCCGCTGTCGTAACAAGCCGTTAAGCCGGACGAGAGCCCGCACCCTTATCTTGCAGCGCGTGAGACGATGGTCTGCCTGACCGGCGCCTGTGGTCTTACCTGCCGAAAGGAGCCGAATCATGACGAAGCATAGTCTATTGATTGTCGGACCTGATGAGTCGACCGTTTCCGCAGCGCAGAAATTGATCGGGGAGGCATTCGAGGTGTCGACGGCAACGTGGACGACAGAAACGCTGTTGCCTATTCATGAACAGGCCCATCCGGTCATGCTCGTGGATATCGATGCACCATCCCGCCCGTCTGCTGAAGATGGATTGAATATCCTGCAAACGTTGCGTCAGACCGGATACCCCGGAAAAGTGATCGCGTACACGGGGCGACCGGAACGGAGTGTGGCGGTTCGTGCCGTGCAGTGCGGCGCCTGCGACGTCTTACTCAAGTCGCTGGATGCCATCCAGTTGCAACAGGGGATAGAGCGGGTCGCACGAATCGCCGATCTGGAGCAGGAGGCCAGGGGAACGACAGTGGTTGGCGGGCCGGAAGAATTCAGCGGCATGCTCGGCATGAGCGCCAGTATACACCGGATCTTTGACGCGATTCGTAAGGTGTCGACCAGCGATGCGCCGATCCTGATCACCGGCGAAAGCGGTACGGGCAAGGAAGTGACCGCGCGTGCCATTCATGCGCGAGGGTTGCGGAGACAGGGCCCGTTCATTCCGATCAACTGCGGGGCTATTCCGGAAAGCCTTTTGGAATCGGAGCTCTTCGGGTATGAACGTGGAGCGTTTACCGGCGCCGTCGGACAGAAAAATGGCAAGGTCGAGTCTGCTCAGGGTGGGACCTTGTTCCTTGATGAGGTCGGAGAACTCCCCAACGCGCTGCAGGTCAAGCTGCTGCGCGTTCTTCAGGATCACACGTTTGAGCGGGTTGGTGGGCATCAGGCGATTGAAATGAATGTCCGGATCATTGCCGCCACAAATGTGAATCTCAAGGAAGCCATCGAGAAGGGGACGTTTCGGGAGGACCTGTACTATCGACTGGGCGTTGTACACATCAATCTGCCTCCCTTGCGAGAACGGGGCGAGGACGTGTCGCTGATCGCCATGGCGCTTTTGCGCCAGGCGGCCGCGCACTACAATAAACATCTATACGGGTTTACCCGTGAGGCGCTGGAGGCGATGCAAGCCTATTCCTGGCCGGGTAATGTGCGGGAGTTATCCAACCGGATCGGTCGCGCCGTGGTCATGGCGGAAGGCACACATATCACCGCAGCAGATTTGGATATACCCTGCCAGGCGGCCCCGCAGGATGACGGCTCAATTTCTCTGAAGGTCAATCAGCAGCGGATTGAAACGGATTTGATCATGAAAGCGTTCACGCTCTCGCAGGGGAATTTAAGCCGAGCCGCCCAGGAGTTGGGCATTAGTCGCTCCACGCTCTACCGGCGGCTGCGCCAATATGGGATGGAACGATCCCTTGAGGCGCGCCGGTTTCCAGGACTCTCGCCGCGCGCGTCGATGACCGAGCATTGATCACCCTGCGGGAACTGCGTAGGAAGGAGATCGGGCGAGGAGAGCGGAGAAAACGATCGCGCAGTCGGCGCAGACCGCTCATGTATGTAAATTGATTGACCGCTTCTCGACTATTTGTTAAGAAGAACAGTCTGCCGGTCTGGTCCTTCCAAGGCATCGTCAGCCCATTTGCACCGGGTTTGTCCCATCGTGCAGTCGGCCTGAAGGGATACGAGGCCACCTCCGGTCTTCGGCGCGAACCACGACGACGCTGTCCGGGACGGGCCCGAGATACGTTCACATTATTCGCTGGGAGTAACCTGATGCCATCCGAGGTCCTGTCCTTGTCAAGTCGGCGGGATTTTTTGCGTACGGTGACAGTGGGCGCTGCGCTATTGGTCGCCCGCCTCGCTTTGCCCCCAGAGGCGCGAGCGTCGCGGTTTGCAGCCGGACGCATCAGTTTATACAATCTGCAGACCGAAGAACGCGTATCGGTCACGTATCGGACTGAGAGCGGCGCATACGATGAGGCGGCGCTTGACGAGCTCAATCATTTTCTGCGCTGCCACCATACGAATGAAACGACGACGATGGATGTGCATCTCATCGAATTCGTGAATCTCGTTCAGCAGCGGATCGGGGGGCGGCGGGACATCCATATCGTATCCGGATACCGTTCTCCGGAATATAACGAACAGCTCATCAGAATGGGCACTCGCGCAGCTCGCCACAGTTATCATGTTTCAGGGCAGGCGGTTGATGTGCAGATTCCCGGAGTACCGTTACGGACTGTTCGGGAAGTTGCCTTGCGACTTGGTTGCGGCGGCGTCGGATATTATCCGCGCGGGAAGTTTGTGCATCTTGATTCAGGGCCTTTCCGGCATTGGTAATGCTTCACGTTTCGACTCGCCTCTGTCCACCTTCCAGTACAGATGCTATGAATGGCTGACCGTGCCGCCTTCCTCAATAGGGATTCGAGCGGTGTTACCATTCCATGTGAGATGTTCGTCATGGATCAGGTCATGCGGGCAGGCAATCGAGTGAAGGGCAAGCCTTGTTCGTGAGCAGGATCCGCAGTTGCGAACAAGCGCGCCCTACGGACTGACAGTGAGAAGAGGCAATCTGCGGAGTGACGGGTGGGGCGGAACGATCGGCCCTGACGAGCGGTTATCCCACGAGGTCGGGATTCATTTTGGCCATGGATTGCACCGAGGTGGCCTTGATTTCGTTATAGACAATGGCGCGACCGGCCTGACGTAGCCGGCTGAAGATTCCTTCGACCACGACGTAGTCACCTTCTCGAACATCCGCCTTTCCCAGACCCACCACTTTCACCGTTCCCGCGGTATCCTGCAAAAGAAAGCCGAACGCCGGCTGCCCATCACGATTGGTGGCAAGCTGGAAGCTGCTCACACGTCCACTGACAGTAACGACTTGATGATTGTAGTGATCGGGATGGGCCAGAAGCTCCGTGACTTCCACGAGGCCTGCCGCAGAGAGCGAAGCGACCGGCATGGTGGAGAGGAAGAATATGAGCGTGCACAGCATCGGAACGAAGCCTCTCACCATCGATCGGGGAGAAACCCTGTCATGATTGTGCTGCATGATAGTTGGATTATACAAAATTCACTCCGTGCTGAGAAGTCGGTTACGAAAGAAATCCGACCAGGCCCGGGAAGCCGGTCGATGGTTCAGATCGATCGGCAGCTGCCGACAGCACGTCATCGCTGAAGATCGTTGTGTAACTCTCCGATGAAACTGGTCAGAACATGTTGTTGCATCTGTCCCATTTCTTCTGCCGCTGGTTGGGCTGCCTCGTTGGTGAGTTCAGGGGCATCCTTGGGGGTCGGCGCCGTGCGGGCCAGAAGTTCCTCCTCGAGGGCGTCCGGGCTGGAGTCAATTTCTGACAGAACGGCCAGCAGCCGCTGCAAACCGAAGACGGACCGAGTGTTTTCCGAGTGAACGGCATTAGAACTGGCGCCATGGACGAGTGACAACCAGAACTTTGCCTCCAGGTCTTCCCCGAGGGTACCCCAAGCGAATGTCCGGAGTTTCTCCACCAACGCTTCTTCGGTTCGCTCAAGCCCGTCATAGAGAGCAATGGATCGTTCAACCGGCCGTTCGCCAAGGACCGCGAGTGTTTCTTTCCAGAGATCGAGCGCTCCCGTGGTCGGGACCGCCTGGGCGGACGATGTTTGCAGGGTCGTTTGAATGGCGTGAAGATATTGATGGAGATGTTTCACCTTTCGGCCGGCCAGGCTCCCGGCAGGGATACCCCAAATATGGCCGATTTCGTGATCCTGCAAAGGAGCGGCATTGATCGATTTCCATTCCCGTTCCGAGACTTCGAGGCGCTTCCTGTACTTTTCAATCAAGCGGAGTTGCGCCTGGATCTCCAGGCCAAGCCTGGCTTCCTGATAGGCCTCGGCGGAAATATCATTTTCGTCCCATCGCCGATTCAATTGCCGAATCGCCGGCTTGGGGACTGCGGCGCGCGCGCCTTGTTTGATCGCCTCCACGGCTTCAGCAGTCAGCTTGTAACGGGTGCGGAGGAGGTCGGTTGCCGCCCGGGCCATTCCTTCAGCCAGGGCAATCATTCCTTTCATGGCTTCCATTTGCAGCCACAAACGCTCCCGCCGTAGCCGGACTCGCCGGCGATACTCATCCCGTCGATTGGTCACATCCCGCAACGCATCCTGTTTGACCATTTGGTGGATCGGTTTGGAACCGGCCACGCAGCGGGGGTCCGGTCGATCGGCTGCGATATGACTGATCTCCTCGGGCGTGATGTCGAAGTGCTGCAAGAGCAGCAGCTTGAGCATGATCCTGCCCTGGATCGGGGCTTGTTCGATGGTGGAGGCAATGAGTTCCGGGGTGAGCAACGCGGACATGGTGTGGCCTCTCGTGCGAGGTAAAAGGTTCGCTCAGGCCGTGCCCTGATGGCTGTTTTCAAGGTAGACCGCGACGTATTCTCGAATGTGTTGAATGCTGCCGCTGACAAACAATTCGCGAGGGATTTCGACCCGCACCAGTTTGGCTGGATCGACGCCGCGATCGATGGCGTATTCTTCGTCGATATACAGGGTCACTGAACCGTCAGGGTGGCGAATCGCATAGACCGCATTGTTTTCGGCCATAGGAGCTGCTCCGTCTGAGGATGTGGAACGATATTACTATTACAGGTAACACAGGCTCGAGCCGAGTGTCAAAATGCGACCTTCCGCTTCCGACGGGGACGGGTCAACGCTGAAATAGTCGTCGCCGCCAGAGGATGTAGCTGGTGAAGACCATGAGGGCGATCAGCAGGGTGTTCCGGATTCGACCGGGTCCGAAACAGGTCAAGTTGACGAGCGCGTTGGTGGTCCCGTATGCGGCATACACCAGATACACCAAAAGGGACCATTTTTTGACGCGCACGAAGCCGTAGCCGACCCAGGTATGGAGAAACGGTGAAAGGGCTTTGGTCACGAAACCGGCGGCTCCGTCCAATTTCGTGCAGAAAAATGGCAGCAGATAGTCGGGGTTCTTGGCGATGATGATCGCATCGTTGGCGGCGCTGACGAGAAATAGCAGGCCGAGAAACCGGATATCATGCCCTTCCGCCCATGCCTGGCGGCCGGTTCTGGCAAGATCGGAACCCGAAGCTGCCGGTCCAAGGGCGGCGTCGTAACTCTGCAGCGCCCACCAGGGAAGCGCCAGCAGCATGAAGAAAAAGACTTCCGCGGCCCGACCGGAGAGACGTCCAAGAGCGAAACTCAGCGCGATCAGGAAAATGGTCACGAGGCCATAGAGCATGGCGGCGTTGTGCCGCCCGCGAAGTAGCTGGCCCAACCCCGGCAGAAGGGCCGAGTACAAGGCCGCCCGGTGATCGGAAGCCGGGTAAGTCGGAGCATCAACTGACATGGATGTGAGGAGGGTGCGGTGTCTGGTGGCTCGCCGGGGGCAGAACGCACACGGCCTTCGATCATCTGATCGAAGGCCGTGCAAACTGTCCGAGCGTGTTAGTCGAGCTTAGCCGCCCAGTGTATCTAATGCTTCTTTCAGGCTCTTCCGGATGCAGGTGAAGATCGGGGTATCTCGCAACGTGTACCGGCTACCCTCGGTTTCCCGCAGCGCCATGACGAGATCCAGGAAATCTTCCGGCTTGTCGCTTTCAAAGGCCACGACCCATTCCTGGTCGTCGAGGCCAAACGAATAGGTCGTATTGAGTTTGACTGAAGGGAAGCGATGGCCGACTTCAATATGCTCGTCCATCATGCCCTGTCGCGCGGCCTTGGTGAGTAAGAACCATTCGCGAGTCTTCACGAACGGATACACGAAGATGTACTTCGCCTTACCAGGGACCACCGTCAAACGTTTGCTTTCCTGATTTTCGTGAGTGTGATTGTCCACGTAAATGGAGCGTTTGGTGATCGCGAGGTACGAATAGGGGTTGAGCAGATACTTGCCCAATCCGGACGCCAGGATCTTGGTGCTCATTTCCTGGAACAGTTCGAGTTCATAGCTGATGCGCCAGAGCATCAGGTCGCAGTCGCCGCGAATACCGACGGTCGTGTATGCAATGACGAGCACTTTGCCCTGGTATTCCTCTACGGCACGGAGAAACTCCTGTTTCCCGCGCGTGCGCTCATCTTCAGGAAGCCGACGCCAGGCCGGATCAAATTTATAGAAGGTGAAATTCACATACTGACGGCGGGGCGCTTGTTCGGGGCTGGACATGAGGAACCCTCCAGGCAACTTCTTGATAATGTAAAAGAATAAGAGTTAGCTCTTTAGCATTTCGTCTCCTAGGCTGTCAACCGATTGCGAGGTGTGCGAACTACGAATTGACACGTCCACATCGATCTGGTACTGGCTCCCTATCATGCGTAGCCTTCGACGATGGTCTGCCGGTTCCAGACTCCTGCAATTCCTCTTCGCCGTCGCAAGTATGAGCGTTCCTGTGGCGTCATTCGCCATCGAAGTGCAGCCGACTCCCGAACAAATCCAGGTCACGGTTGAACGGGGGAAGGCCGCCGCCGCGCAGGGTGTTTCTCCGGATCAACTGCATACGTGGTTCGGCGCGAAAGAAGATCTGGCTCCCCGCGGGTTCATCATGACCAAGTTGGGAAGTCTGCTCGTGATGGCCAATCACCTGTCGCTGCGGGCCCTGGCTCCCTCCGAGCAGGACATCGCTCAGGTGCTGGCGAACGGCAATCTCCTGGTGAACGTCGTGTTGTTCGGTGAGCGCGTGGACTTTGCCGCCGACAGTTACGTCGTGCTGGAGCAGGCCGGGCGGACCGTCAAACCATCCTCGGTCCGGTTTGACGCGCGAGGCGATCGGACGACCCTCTGGCCTCAACAGCCCGCGTATCGCGCGAAAGTCATTGCCCAATTCCCCTACGCAGATCTTGATCCGCACACGAAGACGACCCTGACCGTGTTTCCCTCCGGCGGCGGGCAAGTCAGCTTCGAACTGGATTTCGCCCATATCGAATAATGTGATCCTCCCGTCAACACCGTTTCCGAGCAACAAGGTTAACCTTGCATGAACAAGTCGAAAGCCTGGACGGCTGAAACGATCGCCATCGGCTCCGAGCTCCTGCTCGGCGGCCGGATGGACACGAATTCCCTGTTTATCGCCGATCGCCTGGCGACATGCGGGGTGGAGCTTCGATACAAGACGATCGTCGGTGATGAGTTGTCCGATATCGTGAGGGTACTCAAGACGGCGGTCCGACGCGCCCGCGTGGTGATCATCACGGGCGGGTTGGGCCCGACGATCGATGACCTGACCCGCGAGGCGGTGGCGGAGGCCTTCGGCCACCGGTTGGTCCGGCGAAAAGCCGCGCTGGACGAGATGACGGCTCGATTGGCTCAGTGGGGCAGGACCCCGACGAAGGCGCAGTTGCGACAGGCGATGATTCCTGCAGGCGGGGAATTTCTGACCAATCCGGTCGGGACGGCGCCGGGGTTCGTCTTGATCTGGAAAGATGCGTTCTTTGCGGCCTTGCCCGGAGTGCCGCGTGAGATGGAACCGATGATCCATGATGGGCTCCTGCCGCGTCTGCAGACCTGGCTGGGCAGGCACAAGGAGATACCGGCCACGCCCGTGATTCGTCGGGTACTCCACACATCAGGCGTGCCGGAGTCGATTGTGGATCAGAAGCTTGAGGGGCTGCTGCCCCCAGGCAGTCCAGTCCAACTCGGGATCTATGCTTCTCAAACGGAAGTGATGGTCTCACTGACAGGTCCGGCAGGGGCAGAGGGTGCTGTTGCGCTTGAGCGGCTGTTTGATGAAGCCAACAGCAGGCTCGGCGACATGGTGTACGGTCAAGAAGCGGATACGATGGAATCAGTGGTTGGCCGGTTACTGACCGCCCGGCGCATGACCCTGGCCTTGGCCGAATCCTGCACCGGCGGATTGATCGGCCATCGGTTAACCCAGGTACCTGGGTCCTCATCCTACGTGGATCGGGGTATCGTCTGTTACAGCAACCGCGCGAAGGTCGAGTTGTTGGGAGTGTCTGAGGATCTCCTCGATCGGCACGGCGCGGTCAGTGCCGAAGTGGCGGCAGCCATGGCGCGGGGCATTCGTGAGCGCAGCGGTGTCTCGGTCGGATTGAGCGTGACCGGCATTGCCGGACCAGGGGGAGCCACTGCGGCGAAGCCGGTGGGATTGGTTTATGTGGGGCTCGACGGCGGACCGGACGATGCCCAGACGAAACAATTCCGCTTTCATGGCGGCGACCGGAGCGTCATCAAGCAGCGCTCCTCGCAGGCCGCGTTGGATCTGTTGCGCCGTTGGTTGATCAAGAAAGGTGGCGGATGATCAGGGCGTTTCTGGCCGTCGAATTGCCGCCCGATCTTCGCGCGGCCTTGTCGGCGGTTCAGCAGGATCTCAAACGACGGCTGGAACGGACGGTCGACCGGCAGGCGCGCATCAGCTGGGTGCAACCGGCCTCCATGCATCTGACCGTGAAGTTTCTCGGTGACACGCCGGAGGATTTGCTCGAGTCGCTCCATGCGACGCTTGCGCAGGTGGTCGCCAATCATCGAATGCTCCAGGTTCCCTTTTCGCGACTGGGGACGTTTCCTCGACCGCTGCAGCCGAGGATTCTCTGGGCTGGGCCGCTGGAAAGTTGGGAACAGGGAAGCGAGAGCGACCGGCTGCAGGCCTTGTATCAGGGGGTGGAGGACGTGTGCCGGACGGCCGGGTTGGCGGCGGAGGTTCGGCCGTTTAGCCCGCATCTGACGCTGGCACGAATTAAGGAGGGGGAGCGGCAGGTCGGACAGGGACTGGCTCAAAGCGGGCTGTTGGATCAACCGGTGGCGTTCGGTGTTCTGCCGATCAAGACGCTGGTCATGATGAGAAGCGAATTGCGGCCGGCCGGCTCCATCTACACGAAGCTGTGGGAGTGCCCATTGAGTTCACGCTCCTAAACTCAAGTCCGGCAGCTGCGGCTGTGCATGAATGCTCTCGGCACGTCAATCGACGGCTGCGGCCAGCTCTCTCAGCGGGTGAGACATTCTTCAGCGACAGGAGCGGCCTCCAATTCGGTTAGTGCAGCGACCTGCATGCGGGACATGGCGGACACGATCCCTTCGTAGACGGCGGCGGCGGCGACGGACCAGTTGGGATTAAACGGCTCGCCACGGAAGGCTGCTTCGGCAGCTTTCTTTTCATCGTAGGTCAGATCGCGCGGCGCGCGCGTGACGTAGTGTTGCGATTGCGCGACAGAGTGTTCGGATCGATCATCCATTCGCTGTTGTGGCATGGGGCCCTCCTGCATCAGGTGAGTGATGAGCGAACACTGCGGAATGGGAGCAATGTTGGTGCCAGGCACATTGCCCCTCATGAAGAATGTCGGCATAGACGCACAGTGACTTTAACGGTCCAGTTTTGTGCCCGTTCTCTTCAGTCTCCAAAGTGTTTTCATGTACTTACGCGCCAGCTGCGGATAGGTGGCGATGAGGCGACTGCCGTCCCCGTACTTCGATACAGTGGCGGTTATGACAGAACGCTGCGAGATTTTTGACGCATGACAGGATAGGAGGCAGGCCTGTCGCGCGATGGTATTTTCCCGCACGGCCTCACGCGATTCACAGAGGCGCAGGGCCGGAACCGTTTTTCTCCAGATTGAGTGGTGGACCCTTGCGGGCTAGGCTTCTTCCTTTTAAGTCCGGTATAATCCGCTGTTCTGTCTGCTTTCCTGGTCTGAGTCTGGTCCGGTTGGCGCGTGGTCAACTCATGGCCGGCTGGTGCGTTGTCTCCCACGGCATACGAGACCAGCACACTTCACGAGTCATGTCGCGAGAAGGAGTTTTGAATGACTGAAAAGGATGAGAAAAAGCGCGCGTTGGACCTGGCCCTGGCTCAGATTGAAAAACAGTACGGCAAGGGCGCGGTGATGAAGTTGGGGACCGATGATCGGCCGGCCGACGTTCCGGCGATTTCAAGCGGATCCCTGGGATTGGATATTGCCCTCGGCGTCGGGGGATTCCCGCGCGGACGGGTCATCGAAATTTTTGGTCCGGAATCGTCCGGTAAAACCACCCTCACGTTGCATGCGATCGCGGAAGCGCAGAAAGCGGGTGGAGTCGCTGCCTTCATTGATGCCGAACATGCGTTGGATTTGACCTATGCCAAGAAGTTGGGCGTGCACACCGACGACTTGCTCGTGTCGCAGCCGGACACCGGCGAGCAGGCGCTCGAAATTGCGGAAACCCTCGTGCGTAGCGGCGCCATTGACGTGATCGTCGTCGATTCCGTGGCGGCGTTGGTGCCGCGGGCTGAGATTGAAGGCGAGATGGGTGATGCCCATATGGGCTTGCAGGCGCGGTTGATGTCGCAGGCGTTGCGCAAACTGACGGCGGCGATCGCCAAGTCCCAGACGACGCTGATCTTTATCAACCAGATCCGCATGAAAATCGGCGTGATGTTCGGGAACCCGGAAACCACGACGGGCGGCAACGCGTTGAAGTTCTATTCGTCCGTGCGCCTCGATATTCGCCGGATCGAGTCGATCAAGGATGGGCAAGATGTGACCGGAAGCCGCGTGCGGGTCAAGGTGGTCAAGAACAAGATGGCTCCGCCGTTCAGGCAGGCGGAATTCGACATCATGTTTGCCGAGGGCATTTCGAAGTCGGGCGAGATCGTCGATATGGGTGTGGAGAAGCGCGTGGTGGAGAAGGCCGGCGCCTGGTACTCCTATAAGGGAGAACGCTTAGGCCAGGGGCGTGAAGCCGTCCGCGATTTTCTGAAGACCAATCCGGCTATTGCCAAGGAGATTGAAGGCAAGGTGCGCGAACTCGCCGGGCTGCCCTTGCGGGGGGCCGACAAGAAGGCCGACGCCAAAGAAGCCAAAGAGGAGAAACCCGAGCGCAAGGCCGAGAGTCGGCAGGACGAGAAGCGCGGCCATGCTGCGAGAGCGACGACATAGGAGCGATATGCCGGTTGGACGCGGGGGCCGGGGGCGTGCGGAGTCGCCGCCGGATTTCCTGATCATGGCAATCCGGTACCTTGCCCGCGCCGAGCGGACGGCATCTCAGGTCGCGCGGCATGTTCAGGGGAAAGGGGCGAGCCTGGCGCAGGGACAGGGCGTCGTGCGTGAGTTAGAGCGGCGGGGGTATCTCGACGATCAAGCCTATGCCACGCGTTGGGCGGAAGCCAGGCTGGCGAAACGCCCGATGGGACGTGAGCGGCTGAAGCTGGAAATGCTCAGTCGAGGCTTCGAAGACCCGGTGGTGGAGCGGGCCTTGAGGAGTGCCTACCGGTCAATTTCCGAGCAGGAATTGGCGTGCCGGGCGCTGGAGGGGCGCACCACGGGAACGCGTCCACCACAATGGGTGAGATTTTTGCGACAACGCGGGTTTGATGACGACACCATTCAGCAAGTCACGCAAGTCGACTTGGAGACGGGGTTAGACGAGTTATGAGCCAACCTGTACACGATCTGCGGCGAGCCTTCATCCGGTATTTTGAACAGCAGGGCCATCGGGCGGTTCCGAGCGCGTCCTTGATTCCGCAGGCGGATCCGACGCTGCTGTTTACCAACGCCGGCATGAATCAATTCAAACGGGTGTTCCTGGGTGAAGAAACGCGCGCCTATCAGCGGGCCGTGACCGTGCAGAAGTGTCTGCGTGCGGGCGGCAAGCACAATGACCTCGAAAATGTCGGTTATACCAGGCGTCATCATACGTTCTTTGAAATGCTCGGCAACTTCTCCTTCGGTGATTACTTCAAGGAAGACGCCATCCGCTTCGGCTGGGAGTTTCTGACCTCGGTGGTCGGGCTCTCGAAAGACCGGATGTGGATCACGATCTTTCGCGAAGACGACGAAGCCGATCGGCTGTGGCGAAAGATCGGCGTCTCCCCAAACCGCATCGTGCGTTGTGGCGAGAAGGACAACTTCTGGCAGATGGCCGATACAGGCCCCTGCGGCCCTTGCTCGGAATTGCACTTTGATCAGGGACCTGCGGTGCCTGGCGATGACACGCCGAACGGTGAAGGGGACCGGGTCATTGAGATCTGGAACCTCGTGTTCATGCAGTTCAATCGTGACAGCGCGGGAACGCTCAATCCGCTGCCGAAGCCGAGCATCGATACCGGCATGGGGTTGGAACGTCTCACCGCGGTGGCGCAGGGGAAACTCAGCAATTACGACAGCGATTTGTTTGCGCCGCTGCTGGCGGCGATTGGCCGGCGCGCCGCTGCTGAATATGGAGCGATGGAGCAGGCGGATCGTTCCATGCGCGTCATTGCCGATCACCTCAGGGCCATTACCTTCCTGATGGCTGACGGCGTGTTGCCGTCGAATGAAGGGCGGGGGTACGTGCTCCGCCGAATTCTTCGGCGCGCAGCCCGCCACGGACGCCTGCTGGGCATCACCCAACCATTCCTGTATGAGCTGACGGCGACGGTCGTGGATCACATGGGCGAGGCCTATCACGAGTTGCGGCCGGCGGCCGGTACGGTGGCCGAAGCAACGCGCGGCGAAGAAGAGCGGTTTATCGCCACCCTCGATCAGGGGTTGCCGATCCTGAACGACATGCTGTCGAAAGTGAAAACGGCGGGGCAGCAGGTGCTGCAAGGGACCGAGATTTTCAAACTGTACGACACCTACGGGTTTCCGATGGACCTCATTGCGGAAGCCAGCCGTGAGCAGGGGATTACCCTCGACGAAACCGGCTTTGACGCCGCTATCGAAGAGCAGCGGACGCGCGCCAGAAAGACGGGAGGCTTCGAGCATGAAACGGCGAGGCCAGCCCTGAGCGACGTGGCGGCGCGTGTCGGAACCACGTCATTTGTCGGCTATGACCGGCTGGATTCCGAAGGCGTGGTGCAGGCGCTCCTTCAGGGTGATCGCCTCATCAAGGAGGCCCGCGAAGGCGACGAAATCGAGATCGTGCTCGACGTCACGCCCTTTTATGCGGAAGGCGGCGGACAGGCCGGAGACCACGGTGTCTTGACCGGCACCGACGGTCGGGTGGAGATTCGTGAGACCACCAGGCCGGTGCCGACGTTGATCGTGCACAAGGGCCTGGTGACGGCGGGTTCGATTCGTGAAGGCGAACGGCTGCAGCTCTCGGTCAATGCGCGTACCAGGCAGGCTGCGGCGCGCAACCATACGGCCACGCATTTGGTGCATGCCGCGCTGCGCGATCTGCTCGGGCCGCATGTCAAACAGTACGGCTCGCTGGTGGCGCCGAATCGCCTGCGGTTCGACTTTGCCCACTTCCGGCCCATGACGTCTCGTGACATCGACGAGATCGAATCGATCGTCAATGAGCAGGTCCGCCAGGATCAACCGGTGCAAACGGATGTGATGGGGGTGCAGGATGCGGTGGCCGGCGGGGCGTTGGCGTTTTTCGGCGACAAGTATGGCGACCGGGTGCGGGTGGTGCAGATCGACACCTTCAGCAAAGAATTGTGCGGGGGCACCCATTGCCGGCGCACGGGCGAAATCGGGTTGTTCCGGATTGTGGGTGAGTCCGGAGTGGCCGCGGGGGTCCGCCGGATCGAGTGTTTGACCGGCAGTGGAGCGTTGGATTCCCTGAAGCGGCTGGAGGCGGATGTGCGTGAGCTCTCGGATCTTCTGAAGGTCGCACCGGCTGAAGTCGTGGCGCGCACCCGAAAGTTGAGCGAGCAGTTGAAAGACAAGGAGCGGGAACTGGCGGATGTGAAGCTCAAGATGGCGAGCACGTCATCGACACAGGCACAGGCTCGTGAGGTCAAGGGCGTCCACGTTCATGCGCAACGCACGGATGGCCTTGACGTGAACGGCATGCGGGCACTCGCTGATCAACTGCGCGACAAGCTCCGGAGCGGCGTCGTGGCCCTCGGCGCCGCCAACGACGGCAAGGTCTCGTTACTCGTGGTCGTGACGAAGGACTTGACGGGCCGATTGAAGGCAGGCGAATTGATCAAGGAGATGGCGATCGAAGTCGGCGGCACAGGTGGCGGTCGTCCCGAGATGGCGCAGGCCGGCGGAAAAAATCCCGACAGGCTGGATCCGGCGCTGGAAAAAATTTTTGGGTTGGTCCAAAAGGCCTTGGAAGGGTAGACTGATGAAAGGCCAACGGATTCTCGCGATCGATCACGGTTCCAAACGGATCGGGTTTGCCTTGAGCGATGAGCTCGGGTGGACGGCCCAGCCGCTGGAAACGTTTTACCGGCGCAATCCCGAGGCCGACATCCGACATATCCAGGAGTTAGTGCGCGAGCACGAGGTTGGTCAAGTGCTCGTCGGCTTGCCGCTTCGGTTGAACGGGGAAAGTGGTCCGGCAGCCAAGGTGGTCGAGGAATTTATTCACCTGCTCGAACCGGCCTTGTCGGTTCCCGTGGTGACCTGGGATGAACGGATGACGACCTGTGCGGCGGAGGATTTGTTGATCGCCGCCGACGTCGGGCGCCGGAAACGGAAAGGCATCGTCGATCGGATTGCCGCGGCGATTCTGCTTCAGAGTTACCTTGCGAGTCTGGAGAAGCCGACGTCCGGCCAGGAGCAGACCCTGAGCCACTCCCAGGACGGCGATCCCTGGTCTTTTGACGAACCACGAGAGGATGATGCAGAAGAGATTGATTGCGGGTCTGGTGCTGGCGTCGGTGATACTCCTGGCGATTTCGGGGTACCTCGCGCTGCGCTGGGCTCAAAGTCCCGTCGCCGGCGGACGTCCTAAACCCCCCTCCCAAATCGTCGTCATTCCCGACGGCAGTACCTTTCAGCAAGTCGCGGGTATTTTATCGAGCGAGCAACTGATTCGCAGTCGGCTGGCATTCCGTCTGCTTGGCAAGACCCGGGACATTGATCGGAAAATTCGCCCCGGTGAATACGAGTTGGATGGGAGCATGTCCTCGCAGGCAATCCTGTCGAAGCTGCTGGCCGGTCGAGTCGTGTTGCATCCGGTCACGATCCCCGAAGGGTACAATCTTGCGCAAATTACCGACGTGTTGGCGGTGCAGCAGGTGACCGATGCCAAAGAGTTTTCGAAACTGGTTCGCGATCGTGCCTTCATCGCGACACTTGGGATTGACGCGGACTCGCTGGAAGGGTATCTGTTTCCGGAGACCTACTCCTTTCCTCGCCAGGCCAAAGTACGCGACGTCATCAAGGCCATGGTCGACGGACTCCATCGCGCGTGGAGCGCCGACTTGCAGGAACAAGCGGGGCGCATGAAGTTATCCCTGCATCAGGTGTTGACGCTGGCCTCCGTCATCGAAAAAGAGACCGGCTCCAAGGAAGAGCGTGAACTGATCGCGGCCGTGTTCCATAACCGGTTGCGCAAGAGAATTCCGTTGCAAAGCGATCCGACGGTCATCTACGGGCTCCCGGCGTTTGACGGCAACATTCACAAACGCGATTTGTCCGTCATGAGCCCCTACAATACCTATCGCGTACAGGGACTTCCGCCGGGACCGATTGCGAGCCCCGGAGCCCACGCGCTTCGTGCGGCGCTCTTCCCTGCTCAGGCATCGTATCTCTATTTTGTGTCCCGCAACGATGGAACGCATCAGTTCTCCTCCACACTGGCTGAACACAATCAAGCCGTCGAAAAGTATCAGAAGCAGCCGTTCCGCAAGAGCGCCGGGGGGAACCTCGTCATTCACGGCTCGTGACCCGCCGGGGCCTGCATCTGCACGACGCATCGCCTCACCACACCATTCGCACCATCGAGACTTACCAGCTGAAAGGAACAGGGATATGGGACTTGTGTCGTGGAATGAGAATCTGCCGGCTGTGTTGGATCACACGGTCTTGCGCCCGGAGGCGAGCAGGGCCGACGTGTTGCGGCTCTGTGCGGAGGCGAAGGAGCAGGGGTTTGTCGTGATTTTTGTGCCACCCTGTTACGTTGATGACGCGGTGGCGGCCGTAGCCGGGACGCCGGTGCAGGTCGGGATTCCGATTGGCTTCCCTCTCGGTGGTCACTCGACCCATGCGAAGGTGACGGAGGCGATCGAGGCGGTGGCGCATGGCGCGAGGGTGCTGGACATGGTCATCAACATCAGCCGCCTGAAATCGGGCGACTATGATGTCGTGCGGCAGGATATGGCGGCCGTGGTGCGGGCGACACCAGGTGTCAACCATAAGGTCATTCTGGAAACCTGTTTGCTCACTCGCGAAGAAAAAATCACGGCCTGCCGATTGGCCGTGGAAGCGGGCATGGACTATGTGAAGACCTCGACGGGATTCAATCAGGCCGGCGCGACCGTAGAAGATGTGCGGCTGATGAAAGAGGCCGTAGCGGGGCGGGCGAAGGTGAAGGCCTCGGGCGGCATACGCGACTGGAAGGCAACGCGGGCGTTGCTGGAAGCAGGAGCAGACCGCATTGGCACCAGCGCAAGTCTGAAAATTCTAGGCGAATGGCGGGCGGAGCGGGCCGCCGCTCGATGAGCGGTGTCTGGCACCCATCACAGATCGTGCTTCGCTGTGCCGGGACGGTGAGATTGGCTTGCTCGTTTCAACGGATTTGATATAGTGCCCCGATGATGACTCGAATCGTACTGTTGGTGCTGGATGGGTTCGGCATCGGCTCCCTGCCTGACGCCGAATCGTACGGCGATGCCGGCTGCAACACGCTCCAGCGGCTGGCGGCCATTTCAAAAGGGCTGACCCTTCCGAATCTCGAACAACTCGGCCTCGGTCTTCTCGGACAGTTTCAAGGCATCCGGCCCATGACACAGCCGGAAGGCTGCTACGGCAAGCTAGGGTTTACGACCAGGGGCAAACACTCGCTGGCCGGACATTGGGAATTGGCCGGGTATGTGATCGAAGAGGGCGCGCGTCCCTATGAGGCCTTTACGAAAGAATTGGCGTCCGGCCTGGAAGTCGCATTGGGACAAAAAACGCTCGGGAACTGTCGAACCGTTCGCCTGGAGCCGATTGCGGAGTTCGGCGCGGAGCATCAAAAATCCGGTATGCCCATCGCCTGGATCGATACGGCGGGGACTGTGATGTTGGCGGCCCACGAGCAGGTCGTTCCGCCGGAGGAGTTGTATCGTCTCGCACGTGAAGCGAGACGGCGGCTCAAGGCAACCATGCCGATCGTTCGCGTGGTCGCCTATCCATTTACGGGGCAGCCTGGGCAATTTGCCGTCACCGAACGCCGCCGGGATTTTGCCGTAGAACCTCCGGGGCTGACGCTGTTGGACCATTTGAGCCAAGCCAGCCAATTGGTGTTCGGGGTCGGAAAAGTCGGCGATCTCTTTAGCGGGCGCGGCGTCACCAGGTCTGTGCCTCTGTTTCAAGCCCAGGCCGTGATGGACGAAGTCATCGGCATGTTCAGCAAGGTGCCCCGCGGGTTAATCTACGCCAGTCTTCCCATCATGAGCCCCGATCTGCAGGAGACCGTCTCGACGCTGCAACACGTCGATCGGCGGTTGCGCGACTTACAAGAGTGTCTCAAAGTTGGCGATGTGCTCATCATCACGGGTGATCACGGGTTCGACTGTGCCCGACCAACCCCCGGGCATTCACGTGAGTATGTGCCTTGTCTCGTGACCGGCCCGCGTCTCGCGCGTGGCGTCAACCTCGGCACGAGGACGACCGCTGCCGATCTCGCTCAGACGATCGGCGAAGCGTTGGGAGCCACAAGGCTTCCATGGGGTGACAGCTTCTTGGATGCCCTGCAATCCCGCTAGCGCACTCTGGCTCAGTTGGCTAGCCTGCCCGATTGCCGTGACACCTTTTTGAGCGTCAGACTCTCCTGCCCACGCCAGTAGCGGATGGCACGCGGGACTACCATTAATTGGGCTGATACGACTGGCTTAACCAAGAAAGACAAAATCTATGGTCTGCCCAGTAATTTCTGGAAGTGGTATCCCAGGGAACACAAGCGGCCTGGCGAACCAGACCTGAATCAAGATGCTGCGCGCGATTTGTAGGAGGAATGGAAACGTCATGAAAGGCCGGATCCTGAAGGACACAAGACGGAACCCGATAGAAACTCAGAGAACGAGCCGTACGGCTATTGCCATCTAAGTGATCCAGTTCCGCTTGTAGTCGTGGTACCAGCGCCTGATGACCAACTTCCAGACAATGTTTTCGGCATTGATCATCGGAACCCAAGAATCCCTAGAATTCCTGGACGTCTGATTATTCTGGCACCGCGTTTTATAATCCCGTAATTTTCGAGGAGGGTTAAATAGTTTCTATGAAGGAAACTCGAGTGTCCTTGCTCATTACCACTGCGTTGCTGAGCTTGGCAGATCTCTCAGCGAGATTGGGGTATGCGCACTCGCCCGGTTCGCAGGAAAGCGGACTGTATCGCCTGGGGGGTAAAGAGCCTTTCGATCGATCAATTTGGCGACTTGACTCGTCTGCGTCTCCATCTGCTTCCTTGGAAGAACACTGCCAAAGCATAGCCGCGCTACTTCCTCCTCGTGTGTTCGACCACACTGGTATTTTGCCTGAGGACACCAAAGTATATCTGGACATCTCCGTGTTCTTCAGTGATGCTTCGTGCACTGTGAATATTCCAGTAACATGCGTTGCCTTCGCAGCAACCTACCATGCCGAGATCGAGATCAGTTGCTACCCCAGCGACTCGACAACGGACATGTCTTAATCACTCTGACTGATTGCTCAACCAGGTGACCACTCTTGACTATGACAGCTGGAAGCGGTTGCTCAGCACCACCGATCCCCTCGGCAAGATCGAGCGCTACACCTACGACGGCAACGACAACCTGCTCACGAGAATCACACCCAAGAACGAGACCATCAGCTTCGCCTACGACGCCGTCAACCAATTGCTCAGCAAGACCCTGCCGGGCAGTCAGATCACTCAATACAACTATGATCTTGTCGGCAACTTAACCAACGTCACCGATCCGGATAGCGTCTTGGCCATGACCTACGACCTGGCGAATCGGCTGCTCAACGTCACGACCGCCGGTTCTCCTAATCAACCGACGGTCTCCCTCGGCTATGCCTATGATGCGACCGGCAGTCGCCTCACCATGGCCGACGGGATCAAGACAACCAGCTATCACTATGACGGGCTGAATCGCCTGACCGGATTGGGCGATGGCGTGACCCTGCCGCCGCCGACGGCGAACTTGGTGGCCTGGTGGAAAGGTGATGGCACGGCCGCCGATGCCCAAGGCGGCAACCCCGGGACCTTGCAGAACGGCGTGAGTTTCGCCGCCGGCATGGCCGGACAGGCGTTTCAGTTCGACGGGGTCGACGACGCGATCGGCTTCACCAGCACGGTGGGTCGATTCGGATTTCAGGCCACGGTGGATCTGTGGATCAAGACCACCTCGACGCGCCGCGAGACCATCATGAGCGATCGGCTGACCTGTACCGTCACGTCTCCGGCCAACGCGGCCTCCTGGGAGTTGCAGTTGCAACCGAACGGCACGGCCAGCTTTGCCGTGGCCGGACCGGACGCGGGAGCGGGGACGACGTTGGTGAGCGCCGGTGTGGCGACGACCCAGCGGGTCAACGATGGACAGTGGCATCGCCTCGGCCTGGTCCGCAATGGCACCGAACTCCGGCTCTACCGCGACGGCCAGATGGAAGGCTTTTGGAACTTTATTGACGGCCCTCCGGTGTTGACCAGCCTGCCGGCAGGTGGCCTGCGCATCGGCACCGGCGGCTGCGGCACCAATCCGTTCACCGGTCAGCTCGATGAGATCACGATGGCGGATCGGGCCTGGACGGTCGCCGAGCTCCAAGCGCCCCGGACGCAAGAGCAGCCCGTGGTGAGCTATGGCTACGATATACTCTCTCGGCGGACGAGTCTGACGCTGCCGAACGGGGTCCAGACGACCTATAGCTATGATCCGGCGAGTCAGGTGACGAACGTTCTGCATCAGCTCACCGCGACCAGCAACCAAATCAACAAGGCAGACTATGTCTATAACGGGGTCGGCAACCGGACGAGTCTCGCGGATCGACGTGGAACACAAACGTTCGGCTACGACCAGCTAGATCGCCTGACATCTGCGAGTCATCCTTTGCAGCTGGATCCGCAGGCGTTTGCATACGACGCAGTCGGGAACCGAACCACCGGTGGAAGTGTGGTGAACCCAGGCAATCAGTTGAGCGCGGACAGTAACTTTAGCTATCAATACGACGACAATGGGAACCTGACGAGAAAGACCCTGCTCGCCACGGGCAATTACACACAATACAGCTACGATGCGGAAAGCAGACTTATCAAGGTGGAAGACTTCGTCGCGGGCACTCCCACACCCGCGTTCACTTCAACGTATAGGTATGATGGCTTGGGTCGGCGGATCGAGAAAGTCGCCAACGGCCAAACGAAGCGGTACATCTATGATGGGGAAGATATCCTGCTCGAATACGACGGCAGCAACATATTGCAGGCGAGGTATACGCATGGGCCAACAGTCGATGAGCCTATCGCTGTCACAAAAGGAGGAAATACATTCTTCTATCATGCAGATGGCCTAGGCACCGTTACAGAATTGACTGACTCAGCAGGGACAGTGGCAAAAGCTTACGCCTATGACAGTTATGGAAATATTCTTGAGGCAACTGGCAGCCTCGACCAATCTTACGGGCATACCGGCCGAGAGTTCGATCAAGAGAGTGGACTGTACTACTACCGCGCTCGTTACTATGATCCAAGCAATGGCCGGTTCCTTCAAAAAGATCCGATTGGGCTATACGGAGGAATCAACTTGTACCGATACGTGCGCAATAACCCGCCCAATGGTACAGACTCATCTGGCCTAGCTCCTAACTCACCACCTCAGGCAGTAAATCCTTCTAATCGCAAGCCTGAATCGGTGATTGGCGGCCCCGCGGGTTCAATAATCTGCCAGGATGGAAATCCTGAAGTCTGGATAAGTGACTACTTCAAAGACGACAATTCCCAAGAATGTGGAATCACGGAGTGCATCTTCGCTCACGAAGGTTTCCATTTGCAGGATGCCCTGAGGCGGAGCCCCCTAGTGTGTAGCGGAACAAAAGGCAAACGGAACCAGAAGAATGGTGGTCAGATCTTATTCGACGAAGACATCAGAAGGCAGTCGGAAATTAGCGCGTACCTGATAGAACAAGAATGTTTGGAAAAGGAGCTTGCTGGAAGACGAGGCAATTGTCCGTGTGAGGGACTCTTGAACTTCCGAATCGATGTTATCAAAAAGGCCTTCAAGAAATTATGAAACTTGTATTGTTAATTCTGTTCAGCATTTTCTATGCGCTAGTCTCGGCGGTGCGCATCTATGCGCAAGAGCCTAGTTCCTTGGACCTATCAGCCTCCCTTTCGAAGAGAGGAAGCGGACGGTATGCGATAGAAATTCAATTGAAAAATTCATCTGATCGAACAGTGACGATACAGAACTTAGATCTTCCGTGGATCCCTCCCAACGAAATGATTTTTGTGAACAAGGTATATCGGTTGGACAAAGCACACACGCCATTGGCAAAGTTTGGACCAATGGCGGACTACATGGATGTTCCGTATACTCTCGACCCAGGTCAAGTGATCCACGGTTCAATCGATCTAAACTCAATGTTTCCCACTTTTACCGAAGAGGTAAGAAGGTTTGGAGTTACTGTGGAGTGGGCCTGCAGATCAAAAGCATTGACGTTTCAGTGTCAAGAAGGAAGTGGCAGACAATTTACCATTGCAGCAAAAAGAAAACAGAAATCGACTACCTTTCATTCCTCGACCCCTCCATCAATCAAGTGACAGCTCTGCTCCAGCATATTCTCTCAGGATGGTCAAACAGGTTGTCCAGGGCGGCCGCAACGAGCGAGTGCCCGAGGCGTACTCAGTTCGGTACGTTGAGGGTCCGAGCGATGCGAGAACAAAGCTGGCGACCTGTTTCACCATCCTGGCAGCTCACGGCGAATGCCAACTTCGCCTACCAGTACGACGACAACGGGAACCTCATCAAGAAGACCTTGCTCGCCACTGGGAACTATACCCAGTACACCTATGATGCGGAAAATCGCCTGACCCAGGTGCAGGAGTTTGCCGCAGGGAATCCGACCGCTATTACAACCAGCAGCTATCGCTACGATGGCTTGGGCCGTCGGATTGAGAAGGTCGCCAACGGCCAGACAAAACGCTACATCTACGATGGCGAAGACATTCTGCTCGAATACGACGGCAGTAACGTCCTCCAGGCAAGATACACCCACGGTCCCGGCATCGATGAGCCGATTGCGGTGACCAAAGCCGGGAGCACCTTCTACTATCATCAGGATGGTCTCGGCACGGTGACGGAGCTCACTGATAGCAACGGCAGCGTGGCCAAAGCTTATGCCTACGATGCCTACGGCACCATCCTCGAATCGCCCGGCACGGTGGAGCAGCCGTATACGTATACGGACCGAGAGTTCGATTCAGAAAGCGGGCTTCTCTACTATCGTGCGCGGTACTACGACGCCGGGACGGGGCGGTTTTTACAGAAGGATCCGATTGGCATTGTGGGTGGTGATTTGAATTTGTATCGCTACACTCAAAATGCTCCCGTTGATTATATTGATCCATCAGGTCTTACGAGACTTTGGTATGACATCAAGAATAAGAGATTACATGTTGATCCAGAGCAAGAGGGACGAAGACCATATGATTTGGCAGCCACTTCGGGAGCTGGCGGTTGCATGAATCAACCGCGATGTTCAAAGAAGAGGAACGAAGGCCCCATTCCTCCTGGCGACTACACGATTAATACAAGCGATCTCTCCAACCCAGATACCTTGGGTGATATCTTTAGGCAGTTCAATTATAAGCCATGGTTCTTTCACGATTGGGGTGATTGGCGTGTGCCAATCATGCCCGATAAAGGAACAAACACATTGCTTCGTGGTGGCTTTTTCTTGCACGGTGGAAGTCGGCCAGGTTCAGCGGGATGTATTGATGTTGGAGGGGGAATCTTTGGTAATCGTGCCACTGACACGCTACTGTTCGACCTATTGCGCGACCCAAATCACAGCATCCCCTTAACGGTATTCTAGCTATGTTCAGGCAGGCGATTTTCTTTCGAGGCCTAGTGATGATAGCAATCCTCTTAATGGTTGGGTTTGCAACGTATGTCTTCTGGAGATGGTCTTTGTCTCCTGAGGAATCTCTTCTGAAATTCTATGCTGCACAAGGGGCTGAAGACCAACTGATGGATCCTCTAATCGTGGGCGGGGCCAAAGTGGTGCCGCTCATTCTCAAAGACATTAATGACAAGAATATGCCCCTTCGTCGGTATGCCATTGGGGCCCTTGGAAACATCGGCGATGCCTCCGCGATCGCCACGCTAGAAAGCCTACTCAAAGACCAATCAGAGGTAGACTACATTCAATGCGATGCGCTTGAGGCAATCGCCTTGATCAATCCAGACCGCGGACGCGTGATTGCGACGGCCTACAGTAGGAGCTCAACTAGTTGCCTTCATGAGCTATCAGCTTACTTGCTTTCCGGGAAATTGCCGCATCGCAGGACGTATATTGAGGCACTTGGGGGATGGCATGAGTAAATATGTGATCCGGAGTCACAGGCCACCCGAATTCCCCATCTATTGACAGCGACTGCAACGCAGATCAACAAAGCGGACTACGTCTACAACCCTGTGGGCAACCGGACGAGTCTCACGGACCGTCGAGGGCCGCAGACCTTCGGGTATGACCAGTTGGACCGGCTCACCTCAGCGAGCCATCCTTTGCTGCTGGACCCGCAGGCGTTTGCATACGACGCAGTCGGGAACCGAACCACCGGTGGAAGTGTGGTGAACCCAGGCAATCAGCTGAGCGCGGACAGTAACTTTAGCTACCAATACGACGACAACGGGAATCTTACCAAGAAAACACTGCTGGCCACCGGTAACTACACGCAGTACACGTATGATGCTGAGAATCGCCTGATCCAGGTGCAGGAGTTCGCAGCGGGGAATCCCGCGGCCATTACGACCAGCAGCTATCGCTACGATGGTTTAGGGCACAGAATCGAAAAGGTCGCTAACGGCCAGACGAAGCGGTATATCTATGACGGCGAAGACATCTTGCTCGAGTACGATGGAAGCAACGTGTTGCAGGCGAGATACACACATGGACCTGGGATTGATGAGCCGCTGAGCCGCACGCCGGTCACACCGGGGGTGGGCAGCGGTCACACAGCCGTACTGGCCTCCACGCCGGATGGGCTTCGAGGCCCAGTGGTAGATGATGGCATCAGTGTGAACGGCCAGGTCTCGGTGGGCTTTACGCTGGCGAGCGGGGTACCGACGCCAGCGGTGGGCCAGCCGATCGATTCAACCGGGTCGCACCAGCCGATCGCGCCGATCGACGTCACGGCCGCCGGCACCATCATCACCAATTATGCCATGCACGCATTCGAGCGCCGCTGCTTGACAAGGCAGTACAACTCAGCGGGTGCTCGCGATGTGCGAGCCCAGCAGCGCTTGAGCGGTCCCTCCGAAGATTGCCGCAACATCATCGGGGGGCAATCCAGCATGTTCAACGTGGGTCGCGACGGCGCGAAATTCCTCGTGGAGCCAATACGGATAATCGGTGCCGAGGACGATCCGGTCGGCGCCGAAAGTGTCGCACGCGCAACGCAATGCCGGCGGATGAGCGTTGGCTGTGTCATACCAGAGACGGCGGGCCAAGACACTGGGCGCTTCAAGTCCCTTCGGCATAAACCAGGAAGCAGAGTGGTCTAAGCGTCGCATGAGAAACGGCAGCGTGCCACCCATATGCGAGGCAATGATGCGTATGCGTGGATATCGCGTGATGACGCCTGCTTTCATGAGTTGCAGCAGGCACATCGTATCTTCGAATGGCGCCGCGATGGGCCAGGTAAGGTTATGCGCGGCAAGGATAGGAGAGCCGCAGGCAAGTCCCGCGGCATGGATGAAGAGGAGCGCTTGGCGTCGATCCAATTCGGCAAACAGCGGTTCAAATGCCGGGTCAGCTATGGTTGTGTCGAGCACCCAGGTAGACACCGTGATTCCCACCATGCCAAGTTCATCACACGCCCGCGTGACTTCGGTGAGCGAAGCATTGATATGGGGCAGTGGAAGGCATCCGAACGCCAAGAAGCGCCTCGGGTGCTGCCGAACCAAATCGGCGTACAGGTCGTTCGCAACCCGTGCCGCTTCCAGGGCACTCTGCTCATCCCGGAAGTACGGCGACTGCGGGGAAACCGACAGGACCTGCAGATCGACACCGGCGTCATCCATCATCCCGAAACGTGCCTCGAGATCGGCCGGCTCCTTGCCTGCCAGGAAATTCCGAGCGATCGCCGTGCCGACCTGGGATCCGCCCAGGCGATCCAGCAAATCGAGATACCGCACAGGAAAATAGTGGGCATGCATGTCGATCCGCATATCCGGCTCCTTCCTCCATTCGGCCTGAACGGCCTGTCATTGCTTCAGATGCGGCTTGCTTCGAGAGCCGACTCCATAGGCCTTGGCTGTCGGACCTTTACGTCAGTTCCTCCGGCACGGCAAACGCCAGAATGTGGTGCCGCTTCCCGGAGAAGATAAACTCTCCCACCAGATCCATGCCGAGCCCAACCACGTGGGCACGGAGCGAATGCGGATTATCATAGGCGACGAAGGCCACGCCGACGTTGTACCGCCTGGCCACTTCGCTCTTCAACGTTGTGTAGAGTCCGCGCAGGAGTCCGCAGCCGCGATACGGGCGATCGATGCAGACAGGCCCATAGATAAACAGGCGAGAGGAGGCGAGAGGCCGGCCACCATAGTCGATCCCGTCAAGCTGTTGCATCATAGCAGCGAGCAGAGGGAATGGCCGGTTGAATTCGCATGAAGAGGCGCACAGGTAGCCGGCCAGACGGGCGCCATCACTCGCCACGACGATTCCCACATTGTCCGCCATCTCCTCGAGTTGCTCGCGGGTAAACTCGACCGACAAAAACCCGTCCTGCCGCTCTGCATCGTTCAGATTGCCACCGAAATTCGCCGCCTGAACCGTGAGTATGGCAGGGACGTCCTCCAACACAGCTCGTCTGAATGTCATGCTCATTTTTTCTAGCGTCACGCTGGACTGCGCAGGCGCTTCCCTTTCCTCCGCCACGGAGGCGATTGGCGCAAAAACACAATGGCGGGAAACGAGGCAAGCCTGGTCGGCTGAACAGGTTCAGCGAGCGCCGACTTACGATTCGTTCCCTGCCGGAAACACCGCCTCGCACCGCGCGGCTCGTCCGCTCATCCACCCAGGCTTCCTCCTGGAGGCGAACGCTGCCGGCAGACGCAGGGGCAATTCCATTCTTAGCTGGAGATTTCGATGTCCAGCCTGGGCATCGAAATCTCCCATGGACATGAGGTTCTGTTGGCCTCCGGTCTAAAAAGCGGTCTGCGCATTGGCCCCAGAATCAACGATCGTCGCACTGTCCCTGCAAGGCTTGGCGTTTTGTGGGCTGACGGTCCCTGCTTCGGTCGCAACGTCACCCGGCCTTAAACGACCACATGCGCTGGTAACGTCGAATCGTCGAAAGAAATGGCATGAACGTCAGTAACGCGTAGAAGGCCATTCAGGCATTCCCGCCCCAGCCCGCCTTATTCGTGACGGTTCGTCGTGAATAAGGCGAGTGCCGCAGAAGTGCTCATGAATAAGATGGGCTAGGGCAACGAGTCCCCATCGGTTTCAGCGTAAACAGCTCTGAAGCTTCTCCACGCTGTGGAAACATCTAGCAGGCTGCGGAAAAACTCATTTTTTGCACGCTACGCCGCGATCAGCTCACGTGGCGTGTTGGTATCAGGATAGTAGGCAGGATGCGCAACAAGGCCATCCAGCAAGGCCGCAGCGAGTGAAGCGGCGAATCGTACTCTTGTCGTACGTTGAGCCGCTGAATGATGCGAGAACGCCGCTGGTGGACTTTTTCCGCATCCTGCTAGAGGGACAGATCAGATACGCTCAGAGCATGACTGGTTATTTGGCGCGCTTCCAAGCTATTTCCTTGCCCTTTTTGCCCTTCCCCATCTTTAGCGTCAGCGTGTCCTCGCCAACCTCAACCGTCGCGTCGACCCACTTGCGCTTCGCGATCATCTGCAACTTGGCCGTTCCCTTCCCTTCCTTTCCGTCAAAATCCTTGATAATCGTTTCGCCAGTCGTGTTGCCTTGCCCTTTGACCTCTTTTCCTTTTGTAATCTTACATTCGGTCTCAGAACATTCGACTTCCGCTCCGTTACTCGTAATCCACTTCCCGGAAAGACTCGCAGCATGAGAAGTATTCACGTTTACCAAAAGACTCGCAGCTAGAATTGCCAACGCACATACCAGGTGTTTCATCCACGCACTCCTTTCTCCGTTCGTGTAGAACATGTCCCATCTTTTCCTTCTTGTTCGATGAAGTTCGCTCAAGGTACTCTTCGAAGAACGAATCAGTCAATGCTCGTCTTCCTTGAAGTTCAAGTTCGGCAGCGAGGAACTCACGCATCTGAAGGGGGAGCTGGTGCGCGTGACTCAGGGGCAGGGTTTTTACGACGTGCGCCTGCGGCGTGTGCGCGGATGACACGGGACTAATCTCGCAGTGGGCCGGTGTGATCCGGCTGAGGACTAACGGGGTGGTTTAGGCAGACGCCGGGAGCGTTGCGCATGGAGGGCAAATTCCAGCGCGGCTTCGAGTCGAATCACACGGGCGGTCAGGTCTTCAATATGCGACTGCTGCTTGGCGACTGTGGTGTTGAGTTGCTCCACCTTGTCGTTCAGCTTGATGGTGTTGGCGAAGGCATCCCACACGCGCTCGGTGAGTCCCATCGTCACCCCTTCTTGCGGGTCTTGGAGAGGGCGAGCATGCGCGCTTCCGACTCCGCCACAAGGGCGAGGGTTTTGTCGATGGCGCGAATGGTTTTTTTCGTCTCCCGGATGACTTGCTTGGCCATATGATCCAAGAGCGCTGGATTATCGGCTGGAACGTACCGCTCGCCTCCTTCGCGAAGCAGTTCTGCCATGGTAAGATTGGCGGCTTTCGCCTTTTGCGCCAGCCGGCGTTTTTGGCCGGGGCTCATAAGGATGGGGACTTGGACCATCGTGGACGGCATGGTAGCCTCCCTCAGCTTGGATATATAGGCAATATATAGCATAGGATCAGATTTGCTGTCGATGTGCCCCATGTCTTCGCTCGTTCCTTTGATGCATGCCGGATTGGCTCATCTTGCCCAGTGGCCTCTGGATGGCGTATACGTACAGCTCATTGTCCGAGATTTGATATAGGCTTGGAAATTAAGACGGCCGACTCTCGCCTGCGTGACTGTCGGTGGAGTGCGTGAACAAGAAAGGCTCTAACGGTGTCGATTGACGAGAAACTCAACAGTCTCGGTCTCACCCTCCCGGTTCCGCCGAAGCCGGTCGCGAGTTACGTTCCGTCGGTGCTGGTTGGTGATCTGCTGTATCTAAGCGGCATCTTGCCGTTTCGCGACGGGCAGGTGGCGATCACGGGCAAGCTGGGGCAAGACGTGACGGTAGAACGTGGCGCCGAAGCGGCAAGGCTGGCGCTCCTCAATGCCTTGGCGGTCGTGAAGCAGGAACTCGGGTCGTTGGATCGTGTGCAGCGTATTGTGCGAGTCGTGGGGCATGTCGCGTCGGCCGAGGGATTTGTGCAGCAGCCTGCCGTGATCAATGGCGCGTCAGATCTGCTGGTGCAGATTTTCGGGGAGGCGGGGCGCCATGCGCGAGTGGCACTGGGCGCGGCCGAATTACCGCTGCATGCCGCTATCGAACTGGAATTATTGGTGCACGTGCGAGCCTGATTCACCTGTTGATCTGTTGCCTTCCTACAGCCGTCGCTTGCCTTGACTTCAAAAAAATCCGCTTGTTATAGTCCGGAAGTCCCTTGGTTTGATGCCACACCCCCCATCCGGCTTCGTTGCCTCAGTGGCGTGGGGTTTTTGTGCCACGTGCGGGGCGTTTTATCTGGCGTACCATCATTCATCCTCGCCCGCCTGCTCGACAGGCTTATTCAGAGGGCATCGGTAGGGAGTGACTCCCATGAACTATATAATTTGTGCCATTGTCAGCTTGGCCTTCTTGGCGAATTCCGTCGATTCCATGGCCGCCAAGGCTGAACCACCGGCTCTGCATCCCAATGCCGCGGTGCCTGGCGCCACGGTGTCGATCACGGGCAAAGGGTTCGGTCCGTTCAAATCGACCCGATTCAATCAGGTGACGTTTCAGGGCGTGCCTGCGCTGATTCAGCGGTGGGATTCGGATCTGATCGAGGTGCGTGTACCGTCACAGGCTGCCAATGGACCGGTCGATGTCATCATCGGAAAAAAGCACGTGAAGGCCGGCTCTTTCACACGGCTGCAACCCGTCATTCAATCAGTCTCGCCGGCTGAAGCCGAGCCAGGCTCGATTCTGGAGATTATCGGAGAACATTTCGGCAACACCGCCGGCCCTCGCGATCCGAACACGATTTTTGGCGTCAATAGTGTGGCTGTGGGCGATGTGACAGTGCGCGTCCGCAAGTGGCGTAATGAGAAGATTGAAGTGGAACTGCCGGGCAATGTGCAGTCGGGAGATGTGGTGATTCGCATGGCGTCTTCTGATCCATTGCCGGACGGGTCGTGCTGCGCTCCGGTCAAACAGGTGGTGAGCAATTCGATGCCGCTGAAGATGCTGGCGTTGGTGCGGGTCGATCCCACCAGTGGACCGGTCGGAACAAAAGTGGTGATCTTCGGCAAGGGGTTCGGGACGACCAGAAATCCTGAGGATGGCGTGCTCTTTGGCGGCCATCTGGCGACGGTGTCGCAGTGGACGGATACAACCGTCGTCGTGCATGTGCCGCTCGATGCCCAAACCGGCCCGGTTGTGATGAAACGCAATGGGCAGGAACGGGACGTCGGGACGTACACCGTGCAGACACCGAAGGCCACGGCGCTGACTCCGACTGAAGCGCCTATTGGCACGTTGTTGAAAATTACGGGAGAGAATTTCGGGTTTTATTCGGAGGCCGGGTCTACGCCCTTTAACTATATCGACTTTTCGTTGAGCGAAAACACCGTCGAGATCGGCGGCGTGCAGGCGATCGTCTATCGATGGGGTCATGACCGCATTGATGTGTGGGTGCCCTTCAGCGCAAAGAGTGGCCAGGTGGTGGTGAAACGCGCCGCCAACAGGCCGAAGTCGGACGGCACCTGCTGTGCTGATAAACAGGTGCTGGAGACACAAGTCGGCAATTTTACGCTTGTCACGCCAAAGATTGATTCGTATAGCCCGAACACGGGGGGGCTCGATGAACTGGTGACCATCAAGGGGAGCGGGTTCGGCAAGTTTTTGAAGACCGCAGAGCCGAGCAAGGTCATTACGGACAGCGTGTATGCCCGAGTGGCTCCGGAGTTAGGCGAAAATGTGTCGCGTACCGAAGTCCTATTCAACGGGGTCGGAGCGATTGTCCAATCCTGGACGGACACAGAAATCAAGGTCCGCATTCCGCATCGTCATTCGTATGGAGTTGGAAAACTCGGCGAATTCAATCCGGACCTGACTTCGGGGCCGCTGGTGGTGCGGCGCGGGTCTTGGGATTTGCTGCCGGATGGATCCTGTTGTACGCCAAAAAAATGGCTGACGTTGGAGGCCGGTACCTTTACGATTCAACCGTCGGGACTCCCTGATGCCAGTTTTTGGCGAAATCCCAACCCTAACAACTCTCATTTTCATTGAGGCCTGTTACCTTGCGTACGTTGTCTCTCCTGTTCTGTTCGCTCCTGATCCTGTTGTGTGTCGGCACCGTGAACGCCGCTTCTCCTCAGGTCCCCGCCACCGTGGCGATGCAGAAGAGTGGATCCGAGGCGACGCTGTTGGGGGTGTTTTTTCACGACCAGCAACTCGGTTGGGCTGTCGGCTCAGGCGGGACGATCCTGAAAACCACCGACGGCGGCCACAAGTGGAAAAAAGTTTCCAGTGGCACGAGTGCTCTCCTGACCGCCGTGTATTTTCGTGATGCGCAGCGCGGCTGGGTTGTGGGGGCGAACGGCACGGTGAGGACGAGCAAAGACGGCGGTGAAACCTGGAGCGTCGTCGTGGTGTCCACTCAGGCGCCTCTCTATGGGATTGCCTTTTCGTCCCCGGAACAGGGCTGGATGGTCGGTGGAAACGGCACCATTTTGCAGACCGCTGACGGCGGAGAGAACTGGACCGATCAAGCGAGCGGCACCAGCGCGGCACTGTATGCCATTGCGATGACCAGCGAACAGCGCGGCGCCGTCGTGGGAGCATTGGGTACGATTTTGACCACGGCGGATGGCGGAAAAAATTGGGTCACGCAAGTGAGTCAAAGTTCGGCCACATTTTTTGATGTCGCCTTCGCCGATGACATCAACGGCTGGGCCGTCGGCAACGCCGGTGCGTTATTTCAAACGACCGACGGGGGAACCCACTGGGTTGATCGCACCTTGCCTTGCGGAAGGACGTGTCACAAACTCACGGACCTCATCCGTGTCCGGTTCACGGATGCGCAGCAGGGGTGGATTGTCGGGGAGCGTGGTCAGATTCTGCGAACTAGTGATGCGGGGTATAATTGGGTGGAAGAAACCAGTCCTGTGAAACGGTCTCTCATGGCTCTCACTTTCCCTCGCGCGACGGCCGGATGGGCAGCCGGTGAGGGAGGGACTATTATTTCAATCAGCGCAGGGAAGAAGTAACTGCTCGCCGCGCCTCTGCTCCTCTAACCCAGTCGTCCCAGTCGACTCTGTACGATACTTAATGCCGTCACGGCCGCGGTGTCCGCTCGCAGGATGTGCTGACCCAGACTCACGGTCTGACAGCGTTGTTCCTCCATGGCCTGAGCGAGTTCTTCCTCCGCCCAGCCCCCTTCAGGTCCGATCAGTAACGTCACAGTTTCGGTTGGAAGCGTCGGCAGGGGAACCTGTGCCAATCCCGTTGTTTGCTGACGCTCGGCCAACAAGAGTGCACAGGCCGTCGCAGGGCCGGAGAAAAATCGGCGCGACTCCATTGGTTCCAAAACCAGCGGAGGCTGCCATTGTTCCGATTGTTGTGCGGCTTCAGTGGCGATGCGCTGCCAGCGAGCCACTTGGGCGGCGACTCTTCCGGGTTGCGGGCGTACGATGCTGTGATGTGAGATGAGCGGCAGAATCGTGCGCACGCCCAATTCGCTCGCCTTCTGCACGACCCAATCCATATGATCGCCTTTGAGCAGAGCCTGCGCGAGGAACAGGCTTGGCCAGGCATCGACCGGTCCTGGACGAGAGTCGAGAATCTCTGCTGTTAACGCCTGCGGAGCCACGGCGCTCACGCGCACCTGATACCGCTGACGGTGCTCATCGGTCAATCGCAGGACCTCACCGGGCTTCACGCGTAAGCTGGCACGCAGATGATGGCAGAGTTCACCGGTGAGGGTGAGTGTAGTTCCGTGGATATCGGCTGAGGAGATAAAAAATGCCGGCATGGCGGTCGGCGGATCAGGAGGGGCAGATGCTCGGTCTATTCGAAAAATGTCTTCATCTTGTCTAGGAAGCCTTCACCCTCGCTGTCTTTCGTGTAGCCGCTTTCCTTCGCGAATTCTTCGAGCAGTTCTTTCTGCCTCGAGCTGAGTTTGGTGGGGATCTCCACTTTCACATTAAACAATTGGTCTCCGGTATGGCCGCCCTTGAGGTTCGGAAACCCGAGTCCCTTGAGCCGCAAGACTTTCTCGGGTTGTGTGCCTGCGGGAATTTTCATATAGGTGTTGCCCTTGAGCGTGGGCACTTCGACGCGGCCGCCCAGGATCGCCGTCACCAGATTGATCGGAAGATCACAGGCAATATCCTGTCCTTCGCGGCGGAAGTGGGGATGGGGTTTGACCGTCACGGCGACATACAGATCGCCCTGCGGGCCTCCTTGCACGCCATGCTCGCCTTCATTGGCGAGACGCAGGCGCATGCCGGTTTCGATCCCGCCAGGAATGTTGACCGACAGCATGCGCTCCTTGCGGATGCGCTGGCGCCCGCCGCAGATTTGGCAGGGTTCGGTGATGATTTGTCCGACGCCTTCGCACTGACCGCAGGGGCGGCTGACACTGAAAAAACCTTGTTGGAAGCGCAGTTGTCCTTGTCCTTTGCAGGCAGGACACATCTTGATGGCGGTCGCGGATTTCGCGCCGGTTCCTTTGCAGTCCGCGCAGGTTTCCCAACGAGGAATTTTGAGTTTGGCTTCCTTTCCGAACACCGACTCTTCAAACGTCACTTCGAGATTGTACTGCAGGTCATTCCCGCGCTCCGCGCGCGCACGGCCGCGAGGCTGGCCGAAAAAATCTTCAAAAATGTCGTTGAAGATATCGCCGAATCCGCCCTGTCCGCCGAAATCAAATCCCTCGGCGCCCTGCGGGCCTCCCGCATGACCGAAGGTATCGTACCGACGCCGTTTCTCCTGGTCACTGATGACTTCGTAGGCTTCGTTCAGCTCTTTGAACTTTTCTTCAGCCGATTTTTTCTGTTCGGGAGACGAATGGAGATCGGGGTGATGTTGGCGAGCGAGTTTTCTGAAGGCCTTTTTGACTTCGTCGTCGGTCGCGGTCCGTTCGATGCCAAGCGTTTCGTAATAATCGCGTTTAGCCACGGAAGAGGGTTACCCGTTCTAAGGTGCAACAAGACCGGGCCTCACCATCCGTGAAGCCCGGCCCTGCATACAGTGAGAAGCTTACTTCTTTTCCTTGTCGACTTCTTCGAATTCGGCGTCCACGACCTTTTCATCGGTCTTGGCCTGCGCGCCACCGTCTCCGGCTGAAGCCCCGGCGTCGGCGGGACCAGCGGCAGCTGAGGCCTTTTTGTACATTTCCTCAGCCAGCTTATGAGAAGCCGTGGTCAGCGTTTGGGTCGCCGATTCGATGGCGGCGGGATCATCCCCTTCCATGGCCTTGCGGAGTCCCGCAATGGCTTCGGTGATCTTGGTCTTGTCGTCTTCACCGATCTTATCGCCATGCTCGGTCAGGTTCTTTTCGGTGCTGTACAGCAGGGAGTCCGCCTGATTACGGGCTTCGGCGGCTCGACGGCGCTTCTTGTCGTCTTCAGTATGAGACTGCGCGTCCTTGACCAGCTTGTCCACTTCCTCCTTGCTGAGTCCGCTGGACGCCGTAATCTTGATGGATTGTTCCTTCTGCGTCGCCAGATCTTTGGCGGCAACGTGGACGATGCCGTTGGCATCGATATCGAAGGAGACCTCCACCTGCGGCATGCCGCGCGGGGCAGGAGGAATACCAACCAGGTCAAACTGCCCCAGCAGCTTGTTGTCGTTGGCCATTTCACGTTCGCCCTGGAAGACCCGGATGGTCACGGCGGTTTGATTGTCAGCCGCCGTCGAGAACACCTGGCTCTTCTTCGTCGGAATCGTGGTGTTGCGCTCGATCAGTTTGGTAAAGACGCCGCCGAGGGTTTCAATGCCGAGCGACAACGGTGTCACGTCCAGCAGCAGCACGTCCTTGACCTCGCCCTTCAGCACACCGCCCTGAACACCGGCTCCGATGGCCACGACTTCATCCGGGTTCACGCCGCGATGGGGCTCTTTCCCGAAAAAGTCCTTCACGACCTGAATGACTTTCGGCATACGGGTCATGCCGCCGACCAGGACGACTTCCTGAATATCCTTGGCGCTCACTCCGGCGTCGGCCAGCGCCTTGCGGCAGGGTTCGATCGTTTTCTGAATGAGATCGCCAACCAGCTGCTCCAATTTCGCACGGGTCAGCTTGGTGACCATGTGCTTCGGACCGCTGGCGTCCGCCGTGATGAACGGCAGGTTGATTTCGCTTTCCTGAGAGGATGACAGTTCAATCTTTGCCCGCTCGGCCGCTTCCTTCAAGCGTTGGAGCGCCATACGGTCCTTGCGAAGATCGATACCCTGATCTTTCTTGAACTCCTCAACGAGCCAGTCCATGACGCGTTCATCGAAGTCGTCGCCACCGAGATAGGTGTCGCCGTTCGTGGATTTCACTTCAAATACACCGTCGCCGATTTCAAGGACGGACACGTCGAAGGTGCCGCCGCCCAGGTCGTATACGGCGATGCGTTCATCTTTTTTCTTGTCGAGGCCGTAAGCGAGCGAGGCTGCGGTCGGTTCATTGATGATGCGGAGGACATTCAAGCCAGCGATCTGCCCTGCGTCCTTGGTCGCCTGCCGCTGGCTGTCATCGAAATAGGCCGGAACCGTGACCACGGCTTCCGTGACCTTTTCGCCCAGGTAGTCTTCTGCCGTCTGCCGCATTTTCTGAAGAATCATGGCGGAGACTTCCGGCGGGCTATAGCGTTTGCCACGCAACTCAACGTGCGCGTCGCCGTTGTCCGCCTCCACCACCTTGTAGGGGAGCCGCTTCATGGCTTCCTGGACTTCTTTGCTCTTGAATTTGCGCCCCATCAACCGCTTCACGGAGAAGATGGTATTTTCGGGATTCGTAATGGCTTGCCGCTTGGCGATCTGTCCCACCAGGCGCTCATTCTTGTCCGTGATACCCACCACCGATGGAGTGGTGCGACTTCCTTCCGCATTGGCGATGACAACCGGGTCTCCACCGCTCATGATGGCGACGCAGGAGTTCGTCGTGCCGAGGTCGATTCCGATAACTTTGCCCATGGGTTGGCTCCTTCGCA
>WBZN01000166.1_pt1 | contig 89215 bp, 85 predicted proteins | sample 5204281 | NCBI WGS metagenome assembly WBZN01 (sample SAMN12344347, study PRJNA552823) | activated sludge metagenome | biome: Activated sludge suspended growth; feature: Nitrification reactor; material: Wastewater; isolation source: activated sludge from nitrification reactor of wastewater... | reverse complement strand
GGCCAAAGTCGTGATGTCAGTACTTCGACTGACTGTTTCTGACCGAGCTTACCGTTCCCTAAAGCGGTCGCGCGACTTCGGCATTCGACCCACTGCGGTCGCCCTGGACGGCTATGCGGCACTGAGCGGCTTGATGCGCAAGACATCGCGCTTGTTGGCTACCGCAGCGTCCCACAAGTCGACGGCACGCTGTGCGTTCAGCCAGAACTCCGGCGTATTGCCGAACAGCCGTGCCAAGCGCAAGGCCATATCGGGACTCAAAGCGCGACGTCCGCGCAGAAGCTCGTTCACGGACTGGCGCGAAACGCCGATCGCGGCGGCGATTCCCGAGACCGTGAGGCCGTAGTCGGGAATGAAATCCTCGCGGAGCATCTCGCCTGGGTGGGTAGGCCTGCGATTCATGCCGGGATTCGAAACGCTCATGTAAGCCTCCAAACTAATGGTAATCGCAGAACTCGACCTCGAAGGCGTCTCCGTCAACGAAGCGGAAGCAGATTCTCCACTGATCGTTGACCGAGATTGAATGCTGACCTTTCCTTTCGCCGGAAAGCGCGTGCAGCCGGTTGCCCGGCGGGACTTTCAGGTCGTCAAGGCAGCTTGCCAGGTCGACATATTCGAGCTTTCGAGCGGCGCGTTTCGCGACGTCTGGCGGGACGCGCTTGCTCTTTCCCGTGACGTACAGTTCCTGCGTAAGCCGGTCTGCGAACGACTTTATCACTAGTCGCAGTGTAATGCGTCACGTGACGCAGGGCAAGAGACCCGCTTGGGATGACCAGTCGGTTACTGGCCGGCTCCGGCCGGTCCCTCTACCACCACAAAGCAGCCGTTCATTGTTCTGGACGGATCGTACCTGCTACTTTCCTCCGAGCACCGGTTTCGACAACTTCAATTGTCAGAAAGCACCAGCGAGACCTCCGAACGGAATCACTCCACCGTCACGCTTTTGGCGAGGTTGCGCGGCTGGTCGACGTCCGTCCCCTTGAGCACGGCCACGTGATAGGCGAGCAGCTGCAGGGGGATGGTGTAGATGACCGGGGCCTGGAAGTAGCTGACGTGCGCCGGCATCGGGATGACGGTGACGCCATCGCCGTCCTCCATGCCGGCCTGCGGGTCGGCGAACACGATCAGCTCGCCGCCGCGCGCCCGGACTTCCTGCAGGTTGGACTTGAGTTTTTCCAGCAGGTCATTGTTCGGCGCCACCGTGATGACCGGCATATCCTCGTCGACGAGCGCCAGAGGGCCGTGCTTGAGCTCACCGGCCGCATAGCCTTCGGCATGGATGTAGGAGATTTCCTTGAGCTTGAGCGCACCCTCCAGCGCCAGCGCATTGAGCGCGCCGCGGCCGAGGAACAGCGCATGCTGCTTGTCGACGAAGCGCTCGGCGAGGTTCCTGATCACCGGGTCCAGCGCGAGGGTCTTCTCGACCAGGCCCGGCAGCTCCAGGAGCCGCGACACCAGACCATGCTCGTGCTCGGCGTCGGTGCCGTTGTGCTTGGCCAGCGCCACCACCAGCATGGCCAGGGCGGTGAGCTGGGTGGTGAAGGCCTTGGTGGAGGCCACGCCGATCTCGGGCCCCGCGCGCGTCAACATCACGAGGTCGGAATCGCGCACCATCGAGCTTTCGGGCACGTTGCAGATGGCGAGCGTGGACAGGTAGCCACGCTGTCTGGCCATGCGCAGCGCCGCGAGGGTGTCGGCGGTCTCGCCCGACTGCGAGATGGTGACGAACAGCGTGTCGGGAGTGACCACCGGGTTGCGGTAGCGGTATTCGCTCGCGATCTCGATGCGGGCGGGGATGCCGCAGATCTGCTCGATGAAATAGGTGGCGACGAGGCCGGCGTGGAAGCTCGTGCCGCAGGCCACGATCTGCACGGCGCGGGTCTTCCGGAAGATCGCCTGGGCGCCCGGCCCGAAGGCGGCATCCAGGAGCCGTCCGTTGGCGACGCGCTCCTCGAGTGTCTGCGCGATCGCCCGGGGCTGCTCGTGGATCTCCTTGAGCATGAAATGCCGGTACTCGCCGCGCTCCGCGGCATCGGCGGACAGTTCGCTCTCGCGCACCGCTCGCTGCGCGGGCTTGCCGGTCGCATCGACGATGCGCACCTGCCGGCGGCGGATCTCCGCCACATCCCCTTCGTTCAGGAACATGAAGCGGCGGGTCACCGGCAGCAATGCCGAGACATCCGAGGCGACGAAGTTCTCATCGATCCCGAGCCCGACGACGACGGGACAGCCCTCGCGCGCCAGCACGATGCAGTCCGGGTCGGATTCGGTCATGACCGCGAGCGCATAGGCGCCCTTCAGTTCGGCCACGGTCTTGCGCACGGCCTCGAACAGGTCCTTGGAGGACTTCGAATGCCAGTCGATGCGATGGGCGATGACCTCGGTGTCGGTCTCCGAGGTGAACTGGTAGCCCTTGTCCTCGAGGTCGGCACGCAGCGTCTCGTGGTTCTCGATGATGCCGTTGTGCACGATCGCAACGCCGTTGACCGACATGTGCGGATGGGCGTTGCGCTCGCTCGGCACGCCGTGCGTGGCCCAGCGGGTGTGCGCGATGCCGATGGGACCGTGGGTATGGTTGGCCGCCACCGCATCGCTGAGGTTCTTGACCTTGCCGACGGTGCGCAGGCGGGAGATGTGGCGGGTGGAATTCAGTACCGCGAGGCCCGCGGAGTCATAACCGCGATACTCCAGCCGGCGAAGTCCCTCGAGCAGAATCGGCACCACGTTGCGCTCGGCGATGGCTCCCACGATTCCACACATGATTCAGTCAGCTCCCTACCCGAGGCGATACCTGTAGACCCGCTAGTGTGCACCAGCAGGAACGTGATTCGCGAATTTCTAGAAGAATCAGAGCTCTGCCGCGTCTTTCGGCCACCAGGCACAGCGTACCGGAGGCTTTCAAGTATTAGTTGACATACAGTACTGTGAAGTTCACAGTATTGGCCTATGGACGATAGCAATGCACGCAAGTTCCAGAAAGACCTCAACGGTGGTCTCGTGGGCCTCGTCCTGCTCGCGGTCCTCGACCAGTCGCCGGAAGACCTGTACGGGTATGAGATCGCCAAGCGCCTGCAGCGCGCCAATGATGGCCAGCCCATCTTCAAGGAAGGCACCCTGTATCCCGTGCTGCGCGCGCTCTCGGCGCAGGAGCTGCTCACCAGCCGCATCGTGCCCTCGTATTCGGGGCCACCCCGGCGCTACTACCGCATCACCGACCAGGGGCGCGAGGTACTCGCGGCCTGGCGGGCCATCTGGCGCGACACGCGCGATTTCGTCGACCGCTTCACCGATACCGGAGCCCGCCCATGAGCATCCATGCCCCCCGCTCCATCGAGCAGTATCTGGCCCAACTGCGCAGCGCGCTCGCCGACCAGGACGCCGCGCTGATCCAGGATGCCCTGTACGACGCCGAGGAATACCTGCGGGCCGAGGTGGCGGCGCATCCGGACAAGTCGGAAGGCGATGTGCTCGAGCTCATCGCCTCCACCTACGGTGACCCCGAGGAAGTGGCGGCGGCATACAAGGACACCGAGGCCAAGGTGAAGGCCGCCCTGCGTACCCCGGCGAGACCGGCCTCGCCGACGGCGGCTCCGAAGGGCGCGATCCGGCAGTTCTTCGAGATCTACCTCGACCCGCGGGCCTACACCTCGCTGTTCTTCATGCTGCTCTCCCTGGCCACCGGCATCGCGTATTTCACTTTCGCCGTCACGGGTCTCTCGCTCTCCGCGGGCCTCGCGGTACTCATCATCGGAGTCCCCTTCTTCCTCGCCTTCATGGCGCTCACGCGGGTGATCTCGCTGGCCGAAGGGCGGCTGCTCGAGGCGATGACGGGTGAGCGCATGCCACGACGGCCGGTGCATCCGGGCCCGCCGGCGGGCTTCTGGACCCGGGTCGGCCACATGCTCAAGGACCTTCGCACCTGGAGCACGCTGGGCTACTTCCTGCTCATGCTGCCGATCGGCATCCTGTACTTCACGGTGGCGGTGGTCTCGCTGAGCATCAGCCTGACGCTGATCTTCGCACCGCTCGCCGAACTCGGCGTGCATCTCGGCTGGCTCTCGCCCTCGCTGTGGGGGAACGGGGACTTCCAGATCGATGGCATGGACCTCACCACCACCTCGGCGAGCTGGCTGCTGCCGCTGTGGGTGCTGGCCGGGGTCGTGCTGCTGACGGTGTTCCTGCACCTGGCCCGTGCCGTGGGCCGGCTGCACGCGGGCTTCGCCAAGGCGATGCTGGTGGCGCGATGAGGCCTTGCCTGGTGCGATGAGGCCTCACCGGCCCTCCAGGGGGCACTCTTCCCTGCCATAGGACATTCGGCCAATGGCCTCCCGGCAGGTGAGGCTCGATATTCCCGCCCGGATGCCTGATGTCCAGGCGGAATATGGAGCACTCATGAGAACCCATCTCGTTTATGACCTGCCGACCCGGCTGTTTCACTGGCTGTTCGCCGGATCGTTCATCGGCGCCTACCTCATCGCCTCGACGGTCAGCGAGGAGTCCGCGTCCTTCCCTCTGCACATGCTCCTGGGATTGGGGCTTTGCTTCCTCGTGGTCCTGCGGTTGGTGTGGGGTCTGGTCGGCACGCGCAACGCCCGGTTTTCCTCCTTCGCCCTGAAGCCGCGCGACCTGCTCGACTACTTCCGGTCCATCGCCACGGGCAAGGGGGGCAAGGTCTGGGGCGGCCACAATCCGGCATCGAGCTGGGCCGCCATCATCATGCTGGCCCTGGCCGCCGGCCTTGGCATCACGGGTCTTGCGATGACGGTGGGCGGGGATCCGGAAGGGCTGGAAGAGGTACACGAGTTGCTGGCGAACGCGTTCCTCGCGGTGGCGCTGCTGCACATCGCCGGCGTCGCACTGCACACCGTGCGTCATCGCGATGGCTTTCCCCTCAGCATGGTCGATGGCCACAAGGACCTGCCCGATGGCCGGGACACCATCCCGGCAAGCCGGATGGCCGTCGGACTCACGCTGCTCGTGCTGGCCGGCAGCTTCGGCGTGTACATTGCCACCCATTACACGCCGGCATCGGGGAAACTGGAGCTGTTCGGCCAGACCTTGCAGCTTGCGGAAGTGGATGAACGATCGGCCGGCAACTCCGCACATCGATCCCATGAGGCTGGAGAACGTGACGAAGACGACGATGATCGCTGAGCCGATGATGTCGTGAACCACAAGGAAAGGTCCATCATCGCCATTGCCCTGGGCGGCATCGTCGTCATGGTGGGCATGGACCTGCTGACCGACAGCCGCGGTGGCGTCACCCTGGCGCACGTTCTCGTGGAAGCCACCATCGGCGTCCTGGCACTCGCCGGCATCTTCTACCTGCTGCGCGGGTCCTTCGCCCTGCGCCGCCGCCTGGAATTCCAGGCGGCGGAATTCTCCGCCTACCAGCGTGAATCCGAGCAATGGCGGCAGGCCTCCCGCAAGTACCTCGACGGACTCTCACAGGCCATCGACGAGCAGCTCACGAAGTGGCAGTTGTCGGGCGCGGAAAAGGAAGTCGCCTTCCTGCTGCTGAAGGGCTTGGGGATCAAGGAGATCGCCGCGGTCCGCAGCACCACCGAGAAAACCGCGCGCGTGCAATCGGCCGCCATCTACGCCAAGGCGGGCCTTGCGGGTCGGTCCGAGCTGGCCGCCTTCTTCCTCGAGGATCTGCTGGTGCCGGCGTCCGCTCCCACCGGCGCGCGGCAACCAACGACCAGCGCGATCCGCTCCCCTCCATGAGCGAACCCGGCGAGGACCCCGCGGGTCCTGGCGGCGCCCGCGGCGGACTGACCTCCGCGCAGGCGGCGAGCCGGCTCGCGCACGACGGTTACAACGACCTCCCGCAGGACGCCCCGCGCTCGTGGCTCCGGCTGTTGCGCGATGTGCTGTCGGAGCCAATGTTCGCGCTGCTGATGGCGGCGGCGCTCGTGTACCTGGTCATCGGCGATCGCGCCGAGGCCCTGGTCCTCGGCGCCTTCGCGACGGTCTCGATCCTCATCACCGTGATCCAGGAAGGCCGCAGCCAGCGCGTGCTCGAGGCCCTGCGGGACCTGTCGAGCCCGCGCGCGCTGCTGATGCGTGACGGTGTCGCCGTGCGCGTCCCCGGACGCGAGGTCGTGGTCGGCGACCTGCTGCTGCTCAAGGAAGGTGATCGTGTGGCCGCCGACGGCGTGCTGCTGTCGGGCAGCGGGATGCAGGTGGATGAGTCGCTGCTGACGGGCGAATCGCTGCCCGTCGGAAAGCACGCGGCTGCCGATGCCGGGCCCGCCGCGCAGGTGTTCTCCGGAACGCTGGTGGTCCGCGGCCATGGCCGCGTGAACGTGACGGCGACCGGAGGCCGCAGCGAGATCGGGCGCATCGGCATCGCGCTGAAAACCACGGCCGCCGCCGCCCCGCGCCTGCAGGCGCAGATCGGCACGCTGGTGCGACGCCTGGGGCTCGCGGGCCTTTTCGTCAGCCTCGCGGTGGTCGCGCTGCTGGGACTGGTGCAGCACAACTGGCTCGAGGGAGTGCTCGGCGGCATCGCGGTGGGCATGTCGATGCTGCCCGAGGAATTCCCGCTGGTGCTGACCGTGTTCATGGTGATGGGCGCCTGGCGCCTGTCCAGGTCCCGGGTACTGACGCGTCGAACCTCGACCATCGAAACCCTGGGCGCCGCGACGGTCCTGTGCACGGACAAGACCGGCACGCTGACGTACAACCGGATCGGTGTGCAATTGCTCGTCGCGGGCCAGGAGCGATGGGCTCCGGTGGAAGGCGAGCAGGAGCTGTCGGCACGTCCCGGCATCCAGCGCCTGCTGCGCCAAGCCCGCCGCGCCAGCGACGAGTCGGCCTACGACCCCATCGATGCCGCCGTGCTGGCGTTGCCCGTGCACGAGGATGAATCGCAGTGGGAGCCCTTGCTCGATTATCCGGTGCAACCCGGTCGACCCTGGGTGGGGCGAGCCTGGCGCAATGCGCAGCAAAGCGGCACCCAGGTGGCAATCAAGGGCGCACCGGAGGCCGTGGCGCTGGCCTGCGGCCTCGGCGCGTCCGAGCTGCAACCGCTGCTGGCCGAGGCCTCCGCGCTCGCCGCCAACGGCGCGCGCGTGCTCGCAGTTGCCGCAAGTACCGTCTCACCCGGCGCGCCGCCCGAGGATGCGCTTCACGCGCAGCTCGAGATGCTCGGGCTCGTGGCATTCGCCGACCCGATCCGGGAAACGGTGCCGGCAGCGGTGCGCGAATGCCGCGAAGCGGGCATTCGCGTGGTCATGATCACCGGTGACCATCCGGGCACGGCGCGGGCGATCGCCCGCGAAGCAGGCCTCGACGACACCAGCTTGCTGACGGGTCCGGAGATCGACGAGCTGGACGATGCGAGGCTTCAGACAGGGGTACGCGGCACCTCGATCTTCGCGCGCATCACGCCCCGGCAGAAGCTGCGCATCGTGGAGGCGCTGCAGGCCGGCGGTGAGGTCGTGGCGATGACCGGCGATGGCGTCAACGACGCGCCAGCGCTCAAGCGCGCCGACATTGGCATCGCGATGGGCGCACGCGGCAGCGATGTGGCGCGCGAGGCCTCTGACCTGGTGCTGCTCGACGATGACTTCGGCGCGATCGTGAAAGCCGTGCGCGTCGGCCGCCGCATCTACGACAACCTGCGCAAGGCGCTGGTCTACATCCTGGCCGTGCACGTGCCCATCGCGGGGCTTGCGTTGCTGCCATTGCTCGCCGGCTGGCCGATGCTGCTCACGCCCATGATCGTCGCGCTGCTGGAGATCATCATCGACCCGGCCTGCTCCATCGTGCTGGAGGCCGAGCCGGAGGATGAGAACGTGATGCGCCGTCCGCCGCGCCCGCCCGATGCGAAGCTGTTCGGCCGCCACCTGACCCGCTGGAGCCTCATACAGGGCGGTCTTGCCCTCGCGGCCGTGCTTTCCTGCATGGGCTATATCGCGGCCCACGGCGCCACGATCGAGCGGCTGCGAAGCGCCGCCCTGCTGTCGCTGGTCGGCGCGAACCTGGTGCTGATCCAGGTGAACCGCACGCTGGGCTCGCGGGGCGCGGCGACGGGCATGGGGTCCAATCCGCCGTTCCTCATCGCACTGGTCCTGGCCGCATCCCTGATGATCGTGGTCGTTGGCTGGCCCACGATGCGGGGATTCATGAACCTGGGGGCGCCGACGGGGGAAGATGTCATCGTCGCCGCAGCCAGTGCTTTCGCCCTGCTGGTCGCACTGGAGGGACTGCGCCGGATCACCTCGGTCAGGGCCAGATGACGAGAATGGTTCCCAATTGGCGTTGAAAAACACCCTGTCGTACCCTGACTCGAGGAACCCCGACCACGGAGGGACAAAATGCTCACACGATCCATGGCACTGCTGCTGGTGCTGGCCTGCACCTCCGGCTGCTCGCTGTTCGAACGCCTCGGCTGCGCTCCACACTGCAAGTCGCAGGCGCGCAATTCCTCGAGCCTGGTGGGGTTCCTGTATCCCGGCAACGAGACGCCGCCGCCGCAGGACACCATCCCGGAGCTCCACGTGCCCCTGCGCGTGGGTCTCGCCTTCCTGCCCTCGCAGGTGGGGGGCACGGACGCGCAGCTCGACCCTGCCCACAAGGAGCAGATCCTCGAGCGCATCAAGTCGCGCTTCTCGAGCCGGCCCTTCGTCCGCGAGATCATCATCATCCCCGAGTACTACCTCGCGGGGCAGTCGGGCATGGAAGGCCTGAAGGGTGTGCAACGTCTCTACAACATCGACATCATGGCGCTGGTCTCCTATGACCAGGTGACCTACTCGGATGACAACCGGCTGTCGTTGAGCTACCTGACCATCGTCGGCGCCTACCTCGTCAACGGCACGGTGCATGACACCACCACGCTCGTGGATCTCGCCGTCGTGGATCCGCAGTCCCGCTCGCTGATCCTGCGCGCCGGCGGGACCGACACGCGGCATCAGAGTTCAACGCTCATCAACGCCGGCGAGAAAGTGCGCAGCGCCAGCAACCAGGGCTTCGATGCCGCCGCCGCGCAGATGATCGAGCACTTCGATCAGGCGCTCATCGCCTTCGAGACGGCCGTGCACGAGGGCAAAGCCAACGTGAAGGTGGTGTCGCGGGAGCCGAAGGGATCATCGGGAGGCGGTGGCACCGCGCTGGACGCGACGGATATCGCCGGGTTGCTCGTCCTGCTGATGCTGGGTGTCGTGATGCGCCGGCCGTCGCGCCAGAACGCGGCCTGACGCCGGCGATACCCGCTCAGCGCACGCAACCCTGCTGCCGCTGGTCGGTGCAAAGCCAAGTGCAGTCATCACGGAAGGTGAGCTTGAGGAAATCGATTCGAGTTTCGGGCGTATTGCTGGGCGCAGGACTGTGTTTCGCGGCGATGTTCGCTCCCGCCAGCCAACCTTCCGCACCTCTGGCTGCATACGGTCGGCTTCCGTCGCTGGAAGATGTGGCGTTGTCGCCCGACGGCACTCGCGTGGCGTACGTCAGCACCCGGGGCGAGCTTCGCGCTCTCTTGATCATGGAATTGTCGGGCAAGGTCCTCGGCGGCGCGCACATCGGCAGTACGAAGCTTCGCGAGGTCTTCTGGCAGGACGACGACCATGTACTCTCCGTGATCTCCTCGACCAGTAGGCCACCCATGGGCTTCTCTGGACCGAGGCGGGAGTGGTACCAGGTCGTGAGCTTCACGATTTCCAGGAAGAACATGAAGCCGATCACCTTCGAGGTCGCCGACGAGCAGACTTTCAACGTACTGACCGGCAGCCCGACGGTCCGGGAAATCGAGGGCAAGAGCGTGCTGTTCCTTCCCGGCTACTACGTCAGCGACCGCGTGCTGCCGGCGATGTTCTCCTTTGGCGGCGACTACGGCCGCGCGCGGATCATTGCCCGGGGCAGCGAGCCCATGACCGATTGGCTGCTGAACGCGGAGGGGAAAGTCGCCGCGCAGATCGAGTATCACGATTCCGAGAAGACATGGACCATTCGGGCGCGCCGGGACAACCACCTGGCCCCCGTCGCCAAAGGGACGGCGCCGTTGGACCCTCCAGATCTGCTGGGGTTCGATGCCAGCGGCGAGCACGTCATCGTCGAGTTCAAGCAGGATGGCGAGCCGGTGTGGAAGCCGATATCGCTCAAGGATGGCACGCTGGGAGAACCGTTGGCGCAAGGCGCCGCGCTACACCGCGTCATCACCGACCCGCGCAGCGGCCGGATCATCGGAGGAGTGCTCAACAGTGATGACCTGAAGTACGTGTTCTTCGACAACGAGTTGCAGGCGCATTGGAATGCCGTCTTGCGCGCCTTCCCGAAGGACAGCGTGCGTCTGGCCTCGCATTCGGCGGATTTTTCCAGGATGATCCTGGAAGTCTTCGGACCAGACGACGGATATTCGTACGCCTGGTTCGATTGGTACACCCACCAGTCGCTGGTCCTCGGTCCACGTTACGCTGATGTGAAGCAGACGGCGGAGGTCCGCAAGGTTGTTTACCCGGCAGCCGACGGTCTTTCGATCTCGGGCTTCCTCACGCTGCGCCGGGACTCCCCTGCACGCAAGCTGCCATTGGTCGTGCTGCCGCACGGGGGACCTGCCTCCAGGGACACGGAGGGCTTCGATTGGTGGGCGCAGGCGTTGGCGGACCAGGGCTACGCGGTGCTCCAGCCCAATTTCCGCGGATCAAATGTGTCGCAATCGTTGCTCGAGGCAGGTTACGGTGAATGGGGCCGCAAGATGCAAACCGACCTGTCCGATGGCGTCAACTACCTGGCGACGCAGGGCATCATCGACCCGACGCGCGTCTGCATCGTCGGCGCAAGTTACGGTGGCTACGCCGCGCTGGCGGGCGTGACCCTGCAATCCGGCATCTATCGCTGCGCAGTATCCGTGGCGGGTCCGTCCGACTTGCCGCGCATGCGCCGTTGGACTTCGAGCAATCAACTCGGCATCACGACGCGATACTGGAACCGGTTCTGGGGAGTGGCGGAACATGACGATGCAGCCCTCAAGGCCATCTCACCCTCGTCCCACCCCGACGGCGTCACCGCCCCGATCCTGCTGATTCATGGGCGGGATGATACGGTGGTTCCGTATGACTAAAGCGAGGCCATGTTGAGCGCGCTCAAACGTGCGGGCAAGCAGGTAGAGTTGGTGACGCTCAAGCATGAGGATCACTGGCTTTCCAGCGGCGACACACGACTGCAAATGCTGGAGGCGACCGTTTCGTTCCTGCGGCAACACAATCCGCCGGATTGACGCCGCCGACAACTACGGCGCAAGTTACCTCAGCCCTTCTTCAACGCCTTGTCGATGCGCGCCTGCATCGTAGCGGCATCGAACTTCACCGGCGGCTGCCAGCCGTCGATGGTCGTCTGTTTCGCCCGCTCCAGCGTGAGCTTGCCATCCGGCGTCGAGCGCGTGATCGTCGACCCTGCGCCGATGGTGGCGCCTGCGCCGATGCGCACCGGGGCGACCAGCATCGTGCCTGAGCCGATGAAGACGCGATCGCCGATGATCGTCGGCCACTTGTTGAAGCCGTCGTAGTTGCAGGTGATGGTCCCCGCGCCCACGTTGACCTTGCTGCCGATGGTGGCATCGCCGATGTAGGACAGGTGGTTGGCCTTGCTGCCCTCGCCCAGCTCGCTGTTCTTCACCTCGACGAAGTTGCCGACGTGCACGCCGTTCTTCAGCACGGCGCCCGGGCGGAGCCGGGCGAACGGGCCGATGTCGCAGCGCTCGCCGATGCGCGCATCCACCACGTGGCAATTGGCGCGCAGTTCGGTGTCGGCGCCGATCTGGGCATCGGTGATGAAGCAGTTCGGGCCGATGCGCACCCGCGGCCCCAGCTTCACGCGCCCGTTGAACACCACGTTCACGTCGATGAACACGTCAGAGCTGACCTCGACCTCGCCGCGCACGTCCACGCGTGCAGGATCCGCGAGCGTCGCGCCGGCGATCATCAGCTCGCGCGCGCGCCGCGCGCGCAGCGCGGTCTCCACTTCGGCGAGCTGCACCTTGTCGTTCACGCCCATGACCTCGACCTCATCGCTGGCGAGCACGGCATTCACCGCCACCTTCTCGTGCACGGCGGCGGCGACGATGTCGGTGAGGTAGTACTCGCCCTGCGCATTGTCGTTGCGCAGGGAGGTGAGCCAGCGGCGCAGGAGTTTCGCCGGCACGGCCATGAGGCCGGTGTTGATTTCGCGGATCGAGCGCTGGGCATCGCTTGCATCCTTTTGCTCGACGATGGCCACGGGCTTGCCGGCCGCATCGCGCAGGATGCGCCCGTAGCCGGACGGGTCGCGCATGTTCACCGTGAGCAGCGACATCGAGGATGCGCCCGCGGCGGCGATGAGCCCGCGCAGCGTGTCGAGCCGGGTCAGCGGCACATCACCATACAAAATGAGCACGAGGTGATCGTCGGGGACGGACGGCATGGCCTGCATGACGGCGTGTCCGGTGCCGAGCTGCTGCGCCTGCAGGGCCCAGCCCAGCTTCTCCGCCGCCATCGCCGCCTGCACCTGCTCGCCGCCGTGGCCATACACCACGTGCAGCGCGGCAGGCTCGAGTTGCCGGGCCGTGTCGATGACGTGCTTGAGGAGCGGCATGCCCGCGAGGGGCTGAAGGACCTTCGGCAGCCCGGACTTCATCCGCTTGCCCTGTCCCGCCGCCAGAATCACCACCGACAGCATCATGGGAGAGCCTTTGCGCGTATCAGCGCTTCTTGCGCAATCGCTCGATGGCGCGCAGCTGCGCCATGGCACGGGCGAGCTCGGCCTGCGCCTCGGCCAGACTGATGGAGGCGCCCTTGTCGGCCATGGCTTCCTCGGCGCGCTGCTTGGCGGCCATTGCTGCCGCCTCGTCGAGGTCGTGCGCACGGGCGGCCGTATCGGCCAGCACCGTGACCTGGTGCGGCTGGATCTCCAGCGCGCCGCCACCGACGTAGAACGATTCTTCCTGCGCGCCCTTCTTCACGCGCACCTCGCCCGGCTTGAGCGTGGTGAGGAGCGGGGCGTGCCGCGGCGCGATGCCGATCTCGCCTTCCGAGGCCGGCACGAACACCATGTCCGCATCGCCCGAGAAGATCTCGCCTTCGGCGCTGACGATATCCAGATGAATGGTGTTGGCCATGATTTGATTACTGCAGGGTCTTGGCCTTCTCGACCGCCTCTTCGATGCCGCCGACCATGTAGAAGGCCTGCTCGGGCAGGTGGTCGTACTCGCCGGCGAGGATGGCCTTGAAGCCGCGGATGGTGTCCTTCAACGGGACGATCTTGCCGTCCTGGCCGGTGAACACCTTGGCCACGTTGAAGGGCTGCGAGAGGAAGCGCTGGATCTTGCGCGCGCGGAACACCGTCTGCTTGTCCTCCGCCGACAGCTCGTCCATGCCGAGGATGGCGATGATGTCCTGCAGTTCCTTGTAGCGCTGGAGCGTGGACTGCACGGCGCGCGCCGTGTTGTAGTGCTCCTCGCCGACGACCAGCGGATCGAGCTGGCGGCTGGTGGAATCCAGCGGGTCCACCGCCGGGTAGATGCCAAGGCTCGCGATCTGGCGCGACAGCACAACGGTGGCGTCGAGGTGCGCAAAGGTCGTCGCGGGCGAGGGGTCGGTGAGGTCGTCCGCCGGTACGTACACCGCCTGGATCGAGGTGATGGACCCGGTCTTGGTGGAGGTGATTCGCTCCTGCAGCACGCCCATTTCCTCGGCGAGGGTGGGCTGGTAGCCCACGGCCGAGGGCATGCGGCCCAGCAGCGCCGACACTTCGGTGCCCGCGAGCGTGTAGCGATAGATGTTGTCGACGAAGAACAGCACGTCGCGGCCCTTGCCGCTGGCCTGCTTCTCGTCGCGGAAGTACTCGGCCATGGTGAGGCCGGTTAGCGCGACGCGCAGGCGGTTGCCCGGCGGCTCGTTCATCTGGCCGTACACCATCGCCACCTTCGAGTTCTGCAGGTTGTCCTTGTCGATGACGCCCGACTCGATCATCTCGTGGTAGAAGTCGTTGCCTTCGCGGGTGCGCTCGCCGACGCCGGCGAATACCGACAGGCCCGAGTACTGCTTGGCGATGTTGTTGATCAGCTCGAGCATGTTCACGGTCTTGCCCACGCCGGCGCCGCCGAACAGGCCGACCTTGCCGCCCTTGGCAAAGGGCACGAGCAGGTCGATGACCTTGATGCCGGTGACCAGGAGGTCCTGGCCGCCCGCCTGCTCATCGTAGGAAGGCGCGGGACGGTGGATGGGCAGCTTGTCCTTGGTCTGCACCGGGCCGCGGTTGTCCTGCGGGGTGCCCAGCACGTCCATGATGCGGCCCAGGGTCCCCTGGCCCACGGGCACCGAGATGGCGCTGCCCGTCTTCGCAACGCCCAGCCCCCGGCGCAGGCCTTCGGAAGGGCCCATGGCGATGGTGCGCACCACGCCATCGCCAAGCTGCTGCTGCACCTCCAGCGTCAGGTCGACATCATCGAGCTTCAGCGCCTCGTAGACGGCCGGGATCTGGTCGCGGGGGAACTCCACGTCGACCACCGCGCCGATGATTTGAACGATTTTTCCGCTGGACATGATTCGATCCTTAAACTTAGATCTGGCTTAGACGGCGGCCGCGCCGCCCACGATTTCGGACAATTCCTTGGTGATCGCCGCCTGGCGAGCCTTGTTATAGATGAGCTGCAGCTCACCGATGAGCTTGCCGGCGTTGTCGGTGGCGCTCTTCATGGCCACCATGCGCGCCGCCATCTCGCAGGCGACGTTCTCCACCGCGCCCTGGTACACCTGCGACTCGACGTAGCGCATCAGGATGCCATCGAGCAGCTCGCTGGCGCTGGGTTCGTAGATGTAGTCCCACAGCTTCTGCAGGGCCGCCTCGTCCTTGGTCTCCACCGGCAGCAGCTGCGCGAGGTCCCCGCGCTGGGTCATGGTGTTGACGAACACGTTGTGCGCCAACACCAGCCGGTCGATCTTGCCCTCGCTGAAGGCATCGAGCATGACCTTGATGGTGCCGATGAGGTCCGCCACGTGTGGCTTGTCGCCCAGGTGCGTGGTGGAGGAGAGGATGGGCAGCCCCAGGCGCCGGAAGAACTGCACGGCCTTGGTGCCGATCAGGCAGAGCTGCACCTGCTCGCCGCGCGACTGCGCCGTGCGGATCGCCGTGACCACCGCCTTGAACAGGTTGGCGTTCAGCCCACCACACAGGCCGCGGTCGGTGCTGATGATGATGAGGCCGAGGGACTTCACCGGCCGCTCGATCATGTACGGATGCTTGTAGTCGGGGTTCGCCTTGCGAAGATGGCCGATGACGCGGCGGATCTTCTCGGCATAGGGGCGCGCCGCGCGCATGCGATCCTGCGCCTTGCGCATCTTGCTCGCCGCGACCATCTCCATGGCCTTGGTGATCTTCTGCGTGTTCTTGATGCTCGCGATCTTGCCGCGGATTTCTTTGGCGCCCGCCACGTTAACAGGACCCTTGAGGTTTGATGTTTACCACGAGCATTCCCTGGAATGACTCCCCGAACCGTTCATCAGACCGTCGCAAAGAACTCTTCACACGCCTTCTTCAACTGCGCCTCGACCTCCTTGGACAGGTCGGGCTTGTCGTTGATGCCCTTGAGCAGCGCGCCGTAGTTGGTCTTGGCGAAGCCCTGCAGCGCGGCTTCCGTCTCCACCACCTTCTGGCGATCGACCTTGTCGAAGTAGCCGTTGTTGGCGGCGTAGATGGACAGCGCCATCTCGGCCACGGACATCGGCGCGTACTGCTTCTGCTTCATGAGCTCGGTGACGCGCTGGCCGCGCTCGAGCTGCTTGCGGGTCGCCTCGTCGAGGTCCGAGGCGAACTGCGAGAACGCTGCCAGCTCACGGAACTGCGCGAGCGCGAGGCGGATGCCGCCGCCCAGCTTCTTGATGATGTTGGTCTGCGCGGCGCCGCCGACGCGCGACACCGAGATGCCCGCGTTGATGGCCGGGCGCATGCCGGCGTTGAACAGGTCGGTCTCGAGGAAGATCTGCCCGTCGGTGATGGAGATGACGTTGGTGGGCACGAAGGCCGTCACGTCGCCCGCCTGGGTCTCGATGATCGGCAGGCCCGTCAGCGAGCCGGTCTTGCCCTTCACCTTGCCGTTGCTGGCCTTCTCCACGTATTCCTCGTTCACGCGCGCCGAACGCTCCAGCAGGCGCGAGTGCAGGTAGAACACATCGCCCGGGAAGGCCTCGCGGCCCGGCGGACGACGCAGCAGCAGGGAGATCTGCCGGTAGGCGACCGCCTGCTTGGAGAGGTCGTCATAGACGATGAGCGCGTCCTCGCCGTTGTCCATGAAGTACTCGCCCATGGCGCAGCCGGCGTAAGGCGCCAGGTACTGCAGGGCGGCGGGCGTGGAGGCCGAGGCCGCCACGATGATGGTGTGGGCCATGGCGCCGTGCTCTTCGAGCTTGCGCACCACGTTGGCGATGGAGCTCTGCTTCTGGCCGATGGCCACGTAGATGCACTTAACCCCGGTGCCCTTCTGGTTGATGATGGTGTCGATGGCCACCGCGGTCTTGCCGGTCTGGCGGTCGCCGATGATCAGCTCGCGCTGGCCGCGGCCGATCGGCACCATCGAGTCGATGGCCTTGAGGCCGGTCTGCACCGGCTGCGACACGCTCTTGCGGTAGATGACGCCCGGCGCGACGCGCTCCAGCGGTGCCTTGCGCGCGGCGTTCACCGGCCCCTTGCCGTCGATGGCGTTGCCCAGCGCATCGACCACGCGGCCGAGCATCTCGGGGCCCACCGGCACCTCGAGGATGCGACCGGTGGTGCGCACCTTGTCGCCCTCGGAAATGTGCTTGTAGTCGCCCAGCACCACCGCGCCCACCGAGTCCTGCTCCAGGTTCAAGGCGAGTCCGAAGGTGTTGCCGGCGAACTCGAGCATTTCACCGTAGCGCGCGTCGGCGAGGCCGTGGATGCGCACGATGCCGTCGGTCACGCTGACCACCGTGCCCTCGTTGCGCGCATCGGTCGCGGCCTGGAACTTCTGGATGCGCTCCTTGATGAGCTCGCTGATTTCAGATGCCTTGATGGACATGATAGGAAAACCTCAATTGCTCAATTCTGTTTGCAGCTGCGCAAGCCGGCCCTTCAGGGAGCCGTCGATCACCAGGTCGCCGCAGCGGATGATGGCCCCGCCGATGAGGCCGGGATCCACCGCGTTGCTGAGCTGGATCTCGCGCTTCAGCCGCGTCTTCAGCGCGGCGGCGAGCTTCACCTGCTGCTCGGGCGACAGCGGCACGGCGGAGGTGACCTCCACGGCCGCGGTGTTCTCGATGTCGGCGCGCAGCACTTCGAACTGCGTGGCGATCTCGGGGAGCAGGGTGAGCCGCCGGTTTTTCGCCAGCAGCCGCACGAAGTTGCGCACCTCCTCACCCGCCTTGCCGCCGGCCTCGGCCAGCAGCTCGACGAGCTGGTCCTCGCTGACGTTGGGACTGGAGATGAGCTGCTCGACGCGCTCGTCGGCCGCGAAGCCGGCAGCGGCCTCGAGCGCCTGCGACCAGCCCGCCAGCGCGTTCGACTGGCGTGCCGCCGCGAACGCTGCCCGGGCATAGGGCCGCGCGATGGTGGCGCGCTCAGCCACGTTCGTTCTCCGTGGCCACCCCGAAGGTTGCGGATGTCATTGAACTAGCCACCCGCGATCTCCGCGGCGAGCTTGTCGATCAGCTCGGCATGCGCCTTGGCGTCGATCTCGCGGCCCAGCAGGCGCGACGCGCCGCTGACGGCGAGCGAGCCCACTTCCTGGCGCAGGCCCTCGCGCGCCCGCGTGCTCTCGAGCACGATGCTCTCGCGGGCCTGGCCCAGCAGCCGCTGGCCTTCGGTGGTCGCGCTGGACTTGGCGTCCTCGACGATCTCGTTGCCGCGCTTGTTCGCCTGGTCGACGATCTGCACGGCCTTGTCGCGGGCCTCGCGGATGATCTCCTGCGCCTTCGCCTTGGCCTCGTCGAGGTCCTTCTGGCCGCGGTTGGCGGCAGCCAGTCCTTCGGCGATCTTCTTCTGCCGATCTTCGATCGCACCGATGATGTGCGGCCAGCCAAACTTCATGACCAGCAATGCCACGGCCAGGAAGGCCAGGCCCTGGATGACGATGGTGACGGTTAAATCCATGCCAATCAGCTCCTACGCTGTCGCGCGCCGCGCACGGCGCACCCGTTGCCGGTCGCTTACTTCAGGACGCCGATGAACGGGTTGGCGAACAGCAGCAGCAGCGCGATGGCGACGCCGATGATGGGCACCGCGTCGAGCAGGCCGGCGACGATGAACATCTTGGTCTGCAGCATCGGGGTCAGTTCGGGCTGGCGGGCCGAGCTCTCCAGGAATTTGCCGCCGAGCAGCGCGAAGCCGATGGCGGTGCCGAGCGCGCCGAGGCCGATCAGGAGGCCCGCCGCGATGACGGTCATGCTCAACAGTTGAGCGAGCTGGGGAACGTGATCCATTTTTCTCTCCGAAGGTCTGAAGGTCAGTGAACGAAAACGCTAGTGATGCTCGGCCGCCATGCTGAGGTAAACGATGGTCAGCATCATGAAAATGAAGGCTTGCAGGGTGATGATCAGGATGTGGAACACCGTCCACACGAAGCCGGCAATGAACTGCGCGGCACCGAAGAACCAGGTCGACACGTGCGAGAGCGCCGAGCCCAGGGTGAGGGCGGCGATCAGGATGAAGATGAGCTCGCCGGCGTACATGTTGCCGAACAGTCGCAAGGACAGCGACAGAGGCCGCACGCATTCCTCGATGAGCCGCAGCAGCAGGTTCGGGAAGGCGGTGAGGACCTTGCCCACGGCGCCATGCGCATGGAAGGGCGCCGAGATGAATTCGTAGAGGAAGGTGCCCAGGCCCTTGTGCTTGATGCCCACGTACTGGATCAGCATGAACACGCACAGCGACATGCCGATGGTGGTGTTGAGGTCCGCGGTGGGGACGACGCGCAGGTGGCCGACGCCGGCCTGCTTGCCCACCCAAGGCAGGAGATCGACGGGCAGCATGTCGAGGAAATTCTCGAGGAACACGAGGCAGAAGATGGTGATGGCCAGCGGCGCGATCAGCCGGCTGCTGCCGTGGAAGGTCTCCTTCACGAGGCCATCGACGAATTCGACCACCATCTCGAGAGCGGCCTGCATCTTGCTCGGCACCCCGGGGGTGACCTTGCGCGACACGCTGAAGAGCAGGATCAGGAAAATGAGGATGGCCAGTGCCGTGAAGGCCAGGGTGTCGATGTGGATCTGCCAGAAGCCCTGGCCTTCGTTCAGCGTCAGGTGCTTCAGGTGGTGCTGGATGTACTCCGTCATCCCGCCCGTTTCAGTCTCGCCTGCTGCCATTCGCCTTCAACCCTCTCGTCGACCCACCAACCCGAACCAGTACCCGAACTGCGCTGCCATCAGTCCCGCCAGCAGCGGCAAAGGAGCGAGCCGCAGCTTCGTCAGTGCCAGCCACACGGCCAGCACCAGCCAAAGCCACTTCAGGGCTTCGCCGGCCATCAGCGCGCGCTTCACGACCTGCGCACTGGCCACGCCCGGGGCGAACAGCCGCCAGCCGAACACCGCGGTGCCCACGGCGACGATGAGGCCGCCAGCCAGCGCCGACGCCCCCGCCCATCCACCGGAGAACACCCCGAAACCCAGTGCCACCAGCACCCCGGTGACCACCTGCCACACGACCACCCGCACCGCCGTGCGCTTGCCGCGCAGCGTGGGGTCGGTCATCCGTCGGTCGTCCCGTGGGGGAGCCGGGCGCAGGCCGGCACGCAACGGCTTTAGGTCCTGCACTGTCATGATTGAGCCGAGGCGGTCCAAAAAAGCCGCGGCATTATAAAGATGCGCACCCGTTGCTTCAAGGCAAAAGGGCTAGCGGGATTTGACAGATCCCCGTGGAAACCGCGTAGTTGCGCGCGGCACTACTGTATGTGCGCGAGGATACCCTCGAGCTCATCGAGACTGTTGTAGCTCACCACCAGCTTGCCGCGGCCGCTGGCGCCGTGCTGGAAGGCCACCTTGGCGCCCAGCTTGTCGGCGAGTTCCAGTTCCAGGCGGCGGATGTCCGGATCGACTTCCGCCGGAGCCCGGGTCTCGCCCGCGGCGGGGGAAAGCAGCCGCCGGACCAGCGCTTCGGTTTCCCGCACCGAAAGGGACTTCTTCGCCACCAGGTGCGCCACCTCGACCTGCTGCCGCCGGCTGGTCAGGCCCAGCAGCGCCCGCGCGTGGCCCATCTCGATGCTGCGTTGCTCCACCAGCGCCTTGACCTCGTCGGCCAGCTCCATCAGGCGCAACAGGTTGCTCACCGCCGCGCGCGAACGGCCCACGGCTTCCGCAGCTGCTTGATGCGTAAGGCCAAATTCGTCGATCAGCCGCGTCAGCGCGCGCGCCTCCTCCAGCGGGTTGAGGTTCTCGCGCTGGATGTTCTCGATGAGGGCCATGGCCACGGCAGCCTCATCGGGCACCTCGCGCACCACCGCCGGGATCTCGGTGAGGCCGGCCATCTGCGCGGCCCGCCAGCGCCGCTCGCCGGCGATGATCTCGTAGCGCTGGGATTCGCCGAGCTGCGGGCGACCCACGGGGCGCACCAGGATGGGCTGCACGATACCCTGGGCCTTGATCGAGTCGGCCAGCTCCGCGAGCGACTCGGTGCGCATGTCCGAACGCGGCTGGTACTTGCCACGCTGCAGCAGGTCCAGCGGCAGGGTGGCGAGGCGGTCCCCGGGTGGCAGCGGGGCCGGCGCGACATCGCCCCCGGGCAGGGACGACGCGGCAGGCGCCCGCGGCGCGAGGAACGGGCTCAGCTCCGCGAGGCCGCGTCCCAGGGAAGGTTTCTTGCCCGACATGGGCGGGAGTGTAGCAACAATGCGGCCGCCGGAGTTCTCACCCTTCTCCGGCAAGACCACCCACCAAGCCTGAGACCTGCTCACGCAACTTGGGCAGATCACCGCGAATCGTTTGCCACACGATGGCAAGATCCACCTTGAAATAGCCGTGCGAAATGGCGTTGCGCATCTGATACGCAAAAGCCAGCGGCAACTCGGGATGACGACTGGCGAAGGTTGGAAGTTGTATAGGTGTCTATTCGATCGATGGCTTCGAGATGATATGCCTCAAGTAGTCGCCCAGCCGGTTCGGATCTGAGCTCATACAGGCTCGGCCTCTGCGAGCAGTGCAGCCGCGATGCGATTCCACGATGCGCCGGATGGCCGCACGATTCATTTCCAGGGCGGACGAGAGCTTCATTGGCACATTTTCGCAAATTCGCTCCTCACGGGCCAATCACCATCCGGTCTCGGACCCCGCTGGCGATCTCCCCCGCTGTTTCCTGCAACACCGGCACGTGCCGCGCGATGGTGACGCGCGTCATGGAGCGGCCGAAGGTAGTCATGCTCAGCACGCCGAGCAGGATGGCCCGCTCGTTCGCTGGGCAATGCGCGAGATAGGCCAACCCCATCGCCGACTCGATGAGACCCGGGCGATGGCCGAGGGTGGTGGACTGCACTGCCAGTGGGCTCGCCGGCATGGTGCTGTAGCGCACGACGATGGCATCCTCATCGAGCGTGCCCAGCGCCAGCGGCCAGCGGATCCGGCGCGTCACGGCGAGCGCGCTCGCGGGTCATGGCGAGCCCATCGTGTGCAAGCCGCGGTTCGGCCGCACGCACCCCGAACCCGAACTGGCCGTGGTGATCGGCAAGCGTGCGAATGACATCGCCGCCGCGGATGCTTACGATCACGTGTTCGGCTACACCATCCACAACGACATCACCTCGCCGACCATGCGCACCGAGGACAGCACGGCCAACCTGTTCTACAAGATCCCCCAGGTACTCGAGTTCCTGTCCGGGTATCTCACGCTGCAGCCGCGGCTGCGCGAGCTGGTGATCTGCGCGGTGGCACGACTGAACGGCGCCGACTACGAGTTCGCGCAGCATGCACCGGAGTATCGCCGCGCCGGCGGAAGAGAGGCCGCCTTCGGGACGATGCACGGCTGAGGCTGATGCTCCACCTGCCCTGTTACCACCACGAGGAAGCTCCATGATCAGAAGATCCTTGACTACGACACCCGCTTGCTTCTTGACCCTCGCCAGCGCGGTGCTCGCGCCCGCGTTCGCCGTCGCGCAGAATCCGCCACCCACACAAGCGGCAGCCGCGCCGTCGGCACCGGCCCCCGAGTACGGAGCGAACATCACGCTGACCCAGGCCCGGCGGGTGCTTGCCGCTGCCGAAGCCGAGGCCAGCCGGCGCGGTGCATCGGGCGCCGTGTTCGCCATCGTGCAGCCGAGCGGCGCGCTGGTGCTGTTCGAGAAGCTCGACGGTTCCACCTATGTGTCGATCGAATTCGCCCAGGCCAAGGCGCGCACCGCGGCCATCACCCGGCGCGCCACAGGTGGTGGGCCGCCGGGGGGCCCGCCGCTGCCCGGTCTGATCGGCCTGCCGGGAGGTGTGCCCATCGTGATCGATGGACACACGGTGGGCGCCATCGGCGTGAGTGGCGTGGAAGGTGCGGATGCGGCCGTTGCGCAGGCTGCGGCGGCGGCGGTGGCCGGGCCGGCGGGAGCGAAGCCGTGAGCCGCCTGATCCCGCGCCGACGCGCACGCGCACGCGCGCGTTCGCGCCTACGCTTGCGTCTGCTCGTGCCGCTGGCGCTGAGCGCCAGTGCCGCGGCGCATGCGCAGTGGGTGGAACACCGCAGCGTCAGCACGGTCACGGCGCGGCAACTGGTCGCCGCCTGCGAGGACTATGCGGCGAAACACCACTGGCATGTGGCGATCTGGGTGCTGGACGAGGCCGGCATCCCGACCGCCTTTGCACGCATGGAAGGAGCGCCCTCGCTGGCCGTGCAGAGTGCGCAGGACAAGGCGCGTACGGCGCTGGCCATCGGCCACCCGAGCAGCGAGCTGGGCAAGGGGCTTGAGCAGGGGCACCTGCAGATACTGGCGCTCAACCTGTTTCCGATGGCAGGTGGCTTGCCCATCTCCTCGGCCGGGGCCATCGTCGGTGCGATCGGCGTCGGCGGCGCCGAGAGTAGCGAGGACGAGCAGTGCGCGAAGGCGGCGCTGGAACAGGTGCTCGGCAAGCCCCTCACCACGCCGTAGCGCCAGCATCCACGGGTATCTCCGCCCCGGTGACGTACCTCGCCTCGTCCGAAGCCAGCCACACGGCGGCCCAGGCGATGTCCCTGGGCTCACCGAGCCGCTTGAGCATGTTCTTCGCCAGAACCTGCGCCTCGAAGGCAGGATCACTGGCCAGATGTCGCGCCGTGGCGGCGGTACGAATGAAACCCGGCGAAATGGAATTCGCACGAATATTGTGGGGAGCGCCCTCCATCGCGAGCTGGCGGGTGAGCGCCAGAACCCCTCCCTTCCCGGCGCAATGGGCCAGCGCCGGCGATCCAGGCAAGGCATGGCGCGCGTTTGCCGAGGCAAAGTTGATGATTGACGAAGCTGGGCTGGATTTCAGGTAGGGCCACGCGGCGCGCGTCGACAGAAAGACGATATCAAGCTCACCGGCGAGGGTCCTCTTCCAGTCCGCAAATGACATTGCTTCGATCCACTGGAAGACAGCGAAGGCGGCGGCGTTGACCAGAATGTCGATACGGCCGTGTTCCTTGCCGATCGCCGCGAACAGCGCCGAGGTGGCCGATTCGTCGGTGAGATCTCCGCTTCTGTCCGCATCGGACAAGTCGACTCCGATGACCGTGGCTCCCTCGTCGCGGAAGAGCTCCGCGCATCCTCGCCCTATCCCATTGGCAGCGCCGGTGACGACTGCAATCTTTCCTCTCAATCGATCAGACACTGTTTGGATCCTTTACGAAGCTTCGGGCTCCGATCGCCACCAAGACACCCGGGCAGGCAAGGTAACTCAAAAATTCGAAGCTGCCCATCGGTTCCGGCTTTCGGGAATTCAGGATGTGCGCAGCGAAATACGCCGCAATTCAGGGCTCTTGTCGACCCATTGATGTTTGAGTGCCGCGCCGATATGCAGCGCGAGCAGCGCGATCATGATCCAGCCGCCAAGCCCGTGGGCGGCAACGAGTTCCTCGTGGACTTCCTTTTGCGGCACGAGCCCACCGGGCGTCGACCCGATCTTCTGGATCGGTGCCAATGCGGGTAGCGGCATGGCCCACCAGATCCGGATTCCGCCGGGCCCAGGCTTTCGGGCCAGGCCAGCGTTTGCTCCAGCGGGAGGTTGGAGCAATGCCGCCTGCTCGGCGGCGAACCCGGCCGTGCCTGGCGCAGGATGTGCAGAAAGAATGGCCCAGCCGCTCAACGGCATCAACAGCATCCCGGCATACAGCATGAGATGAACGAATCGGGCGGCGATGCCCTCCCGCAATGACAGCGGCGGTTCGTGTTCCGGCGGCCGATGGATCAGCCGCCACAGTATCCGCATGACCGACAGCAGAAGTACGGTCATTCCGCCCGAAATGTGCAGCGGCAGTACCAGGAATCTCAGCGGAGGCGGCAGATCCTCCATGAAGAATCCCAAGGCGAGGTTGAACTGGATGAACGCTGCAATGACCCAATGCAGGATGATCGCGACGCGCGTGTAACGGACATCTCGCATTCTAAGGACCCGCTTTGCCGCCCTTTCCCATCTGCGCCGACATCTTCCTGTCGAATTCCCTGAACTCCTCCACCGTCAGTTTGCCATCGCCATCGAGGTCGATCCCCGGCGGGGCGGGGTTCTTCTGAAAATCCTCGAGAAGCACGTAGCCGCGGCCCCTCTCGAACATGTTGAACGAGCTCGAGGGCAACCCTTTCGCCTGCCATTCCTGTCGCGACATCTTCCCGTCATGATCAGTGTCGACCTCGGCTGCGAATTCCCGCATATCCGGGTTCCTGGAAGGATCGCCGGTCATTGGAGGCGGGGGCGCCCCGGGTGGGGCCGCCCTGGATGGGGCCGCCCCGGATGGCGCGGCTGTCGGCATGGCCGGCATCCGGCGACAGTCGGCGTATTCGAAGGTCTCGCTCAGGGTCCGATAGGCTTCCGGCAGGCGCGGTGTCAGCCTGGGCACCCGCAGGGGAGAATACGTCTCGCCCATCTGTCGCGCGAGGGTGGGCCCAGGCACTTTGAGCCCTTGCGCGCCTGGGCCCGGAGAGGGACTGCTGCCTTCCGACCCTGATCTCGAAGCATCTGCTTTGGGCATCCCCGGCACGGGCGTCGACAGGTCACCACCGAAGGGGTAAGCAAAGTCGGTGATGACCTCGATGTGCAGGAAGCGCCAACGCCCTTGCTCGCGCACGAGGTCGACGCCATACCGCTCCCACATGTTCACGCCGTTGGCTTGCTTGCCATCGGGCGAGGAAAGAATGACGCCGGGCGTATACCAGAATGCCTTGGCGGTCTGCCCATCGGCTGCGATCTCGATGATGGGCGTCGTCAGCACGTGCAACACGGTCGAACCGATGTAGCGGTTCTTCGCGAAGTCGTCCTCGATCGCGGGATTGGCGCGGCTGAGCGCGGCGAGCTGCGCCTTCTGCATCGCGAAATTGATCTCGACGTAGTAGCGCCGGTAATCATTGCCTATCCAGCAGCCGCCGTTCTGCGCCCAGCGGATCTCCTGGGTCCTCGACCACAGATCCAGCTCCTCCTCGTTGTGACCGATGGAATGAAGCATCGCGCGGCGCGACATCAGGTTCTGGATCTCCTGTACATCGCGCGCCGTCCTTGCATCGGTGCGCAGCCGACGCAATTCGGACTGGTCGATCGACACCGTTCTTGCGCCGGCCTGGGCGCACAACGATGCGAGCATCGACGCTGCGACCAGCGCAATCCTCCACCGGGTTCGCGGCGGACGCCCCGTTGAAGTCGAAGGACCGTCGGGAACTACCACTTGGGCTTTTCCTGCTCGCAATTGCAGTTGTTGTAGGTATCGGCAAACGTGTAGTAGGGCCGTGGCAGGTTCGGCCAGATGACCGCCGCACGCTTGGGGCTGTAAGCCGGGTAGGCGTAGAGGGGCTTGCGGAAACCGGGGGGCAGCTGGCCGCCCATTCGTTCGCCCGCCTCTCCTCCCAGCGTTTTCAGGGGTTCGCGCAATGCGAGTGAACCGAGCTGCTCGTTCAACTGGGTCAGCATCGACTCGGGCAATCCGGGCACGAAGTCGTAGGCCATCTGCAAGTGCCAGATCTTCCAGACTCCGTCCTCCTTCACGAAGTCTCCACCGTACTTTTCATAGAAGAACATCCCCTGGAGATGGATCTTGCCGTCCTGCCATACCGGCATGACGCCCACGCCGGGCGAATACCAGGCGCCCTGAGCCGACTTGCCGTCCCCGGCAATCTCGATGACCGGAGTGGTGCTGGTATGCATGACCCATTCGGCGCCCGCCCCGTAGTTTGCGGCAGCGTTCTGGACGCTGTGATCTGCAGCCGCCATCTTCTCCAACCCAGCCTTGGCATCGGCGGCACTCTTCATGCCGTAGGCGTTGCGCACGATGTCGAGGCCATACATGACCCAGGCGGGACTGCCAAACGTGGCGGTTGCCGCAAACGCGCCGTTGCGCTTCACCCAGAAACTGTCGAGTTCCTCGAGATTTCGACCAGCCGCGTGCATGAACTCATGACGGCTCATGAGATTCTGGATGGCGATCGTGGCCGCGGCCCGCTCACCGTCCGATATCGAGGGACGACCCTTTGCAACCGCCGCATTGGACTTCAGCGGCTCGAAATCCATCCGCGGGCCCGGGCTCGCCGCGCTGGCGGAGGCAGCAAATGCGGCGATGACGCTCGACAGGAGGAATCTTGAAAGTGGCATGGTGTGCTCCTAGAACCTGTATCCGGCGGTAACGGCGAAAGTGCGGGGGGCCGTGATGAATCTGCGGTAGGCGGGGAACACGTAGGTCGTCTGCGCCTCGTTCTCGACGTTCCTCACCATTGCCGTCACCGAGAAACCTCGCAATTCGTAGCGCAAACTCAGGTCCGTCCTGGTGAAGCTCTTCTGGAAGGCGCCCGGCTGGTATTGCTCGGGAGTGGTGTAATAGCTCGTGCTGAGATGGGAATTTGCAGCGGCGGTCAGGATGCCGGAGCCAACCGCAAAGCCCTGTTCGAGGACCAGATTGACCGACCAGTCCGGTGAATTCTGAATCTGCCGGCCTGACAGATTGAACTCCCCCTGATTCACGAACGGGTTGTTCGGCAGGATGGCCTCTCCGTATTTGGCATCGAGGTAAGTCACCGATGCCGACACCCGCGAGAGCTTCCACGGCAGCAGATCCATTGCCGCCTCTGCACCGTTGATGTGGGTCGTACCGGCATTGTTGATGACGATGAAGGCATTGGTGCCGATGTTCGCGCCTGAATCATCAAGAATCGGAAGATTCGCGAAAGTGCTGAACTGATAGTTCTTGTAGTTGTAACGAAACGCCGCCATGTTCAACTGCAGCCGGTTGTCCCAGAAGCGGTTCTTCGACCCGATCTCGAACGCAACCAGCTTCTCCGGCTGGAACGAGGCGGGCGGGAATGTGGGCGAGATGCCACCCTGTTTGAAGCCGGTCGATACGTGGGCGTAGAGCAATGACTGCTCGGCGACGTCGTATTCGAGACCGAGCTTGTATTGAGTGGAACTTTGCGACTGCGAAAAGCTCGTGGTGCCGCTCGCAGCGCTTCCCACGACGATGTCGTAGGCCTGGCCGATCTTGTCCCGGCTGACACGCAGTCCCCCGGTAACCCTGAGGCTCGGGCTGAGCGAGTAGGTCACCTGTCCGAACGCGGCCAATGTCGTGCCCGGCTGCAGATCATTGGTGATGGTGTACGGCGACCCCGATGTCGTGGTGCCGGAAGTCGGCAATTGTCCCGAGCCCGGATCGGATTTCAGGTAGTACAGACCGAACACATACTTGAGCGGACCCGTTCCGGTGGAGGTCAGGCGAGCTTCCGTGGATGTGTACTTGGTGTTGGAACGTTGATCCGCATAGGCGGTGAGATCATAGGTCGGACCCACGCCTGGAACGATCGAACCGAACAGGTAGTTGCTGACCAGTCGGTTGTAGCTGCGGGTGAGGTTCGGCAGGATCGTGAGGATAGCCGGCCCCAGGTTGGCCTGGATGTCCAGCCCGTAGGAATCCGCGCGGCGATCGACGAGGCCAGCCGGGTGCTCAGGATTGTTTGACCACGGGTCGCCGGCAGTGCGCGGCAACCAGCCTTTGCTCGAGTCGAATCCGCTGGGGAACACGGGATTTGGCGCACAGCCCACGAATGGCGAGCCGGGGCACACCGGCGGGTTCGTCGCAAATGCCACCGGCGGGTTGAAGTTGCTGAAGAAGAACGGCGGGGGAAAGTTGAGCTGCCCGGCAGAACCTGAGACGGGCACCGTGTTGATGCCATCCGCCTTGGAACGATACAGGTCGACCTTGCCGACGATGCGCAGCCACTCGGCGGGCTGCATCAGCAGCTTTGCCCGTACGCCCCAACTGTCGGAGTCCATCGAGCCATCGTCCACGTAGCCATCGCGCTTCTCCCGATAGCCGGCGATGCGGACGGCCGCAGATTCACCCGCGGGGACGTTCAAGGCACCCTCTGCGCGACGCATGCTGTAGTTGCCCAACTGGGCGCGAAAGTACCCGTGAACACTGTCGATGGTGGGATCTGCAGTGACCACATTCACCAGGCCGCCGGAGGCATTGCGTCCGTACAGGGTGCCCTGCGGACCGCGCAGCACTTCGACCCGCTGGATGTCGTAGGCGCCACTCTCGACCGCTTCGGCGCGACCCGTGTAGGCCCCATCGACCATCAGCGCGATGGAGGGGTCGGCGAATTGCGGGTCGATCGAGGATCCGACGCCGCGGATGTAGATCTGCGTGCCCTGCGCGAGGCCCTGCAACTCGACGCTTTGTACCGTCTTCAGCGCGGCATCGAGAGAACCCTGCGCCGACTTCTGCATTTCCTCGCCGGTGACGACGCCGATGGAAAGCGGTGTCTTCTGGATGCTGGCTTCGCGCTTTTCGGCGGTGACGACGATCTCCCGAAGCTCCGCGGGTACGTCGGCACTGGCCTCCTGTGACCTCGCCGCCGCGGGGAGTCCCGTGACTGCAACCGCTCCCACAAATAGACACAGCAACGCCTTGGATTTCATCGTCAGTCTCCCCATCGGAGTGAATTATGGCGGGATTCTAGCAGCAGGAATTCGGATTTGTCGAATACCAACTGCATATTGCGGTGCGGCAATTACCATGCAATCGGTCCCAATCCTGTTGCATCCCGGGATGCTATCCGACTCCATCCCACGTAGAATGCGCCACCTATGAGCAGCCGCCCTCCCACCGGTTCAGACGTTGCCCGCCTCGCCCGGGTCTCCAAGTCAGCGGTTTCGCGTGCCTTCACGGGAGGAGTGGTTTCTGACGAAGCCCGCCGTCGCATCCTTGCCGCGGCTCGTCAGCTCAAGTACCGGCCAAACCTGACCGCCCGCTCACTCACCACCAGCCAATCCAAGCTCATCGGTGTTGCGATCACCCATCTCGACAACCAGTTCTATCCCGAGGTGATCGAGAAGCTGTCGGACCGGCTGGCATCGGCGGGATTTCGCATCGTGCTGTTCATCACCCACGCCGAGGCCAATCTGGATCCGGTACTCGACGAGCTGCTGGGCTACAGGCTCGACGGTGTGGTCCTGGCATCCACCAGCATGGCATCGCGGGTGGCCGGAGAGTGTCTGGAAGCCGGGGTGCCTGTGGTCATGTTCAACAACATCGACCTCAATGGCCGGGCGCCCGGCGTGACGGCTGACAATGAAGCCGGCGCTGCAACCATCGCCCGATTCCTGATCGCGGGTCAGCACAAAAGGTTCGGCATCATCACCGGCATGGCGGAGAGTTCATCCAGCGTCGAGCGAACGCGCAGCTTCGTCGATACGTTGGTGGCGGCAGGCATGCAGCCGCCGCAGATAGGCTACGGCCAGTACACCTTCGATGGTGCGGAGAAGGCCATGAGGGCATTCCTGAATGCGCCGGAGCCTCCGGATGCCATCTTCTGCGTCAATGACCACATGGCCCTCGCCGCGGTCCAGACGGCGCGCGCCATGGGCTTGGAGCCGGGAAAGGATGTCTCGATCATCGGATTCGACGATGTGCCGATTGCCGCCTGGCCCGCCTTTGGACTCACGACTTACGCACAGCCAGTGAAGGCCATGATCGACACGTTGGTCGAGCATCTGGTCAGGGCACTGGAGGGGCGTCCCACGCTGACGAAGACCACTCGTTGCGCAGGGCGGCTGGTGATCCGCTCCAGCGCACGGCTCCCCGATGGAATCCAGATCGACTCCAACGGTCTTGCGATCTGGCCGACCCAGGCCTCGGACCAGACCAGCTGATGCACTACGATCGGCGCGAATTCCTGGCCGTGATGTCAGCCAGCGCGGCGGTCACGCTGCTTGCCGATACCAGGACTGCATTTGCAGTTGCACCGTCGAAGCTCCATCCGCTGCTCCGGACGCTGCGCAATCCGCCGCGCGCCTCGCGGCCCCAGATCCGCTGGTGGTGGCCGGGCGGCGCAGTTTCTCCCCGGGCGATCCGTGCAGAGGCCGCGATCATTGCGGACGCAGGGTTCGGTGGCTTCGAGATCGCCGATGTGCGCGATAGCGTGACCGACCCCATCGATCCGCGGACCCAAGGCTGGGGAAGCCCCGCCTGGATGGCCGCCATCGAGGCCGCGCTGGAAGTGGCTGTCTCTCGCGGTGCAATGCCCTCGCTGACATTGGGGCCGCATTGGCCCACCGGGATTCCCGGCGTCAGGCCAGATGATGATGCCGCCTCGAAGGAACTGGTGCATGGCATGGCCACGGTGAATGCAGGCCAGTCATTCAGCGGACCGGTGCCACTTCCTGCGCAGGAACGGCCTTCCGGCGTCTTGCCGATCCAGAACGAGCATCCGCCGGTAACGCCGGCGCTGCTGGCCGTCCAGGCCCTGCGGGTGATCGATCGCAGCCAGCCGGTCCCGATCCTCGAACCCGACAGTCTCGTGGACCTGACCGGAACAGTGAACAGTGGCCGCCTCGAATGGACAGCGCCTTCGAGCGGAGAATGGAAAATCCTGAGCTTCTGGATGCGGGGCACCGGCCAGATCCAGAACATGTTCGCCATGAACCACACGGCCTCGATGCTGGCCGACCCCACGCCGTATGTATTGGATATATACGGGTCCGCCGCAGTCACGGCGCTGATCCGTCATTGGGACTCGCACCTTCTCACGGATCGGGTTCGCCGGCTCATGCGCAAGGCCGGCGGCGCCTTGTTCGAAGACTCACTGGAGTTGTCAGCCGCCTGTCCCTGGACTCCTGCAGCAATGACGGAGTTTGCCAGACGGCGAAACTACAGACTCGAACCGTATCTGGCAGTGCTGGTCTCGCGCCAGCCGACGATGGCGGAGATGATCCTGGGTGGGGGAAGGCCGCAACTGTTCGAGTTGCAGGGGATCGACGCCAGGCGCGTCCGGCACGATTTCGACTCGGTCCTGTCGGAAATGTACGTCGACAACCGTATCAAAGGCCTCACCGAGTGGGCCTCCCGGCTCGGCATGCGGTTTCGTGTCCAGGCGGTCGGCAGTGAAATCAACGCCGGGTACGCCGCGGCGTTTGCCGACATCCCGGAGGGCGACAACAGCAATGACATTCACGGCTGGCGTGCGATGGCCGCCGGCCGCGACATTGGAAAGCGGTCGATACTCTCGGACGAAGCGGGAACCTTCGTGCAAGGCAGCGCCCATGTTGCGACCTGGCGCGATCTGCTCTACATGCTTCAGCGCGACATGGCGGGCGGCGTCAATCAGGTGGTGCTGCACGGCTTCAGTCATGCCACGGCGCCGGGCGCGCGGTGGCCAGGCTTCTCGGCCTTCGGGCGTGCGATCGGCAACGACTGGGGGCCACGGGATCCGATGTGGACGTTGGCTCCTGAAGTAACCGCCTGTATCGGGCGCCTTCAGCACCTGCTCCGACAGGGACGCACGCAAGCCGACCTCGCCGTTCTCGGCGCACCGCTGCGCAGCCAGTCCATCCTGCACGCGGGCTTCACGTTCCAGTATCCGGCGCCTGAACTGTTCAACCTCCCGCAGATGCGCTTTGCCGAGGCACGCCTCATGCCGGATGGCCCCGCATACCGGGCGGTCGTACTCAATGATGTCCAGGCAATTGATCTGCCGGTGGCCGAGAAGCTCCTGGCACTGGCCCGCTCGGACCTGCCCGTCATCATCATCGGCGATGCTCCCTCACGGTCGCGGGGATGGCATGAGGCGGCAAGTACTGATCGCAAGGTTCGCGACGCACTGACGGCCCTGCTTGAATTGCCGTCGACGCGCAGGGTCTCGCGTCAAGCTGATCTGCCGGCAGTACTGGCTCAATCGGGCATTTCCCCCGTGATCACCTTCTCCGCCGCGGACCGCGTGCTCCTGCTCCACCGCGCTGCGGAAGGGATCGACATCCTCTATCTCCTGAATGACCAGGAGAGTCCCACCCGACAGACGATCGGGATTCACCTGCCCGGAATCCCGTATCGGGTCGACCTGTGGACCGGGGAGGTCTTCGAGGTCTCTGGCTCACGGCAGGCGGATGATCGCCTCTTGTTACCGCTGTCCCTGGCTGGCAATGAAGCCACCGTCGTGATCATCGCGCGGCAGCGGCTCGACGGCGCTCAAATGCAGCGGGTTCCGGTTGAGGTCCGCACTCAGCTGGAACTCGGCCCGTGGAACGTTGACCTGGATGACTGGCATCCGGGCCCGAATCCGCAATCGACCCGACACGAACGGTCGAGCCTGAAGCTCGAGCGGCTCGTTCCGTGGGGCGCCCTGCGGGGACGGGAGGGGATGTCGGGCTCGGCAACCTACACCACGAACTTCGAGCTCGCCGCCCACGTGCCACGCGCAAATGCCGAGCTCGCAATCGAGCAAGTGGGCGGCTCTGCGGTGGTTGCCGTGAACGCTTCGGCCAGTATCGCCATCAACCCGTTCACGTTGAGAGCGCGGATCGGCGCATATCTGCGGCCCGGTGCGAACGAGATCAGGATCACGGTGGTTTCGCCGCTCAACAACCGGCTCCTGGCTGAGGGGATCGCCGATCAGGGATTCAAGCCACCCGTGGCAGATGGCGCAACTCCGCCAGCTTCGGTGCCTCCAACACCTCTTCCGCCCGTCGATTCAGATCTCGTGGACGGACCTGCCGGCATGACCGGGATGCAACCCGGCGCTGCGCCGCCTGGCGTGCCCAGAACGGTTCGGGAATATGGGCTGGTCGGGCCGGTTCGCCTGGTCTATTGATTCACAGCAACGATCGAGACCTGTTCGCCCTACCTGCGAAACAGAAAGGTGAGCAGAAACAGAATCGTCTTGAGGTCGAGGAGCTTCAGCGCCGCGCGCGCTTCGGCCGGCGCGAGTCTGGCAACCATCGGCATCGCGCCGAAGATCTTGCCGCGAACGACCAGCGTATTGCCGTCACGTTCGATCTTGCGGATCGCCATGAGCTCCTTGTCCTGCGCGTCGAAGACCTTGGCGACCGGTGCTTTCTTCGCATCTTTCATCGCACGTCCCTCCGGCAGACCTTGTCGTAGTCGATCCCCATGTCGTCCATCATCTGGATCGCGGTAGCGCGTCCGGCTCCGAACACACCGCCCCCCGGATGCATGAAGGGTCCAACGAGGTAGAGTCCCTCGATGCCGGGTACACGCAGCGAGCCGAGGTCGGGCGTCGGCCGGTGGCCGAGCGACTGGTAGAAGAACGGCGCGCAACCGTGAATATCACCGCGAATGAAGCTTGCGGGGCTGTCGCGCTCGTGGTCCACCGGTGAACGGACGAGGCGGCCCGTGATGTTGTCATCGGTCAGGTTCGAATAGAACTTGCGGCAATGGGCCAGTGCCTTGTCCGCGTACGCTTCCTTCTTCTCGTCCCATGCGGCGGCACCGCCCTCGAAGAGCTCGTAAGGCGCGAAATTCACACCGTAGAACACGCCGGCGCCTGCGGGCGCGCGGCTGGGGTCGAAAATGCTGTTGTCGCCTCCCGCGGCGAGGCGCTCACTCACTACGCCGCGCCGCAGCTTGTCGTACTCGAGCAGCATGTCGCGCACGGTGTAGAAGTCCATGAGCTCGGTCATCATCGCATTGGTCTCGTTGCCGACCTTGAGCTTGAGGCGTTCCTTCAGCGTCATGTGCGTGAGGTTGATCGAGAAGGTCGACTGGGTGACCCGCTCCGCACGCTGCAGCACGGGCTCCGGCGCCTCGGCCACGAACTTGCGCAGGACCAGGGGATGGATGGCGCCGATGACGCCTTCCTTCGACATGAAGGTCTGTCCATCCACGAGTTCGAGACCCACCGCCTTGCCGGAGGAGACGAGGACGCGTTTCACCTCGGCATTGCAGCGAACCTCGCCGCCGAAATGCTCGATCGCGCGGACCAGCGCCTTGGAGAGCTGGCCCGAGCCGCCCTTGGGCATCGAGCAGCCATAGGCATGAATGATGCCGGGCATCAGGAAGGCGCCCATGCCCGTGCCCAGTTCATCGGGCATCTGCAGGTTCTCGGTCACCATGCGCACGATGTGGATGCGCAAGCGGTCGCTCTCGAAATACTGGTTGACCACATCGAGCGCCGATCGCTGCATCACGTCGAGCAGAAAGCGTCCCTCATCCGACTGATCCATCATCGCGACGAAGGCGCCCAACGGGAAAGGCGGGGCATAGAGACCCGAGGTGAACATCGGCAGTGCAGCCATGCTGGCCTGCGCGAATTTGCGATAGCTTTCCGCATCCTTCGGACTGAACTGTGCGATCTCCCCGCAGGTGCGGTCGAGGTCGCGCCACGAGCGGATCATCGAGCCGTCGGCCCAGATCGAGGCATGGGGCAACTCGGGATAGATGTATTCGAGCCCGAACCTGGAGAGCAGACCCAGTTCGTCCTCGCGCAACATCGGGTTTGCCTGGATCATGATGTGCACGTTCGAGTGTTCGTCATGCCAGAAGCCCGGATGGATCAACTCCCGGGTGGAAACGCCGCCGCCGTAGTGCGGCTTGCGCTCGAGGACGAGCACCTTCTTGCCCGCCTTGGCCATGTAGGCCGCGGCGGTCAGGCCGTTGTGGCCGGCTCCCATCACGACGATGTCGTACTGACTCATCGATATTCTCCCGAAAAGAAGCCGGGCCCCTGCCCGGCAATCATGCCGGAGAGGGGCCCGGATCCAATGGAATGATCAGAATCCGAAGTTGAATCGCACGCCGTAGTAGCGTCGTGCATCGCGCGCCGGCTGGCCCACGATCGCATTCGTCGCGCCCCACGGACCGCTCCAGAAATCCTCGAGGTCCGTGTAGTACACGTGATCGGTGAGGTTGTTGACGAACAGCGTCACCGATCGCTTGCCGGACTTGTCGCGCAGCCCGACATCGAGGTTCACGATGCTGAAGGCGGACTGGATGGAGTAGGGGTTCTGGTCGACCAGCATCTGCGCTTTGCTGCGATACGACCAGGAGCCGCCGAACACCAGCTCATAGGCGCCACCGTCCAGCGGAACCCGCTGCTCGAGGCTCAACACGGACTTGAACTTCGGCGAGTTCGGCATGACCTTGCCCGAGAGGTCCTGCGTCACGGGGCCGCCAGGGATCGCCTGCACGCAACCGGCCGGCACGACGCCCGGGAACGACGGGTAGTAGCAGGGCGCGCCCTTGTAGTCCTTGAACTTGGCGTCGATGTAGGCGGTGTTCCAGTTGATGCGCAGCGTATCGGTCGCGGCGAAGGCGGCATCGAGCTCCAGGCCCTTGGTCTCCGCCTCACCGGCGTTCGCCAGCACCAGCGGCGGGTTGATCGAGGTGTTGGACTGGTCGAAGATCTGCACCTGGAAGTCCTTGTACTTCGTGTCCCAGATCGCGGCATTGAGCGTCAGGCGTCGGTCGAAGTAGCTGCCCTTCGTGCCGATCTCGAAGTGGTCGACGTTCTCCTTCTTCACCGGCTTGCCCAGCGTGGGGCTGGTCGGCGTCAGGTTTGCCGCGGTGTTGTAGGCCGCGGGCGAGGTGCCGCGCGCGTAGGTGAAGTAGACCATCGTGTCGGGCGTGAGCTTGCGCTGCACGCTGAAGTCACCCACCACGGTGGACTCGCTCGAGCTGTCCGAGGCCGACAGGTCGGTGTAGATCACCGGCGGCGGGAACGCGGCGGTGTACAGAGCCTGGTGGTAATCGTAGCTGATCTTGTCATAGTTGTAGCGCAGCCCCGCGCTCAGCGACCAGTCGGTCGCGAACTTCCAGGTGCCGCGCGCGTACAGGTCGGTGGTCTTGGTCACGGGCTTCACCGCCACGTTCTGGAAGGCCGGCAGCAGGCCGCGGTCCAGCGTGTAGTTGACCTTCGTGTCCGAGTAGAACATGCCCACCAGGTAGCTGAACGGCTGGTCCGTGGGCGAGAGGAGCTTCAATTCCTCGCTGAACTGCTTGATGTCGATGTTCTGGGTCTGTATGTCGAAGAACGGCGGGGTGGGGTTGCCTGGCGTCCCGGCGCCCGTCAGGTCGTTCCAGAAGTAGCTGTTGACCGCGAACAGGTCCTGCGCGTTGACCTGCTCCTCGTGCTGGTAGGCCGTGGTCGAGCCCAGCGTGAGGCCGCCCACGTTCCACTGGATGTCGAGTGACTCCTCGGCGTCCTTCACGTTCGAATACGCCTTCGCGGGGCTGGAGTAATCGAGGTTCCCCAGCCTGGGAGTGATGCCCGGCAGCAGTGCATCCTGGGAGAGGAAGGGGGGACCGCCCGCGCCGGTGAGCAGGAAGATGCCCGGCGAGAGATGCGTGTAGACGAAGTTGAAGCCGCGCGAATTGTCCTTGCCCAGGCGCGCCGCCAGCGTGATGTCGAGGTTCTCGGTGGGCTTGAACAGCAGCTTGCCGCGCACGCCGTACACCCGCTCCTTGGTGTGCTCGCCGAGGTTCAGGTTGTTGATCGGGAACTCGCGCGAGGTGCCGTAGGCGGCGATGCTGTAGTCGAGCTGCTCGGCGATGGGACCGGAGAGGTAGCCGTTCAGGCGGTACTCATGGTCGTTGGTGAACATCGCGCTGAAGTTGCCCTGGAAGGTGTCCGTGGGCTTGCGCGTCACGATGTTGATGACGCCCGAGGCCGCGGTCCGGCCGCCCAGGGTGGCCTGGGGGCCCTTCAGCACCTCGATGCTCTGCACGTCCTCGAGGGCATTGCCCGCGCGGGAGTCGGAAGGGATGGGGACGCCGTCGATCATGATGGCGACGCCCGAGGAAAGACCCACGGTGCCCTCGTTCGAGACCGAGGAGATGCCGCGCACGCCCAGCGGCACGCGGCCATTGATGGTGCCGTTCAGGTTGACCGAAGGCACGAGGCGATTGAGGTCCGAGATGTCACCGGCATTGGCCCGTGCCACCGCCTCGGTGCCCAGCACCGAAGCCGAGACCGGCACGTCGGCGAGGCGCTCGGTGCGCTTCTGCGCCGTGATGACGATCTCCTCGAGTTGCGCCGTCTCCCCGGCCGCCGGAGTGTCGGCCGCCTGGGCCAGCCACGGAGTCGCTGATGCCAGGGCCAGCAGCGTGAGGTTCAACTTGGTCGTCATGAATCATCTCCCCTTTTGAGACTCTGGACACTTGATATCCCGCCGCCGGGGCGCGGGTCTGTGACTTTCGAGCAACAAATCGTCCGTATTGCCAGATAGCTCTAATGTACCGCACTGTGGGTAACGCCGTAAAGATACAAGCGTACTTGTCCCGCAACGCGGTACAGCAGGGCATACGTCGCCCCGCCAGCTTCGCGTTCAGGCGGTGGGATGCAGGATCGGCCAGGGCGAGGTCTCGCTGCCCGGCTCCATCCTCACCTCGATCACCGCCGGCCGGCCCGAGGCTTGCGCCTTCGGCAAGGCATCGCGCAAGGCCGCCGGCGTATCGGCCCGGAAGGCAGCGGCACCGAAGGCCTGCGCCAGCGCCGTGAAGTCGGGGTTGCGCAACGTCGCGCCGATCACACGACCCCCGAAGCTCTGCTGCTGGTCGCGCAGCACGTTGCCGAAGCTGCCGTTGTTGAACACGATCGCGATGACGTTGATGCCGTGCTGTACCGCCGTGGCGAGCTCCTGCACGCCGAACATGAACCCGCCGTCACCGTTGATCGACACCACGGGCTTGTCGGGCAGGGCCGCCTTGACCCCCAGCGAGGTCATGAACCCGAATCCCAGGTTCTCCTGGTAGCCGCTGCCGATGTAGGTGCGCGGCAGGTACACGGGAAAGCCGAAGCGCGCGGTGAAGCCGACCTGCGAGATCTCCTCCACGAACACGCCGTCGCGCGGCAGGAACTCGCGGATCACCTGCAGATAGGACATCTGCGGCTGGATCTTCGCGGCGTTTGCCGCGGCACGCGCCTTGATGTCGGCGAACTCGGCCGCGCGCGAGGCGCGGTTCACGCCCGCCTTGCGCAGGGCGTCGATGAGCGCACGCGTCGCGGCCGCGGCGTCCGCGATGATGCCGATGTCGGCCTTGCGGCGCACCAGCTCCTGCGGGTCGATGTCGATGCGCACGATCTTGAGGCCGGGCGGGAACTTGCGCCAGCGCACGTACTGCAGCTCCATGCGCGAACCCACGACGAGCAGCACGTCGCAGCGCTGCCAGGTCTCGAAGGCCGAACCGAGATCGAAGCCACAGGGTGAATCGCCGGCCACGATGCCTCGACCGCCGCGGTGCGAGGTCACCGGTGCCTGCAGCAGCTGCGCCAGTTCGCCGACTTCCGCCGCCGCGCCCACGGCGCCGCTTCCCGCCATGATCATGGGGTTGGCCGAGGCGGCCAGCAGCTCCGCCGCCTTCTGGATCGCCTGCGGGTCCGCGGCCGGCGGGTCCTGCCGCGCGGATGCAACTTCGCACTCGACCAGCGCCCGTTCACCGAGCGTATCCCAGGGACATTCCAGCGCCACCGGGCGGGGACGGCCGCTGCGAAGCTGGCCGAAGGCCTCGGCGATGAGATGCGGCGCCTCGGACGGATGGCGGATGCGCTCCGACCATTTGGTCAGGCCACGCAGCAGGCCGAGCTGGTCGGGCAGCTCGTGCAGGATGCCATGGCCGCGGCCGATCTCCGGCGAAGGGATCTCGCTGGTCAGGCACAGCACGGGCGCATTGGCCGCATAGGCGGTGGACAGCGCCGCGGTGGTATTGAGGACGCCGGGCCCCGGCACGCAGGTGTACACGCCCACTTCGCCGGTGGCGCGCGCATAACCATAGGCCATGTAAGCCGCGCCCTGCTCGTGTCGCGAGCCGATGAAGTCGATCTCCGAGCGGCGCTCGTACAGCGCATCGAACAGCGCATAAGTGTGCACGCCGGGAATGCCGAACACCCGTCGCACCCCATGGCGGATCAGGCCATCCACGATGGCCTGCGCACTCGTCATCATCTGTCTCATTTGATCGCCTCGTGATGCTGCTACAGGACGGCGCCGCCGTCGACGTGATAAGTCTGGCCGGTGATGAACGCGGCATCGTCGGAGGCCAGGAAGGATACCGCGCCCGCAAGATCCGCAGGCTCGGCCGAGCGCGGGATGAGCTGCTGCTCGCGCACCTTGTCCCAGATGAACTGCGGCACCTCGGTCTTGGCGGCCTCGGTGCGCGTGAGTCCAGGTGCGATGGCATTGACCGTGATCCCGTGACCGCCGAGCTCGCGCGCCAGCGAGCGCGTCAGGCCGACGTTGGCCATCTTGGAGATGATGTAGCCCGTGAAGGCGGGTGGCGGCGACCAGGCCGAGCTCGAGGCAAGGTTGATGATCCGTCCCCAACCGCGCTGGATCATGCCGGGCACGAAGCCCTGCGCCAGGAAGAACGAGGCCTCGGTGTTCACCGCCAGCATGCGGCGCAGCTCGGCACGGCTCAGTTCGTTCCAGGGCATCATGGGCTGGTAGGCCGCATTGTTGACCAGGATGTCCACGCGCCCTTCCGTGGCCAGCACCTCCCGCACCAGCCGATCGATGTCTTCGGGCGAGGCGAGATCACAGCGGGTGGCGCGCGCCGTCGAACCGGCTGCGCGCACGGCGGCCTGCGTCGCCGTGCATTCCAGCAGATCCACCAGCACCAGCCGGCAGCCATCCTGGGCGAGGCGAGTGGCGAACACCTGGCCCAGCCCGCGCGCAGCGCCCGTCACCAGCGCGACGCGCTCGGCTGGATGACGGCCGGTCTTGCCCGACCCGGCAGGCGCCGGAGCGATGATGTCAGAGGAGGTGCTCATGTCAGCGGATGTGACGGTAGCGGGCGTTGCGGCCCTTGCCGTCCAGCGACAGGTCGGCGAAGGGATTGCGCGAGGTATCGGTCACGACCTTGTACAGGTTGTACAGCTGCGGCAGGAACACGCCCCAGTTGCCGATCTCCTGGATGTTGTGCGCGGCCCATACCTTGCCGTCCTCCTCGTTCTCCTTCTTGCGCGTGCCGATGGCGCTGGACTTGCCCTCCACGCCATAGTCGGTCTTCTGCCACTGATGGATGCGGTAGCCCATGGGGCTGGGATTGGCCAGGCATTCCTCGCCCAGCCCCAGGCCTGCCATGATCACCACGTGCTCGTAGATGATGTAGTCGCGGAACTGAGGCTCCACGTCCTCGAGCTTCTCGAAGCGGATGTACAGGTTCTGCCGGCGGCCGTCGTTCCAGGTCTGCGGCGCGATGTGGATGGAGCCCACGGGGTTGCCGTGCTTCACCGGCACGGCCCACTGCAGCGGCTCGTGCTGCTCGGGGTGCCAGAGGATGAAGCCCTTCTCCATGTTGCTCCAGAACCAGTCGATCATCTTCGCGGTGACGCCATCGTGGTGCCAATCGATGTGGGTGCCCACGCCGTCGTAACTGACCTTGGTCTTCATGTCGGACTCCAATGCTTGTCTTCGGATATCGGTAGTGATGAGCATCAACGCCGGCCCGGCGCCGCGCCGGGCGGCTTGGGGACGTTGAACTCGGTGTAGCCTTGGCTGTCGAGCAGGTATTCGAGCGTGCCGGGCGTGAGCACCGCGGGCTTGGGCGTCTGCCGTCCCGGGGTGACGTTGTCGAACACCACGCGCTCGGTGGTGACCATGGAAAAGGAGCCGACACTTGAGAGCTTCGCGTAGCTCGCGCGGATCTTCTCCCAGGCCGGGTCGCGGCGCAGCCGCGCAAGATCCTCGAGGCCGTTGAACCAGAATTCCTCGATGCCGCCATGCAGGCCCACGCCACCCGCCTCGAACAGCGTGCCCTTGAAGAACTGCGGGTCCAGCGGCAGGCGCGGATTCTGCACGTACTTGCGCAAGGCGCCCAGCGGCTTCAGCTGCTCCAGCACCAGAGGGGAATGCTCCTCCTTCCAGCGCCGGTCGAAGTCCTCCTGCGACAGGCCTTCCGCCTTGCGCAGGAAGTGGACCAGCTTCACGCCGCCGTTCTGGAAGCCCGGCGCCTCGAACATGACCCGGCCATCGCACAATTCCACGGCGAAGTGGTCATCGCCGAACTTGTGCGGCTGCATGCGCCGCACGTAGTCCTCGCTGCGGACCGAGTTGCCCAGGTCCTCGAACTTCTCCAGCCAGTGATCGGCCATGTTGTCCCAGGCCATGGGCGAGAGTGGATGCCACAGCAGGTCGTTGGACACGCCGTTGATGGTGTAGTGCTGCGCGTAGCGCGTGAAGGCACGCTGCGTGGACGGGTTGGTGACCATCAGCGCGACGTGGATGATGCTCCACTCGTAGAAATAGCGCTCCTGAGTGTCTCCCGGCTTGCGGCGGGCGGCGAGGATGAACTTCATCATGCGGGTGTGGCTCCAGGGACGGATTCGGGACGGGTTTCCTCCAGCGAGGCGCACAGCAGCACGCCCACGCCCATCATGAGGATGGGCAGCCAGAGGATGTGATCGATGCCGAAGTGCTCGGCCACCTGCCCACCGATCATGGGCGCAAGGCCGCCGCCGAGCAGCTCTCCGGTGGCGATGACCACGCCCGAGGCGGTGGCCATCAGCGCCGGCGGTACGGTCTCGGCCGCGACGGGCCCCACGGTCATGGTGATGAGCGTGTTGTTGCAGAAGTGGATCATGAACAGGCAGGCGAACAGCGGCGCCACCGAGGCCCCCAGCCGGCCGAGCAGCACCAACCCGCCCAGCGTGACGATGCTGCAGACCAGCATCACGGGCTTGCGCCCCAGCCGGTCCGAGGCCGCCGACAGCAGGATGGTGCCCACCATGGCGCCGAAGCCGATGGCGGACATCACGGTGCCCATGCGCGCATTGTCGAGCTTCAGGTGATCCACGAAGTAGCTGGGCAGGAAGGCGCTGGTGGTGATCAGGCAGGTGAGCCAGCACAGCATGCCGCCCATCAGCAGGCGGATGTTGCGGTACTTGAGCACCGTGCCCCAGTCCGCGAAGCTGCTGCGCTCGCTGATCTCCACGCGGCGGTTGTCCGGGATCGCGCGCCAGGTCAGCCAGGCGAGAAGCAGCCCCGGCAGCACGAACAGCGAGAAGATGTAGCGCCAGTCCATGCCTTCGCGCAGCAGCCAACCCACCAGGAGCGGCGAGAGTCCCAGCCCGAACAGCACCAGCATGGATTGCTGCAGGCCGACGTTGCGGCCGTGGCGCTCGGGGGGCGACTGGTGGATGGTGGCGGCGATGCTCGAAGGCGTGTAGGCGCCATCCGCGAAGCCCATGATCACGCGCACCAGCACCAGGCCCGCGAGTCCGCCGGCCAGGCCGCTGGCGCCGATGAGCAGCGAGAACACGACGAGGGACCCGGTGAGCACGCGGCGCTGACCGACGTGGTCGGAGAGATTGCCCATCAGCAGGGCGGCGAACCCCCAGGCCAGCGCCAGCGCGCCGGTGATCGTGCCGATGTCGCCATACCCCAGGTGCAGGTCGCGCGCGATGGTGGGGTACATCGTGGAGATGAGGAAGCGGTCGATGCCCACCAGGCCAAAGCCCAGCGACAGCACCGCAACCGCCCGCCACTCGTTCCGCGACCCTCTAGTCGACATCATGCGAGGTCGAACTCCCGCCGCGCCGGTGCGCGGTTCCGTTGTAGACATCAAACCAGACTGCGAGTATCTTGTATCACATTATAGTACATACACAAGAGGTTCCAACATGGACTGGCGCAATCCGGATCTGTGCAAATTCGCGCAATCCAACCTGCAGAACAACATGGGACTGCAGTTCCATGATCTGTCACATCCCTGGGGACTGGGCCAGCCCTGCTGGCCGTATTTCGAGGACGTGAAGATCGAGCGCCTGCACGGCATGTCGAAGTCCGGCGTGCTCACGCAGCGCATCACCACGGTCATGCACTCGGGCACGCACATCGACGCGCCGGCCCACGTGGTGCAGGGTACTCCGTTCATGGACGAGGTGCCGCTGCCCTACTTCTTCGGCACCGGGGTGGTCGTGTCCATCCCCAAGAAGAAGTGGGAGGTCATCACCGCCAAGGACCTCGAGAACGCCCGGCCGAAGATCCGCAAGGATGACATCGTCATCGTCAACACCGGCTGGCACAAGTACTACGGCGACAACTCGCATTACTACGGCTACTCCCCCGGCTTCTACAAGGAAGCAGGCGAGTGGTTCGTCGAGCGCGGCGTGAAGATGTGCGGTTCGGACACCCAGGCGCTGGACCATCCGCTGGGCACCGCCATCGGCCCGCACGGTCCCGGCGCACCGCACGGCCTGCTGCCGAAGATCAACCAGGAATACGAGCAGACCACGGGACGCAAGGTCATCGAGGACTTCCCCGAGTGGGAGCCCTGCCACAACGCCATCCTCTCGGCCGGCATCTGCGGCTTCGAGAACGTCGGCGGCGACATCGACCAGGTCACCGGCATGCGCGTCACCTTCGCCGCCTTCCCCTGGCGCTGGAAGAAGGGCGATGGCTGCATCGTTCGCCTGGTCGCCATGGTGGACCCGAAGGGCACCTTCCGCATCGAAACCGGCAAAGACCAGTAGCCATGGAGGTCACGCGTTTCGCCGAGGCGCGCGAGTACCAGGCGCCGCTCCATCACGGCGTCACGGCCCTGCGCCTGCAGGGCTTCGATGCCAGCCGCGCGGACTTCGCCTGGACGGGCCTGAGCCACATCCTGCCCGGCGGCGGCGCCGACATGGACGCAAGCCCGCTGGCCAAGATCTACGTCGTTCTGGAGGGAGAGGTGACGGTGCGGCTGGGTTCAGGCGAGAGCGCCGTGCTGAAGAAGCTCGACAGTTGCTTCATCCCGGGCGGCGAGGCGCGTGAAGTGCGCAACCACGCGAACGCGGTGGCCAGCATGATCGTCATCATGCCCTACCCGGCGAAGAAGCCATGAGGAAGAAGCCATGAGCCTGCCGGCCATCGATCCCACGGGCCTGTTCGACGTGCGCGGCAAGTCCGCGCTGGTGGTGGGCGCCACGGGTGCCTTCGGCAAGGTGGTGTGCGCGACGCTGGGCAAGGCCGGTGCGAAGCTTGCCATCACCGCGGGCAACGCCAAGGAACTGGCGACCCTGAAGGGTGAGCTGCAGGCCGCGGGCATCGCCGCGGTGGAGATCGCGCGCCGACCGAATACGGAAGGCGATTGCGATGCCATGGTGGCCGCCATGCTCGCTGCCCATGGCCGCATCGACATCCTGGTGGTGGCCTCAGGCATGAACGATGTCGCGCCCATCACCGACATGACCCCGGAGCGCTTCCAGAAGGTCATGCTCGCGAATGTCGAGGGCGCCTGGCTGATCGCCCGCGCCGTGGGCCGGCAGATGATCGCGCAGGGCGGCGGCGGCAAGGTGGTGTTCACCTCTTCCGCCCGCGGCAAGCTCGGGCATCCGGCCGGCTATTCCGCGTATTGCACCTCGAAGTCCGCGGTGGATGGCATGACCAAGGCGCTGGGCTGCGAATGGGGCAAGCATGGCATCACCGTGAACGCGCTCGCGCCCACGGTGTTCCGCTCGCCGCTCACGGCCTGGATGTTCGCGGACGACGAGAAGGCGCGCAACGTGCGCGCCGGGTTCCTGGCGCGCGTGCCCATCGGCCGGCTCGGGGAACCCGAGGACCTGGCGGGGCCGCTGCTGTTCCTGTGCTCGCGCGCCTCGGATTTCCACACCGGACACATCATCTACGCAGACGGCGGCTACACGGCGGGCTGACATCATGGCAGGCAACAAGGTCATCATCACCTGCGCCATCACCGGCGCGATCCACACCCCGACGCTGTCGGACGCGCTGCCCTGGAAGCCGGCCGATCTTGCGAGCCAGGCCCTCGCGGCAGCGAAAGCCGGCGCGGCCATCCTGCACATCCACGCGCGCAACCCGGCCGATGGTTCGCCCACCGGTGACCCCAAGGTCTACGAGCAATTCCTGCCGCAGGTCCATGCCGGCACCGATGCGGTGATCAACCTCACGACGGGCGGGAGCCCGGAGATGACGCCGGAGGAGCGCCTGGCCGCGGCCATGTACTTCAGCCCGGAGATGTGCTCGCTGAACATGGGCTCGATGAACTTCTCCTTCCACGACATGGGCCGCAAGGTGAAGCAGTGGAAGTTCCCCTGGGAGAACAAGTACATCCTCGACAGCGAGAAGTTCATCTTCCGCAACACTTTCGCCGATATCCGCCGCGTGTACGAGCTGATGGCCGAGCACGGCACCCGCTACGAACACGAGTGCTACGACATCGGCCACCTCTACAACCTCGCCTATTTCCTCGACAAGGGCCTGGCCAAACCGCCGCTGTTCATCCAGAGCGTGTTCGGCATCCTCGGCGGGATCGGTGCGGATCCGGACAACGTGGTGTTCATGCGCCGCACCGCGGATCGCCTGTTCGGCAAGGACTATGTCTGGTCGGTGCTGGCTGCGGGCAAGCACCAGATGCCGCTGATCACGCAAGCCGCGATGATGGGCGGCAACGTGCGGGTCGGCCTCGAGGACAGCTTATTTATCGGCCGCGGCAAGCTCGCCGCCAGCAATGCGGAGCAGGTCACCAAGATCCGCACCATCCTCGCCGAGCTCGGCCTCGAACCGGCCACGCCGGACGAAGCGCGACAGGTGCTCGCGCTCAAGGGCCGCGGCAGCGTCCGCATCGCGGCCTGAGGCGAGGGCGCCGGCATGGCGACTGATTCGGCAACTGCGGCACCGGCCATTGCCCTGATCGGCGCCGGCCTCATGGGCGGGGGACTTGCGCGAGTGTTCCGCGGCGCCGGCTGGCCGGTGAGCGCCTGGGACCAGAGCGCGCCAGCGCTCGAGCGGCTGTGCCGCGAGGTGCCCGGTGTGCGGGCCGCACGGGACCTCGCCGATGCGGTGCGCGATGCGGCGCTGGTCATCGAGGCCATCGTCGAGAAGGCCGGCATCAAGCAGGAGCTGTTCGCGCAGCTCGCCTCGCTCACCGGCGAGCGCACGCTGCTCGCCACCAATTCCTCGGTCATTCCGGTCGGCACAGTGGCGGCGAAGGTGCCCGAGCGCCACGCCGGGCGCGTGCTCGGCACGCATTTCTGGAACCCTCCCGACCTGATTCCGCTGGTCGAGGTCATCCAGGGTCCGCGCACCACGCTGGCCAGCATCGAGCGGGCGCTTGCGCTGCTCACCGCCGCCGGCAAGGAACCGGTGCACGTCCGGCGCGACGTGGTGCCGGGCAACCGGCTGCAGCACGCGCTGTGGCGCGAGGCCATGGCGCTGGTGGAGGAAGGTGTTTGCTCGCCCGCGGACGTGGACCACATCATCAAGCGCAGCTTCGGTGCGCGCCTCGCGGTGCTGGGGCCGCTGGAGAACGCCGACCTCGTCGGGCTCGAGCTCACGCGGCAGATCCACGAGGTCGTGCTGCCGTTGCTGTCCCGCTCCACCACGCCCTCCCCGGCGCTGACCGCGCGCCTCGACGCGGGTCACACCGGCATCTCGAGCGGTGAAGGCTTCCACGAGGGCTGGAACGAGGCGTCGGTGAAATCCTTGCGCGATCGGCTGGCGGCGCATCTGCGGCGCAGCTTCGGCGTGCGGCAGGTACAATGAAGAACATGTCAAAGAAACCGGCAGGCCGCACCGCAGGCCAGAGCATCCAGGTCATCGCGCGCGCGGCCAGCGTGCTGCGCGCGCTGGAGGGAGAGCAGACGGGCCTGAGCCTTGCGCAGATCGCGCAGCGCGTCGACCTCGCCCGCTCCACCGTCCAGCGCATCGTGGATGCGCTGCGCGCCGAGCACTTCCTGATCGCGGCCACGCCCACCTCCGGCGTGCGCCTGGGTCCGGCGCTCATCCGTCTCGCCGCCTCGGCGAGCGTGGAGTTCGACCAGATCACCCGGCCCATCATGGCGGAACTCTCGCAGCGCCTCGGCGAGACCGTCGACCTGTCGGTGTTGAAGGGCTTCTCCGCGGTGTTCACCGACCAGGTACAGGGCGCGCATCGCCTGCGCGCGGTCTCGGCCGTGGGCGAGACCTTTCCCCTGCACTGCACGGCCAACGGCAAGGCATTGCTCAGCATCATGCCGGAGGCGCAGTTCGAGAAGTTCCTGCGCACGCCGCTCACGCGCATGACGCCCGCGACGATCACGCGGGCCGCCGAGCTTCGCACCGAGATCGCTGCCGCGGCCAGGTCGGGCATCGCGTTCGATGAGGAGGAACACACCGAGGGCATCTCGGCCGTCGGCACCGCGTTCCACGATCCGCTCGGCCGCGGCATCGCCCTGTCGGTGCCCGTGCCGACCACGCGCTTCAGGAAACTCAAACCCGAGCTGGTGCGCCAGCTCCAGGCCGCCCGGGAGGCCATCCTCGAGGCGCTGGGCAACTCAGGCGAGGGCTGATCCTGAAGGCGAGAGCCGGTCAGGTTGCCGCGCTGCCGAGCCGTGAGCGGACGTTGATGTTGCTGATGATCGCGAGCGCGGCGCCGGCCAACAGCGCCCCGCCCACGATACTCACCGCGAGCGCGCGGGAACCCACCTGGCCCTGCAGTCCAACGACCAGTAGCGGATTGACGAACATGCCCAGGAACTGCGCCGACTGATAGGCACCGGTCCCCAGCCCGCGCCGCGCGCAGGGCAGTACACGCATGTTCCAGGTGACCATGGTGGGCAGCAGCAAACCCGCACCGAGGCCATTGACCACCGCCGCCAGGGTGAGTGAGGCATAGGTGGACGCGCCGTTCATCATCACGAAGCCCAGGCCAGTGAGCGCGAAGGCCAGGGCGATCTGCGCCGACACCCGCAGGCGCGGCGCGATGATCCAGCCGAACAGCAGCGTGCCGCTCACCACACCGACGCTGTTCAGTGCATAGGCGATGCCGATCTTCCCCGGCGATGTCACGCCGATGGCGTTGAACAGGTAGCCCAGGTGCACGGGCGTGATGAGGAAGACGACGCCGGTGACGAAGCCCAGGACGCAGATGCCCGCCAGCAGCCAGGGGCGGAAGCACAGGCCGGGCGCATCCTGCAGCGCGAGCTGGGTATTGTCGGCGCTGCCATGCGGCTTGGGCTCCCACAGGTACAGGTACATGAGCAGGGCCATGGGCGCTGCCACCGCATACACCCAGAACGGCGTGCGCCAGCCGTACTCGCCGAGGAAGCCACCGAGGAGGTTGAGGAGGAAGGCGAGGAACGCCGCAGTGGTGGTCTGCAACGACTGCATGCGCTCGCGGCGCGCGCCCTGGTAATAGTCGCCGATCATCGTGGTGCTGATGGTCATCAGCGCAGCCTCCGTCATTCCGAGCGCGATGCGGCTGATGACGATGGCCTTGAGGCTGTCGAGGAACAGCGGGGCGAGACCGAAGACCGCGTAGCAGGCCACCGAGCCGACCAGCAGGCGCTTGCGGCCGTAGCGGTCCGAGATCGCGCCCGCGACGATGCTCAGGAACGCCATCATGAGCATGGGCACGGTGAGGGTGAGCGGAACGAGGTACTCGGCACGCGGGACGTCGGCGAAATGCGCCTGCATCTTCGGCAGCACGGGGCCAAGGACGGCGGTGACCAGCGTGGTGAGCCCGCAGGTTGTCAGCAGCAGGAAGGCATGGATGGGCCGCACCGGCGGCGTGGCCGCGCTCCCGGACGAATCGACCTGTGTCTGCATCACGATCCCCCGGGCGCTGTTTGCGCGCACATTACAGGTAACCGCGCGAGTCCCGCGAGAATTCGTCGTTCGGCCGCTCCAGCAGGAAGGAGCTGACGAAATCCGAGCCGCGGGCCACGAACGGAAAGCCCGGCGCCGAGGCCCACGGCGGGGCGGTGAGCGAGGGCACCAGCTCCCGAGCGAAGGTGCGCCAGTCATCGAAGCTCTCGAACCACAGCTCGGTGAGGCGGTGCCAGTCGTGCAGGACGGAATCCCGCGGCGGGGCGCTGGCGGGGGGCCATTCCCCCGGCAGCGGCAGGGGCTCGCGGTGCGCGCGGGTGCTGAAGGCACGGTAGGGCCCCCCGGCGCGTTGCAACTGCGGCGCCAGCGTCTCGAGGAACCAGCGCTCGCCCTCGCTTTCGCTCACCCCGTCCGGATAGCGGTGCAGGCAGTACCACCGCAGCACCTGCCGTTCGTGCGGCTGCAGGGTGCCGCCGAGGAAGTCCTCGGTGGGCTGCGCGGCGAAGAAGCCGGTGGCGACCCTCGGCCACACCGGCGGACAGGTGAAGGCGAGGTTGCCGCGCGGCCCGGGCAGCGGCATCTCGCGCCAGAAGCCTTCGGTCACGCGCCAGTTGAAGTAGCCGTACTCACGGGCATCGGCCGGTGCGTCCACCGGCAGGAAGCTCTCGTGCCGCACGAGCCAGGGCCCGAACCGCCGGTTGATCTCGGGGCCGTGATCGCGCCAGTACCAGCGCTCCATGGCCGCGACCTGCGCCATGGGGATGTCATGGACCACCACACTCTTGAGCATCGGGGCATCCTGCTGTCGGAAGATGCCCGGATCATAGATCAGGTGGGCCGGTTGTACCACCATGCAATGCGGACTGTGGTGGCAGGCCGTGCCGCGGTCTCATACTGCCCTCGCATGAGAAGCCTGCGGAACGCACCTCTCGGCCGGCCGGCTGCACGAGGGCCGCATCACCTGCAGCTACCATGGGCTGCAGTTCGAGGGCAGCGGCCGCGGCGCGTGCGCGCAGGAAGCTCGCGGAGTTGGTCGCCGCGGAGTCCACGGCAGGCAAATGACGTTGAAGGCACCGACTACAATCCCAAAGACGCACAGAGCTCCTTGACCTGCGCTGGAGACAGGGTTCGACTGCGCTTGAACGCGGCGGCAATGTCGCACTTCAGCCCTGCCTGGATCTCACCGAGCAGCCATTCGGGCCGCGAGAGCAAGTCGTTTATTACATCTTCTGTCGTGTACGTCCGCGTCCGCGAGCAATCTACGAACGAGTCATGATCCATGAACGGATGCTCACTCGCAGCCAACCGCACTTGGCAGATCAGCAGTTCTTCACGATTTTGAATGAAGCGGGATATCTCTGAGTTGACCACGCAAGTCACTGTGTTCGCATCGACCGCGAGCACGATGAAGCGCTTTTCATGAAGCTTTCCATCGTCCATCTTGCGATTCAGCTTGATGACTGCGCCGGGCCGTAAGCGCCTGCGAATATGCTGACGACCGAACCGCTCTGGAAATTCCATGTTCCCAGTCTGCCTTCAGTCCGAGTGAATTCTGGCGATCACCTCATCAGCATTTGAAAGGGTCTTCGCGATGCTTTCCGTGCTCATCGGACTCTGTCCGACCTCGTCTTCCGCCGCCAGATCCCAAGCTTCTTGCCAGGCGGCGTCGTGACTCAGTCTCGTCCGTTGCCCAAATGACATGTTCGCGTACTGATCCAGGGCTGATTCAAGTGCTTCGATGAATGCAGGCGACAGCATCGAAGGATCGGGAGACCGGAGAATCTGGAGCGATCGGGCATCGCCGCCAACCTCGAGGGCGGTCCGGGCAAGGCGCGGGAAATCAGGATGTATCCAGCCGGACTGATCTCCGCGGGCAGCCCGGAGCAGGTTGTAGGTGCCCGATGCCACTGGTCCAAACCTCATGGCAACGTAGTCGTCGCCGGTGGCCAACCAGCCGTATCTGGACAAATGAAGCTTGTCAGCAAAGTACAGAAGCTTGAGGACCTCGTGGATTGAAGGATTGGCGAGTCGTGAGGCAAGAAAGAGGATCGCCTCAAGGGAGCGATCAGGAGAAAAGGTGATTTCAGTCGCACTCATGCGTTGCGGAAATCTGGAAGAGTGAATGGAGGTTATCAGGTGCATGTTCGTCTGGTAAAGCTGAATCGGCCTCGCTTCTTCACAAGATGCAACAGAGTGCCGACACAGTCACGTGACGAATTTGATCTGAAACTGCGAATTCTCCGTGCTGCTGTCCGAGTTCGCTTCCGAAGCCGTGCTACATCGCCACTGCGAGCATCAGGCCCACGAACTGCGCGCTGCCCCCATCGCCGCTGGTGTTGCCCAGCGTCAGGTCGAGCCAGACATTCGAGGCGAGGCCGAAGGTGCCCGTCACCGAATAGTTGCTGGTGGTCGCGCCGCCGAAGGCATCCTGGCTGCGCAGGTAGTCCACCGACCACTTGATCCACAGGTCGAAGTTCGCGCCGAGGCCGAATTCCGACTTCAGCAGCCGGGCTTCCTGGCCGATGCGCCCGCCCACGCGCGCACGCGCGCGGTCGAGGAATCCTCCGGCGAGGTCGAAGAAGTCGGCCGCCGCCAGCCGCTTGAACACATCGGGCAGATCGAAGTCGAAGCTGCACTTCGCCTTGTCGTAGTGATAGGAGTTGCCGGAGGCGTACACGCCCCAGGAATTGCCGCCATAGCCCAGGCGTGCGCCCATTCCTTTGTCGGAAATGGTGCAGTCGATACTGTGCGTGCCACCCAAGGTGATGCCAAGGCGCTCGGCGATGAGGGGGTCGAAGGTGAAGGTGTCGAAGGTGGTCTTGCGGTGCGAGCCGGTGAGATTGGCGGCGAAGCCACCTCGCGCGAAGTCGACGCCGAGGCTGACCCGGCGCGACTTGCGCAGGTCCTGGTCCCTGGCGGCATCCATCCCGAGCACGCCGCGCCAGCGCTCGTTTCCATAGCTCACGTAGCCAACGCCGGCACCGGTCCGGGTCTCGGCGCCAGGACGGGTGGCGGTGGATTTCACCGTGGACTGGCTGCGCGAGAATGCAAAACCCGCATCGTAGTAGCGCTCGTCCTCCGGCATCGCGCCGGTGTGCCCGGTGTAGTCCACGCTGGCATCGAACCCGCGGCTGTGGTTGCGGCCCACATCGAAGCCACCCCGCAGCATCCACTGCGAATCAGGCTCCGGCGCCGCCTCCTGGGCATGGGCGGACAATGCGAAGGCACCGCAGATCGTGGCGGCGAAAAAAGTGTGTCGTACGGGTGCGGACATCGTGGACCTTCCGGGTCACCACAGCAGCGCATTATGTAGCAGAGGCTTTCGCCTGCCACCCGGACGAGCTTCGCAGATTGGATGTTCCCGGCCGAACTGTAGGTTATCGGCGACAGCCTCGGGCTGCCGCCGGCCGCTCAGCGATGCGGGGAACGGGGCCGGAACAGCCCGTCGAGGCTGCGGTCGAAGCGGCCCAGCGCGAGGCCTTCGAAGCTGCCCGCGGCGAGCTGCTCCGCCGCCTTGACGAATCCGCCCCAGGCGCAACGAGCCAGCGCGCCGCCGACGCTGATGCGCCGGACCCCGAGCGCCGCAATGTCCGCAACGCTCATCCCGATGGGCTGGTGCACGAGCAGGTTGAAGGGCCGTGGCGCCACCACGCGCACCAGCGCCCCGATGTGTTCGGGCGAGCGCACGCCGGGCGCATACAGGCAGTCAGCGCCGGCGTTCGCGTAGGCCCGCAGACGGGCGATCGCCAGGTCGATGTCGGGCTTGCCCACCAGGAAGCATTCGCAGCGCGCCACCAGCAGCGTATCGCCGCCGGCGCGGTCGATGGACTCGCGCGCCGCGCGCAGCCGTGACACGGCCAGCGCCTCATCGTAGAGCGGGCGGGTCGCATCACCGGTGGAATCCTCGATCGACAACCCCGCCACGCCGCTCTGCACCGCGAGCCGCACGCTCTCGGCGACACCCGCCGCTTCGTGCGCAAAGCCGTTCTCGAAGTCGGCATTGACCGGCACGTCGGTGGCGGCGACCAATGCCGCGAGATGTTCGAGCACCGCATCGCGCGCGAGGCTGTTGTCCGCCTGGCCGCGGCTCCAGGCCAGCCCCGAACTGGTGCTGGCGAGCGCCTTGAATCCCAGGCTCTGCAGGAACACGGCGCTGCCGATGTCCCAGGGGTTCGGGATGACGAAGCAGCCGGACTCGTGGAGCTGGCGGAAGCTCTTGCGCTTGTCGGCGATGCTGGGTCGTGCGGCGTTCACGCCGGGGCGTCCGGGTCGGCAGGGGAACGCGGAGGGACTGAGTCGCCATCAGGTGCGGACGGCGCGGATGGTGCAGGTGTCTGCGCAGGTACCGGCTCGGCTTCACCAGCGCCGGCCCCGGCCGTGGCGGAATCATCACCCCGCCGGATCAGCTCGCCCGCCAGCGCAAGGTAGGCCAGCGCCCCGCGCGACTCCTTGTCGTGGAACAGCACGGGCTTGCCAAAGCTCGGCGCCTCGGCGAGCCGCACGTTGCGCGGGATGACGGTGCGGAACACGCGATCGCCAAAGTGCTGGACGAGCTGCGCCGACACTTCGTTGGAAAGGTTGTTGCGCGGGTCGAACATGGTGCGCAGCACCCCGCCGATTTCGAGCTCGGGGTTCAGGTTCTGGCGGATCTGCTCGATGGTGTGCGAGAGCGCCGAGAGTCCCTCCAGCGCGTAGTACTCGCACTGCATGGGCACCATCACCGAGTCCGCCGCCACCAGCGCGTTCAGCGTGAGCATGTTGAGCGAGGGCGGGCAGTCGATGAGGATGACATCGAAGCTGTCGCGGATGGGCTTCAAGGCATTGCGCAGCCGGAACTCGCGGCCGGCGATGACGCTCAACAGCCGGATCTCCGCCGCGACGAGGTCCTGGTTGGCGGGCATCACCATGAAGCCGCCTTGCGGGGCGGGCACCAGCGCCTCGAGCGCCGTGCATTCGCTGAGCAGCACATCGCAGCTGGTGCGCGCCTGGTCGTGCTTGTCCACCCCCGAGCCCATCGTGGCATTGCCCTGCGGGTCCAGGTCGATCAACAGCACGCGACGCCGCGTGGCCGCGAGCGAGGCGGCCAGGTTGACGGCCGTGGTGGTCTTGCCCACGCCGCCCTTCTGATTCGCTATGGCGAGCACGCGCTTCATCGGCATGTCAGCTCTTCACGATCTCCACGATGTGTCGCTCGTCCTCGATCCCCGGAACCTTCACGCGCGTGATGGCGCGCACCCGCCAGCGTCGCGGCAGCGCCGGAACTTCCGCATCCGGCCGGCGCCCCTTCATCGCCAGCAGCACCCCACCCGGGGCGCACAGGTGGCCGGCATAGGCCACGAAGTCGGCCAGCGAGGCCAGGGCCCGGGCCACCACCGTATCGAACAACCCGACCGGATGGTAGCCCTCCGCCCGGGCGTGCACGACCTCGACATTCTCGCAAGCCAGGGCATCCACCGTCATCTGCACGAAGCGGGCCTTCTTCGCCACCGATTCGATCAGCACGAACTTGCGCGCGGGGTTGGCGATGGCCAGGGGCAGTCCCGGGAAGCCGGGCCCGGTGCCCACATCGGCGATGCGCTTGCCCTGCAGGAAGCGCTGCAGGGTGAGGCTGTCGAGCACGTGCTTGACCGCCATGCCGGGGCGGTCGCGGATGGCGGTGAGGTTGAAGCGCGCGTTGGTGGACTCGACCTCGTCCAGCAACTTCTGCAGCGAATCGAGCTGCCCTTCCCCGAGGGACAGCCCGAGCTGCGCGGCGCCGTCGGCAAGCTGGGCGCGCTCGCGTACGCGTTCGCGTTGCCGCTCCGGCGCCCCCACCGCCTTCAGCCGTTCTTGACCATGGTGGCCACGAACTCGTTCACCGGCATGCTGAGGAGCTTGCGCTTGTCGGCAAAGGTGGCATGGATCAGGGCCGTCTGCTTCGGGCCGAAATGCGCCGCGACGCTGGAGTCGAACTTCTTCACCAGTACCGGCATGCCCTCGGCGCGGCGCTTGCGATGGCCGATGGGGAAATCCACCGCCACGCGCTCGGTGGAGCTGCCATCCTTGAAGAACACCTGCACGGCATTGCCGATGTAGCGCTTGTCCGGCGCGTAGTATTCTTGCGTGAACTTCGGATTCTCCTTCACCTCCATCTTCGAGCGCAGCGCGTCGATGCGCGGATCGTTGGCGATGCGGTCCTCGTAGTCCTCACCGGTGAGCCGGCCGAAGATCAGCGGCACCGCGGTCATGTACTGGATGCAATGGTCGCGGTCGGCCGGGTTGTTCAGCGGGCCCGTCTTGTCGATGATGCGCACGCCGGGCTCCTGGGTCTCGATGACGATCTTCGCGATCTGGTCGATCTTGTCCTTGACCTTCGGGTGCAGCGTCATGGCGCATTCCACCGCGGTTTGCGCGTGGAACTCCGCCGGGAAGCTGATCTTGAACAGCACGTTCTCCATGACGTAGCTGCCGTAGGGACGCTGGAAGGCGAAGGGCTTGCCCTTGAACAGCACGTCGAAGAAACCCCAGCTCTTGGCCGACAGCGCCGACGGGTAGCCCATCTCGCCGGTCATGGCGATGAAGGCGTGACGCACGGCGCGGCTGGTGGCATCACCGGCCGCCCAGCTCTTGCGTGAGCCGGTGTTGGGCGCGTGGCGGTAGGTACGCAGCGCCCCGCCGTCGATCCAGGCGTTGGACACGGCGTTGATGATCTGCTCACGCGTGCCGCCCAGCATCTTGGTCACCACCGCGGTGGAAGCGACGCGCACCAGGATGACGTGGTCGAGTCCGACGCGGTTGAAGCTGTTCTCCAGCGCCAGCACCCCCTGGATCTCGTGCGCCTTGATCATGGCGGTGAGCAGGTCCTTCACCACCAGCGGCTTCCTGCCCTCGTTCAACGCCTTGCGCGAAAGATAGTCCGCCACCGCGAGGATGCCGCCGAGGTTGTCGGAAGGATGGCCCCACTCGGCCGCGAGCCAGGTGTCGTTGAAGTCCAGCCAGCGCACCATCGTGCCGATGTTGAAGGCGCCCATGACCGGATCGAGCTCGTAGCTGGTGCCCGGTACGCGCGCGCCATGCGCCATGGTGGCGCCCGGCACGACGGGTCCCAGGAGCTTGGTGCAGGCCGGATACTTCAGCGCCTGGAAGCCGCAGGCGAGGGTGTCCATGAGGCAGTAGTACGCGGTGTCGTAGGCATCGTGCGAATCGATGCTGTAACTCGCGGCGTACTCGGCGATGTCGACCAGCGCCTGGTCGGGATCCGGGCGTACGGCTGACTTGATATCGTGCGATGACATTCAGGGTCTCTTTTCGATGGGGATGAACTTCTGATCTTCGGGCCCGATGTAGTTGGCACTGGGTCGGATGATCTTGCCGTCGATGCGCTGCTCGATGACATGCGCGCCCCAGCCGGTGGTGCGGGCGATGACGAACAGCGGGGTGAACATGGCGGTGGGCACGCCCATCATGTGGTAGGAGACGGCCGAGAACCAGTCGAGGTTGGGGAACATCTTCTTGATCTCCCACATCACCTTCTCCAGGCGCGCGGCGATGTCGAACATCGTCGTGCTGCCCGCCTCCACCGAGAGCCGCTGCGCCACGTCCTTGATCACCTGGTGGCGCGGATCGGCGATGGTGTACACGGGGTGGCCGAAGCCGATGACCACTTCCTTGTTGGCCACGCGCGCGCGGATGTCGGCTTCCGCCTGGTCTGGGTTGTCGTAGCGCTTCTGGATCTCGCAGGCCACCTCGTTGGCGCCGCCGTGCTTCGGTCCGCGCAGCGCGCCGATGGCGCCGGCGATGCAGGAGTACATGTCCGAGCCGGTGCCGGCGATGACGCGCGCGGTGAAGGTGGAGGCGTTGAACTCGTGCTCGGCGTACAGGATGAGCGAGGTGTGCATGGCGCGCACCCAGGAGGCGGGAGGTGCGCGCCGGTGCAGCAGGTGCAGGAAATGCCCACCGATGGAGTCATCCTCGGTCTCCACGTGGATGCGCTGTCCGTTATGGCTGTAGTGGTACCAGTACACCAGCATCGAGCCCAAGGAGGCGATGAGCTGGTCCACGATGCCGCGTGCGCCGGCGGAGCCGTGGTCGTCCATCTCCGGCAGCGCGCAGCCCAGGGCGGAAACGCCGGTGCGCATGACGTCCATGGGATGAGCGGCGGCGGGTAGCTGCTCCAGCACCGAGCGCACCGCCAGCGGCAGGCCCCGCAGTTCCTTGAGCTTGTTCTTGTAGGCCGCCAGCTCCGCCTTGTTGGGGAGCTTGCCATGCACCAGCAGGTGCGCGATCTCCTCGAACTCGCAAGTCTCGCCGATCTCGAGGATGTCATAGCCGCGGTAGGCCAGGTCATTGCCGGTGCGCCCCACCGTACACAGCGCGGTGTTGCCGGCCGGCACGCCGGACAGGGCCACGGATTTCTTCGGCTTGGGTGGTGTCCCAATAAGATCGGTCGGCGCCGGCGCCGCTTCGCTCATGTCGCTTTTCCCTTCGCAAACAGATTGTTCAGCTTGTCTTCGTAGGCGTGATAGTCGAGGTACTTGTACAGATCGGCGCGCGTCTGCATGGTGTCGAGCACGTTCTTCTGCGTGCCGTCACGGCGGATCGCCTGGTAGGTGTTGAGCGCCGCGGCGTTCATGGCGCGGTACGCCGAGCAGCAGTACAGCACGATGTCCACGCCCACCGAGCCGAGCTCGGCGGTGCTGTACAGCGGCGTGTGGCCGAACTCGGTGATGTTGGCCAGGATGGGCACCTTCACCGCATCCTTGAACTTGCGGTACATGGACAGTTCGGTCATCGCTTCCGGGAAGATCATGTCGGCGCCGGCTTCGACGCAGGCGATGGCGCGCTCGATGGCCGCATCGATGCCTTCGACGGCGAGCGCATCGGTGCGCGCCATGATGACGAAGCCCGCATCGCTGCGTGCGTCCACCGCAGCCTTGACGCGGTCGACCATCTCCTCCTGCGGCACGATCTCCTTGCCGGGACGATGGCCGCAGCGCTTGGACTGCACCTGGTCCTCGATGTGCAGGCCCGCGGCGCCACCCTTGATGAAGGAGCGTACGGTGCGCGCGATGTTGAAGGCGCCGCCCCAGCCCGTGTCCGCATCCACCAGCAGCGGGAGCGTCGTGACCTCGGTGATGCGGCGGATGTCGGTGAGCACATCTTCCATGGTGCTGATGCCGAGGTCCGGCACGCCCAGGGAATTGGCGGCGACACCGCCGCCCGACACGTACAGCGCCTTGAATCCCGTGGCCTGTGCCATGCGGGCGGTGAATGCATTGATGGCGCCGACGATCTGCAGCGGGCGCTCGGCTTTCACGGCCTCGCGCAGCAGGCCGCCGGGAGATGGAGTTGGAGCCATGTCGAACCCTGGGGTGAATCGCGGGAAATTCAGCCGCGAAATTCTATCAAAAAAAGAAGGCGCGTCTTCATCCCTAAGGCTGAGTAGGAGGCTTTTGCGTCGCCTCGTTGCGGCGCTGCTCGATCAGCTCGCGCGTCGCCTGGTTCTGCACGATGACCGTCACCAGCGGACCCGCGAGCTCGGTGTCATAGGCCAGCGTGGCCTCGAACGTGGTGTCGGCGTCACTTCCGGCACAGCGCTCGGCGTCGCTCTGCGGTGCCGACAACCCTTCCAGCCATTGCGCGCACCAGTGCTGGAAGGTTTCCGGCGGCAGCTCGCGCGAGAGCCGCAGCACCGCCTCCACCCGGTACAGGCGGTCGTGATAGAAGCACAGGACATAATCATCAGGCTCGATTCCGCGCAGCCGCGGCTTGTTCTCCGCCGTGGTGAAACAGTCGCCGGGTTCGCTGTCCGCGCGGCGCGATTCGCCCGTACGCGCGGCGCCCGTTTGCACGGCGCCCGTTTGCACGGCGCCCTGGAACAACAGAACTTCCTTGAGCGCGAAGGGCACCTGCGCCACGGTGCTGTCGAAGGGCACGGGCAGAAGCGTGCGCCAGTCATCCGCCGGCGGCAGATGCGGGGCGGCGGATGCCGGCGATGGCGCCGTCGCAGCGGTCGCCACTGCCGGAGGGGCTGGCGCAGGCGCCAGTGTCGAGCAGGCGCACAGCGAGGCTGCACACCAGGCCAGCATCCCGCTCGCGGCGCGCATCAGGCGGCCTGCCGCGAGAGCCAGGCCACGAGCCCGGCGGCGTTGAGCCTCACATCGGCATCCAGCAGCTCGCGCACCGCCGCATCATCCGGATCATGCCCGTGGCGACGCAGCCGCGCGCCAAGGTCCGACCAGATGTCCGCGGCGATGGCCCGCTCGCGATCACCGTCGGACGCGTGAGTCCGCGCGATGTCGACATAAAGATCGATGTCGGCGTGCAGGTCAGCGCCCAGGCGGCTCACCTGTTCGACCCGGCTGTAGTGCGTGAGGAACACCTGTGTCGGGCGCAGCGCCAGCACGCGATCCACCGAAGCATGCATCTGCTGCGGATCGAACTGGGTGGGCGTGGTGGTGGGCATCACGAAAGGGCCGTTGGCATTGTCCAGTTCGCGATAGCTGACCCCGAAGATATCACCGGTGAACGCAAGGCCGGCGGCGCGGTCAGCGATGCAGACATGGTGCAGCGCGTGCCCCGGCGTGTGCAGGAACTCGAGCCGGCGGGCACCGAGCTCGCGCGTCTCGCCATCCTGCACGCACTCCACGCGCGCGGCCGGGATGGGCAGGATCTCGCCGTACATCCGATCGTAGGTCGCATCCCCATACACCGCACGGGTGCCGGCGATGAGCTTCGACGGGTCGGTCAGGTGCGCAGCGCCGCGCGGGTGCACCAGCACCTTCGCCTGCGGCAACCGGCGGACGAGCTGGCTCGCGCCGCCGGCATGGTCCAGGTGCACGTGCGTGAGCAGGATGTAGCGCACATCCTCAGGCGCCAGCCCCTGCGCAGCCACCGCCGCGAGCAAGGTGGGCACTGAACGGTTCACGCCGGTGTCGATGAAGGCCGCCTCCCGCCCATCCACCATCAGGTGGCTCGCATCCTGCTGCGGGCGCACGTACTCGGTGTCGACTGCAAAGATGCCCTCCGCCACCGGGGTGATCCTCGGATCCTGCGAAGCCGTCCGCTGCTCGATATTCGCCATGGATGCCATTATCCTCGGCGCCAGCCGCCGTTTGGAACCCTGTGAGCCCCATGCGACCGAAAATTTCACACCTCCTCGTCCTCATGGCCTGCATCGCCAGCGCACCCGCGGACGCCGCCCGGGTCGAACGCGGCGCTCTGGTCTTCGACAACGTGCCCGCCCCCGGCGCGGCCGTCGTGGAGGGCATCGAGCGCTACCTCAATGCCCGCGGCGCCACTCCGCTGGGCTGGACGCCCGCGGGCCAGCTCCTCATCGCCACCCGCTTCGCGGATGCCGAGCAGCTTCACCTCGTGGACAAGGCCGGCGCCGCGCGCCGCCAGCTCACCTTCTACAGCGAGCCGGTGAACGAGGCGGCGGTGTCATCGGAGGCCAACCATCCGGGGTTCGTGTTCCTGAAGGACACCGGCGGCAACGAGAACTCGCAACTCCTGTACCAGCACGTCGGCGAGGTCACGGCGCGCCTGCTCACCGATGGCAAGTCCCTCAACGGCGATCCGCACTGGTCCACCTCCGGGCGCCAGCTCGCCTGGTACAGCAACCTGCGCAACGGCCGCGATTCGGACATCTACATCACCGAGCCCGAGGCCGGAACCCCGCCGAAGCTGGTGTTCACCGGCGATGCGCCGGGCTGGACGGTGCTCGACTGGTCGCCCGATGACAGCAAGCTCCTGCTCAAGAAATACATCTCGATCACCGAGAGCTACCTGTACGTGTTCGACATCGCCACCAGCCAGCTCAAGGAGATCGAACCGGCCAAGCCCAAACTCAAGGTAGGCATCGGTCCCGCGCTGTTCTCGCGCGATGGCGTGGGCGTGTACTTCGCCTCCGACCGGGATGCCGAGTTCGCGCAACTGCAATTCGTGAACCTGGGGTCGGGCGAGCGCACCGTGCTCTCGGCGCACGTGCCCTGGGACGTCGAGGAACTCGCCCTGTCACGCGATGCCCGCTGGCTCGCATGGAGCGCGAACCAGGGCGGCGCGAGCCGGTTGAACCTCCTGGATCTGCGCGCGCACCAGGAGATGGCAGTGCCGGTGCTCGCACCCGGTCTCATCTCCCATCTCGAGTTCGACGCGCAGGGCAGGCAGCTTGCCTTTTCCTACTCGAGCCCCGTGCAACCGCGGGATGCCTGGGTGCTCGACACGACGAGCCTGGCGCTGACGCCCTGGACGCGCAGCGAGGCCGGACCCGTGGACGTGTCGAAGTTCGTCACACCGCGGCTCACGCAGTACCCCACCTTCGATCGCGTCGGCGGCCGCCCGCGCCAGGTGCCGGTGTACGTGTACGAGCCCGCAGGCCCCGGGCCCCACCCGGTGCTGATCAACATCCACGGAGGTCCGGAGTCGCAGTTCAGGCCCGGATTCGATCCCTGGGTGCAGTACCTGGTGAATGAGCTGGGTTTCGCCGTGGTGTCACCGAACGTGCGCGGCTCCTCCGGCTACGGCAAGACCTGGCTCGGGCTCGACAACGGCGTGCTGCGCGAGGATTCGGTGAAGGACATCGGGGCACTGCTGGTGTGGCTCGGCCTGCAGGCGAAGTACGACGCGAAGCGCATGTTCGTCTCGGGCGGCTCGTATGGCGGGTACATGAGCCTCGCCACGATGGTGAACTTCGGCGACCGGCTCAAGGCCGGCATCGACGTGGTGGGCATCGCGAACTTCGTGACCTTCCTCAGCAACACCGCCGCGTACCGGCAGGACCTGCGCCGCGCGGAATACGGCGATGAGCGCGACCCTGATATCCGCAGCTTCCTGCGGCGGATATCGCCGATGAACAATGCCGAGCGCATCACCAAGCCGATGCTCATCGTGCAGGGGCAGAACGATCCGCGCGTGCCGATGAGCGAGTCCGAGCAGATGGTGAACCGGCTGCGCTCCCGCGGCGTGGACGTGTGGTACCTCCTGGCCCGCGACGAGGGCCACGGCTTCCGCAAGAAGCAGAACCGGGATGTGTACCTGCAGACGGTGGCGCAGTTCCTGATGCAGAACCGCTAGACCGCCAGCCGGCCGGCCCGCCTCCGGCAGGTGCGCGCGCCACCCGCCGGAAGGCGCGATCGCCCGGCTATCTCGGGCGCGGAACTGTGCCCAGCGAAGATTTCTGGCTGGCGAAATACTTCGCCAGCGCTTCAACGTCCGCGTCAGTCTTCAATGCCGCGGCCATGCCGTTCATCACCGCGTTCTTGCGCCGGCCATTGCGGTAGGAGGCGATGGCCTGCGTGAGATAGTCCTCGTGCTGACCGGCGAGGACCGCGGGCTTGGGATCGAGCGGAGAATCAACGCCCGTGCCGTTGACGCCATGACAGGCCGCGCAGGTGGCAGCCTGCTCCGGCGTCTTGCCCACCACCTCGGTGGTCGGCTTGACCGGCTCGCCCTGCAGGTAGGCCGCGATGTCGGCGATGTCCTGGTCGCTCATGGACGTCGCCTGGGCATGCATGGTCGCGTGCGGACGCTGGCCGGCGCGGTATTCGTTCAGCGCCGCGATGATGTAGGCCGCGTGCTGATGCTGCAGTCGCGGCACGCTGTAGTTGGGATAAGCATTGCGGTAACCGTCGATTCCGTGGCAGCCGAGACAGCTGTAGAAACGCTTCTGGCCCCGCGCCGGATCTCCATCCGCCGCATGCGCAGCCGCCGTGACCAGCAACAGGGCAGCAGCAGCCGCGAAGGCGCCGCGAATGATTCCGAGATGCATGATTTCTCCGGTATTTGGTTATCGTTCGCGACAGCGATGTTAAAGGGCCGCGCCGATGTCTTGCAACACGCGCGTGGCCGGATAGCCTATGGCCAATCCCGGCATACCTCTATATAAGAACAGTTCTCATGCTCAGCAACCTCATCCATCAGCGCCGCCGTGACCTGGGCGGCCTGCAGGTCGGCCGGGTCCTGCCGGCGCCGGCCCAGCACATGGTCGGTCCGTTCATCTTCTTCGACCACCTGGGCCCCCTGCACCTCGAGCGCGGCCTGCCGCGCAATGTGGATGTGCGCCCCCATCCGCACATCGGCCTGTCCACGGTCACCTACCTGTACGCCGGGGAGATCATGCACCGGGACAGCCTGGCGTACGAGCAGCCCATCCGCCGGGGAGAGATCAACTGGATGACCGCGGGACGCGGCATCACCCACTCCGAGCGTTTCGAGAAGGCGCGCGCGCAGGGCGATGACCTGCACGGCATCCAGGCCTGGGTGGCGCTGCCCGCCGACCAGGAGGAGAGCGAACCGGCCTTCACCCACTACGGCGAAGACGAACTGCTCACCGTCGAAGAAGGCGGGGTGTGGATGCGCCTGCTGGCGGGCGAGGCCTTCGGCCTGCGCTCGGCCGTGACCACGCATTCACCGTTGTTCTACGTGCACTGGGTGCTTCAGCCCGGTGCGCGGGTGCAGCTTCCGGCGGCCTACGCGGAGCGGGCGCTGTACGTTGCCTCGGGCAGTATCGAAAGTGCAAATGGCCGCCGCGGGAGCGGCGAGATGCTGGTGTTCGAGCCGGGCGGCGACACGGCCGTGCGCGCGCTCGAGCCCTGCATCCTCATGGGGCTGGGCGGCGAGCCGCTGGGACCGCGGTTCATCGAATGGAATTTCGTCTCCTCCTCGCGCGAGCGCATCGAGCAGGCGAAGGCGGACTGGCGTGCAGGCCGTTTCAAGCTGCCCGACCACGATCACGGGGAGTTCATCCCGCTGCCCTGAGCCGCTGCCTTGAGCATGAGCCGGAAGACCGAACTGCGCCGTGTCGGATACGGGCTGGACGGAGCTGCGCGAGCTCGCGGAATTACCGCAGCGAAAGATCCTTGCTGTAGACGATGTTCAGCGGATTGTCCGAAAAGCCCTGCACGCGCGGTTTCACCAGCCGCTTGCTGACGTAGAAGTACAGCGGGATGAGCGGCTGGTCCTCGAGCATCTGCCCTTCCGCCCGCTGCAGGAGCGAAGCGCGCAGCGTCGGGTTCGTGGCGCGGCTGGCTTCATCGAGCAGCGAGTCGTACGCAGCATTGGAGTACCCCGGCAGATTGATGCCGAAGCCGCTGCGCAGCAGTTGCAGGAAGCTGTACGGATCATCGTAATCCGCCACCCAACTTGCGCGGAAGGCCTGCAGCCCCTCGCGGCGCTGGATGTCCTGCAGCAGCACCTTGAATTCCTCGGCCCGCAGCACGGTGTCGATGCCCAGGGCCTGCTTCCACATCGAGGCCACCGCCACGGCGAGACGTGCATGCAGGTCGCCGGTGTTGTATCGCAGCTCGATGGAGCCGGGCACACCACCGCCCTCATGCAGCAGCTCGCGGGCCCGCTCGATACGCCGCGCCATCGGCCAGTCGGCGTACGCCGACCGCGGCGGCGAATAGCCCGGGATTCCAGGCGGCACCAGCGTATATGCAGGCATCTCGCCCAATCCCGTGACGGCGCGCACCAGCTTCTCACGGTCGATCACCATCGACAGGGCGGTGCGCAGTGCGGCTGATCCCTTGAACGGCGCGCCGGAGAGATTCAGCGCGTAGTAGTAGATGGCGAGCTGCGGCGCGACGTGCAGCTCGCCGGCGAGATGCGAGCGGATCCACGAGAGCTGCTCGGTGGGCACGGTGGCCGTGAAGTCCAGCGTCCCGGCGCGATAAGCGGCAAGCTCCGCGGTCGGTTGCGGGATGACGTGGTACTCGATGCGCCCGATGCGCGTGCGCGCGTCGTCCCAGTAGTGGTGATTGCGCACGGCGAGGATCTTGCTGCCGAAGTCCCAGCGCGACAGCGCATAGGCGCCGTTCGACACGAGCAGGCCTGGCTTGGCGAACCGGCTGCCGTGGCGCGCGAGGCTGGCCCGATGCAGCGGAAAGCTTGCCGGGTGGGTCATGAGCGCGAGGAAATGTGCCGCCGGCCGTTCGAGCTCCACGACCAGCGTGGTGGCATCGGTGGCGCTCGCCGCGAGCGAGTCGGGCGGCATCCGGCCGGCCGTGATCGCCGCGGCATTTCGCACCGGCGCGAGCATCTGCGCATACGGCGCGGCCGTGGCCGGGTCCACCAGCCGGCGCCAGGCGGTCACGAAATCCGCGGCTTCCAGCGCATCGCCGTTGGACCACGCAAGGCCCTGGCGCAGATGGAACACGTAGCGCAGGCCATCGGCCGACACCTCGACACTCGCGGCAGCCGCGGGCAAGGCATCACCCGTCGGCCCCACGCGCATCAACCCTTCGAACAAGTCGCGCGCGATGGTGAGCGCGGCCTCCGAGCGCGCGGCCTGGGGATCGAGCGACTCGGCCTCCGAGCCATTGCCGCGACGCAGGGTGCTGGTCTGCGAAGGCCCGGCGGTCGGCATCAGCAGCCGCACCAGCAGCAACGCCATGCCGGTCAGCGCCGCGACCAGCAGCGCGCGCACAAGGAGAGACTTCAGCCGCGCACTCAAGCCGCGTGTGCGCGCTTCTTCAGGTGCACCAGCAACAGCGACACCGCAGCCGGCGTGAGACCCGGGATGCGGCCAGCCTGGCCGAGGGTCTGCGGGCGCACCTCCTGCAACCGCTGCCGCGCTTCGTTGGACAATCCGGCCACGCGTGAGTAGTCGAGGTCAGCGGGTAGCGCCAGGTTCTCGTGCCGCTGCTGCCGCTGGATCTCCTGCTCCTGGCGGCGCAGGTAGCCGTCGTACTTCGCCTGCACCTCGACCTGCACCTTGATCTGTTCGCACAGGCGCTCATCTCCGCGCCACTCGTCCGTCGCCGGACCGAGCGCGGCATCGAGATCATCGAAGTCCAGTTCCGGACGGCGCAGCAGTTCGAGCGCGTACTGCTCGCGGGCCAGCGGCTGGCCGAGCCGTGCGGCCAGTGCCGCTGCCGCCTCGCCGCGCACCAGCGTGCCACGCAGCCGCGTCACCTCACCCTGCACCGCCGCCATCTTGCGCTGGAAGAAATCCCAGCGGACATCATCCACGAGCCCCAGCGCCCGGCCCCGCGGGGTGAGCCGCGCATCGGCATTGTCCTCGCGCAGGCTCAGGCGGTATTCGGCGCGGCTGGTGAACATGCGATACGGTTCGGGGGCGCCGCGGGTGATGAGATCATCCACCAGCACGCCCAGGTACGCCTCGCTCCGCGGCGGCGACCAGGGTTCGCGGCCCATCACCTGCAGGGCGGCGTTCGCACCGGCCAGCAAGCCTTGCGCTGCGGCCTCCTCGTAGCCGGTGGTGCCGTTGATCTGCCCGGCGAGGAACAGGCCCGGCACGAAGCGGCTCTCGAGGAAGCGTGACAGGTCCCGCGGATCGAAGAAATCGTATTCGATGGCATAGCCCGGGCGGGTGATATGCGCCCGCTCGAAGCCGCGGATGGTGCGCACGAAGTCCTGCTGCACATCGAAGGGCAGGCTGGTCGAGATGCCGTTCGGGTAGATCTCGTGGGTGTGCAGGCCTTCGGGCTCGACGAAGATCTGGTGCGATGGTCTAGTGGCGAAGCGCGCCACTTTGTCCTCCACGGAGGGACAGTAGCGCGGGCCCACGCCTTCGATGAGCCCGGTGAACATGGGCGAGCGATCGGAGGCCGCGCGGATGATGGCGTGGGTGCGCTCGTTGGTGGCGGTGATGTGGCAGGGCGCCTGCGCCGGATGCAGCGCGCGTGTCGACAGGAACGAGAACGTCGGCCGCGGCTCATCGCTGTGCTGGACCTGCATGACGGAGAAGTCGATGCTGCGTCCGTCGAGGCGCGGCGGCGTACCGGTCTTCAGCCGGCCCACGCGCAGCGGCAGCTCGCGCAGGCGTGCCGCCAGCCGAAGCGAGGGCGGATCCCCGGCGCGGCCGCCCGAGTGGTTCGTAAGGCCCACGTGGATGCGTCCGCCCAGGAAGGTGCCGGCGGTGAGCACCACGGCGCGCGCACTGAAGGCGATGCCGCTGGCGGTGACCACGCCCGTGACCCGACCGTTCTCCATCAGCAGGTCTGCCGCTTCCTGCTGAAACAGGCTTAAAGAGGGCTGGTTCTCGAGCATCGATCGGATCGCGCGCCGATAGAGCTGGCGATCGGCCTGCGCGCGGGTGGCGCGCACGGCGGGACCCTTGCTGGCATTGAGCGTGCGGAACTGGATGCCGGCCAGGTCGATGGCGCGCGCCATCGCACCACCGAGCGCATCGATCTCGCGCACCAGGTGTCCCTTGCCGATGCCGCCGATGGCCGGGTTGCAGCTCATCTGGCCCAGGGTCTCGATGTTCTGCGTCAGCAGCAGCGTGCGTGCGCCCATGCGTGCGGCCGCGAGCGCAGCTTCGGTGCCGGCGTGGCCGCCACCGATGACGACGATGTCGAAGTGTTCAGGAACGGGGGACATGGGTTGCGTACTATAAGCAGGAAATGAGGCCGATGGCAGTTGTTGGACAGAAGATGGCGCGGGTCCCGGCGGTGTTCGCCTTGGCTGTGCTGGCCGCCGCGGCGCAGGCCCGGCAGGCGGACGCAAGCTGCGCGGCCGCCCGGCAGGCGCGCCATCAGCCGCAGCGGCCCAGTACCTGGACGCTCAACTTCGAGAACGACCTGTTCACGGGGAGTGACCGCGAGTACACCAATGGCGTGAAACTGGCCTGGGCCTCGGCAAATCTGGACGACTACCAAAGCGACCCCTGCCTCCCCGCCCTGCTGAAGCGCTTCAATCACTGGCTGAAGTTCGTGGACGCCGGCAACTACAGCGGCCGCAACATGGTGGTCTCGCTGGGCCAGGACATGTACACCCCGCGCAATCGCGCACGCACCACACTCGACCCGAACGACCGCCCCTATGCCGGCTGGCTGTACTTCGCCTTCGGCTACAACGCACGCACGGCCGAATCGATGCGCACCTGGGAGCTGGACCTCGGCATGGTCGGCCCGCAGTCCTGCGCGAAGCAGTCGCAGGATTTCATCCACGAGCTGCGCGGCATTCCGAAGTGGCAGGGCTGGGCCAACCAGCTCCCCAACGAGCCGGGAGTCCGGCTCACCTGGGAGCGCAAGCGGCGCTACCTTGCGCCGCTGAAGTCGCCGCTCCCGCGCTTCGACATCATCCCGCACTATGGCGCGACCCTCGGAAACGTCAGCACCTTCCTCAACGCCGGCGCGGAATTCCGCGCCGGCTACACGCTGCCGGATGACTTCGGCACTTCCGCCATCCGCCCCGGCGGCAACAACTCATCGCCGTTGTCGGAGAGCGACAAGCGCGTGGGCTATGCCGCCAAGGGCATCCACCTGTTCGCTTCGCTCGATGCACGCCTGGTGCTGCACAACATCTTCCTCGACGGCAACACCTTCCGCTCGAGCCCCAGCGTGGACAAGCGGCCCTTCGTCGGCGATGTGGCATGGGGCATCGCCTGGTCCTGGCCGCGCGGCAAGATCGCCTACGCGCATTACATCCGCAGCAAGGAGTTCCATGGGCAGAGCGCCTCGCAGCAGTTCGGTTCGATCACCTTCAGCTACGTTTTCTAGCCCGATCCGGCGACCGGGGAGTCACTGTCGATCATGGGGCGCAGGTTACGCCGTGGCGATGGGAATTCCTGCAAACTTGCCCTGCCACTGCTTCGGACCCGTATCGTGCACCGAGGTGCCATCGGCGCTCACCGCCACGGTGACCGGCATGTCGTGGATCTCGAACTCGTACACCGCCTCCATGCCAAGGTCGGGGAAGGCGACGATGCGGCTCGAGCGGATGGCCTTGGCCACGAGGAAGGCCGCGCCACCCACCGCGATGAGGTAGGGCGCGCCGTGCTTGCGGATGGCCTCGATCCCTTCCTCGCCGCGCTCGGCCTTGCCCACCATCGCGAGCAATCCCGTCTTCGCCAGCATGGTCTCGGTGAAGCGATCCATGCGATTCGCGGTGGTGGGACCCGCGGGACCGACCACCTCGTTGCCCACGGGGTCGACCGGTCCCACGTAGTAGATCACCCGGCCCTTGAAGGACAGGCCTTCGGGCAACGGCTGGCCCGCATCGAGCAGCGAGCAGATGCGCTTGTGTGCGGCATCGCGCCCGGTGAGCATCCTGCCCGACAGCAGCAGCCGTTCGCCTGGCTTCCAGGCGCGCGCCTCGGCGGGCGTGAGCGTGTCGAGGTTCACGCGCTTCGCACTCGCATCGGCGACCCAGGTGACCTTCGGCCACAGCGCAAGGTCAGGCGGATCCAGGCGCGCCGGTCCGGAAGCGTCCAGCGTGAAATGCACGTGGCGGGTGGCCGCGCAGTTGGGGATCACCGCCACGGGGAGCGAGGCGGCATGCGTCGGGTAATCGAGCACCTTCACATCGAGCACGGTGGTGAGCCCGCCCAGGCCCTGCGCGCCGATGCCCAGTGCGTTGACCCGGTTGTAGATCGTAAGCCGCAATTCCTCGAGCTTGCTGCGCGGTCCGCGCGCCGCGAGTTCCGCGATGTCGATGGGATCCATCAGCGACTTCTTGGCCAGCAGCATCGCCTTCTCGGCGCTGCCGCCGATGCCCACGCCCAGCATGCCCGGCGGGCACCAGCCCGCGCCCATGTGCGGCACCTGTTCCAGCACCCAGTCGGCCACCGAGTCCGACGGGTTCAGCATGGCGAACATCGACTTGTTCTCCGAGCCGCCACCCTTGGCCGCCACGGTGATCTCCACGTGTTCGCCGGGACCGAACTCGGTGTGGATGACGGCCGGCGTGTTGTCGCGGGTGTTGCCGCGCTTGAAGGCCGGGTCGCTGACGATGGAGGCGCGCAGCTTGTTGGACGGATTCAGGTAGGCCTGGCGCACGCCCTCGTTGATCATCGTCTCGAGGTCGCGGCTCCCCTCCCAGCGCACGCCCATGCCCACCTTGACGAACACCACGACGATCCCGGTATCCTGGCAGATCGGCCGGTGCCCCTGGGCGCACATCAGTGAATTGGTCAGGATCTGCGCGATGGCATCGCGCGCGGCGGGGCTCTTCTCGAGTTCGTAGGCCCGTCCCATCGCCTGGATGAAATCCGGCGTGTGATAATAGGAGATGTATTGCAAGGCGTCCGCGACGCTTGCAATGAGATCCTGTTCCCTGATGAGGCTCATGGAGATTTCCGCTCGTGCTGGTTTCGAAGGATGCGACTGTAGCAAGCGCCGGGGCGCGATGCGCGGCGCGGGTCGGCATCTCCTGAAAGTCCTGCTGCCCCTGCTGCCGCTCCTGCTGGCGGCAACGGTCGCGGCAGCACTACTGCCGCGCCCGGCCCTTGCCGCGGCCCTGGACTGGCGCGACTGCCGTCTCGAACATCCGCAGAAGACCGACTCGGTGGAGGCGCAATGCGCCACGCTCGAAGTACCGCTCGAGCGGCCCGAGGCGGGGACCGCGAAGCAGGCTGGGACGGCGCCGGACCGCCTGGCGCTGCGGCTGGCCCGCATCGCCGCCCTCGACCGGCACAGCCGCGCGGCGCCCCTGTTCCTGCTGGCGGGCGGCCCGGGCCAGGGCGCGGTGTCGATGTACGTGGCCTACGCCGCGGCGTTTGCCCGCATCCACCGCGAGCGCGACATCATCCTGCTCGACCTGCGCGGCACGGGCGCGAGCGCGCCGCAGGACTGCGATTTCCCCGAGGACTGGAGCGAGGCCGCGAGCACGCCGGCGGCGATCACCGAGGCCGCCCGCCGCTGTCTCGACAAGCTGGGCCCGCAGGTGCGCTGGTTCACCACGGCCGCGGCGGTGCAGGACCTCGAGGATGCGCGCCGTGCGCTGGGCGCGCCGCTCATCGACCTGTATGCGGCCTCATATGGCACGCGCGTTGCGCAGCAATACCTGCGGCAGTTCCCGGCGCGGGTGCAGGCCGCGATCCTGGATGGCGTGATCGATCCGCAGCTCCCCGTGGGACCGGACACACCGCTCGATGGCGAGCGCGCGCTGACGCTGATCATCGCGCGTTGCGGCGCGGCGCCGGAATGCGTGCGGGCTTATCCTGACCTGCCGGAGGAGTGGCAGCGCCTGAAGGCGCGATTCGGCCAGGACCGCGTGACCCTCGATTTGCCCGACCCCACCGATGCCCACCCGACCACCCTGCCGTTCAACCGCAACGTGCTCAGCGCCGCCCTGCGCCTGCTGTCCTACAGCGCCACGCAAGCCTCGCTCCTGCCGAACCTGATCCACCGCGCCGCGGCCGGGGACCTGCGCCCGATGGCGGCGCAGGCGGTGATGACCGCACGGCAGGTCGGCGACCAGATCGCCATGGGCATGCAGAACAGCGTCGTGTGCACCGAAGACTGGCCGGCGCTCGCCTCGCTTCGCATCGATCGCGAGCGGCTGGCAGCCACCTACATGGGCGCCGACCAGCTCGATGCCATGGCCGCGATCTGCGCGCTCTGGCCGCAAGGCCCGCTGGCGCCAGACCTGCACGCGCCGCTCCACTCCGGGGTGCCGGTGCTGCTGCTGTCCGGCGAGGCTGATCCGGTCACCCCGCCCTCGATGGCGGTGGCCGCCGCAAAGGGGCTGTCGCACCATCGCCACCTGGTGCTGCTGGGCGAAGGCCATGGCCAGCTCGCCACCGGCTGCATGCCGCGCCTGCTCGCGCAGTTCCTGGCCCGCCCGGATCCGAAGGCGCTCGATGTCACCTGCCTCGCGCAGCACCAGCCCGCGCCCTTCTTCGTCTCGGTGAGCGGGCCGGCGCCATGATCGAGGCACGCGGACTGGCAAAGCACTTCGGCTCCGTGCGCGCGGTGGAGAATGTCTCCTTCCGCGCCGCCGACGGGCAGATCACCGGGCTCCTCGGGCCCAACGGCGCGGGCAAGTCCACCACGCTCCGGTTGCTCTACGGCGTGCTGGAGGCTGATGCCGGCGCCGCGCTCATCGACGGCCTGAACATCGCCGGGGAGACTTCCGCGGCGCGCGCGCGCCTGGGCGTGCTGCCGCATGCCGCCGGGCTGTACGGCAACCTCACGGCCCGCGAGAACATCGCCTACTACGGCGCGCTGCACGGGCTGGCACAGCATCAGGTCCAGGCGCGCATCGGCGAGCTCGCCTCGCTCCTCGGGATGCAGGACATCCTGGAGCGGCGCGCGCACGGCTTCTCGCAAGGCCAGCGCATCAAGACCGCTCTGGCCCGCGCCCTGGTGCATTCCCCCGGCAACCTCATCCTGGACGAGCCGACCAACGGACTCGACGTCATGGCCATCCGTTCGCTGCGCGAACTCCTGTCGATGCTGCGCGGGCAGGGCCACTGCATCCTGTTCTCCTCGCACGTGATGCAGGAGATCGGCGCGCTGTGCGATCGGGTCGTGGTCATCGGTGAGGGACGGGTGCTGGCCGAGGATGCACCGCTCGCGCTGCGCGAGCGGGTGGGCGCCGCGAGCCTGGAGGAGGCCTTTCTGAAGGTGCTGGCGGGAACGGGAGCGCCAAACTGATGCGCGCGGTGTGGGCGGTGTTCCGCAAGGAATTCCTCGAGAATCTGCGCGACCGGCGCACGCTGCTGTCGGCGCTGCTGTTCGGCCCCTTGTTCGGGCCGCTGCTGTTCGGCTTCATGGTGACGCGCATGCTCGACCAGACGGTGAGCGAGAGCGATGTGCCGCTGCAGATGACGATCGCCGGCGCTGCACACGCGCCCTCACTCACCGCCTTCCTGGTCTCGCATGGCGTGCAGCTCACCCTGGTCGATATCAGCGAGGCGGGCGCGAGGTCCCTGCTCACCCAGGACAAGGCGCAGATGGTGCTCATCGTGCCGGCCGAATATCCGCAGCGCTTTCGCGAGGGCCGGCCCGCACCGCTCCTGCTGTTCTCCGACAGTTCGGACTCGCAGACGCGCAAGTACATCGATCGGGCGCGTCGCCTGCTCTCGGCCTATGGCGGCCAGGTCGCGCAGCTTCGATTGCAGGTGCGCGGCATCGATCCGGGCATCGCGCTGCCGGTGGCCGTCGATGACATCGACATCGCCACGCCGCTCGGGCGCGCCGTGGCGGTGCTCGGATTCATGACCTATTTCGTGCTGTTCGCGCTGCTGATGGGCGGGCTGTATCTCGCCATCGACAGCACCGCAGGAGAGCGCGAGCGCGGCTCGCTGGAGTCCCTGCTGACCGTGCCCGTGCCGCGCTCATCGCTGGTGGGGGGAAAGATCCTCGCCACCTGCGCCTACATGGGCCTGTCGCTGGCAATCACCCTTGCGGCCTTCGTGTTCGCCTTCCGGTTCGTGCCGCTGGAGAAGCTGGGCATGAGTTCCAACCTCGGGGTCGAGTCCGCGCTTCGGCTGTTCGGGGTCTGCCTGCCGTTCGTGCCGCTGGGCGCGGCGCTGCTGAGTTTCGTGGCCTCCTTCACCCGCAGCTATCGCGAGGCGCAGACCTGGCTCACCTCGGTGCTGCTCGTGCCCACGCTCCCCATCGCCTTCGCCAGCATCTATTCACTGAAGACCCGCAGCTCGCTCATGCCCATTCCGTCGCTGAGCCAGCACCTGCTCATGACCAGCATCCTGCGGGGCGAGCCACTGGATCCCCGCGACGTGCTGGTGTCGGCTGCCGCCACCCTGGCGCTGTCCGCCGTGCTGTTCGCATTCACCGCGCGGCATTGGCGGCGGGAGAGCATGCTGGGCTGAAGAAGAGCCGGCGCACCTGGGGCGTCCGTCAGGCGGAACGCCGCGACTCGCGCTACAGCAAACTCATCAGACGATGCAGGTGCGCGCTGGTGAAATCCCTCGCCTCACGCTCGAAGCGGTTGTGCCAGTAGCCATGCCGCAGGCATTCCAGCAGGTATTTGAACAGCGTGAGCCGCCGCGAGCGCCACTGATGGATCACGTGGAAGTACTCGTGCAGCAGCAAGGCCGGATCAGCCGCGAACTCCGCCAGCGTTCCCCGCAGGTAGATGACATTGCGACGGGTGGTGGCATCGGCACGCCCGTGGAGCCTGGCGTACAGTGACTGCGGGACCAGCCGCACCCGGCGCACGCCTGAGCCGAGGATCTCGCACAAGGCTTCCTCGACCGGCGCAGGCAGGCGCGCGGACGGGCGGCTCATCGCAACGGTGAACCGTCAGTCTTCCGCATCGAGCCACCGGCCGACCATACCGGCCAATACCGCACCGAGGAGGGGAGCCACCCAGAACAACCAGAGCTGGCTGATCGCCCAGCCGCCCACGAACAGCGCCGGTCCCGTGCTTCGGGCCGGGTTGACCGAGGTATTGGTCACCGGAATGCTGATCAGGTGGATCAGCGTCAGGGCAAGCCCGATGGCCAGCGGCGCAAAGCCGGGCGCTGCACGCCTGGAGGTGGCGCCAAGGATCACGATCAGGAAGAAGAAGGTGAACACGACCTCGCTGCAGAACGCTACCGACAGGGCGTATCCGCCGGGTGAGTGCTCACCATAGCCATTGGCGGCAAAGCCGCTGGCGACGAGGTCGAACCCCGGCTTTCCGCCGGCGATGAAGGCCAGCAGCGAGCTGGCGGCGATGGCGCCGGCCAACTGCGCGAGCACGTAACCAGCCCCCGTGGCCGCCGGCATGCGTCCGGCCGCGACCACCCCTGCCGTGACGGCCGGGTTGAAATGCCCGCCCGACAGCGGACCGAGGGCGTAGGCACCGGTCAGCACCGTGAGCCCGAAGGCCAGGGCGACTCCCACGAATCCGATGCCCAACGAGGGAAAGGCCGCGGCCAGAACTGCGGATCCGCACCCTCCAAGCACCAGCCAGAGGGTTCCGAGGAATTCGGCGACGAGTTTGCGTTGCATGTTGGTGTTCTTCTCTTGCGTTGCGGGTGGCGGCCTCCCCAGGCCGCGCGGGAATACACCATATTCCGTTCGCCGCGCGAGCGCCAGCAGGGCGCAAGATTTCCGCCCATCGCTGGTATTCTTACCAAGAAATTTGGTACTATTACCAACATGAGTGCCCGATCTGCGCGCCCTGCCGCGACCGAAACCCGTTCCCCCGCCGGCGAAGTCCGCTCCCGGCTGCTGGATGCTGCGCTGCGGGTGCTGCACGAACGCGGCATACCGGCGCTGACCCAGACCCAGGTGGCCCTCGCCGCGGGCCTGCGCCAGAGCCACCTCACCTATTACTTCCCCACCCGCTCGGACCTGCTGAAAGCCATCGTCGAGCACGCGGCGCATACCATCCTCGGAATCGTCGGCGGGCGTCCCGAGGTGCCCGCCGGCTCGCTGGCCGAACTGCGCGCGCGCCTGATCAAGGATGTCGCCGACACGCGCATGCCACGGCTGATGATCGCCATGACCGTGGCGTCCGATGAGGATCCCACGCTCAAGGAATGGATGGCGCAGTTCGAGCGCAGCATCCTCTCACTCCTCGATGACACCCTGCGCCGGTTCGACGTCCACGTCACTTCGCAGTCGCTCGCGCTGTTCCACGCCACGCTGGTCGGCGTTGGCTGCCTCAACGCCGGCGCCGCGAGCAAGGCATCCGCCCAGCAGGCACGGGCCCTGGTGGGCGCCGCCTTCGACCGGCTGCTCGCCGATGGCAACCTGCGGGTGTCCGCATGAACATGCGAGGCGCGGCGCGCAAGGTGGGACTCGCGGCAATGCTGGGCCTCGGCGTCGTGATCGCGGGCTGGAGCTGGCTCGCGGGTCATGGCTCGTCGGCGGCAAGCGCCGCGGCAGCTGCCCCGGAAGGGAGCGAGAAGCCCGCGCTCACCGTCACCCAGGCGCGGGCGAGCGTGCGGCGGCTGCCCACGCTGGTCCAGGCCTCGGGCGCCATCACCGCCTGGCAGGAAGGCAGCATCGGCGCGCGCGTGTCGGGGCTGCCCGTCGTGGCCGTCGAAGTGAACGTCGGCGACCGCGTCCACAAAGGGCAAGTGCTCGCCAGGCTGGACGATGCGCTGGTGCGCACCGAACTGACCCAGGCGCAGGCCAACCTCGCCGCCGCGCAGGCGGCCGCGCGCCAGGCGGCGGCGAATCGCGACCGGGCGCTGGCGCTGAAATCCTCCGGCGCGCTCAGCGAACAGGACATCCTGCAGAGCACCACACTGGCGAGCACGGGCGAAGCGCAGGTTGCCCAGGCGCGCGCCACGCTGCAGGCCGTACAGCTCAAGCTCCGCTACACCGTGCTCGAGGCGCCCGACGATGGCGTGATCTCCGCGCGGACCGCGGCGCTGGGACTGATCGCCCAGTCCGGCACCGAGATGTTCCGCTTCATCCGGCAGGGCCGGCTCGAATGGCGCGCCGAGTTGACGGCGACGCAGGTCTCCCAGGTGCAGAACGGCCAGGAAGCGACGGTGCGGCTGCCCGGCGGTGCGCAGGTCACCGGCAAGGTGCGCCAGGTCGCCCCGCAGTTGTCGGCCGACACGCGGCTGGCGCTCGCCTATGTCGATCTCGACCCGGCTTCCGTGACGGCGAGCGGGGCGCGCGCCGGCATGTTCGCCAGCGGCGATATCCGCCGCGCGCAGAGCGATGCCATCACCGTGCCCGCCGACAGCATCGTGATCCGCGATGGCCGCAGCTTCGTCATGCGCCTCACGGGGACGCGCGCGCACCAGGCGCCGGTGAACGTGGGACGGCGCGCCGGCGAGGTGGTGGAGATCCTCTCGGGGCTGGCGGCCGGCGATGCCGTGGTGCTGCGCGGTGCGGGCTTCGTCAATGACAACGACACGGTGCGCATCGTCGAGGACGGCTCCGGCTCCGCGCCGCGCACGGCGGGCGGCCCCTCGTGAATTTCGCCACCTGGTCGATCCGCAACCCCATCGCCTGCGTGGTGCTGTTCGCGGTGCTGACGATTGCCGGCCTCGTCGGCTTTCGCGCCCTGCCGGTCAAGGAGTTCCCCGACCTCGACTTCCCCACCGTGGAGGTGTCGCTGCGGCTGCCCGGCGCGGCGCCCGCCCAGCTCGAGACCCAGGTCGCGCGGCGCGTGGAGGACGCGCTGGCCTCGCTCGAAGGGCTCAAGCACATGAGCACGCGCATCGGCGAGGGCCTGGTCACGATGACCATCGAGTTCCGCATCGGCAGGAACCTGTCCGATGCGCTCATCGACGTGAAGGATGCGGTGGACAAGACGCGCCGCGACCTGCCGCAGGATCTCGAGGAACCCACGGTGAGCAAGGTGACCGTGACACCGGGCGGGTCACTGGTCACCTACGCGGTCACCAGCACGGGGATGAGCGATGAGGAGCTGTCCTGGTTCATCGACGATACCGTGGCGCGCGCCGTGGTCTCGGTGCAGGGCGTGGGCCAGTTCGCGCGCGTGGGCGGCGGCACGCGCCAGGTGCAGGTGCAGGTGGATCCGGCGCGGCTGGATGCACTGGGCATCACGGCCGCGGATGTCTCGCGTGCGTTGCGCCGCGCGCAGCAGGAAGCTTCCGGCGGACGCGGCCAGCTCGGTGGCGGCGAGCAGGGGCTGCGCACGATAGCCACGGTGCGACAGGCCTCGGACCTCGCCGCGCTGCCGATCGCGCTGGCCGACGCACGCGGCGGCGGCCATGTGCGGCTCGACCAGGTCGCCGACATAGTCGACACGGTGGCCGACCGTACCCAGGCGGCATTGCTCGACGGCCGCCCCGCCGTCGGCTTCATCGTGCGCCAGACCAAAGGGTACGATGAGACCCGCATCGCGAAAGGCATCGAACAGAAGGTCGCGGAGCTCGAGCGGCTGCACCCGCAGGTGAAGTTCGACCTGATCAGCACCTCGGTCACGCATTCGCGGGAGCAGTTCAAGAGCTCCATGGACATGCTGTACGAGGGCGCGCTGTTGTCGATGCTGGTGGTGTGGGTGTTCCTGCGCAACTGGCGCGCCACCATCCTCGGCGCCATCGCGCTGCCGCTGTCCATCATCCCCACCTTCGCCTTCATGCAATGGGCAGGGTACTCGCTCAACACGCTGACCCTGCTCGCGCTGTCGGTGGTGGTGGGCATCCTCGTCGATGATGCCATCGTGGAGATCGAGAACATCGAGCGCCACTCGCACATGGGCAAGAGCGTGCGCGCCGCCACCGAGGACGCGGTCAACGAGATCGGACTCGCGGTGATCGCCACCACCATGGCGCTGGTCGTGGTGTTCCTGCCCACGGCCTTCATGGGCGGCTCGCCGGGACTCCTGTTCGCGCAGTTCGGGTGGACCGCCGTGGCCGCCATCCTCACCTCGCTAGCGGTGGCGCGGCTCATCACACCGATGGCGGCGACCTTCGTGCTGCGACCCCGGGCCGCGGAAGCCGTGGAGGACGGGCGCCTGATGCGTGCGTACCTGAAGGGCGTGCGCTGGTGCGTGGCTCACCGCGCGCGCACCTTCCTCGCCGCGACCGCGTTCTTCATCGCATCGCTGGCGCTGATCCCGCTGCTGCCCACGGGCTTCATCCCGCCGGGTGATCGCGGCTGGACGATCATCAGCATCGAGCTGCCGCCAGGCTCCAGCCTGCAAGCCACGCTCGCCGCCGCCGAGGAAGCACGCCATCGGCTCATCGACGGACCCACGCCGGTTCCCGGCGTCGTCCGATTGTTCACCACCGTCGGTCAAGCCCAGGCCGCCGGTCCCTCCGGCGGCGCGGCGGGCGGCGAGGTGCGCAAGGGGTCGATCACCGTCGTGCTCGCCGAGCGCGGCAAGCGCCCCAGCCAGATGCGCATCGAGAACCAGATGCGCGAGCGGCTGGCCAGCGTGCCGGGCGCGCGCTTCTCCATCGGCGCCGGCTCACCGGGGGAGAAGCTGACCGTGATGATGTCCGGGCGCGACAGCGTTCGGCTGAAGGCGGCGGCCGATGCGCTGCAGTCACAACTCCGTGGCCTACCCTACCTCAGCAGCATCATCTCCACCGCGAGCCTCGAGAAGCCCGAGATCACCATCCGGCCGAACCCGGCCCGTGCCGCCGAGCGCGGCGTCACCGCGCAGGCCATCGCCGAGACCCTGCGCGTGGCCACGAGCGGGGACTTCACCGCCTCGCTCGCCAAGCTCAACCTCGACAACCGTCAGGTCGACATCAGCGTGCTGATGCCCGAGCGGCTGCGCACCGATCTCACCACCATCGCCGCGCTGCGCGTGCCCGCGCCGGGCGGCGCTGTGCCCATCGATTCCGTGGCCGACGTATCCGTCGAAAGCGGTCCTTCGCAGATCGACCGCTACGACCGCGAGCGCAACGTCGCCATCAGCGCAGACCTGGGCGGGCATTCCATCGGCGATGCGCTGAAGGATGCGCAGAAGCTGCCCGCCCTGCAGCACCTGCCCGCGGGCGTGGCCTGGAAGACCGGCAACGATGCGGAGTTCATGCAGGAGCTGTTCGCCGGGTTCGGCGGCGCGCTGATGATCGCCGTGCTGCTGATCTACTGCGTGCTGGTGCTGCTGTTCAAGGATTTCTTCCAGCCGGTGACCATCCTGTCGGCGGTGCCGCTGTCCATCGGCGGCGCGTTCATCGCGCTGCTCCTGGGCGGCGGCGAGATCGGCCTGCCGGCGCTCATCGGCGTGGTCATGCTGCTGGGCATCGTCACCAAGAACTCCATCCTGCTGGTCGACTACGCCATCATCGGCACGCGCGACCTCGGGCTGTCCGAGCACGAAGCGCTGATCGAGGCCTGCCACAAGCGCGCCCGGCCCATCATCATGACCACGGTGGCGATGATCGCCGGCATGCTGCCGCTGGCACTGGGCATCGGCGGCGGCGATGGCAGCTTCAGGAAGCCCATGGCCATCGCCGTCATCGGCGGACTGATCACCTCGACCGGGCTGAGCCTGTTCGTGGTGCCCGCGGTGTACACCTATGTATCGCGACTCGAGCGGCGCGTGCGCGGCTGGGCACACCGCCAGCGGCATGCCGCCGATGCGGCGCCCGGCGCTCATCCGGCTCCGCAGGAATGAGCAACGAGGCATGAGCGGCCTCGGCATTCATGATCCGTGGTTGTTCCTGGTGGCGGTGGTGGGACTCATCCTCACGCCTGGCCAGGACACCATGTTCATCATCGGCCGTAGCCTCGCGGGCGGGCGGAGCAGTGGTTTCGCCGCGGCAGCCGGTGTGGCCGTGGGCTCGATGGTGCACACCCTGGCGGCGGCGTTCGGGTTGTCGGTGCTGCTGCGGACCTCGGCGACCGCGTTCATGGTGGTGAAGTTCGCGGGCGCGGCCTATCTCATCTGGCTCGGCGTGCAACTCCTGCGGACCAAGCCCTCTGCGTTGGCGCTGGAGCAGGGGCGACGCGCCACGGCGCGGCAGGTCTTCCTGCAGGGCATCCTCACCAATGTGCTCAACCCGAAGGTGGCGCTGTTCTTCTTGGCCTTCCTGCCGCAGTTCGTGTCGGCGGGAGGCGCAAGGCCGGTGGCGTTCCTGGTGCTCGGGGCCACCTTCATCGTGCTGGGCTCGGCGTGGTGCTGCGTGCTGGCGACCGCCGCCGCATCGCTCCAAGGCGTGTTCGATGCGAAGCCGCGCATGCGGCTGGTCATGAACCGGGTGGTGGGCACGATGTTCGTCGGGCTGGGGGCGAGGCTGGCCTGGGCGCGGTGAAGGCCGCCAGACTGTAGCCCGTGAGCCAGCAGATGACCTGGTCCACTTCGGCTTTCGTGCGGCCCTTGCGCTCGGCCTTCTGGACGTAGAGCGGGTAGACGCGGGAGAACTTCGTGGAGAAGATCCGGTGTTCTGGCATGGAGCTCAGCTGCCTTCTTCCAGCGGCAGCAGGCGCGAGTCCTCCAGGGCGGCCGTGCGATGTCCGATGGCTGCCAGGTATGTCTGACTCATGCCAATGCCGCCACCGCAGCCCTGAGAATCATGAACCACAGTGCCGCAGCCGATAGCACGTACAGGACGAATCTGAGCGGGATGTGGTTGAAGGTGCAATGCACGGCGCTGTGCAGAACGCGAAACGCAAAGAATCCCCAGGCGGCAACAACGTATGTGTCGTCCACCTGCCGCGTCACGTACAGGTACAGGACCACGCCGTAGAACAGGGTCGGCAGTTCGAACAGGTTCTTCAGATTGTCGGACGGGTTCGACACCTCGGGCGGAGAGCGCCTCGCGAGCTCCTGTGGCGTCATCTGCTTCGGATCCAGGCTGTTCGAGAAGATGAACGGCAGGCGGCGGCCGTACATGTACAGCCACACGGCGAAGGTCAACAGCATCGTGGCGACGAAGGGTTGAAAGATGGCTGCCTGGTTCATGCGAGCTCCCGGAAGAATGGAATTGCGCTTGACTCACGGGCTGGCACGGAGCACTGCGTCCGGATCCAGGAAGAACACCTGCTTCCACCCTTGAGTCTTCGAGCTGAAAGCCCATGGCCTGGGCACGATCGAGATTATCGCGTAATGAAGATGAGGGGACTTTCCGGCAGCGTTGCCCGTGTTGCCAACCGCTCCCAGGCGACGCGCGCGGCCCACGAACACCCCGTGTTCCGGGGCAATCTCATCAAGATGCGCAAAGTAATGCAAGCGCCACTTCGGCCCCAGCAAAACGACCGCGATGACGAGGACAGAAAGCAGGCAGATTCGCGTCTTGCGCGACTTATCGATGAGGCCTCAACGTCCGGATCGACGCCTGCTGCTGTTTCCACCGCCATGGCATTCAGGACCTGCTTTGTCCGGAGATGCACTGCGTGGCCGCGGCTTGCCTCTACCGATGCCGAGGACATTGGGATCATGGTCAAGCCACGCTTGGTCAGCGCTGCGGTAGAGAGCTGCCATCGCTTCATCATCGATCCGCACCGATAGATCGTCATGGATCAAGTCGAAGTCCTCGAAGACTCCGTGTTCTCGATAGATTCGGAAGAAGTGTCCCTGCCGAAGCGGACTTCGAAGGATCACACCTCTTAAACCATTGGCCGACCGGAATCGAATATCCGGTCGTCCAGCCAGCGGCTTCCATTTTTCACCGGGTGGGACACTAAAGAGCTCCCGTGCTGTTCGTTCAGCGGCGGCGAGGCCCTCTGCCGTCAGGGCGACAGACTTGTTCTTATTGATAGGGCTTTCGATCAGTCCCTTGGCGTGAAGGCGATTCAACGCATCCCGGTCCAATCCCTTCCAGGCTCGACATCCATCGTGGAGGGTGAGATAGAGAAGGCCGAGTACGGCTTGATCGATTTTCTCGAGGTCCCAGTCCATATTGCGGGTCTCATTTCAGTCGACGTGCAGCAGCTTGCGGTAGTAAACCACGCGATCCGTCTCTTCGAAACCTGGTCCGATATGAGCAGATTGCCCCAGCGGCTGGCACCCCATCCAGAAACGGCGAGAACGAGCGCACGGTCTATGCCTTGACGTCGCATCTGCGGTTCCACCGAGTCCCCCGACGGGGTTCTTGCCACGAATTGGCCGTAGCGTTCCGGGTCAGCCAGCATCCGGGTGATCTCGGCCTGGTGCTGTGCGCTCGGGCAGTCGGGCACAGCGCCATTCGCATCCGGCACCAGGCGACGCCGTCCGCAGCGATCAGTGGTTCAACCTTCAGCGCGTTTCGCCTTCCGTTGTTCCCAAAGCAGAGGGATGACCCTCCACGCGATGCCACCGTCTAATCCTTGAGAGGGCAGGAGATTAAATCCGATGAGCAGCAAGTTCCAATAGCCGAGGATCAGGACTGCGGGTCCCAGGTAGCCAAGGTTACCTGCCATGAGGTAGTCCGCTACCAGGAAGGGAATAGCAAGCAAGAGTTGCGCTGCAACGCCGCCCCACGCAATCAATGTCTCGTCGAATTCGTACTCAGGACGCTGGTACTCGCAACTCCCGTGAACCAATCCGAGGCGAATCACATGTACTTCGTATCCCAGACGGTGCGCGATCGCGGCATGGCCCATCTCGTGCACGAAAATGAGCGCCGCTAAAGACGACAGGGCGACCGCCGCATATATCGGCTCCTTGACAGCGGCCGCGGCAATCAACATTGCCGCGATCACCACGGAGCGATTCACCAACAGAGTTGCGTGAATCCATCGAAGCCGGCCGACCAGGAACCATGGACGCATCGAGGTGATCTAGCGCTCGCGCTCTCCTTGCATGTGCTCGGCGTAGCTTTGACGAGCCTCGCCGATGAATATGAGCAGCTCTGACTCCGGCACGGACACAACATCGATCTTCCGCCGTGCCGCTTCGCGGATCAGTTCACCCCATACCTGCTCCCGAGCCAGGAACAAGGTTAGCGGCAACTGCTGCTTGTGCGCTTCACCAGCCATCAGAAGGCGCTTGCACCCAGGTCCGGGCAGCTCGGCCATCGCGGCCGCGTAGAGTTCCGAACCGAGCAGGAAGCAACTAGCTGCGTCCATCAGCGCCATGCAATGAAAGGAGCCGTCACGATCGGTGACAATGGGCTCGTCGTTCAGGCGAAAGGCGATCCACGCCTCGTTGACCTTGAATTGATTGGGGTGAAGCACGTGGCGACCTATTCACGGACGACTGCAAGGCGCTTTTCAAGCAGCCAGAATTCGCTGCGGGGAGTGTAGCCGGCACGCTCATAAAACTTGTTACCCGCCTCGTTGCTGCGACCCAGACGAAGTGCAGCTACCGTGCATTCATGATCAAGCGCCGTTCGTTCCGCGAAGGCCAGAAGCTGCCTACCCATTCCAGCGCCTCGGCAACTTTCCGACACATACAGTTCATCGATCTCCGCGGTCATTCCCTTGTGCTCGAGGCTGAATACATAGACGACAAGGAGGTAGCCAACCAAGGTTCCCGCCCGGTTCGCCACGACGATGGAGCCTCGATGCGGCGAATCCAACACTTCTCTCAGGAGTCTGGCCATTGTTCTTGTGTCGAATCCGGCGATGCCTTCGAATTGCCAGTACGCGCGAACCAGTCCGGACAAGCCTCCAATGTCTCCCGAATGCGCGGGCCGAATTGTTATCGGCTCCTGCTCGCCGTCTCCTGACGCACGGGAAGTAGTTTGGCCGAACGTTTCAGTGCGGGCGTCTGGTTGGTTCCGAGCGGGCACTCATGACTCCGGATCGAACATGAACTGCCGAAGCTCCTGAGCACACCGACACGCCACAGCGATCTTCGCCGCCCACCGTTCGGCCTCTTCGCGTGTTTCTACTCTCAGCACGCAGAAGCCACCGTTCAACTTGCTTGTCTCAGGGTATGTTCCTGAAAACGTCTTCCCTTCTCCGGTAATCATGACCGGCGCGGTCGTTTCGTCGAGGCCTCCGCCGAACACATAGACGCCTGCGGCCTTTGCCTCGCGGATTACGGCGCGCGCCGCCTCTCCCACCGACGGGAGGTCCTCATCGGAGATGTGGCTCATGGCTGAGCTGGGAAACGAAATGAGGTAGTGGTTCATTTCACCTTGAAGTCTACGACCATCGTACATCGAGTCGATACCGCTTGACCGGATTCATGAGCCATGAGTCTGCCGGCCGGATACAGCGGCCGATTGCCTTTGCGAACCATCGGAGGAGTGTCAAAGTCCTCCGACCGGCGCCCAGGTACGGGTGCATTGCGCATCTCTCCATTGGCTGAGCCCGCAGCTGAGCGCTCCAATTCGGCGCTTGCGCAGGTGGTCAAATTGGACGCAATGAAAACGCATATGCACGTGATGTTTCGCATAGGTGCGGCCTGACGTTTGCGATGACCGACGCGCGCTTCTCCGTATGAGCAAGTCTGTGTAATGCCGTCTAGTGCTCCCGTTGATCGGCCATTCGGTACCGACTGATTTCTGCAATTTGTCCCGCATACGCGCGCTCGATGCGGTATTTAGGCGTCTCCGCCTCAGTGCCTCAGCATTACGAATAAGTATCGCAGCGCAAAGAGCCCGCCCACGAACCAAACTGCCGGAAGGAAAAGACGAATTACAGCCATCCAGACTGCGGACCTCGGCACGGCCCTAATATTCTGTAGTTGTGCGTTAAGCCGACGCAGCTCCGCTTCATCGAAGTGAATTTCGCGACCCCCCGCGATTTCCTTTGCATACGTGCGGAGCTCGGCGGGGTAGGTGCGTTGCCGAGGGTCATCGTCGGCAAATCGCCCCGCTGAGAGGTAAACGCTGCGCACCAGGTCTTCGACTCGTCCTGCCGGATCCAACGAGCATTTTGGACATACCGAGTATGGAGCTCGCTTACTAGCACCACAGCGCAGGCAGATGGCAGTAGACATCAATGACGTCCCGCATGAGCGCTGCATGCGGCCACGCCTGAACTTAGCAGGTTATCTTTCATGCGCGCGCTCGATGCTTGTTACGCGGCGCCAAATAGTTTGCTCAACAAGATCCACAACACAAAGACGCTGATCACAAGCCCAAGACCTATCCATAGAGGTTTTAGGCCAGAAGGCGCTTGGCTATCGACATCCGCCATGCTGTTGGCGATCAAGGAGTCCGCCTCCTGCGACGTGCTCCCGAAGAGTGCAACCATCCCTCTTACAGCCCACCAAAAAAGTACTAGCCCTAGGGCTAAGAACCCCAAAGACGTGAATGGGAAAGAAGACTCAATGCTCGGCCGATATGTCTCGACAGCGCGAAATAACGAAGCGCACCCCAAAATCAATCGCCCTGTTGTGAGGAGCGCGAACCTGGCTTTGACCGAGTGGCTAGCTGTCATCGGTCCACCTAACGAGACTGTAGAAGAGGTCGAAAATGGGGCCACGTTTGAGACTCAGCGTATTCTGGTTGAGATTCTCGGTCCATGTTTTCTATCCCGCCCACGCGAGGCTCGTCGACTGTGCCCGGTTTTCTCGTCTCAATCGAAGTTGCGACCATGATCTCAAATTCATCGTCGCCCATATCGCTTCCCGTTCGAAGCTCCCACAGGAGAAGACTCTTTCTACAGGCTCAACATCCGTGCTCAGCGGCGCCTCGTAGACGGCCCGCCAGCGAGGCGCGCGCAAACTTGTTTGCCGCGCGCGCCGAGCACACTGCGACGGATGGGTGCGTCCGCTGCGCGTAGTTATGCCTGAGCCCGTTGCTCATCGAATTTGCGCAAGACATATATTGCATATACAATAAACAAAGTGGGGTACGACTCGACAAAGCGACGCAAGAACCTCAAGAAGCATGGCGTGGATCTGCCAGATTGCGAGGCTGCGTTCGACGGGCCGATGCTTACTAGGGAAGATGCCCGACGCCAGTACGGTGAGCAACGGCTGGTAAGCCTGGGAATCGCCCATGGGCGCGTTGTCGTTTTGGTTTGGGTCGACGAAAGCGACGAACCACACCTGTTATCTTGCAGAGAGGCAACACCGCATGAAAAAGAAGCGTACTTCAAGAGATATTTACGACGCTGACGTGCCGTACGATCCGAACAATGCAAAAGCCGTAGAGGCTTTCTGGAAGGGTGCAACGGCCCACCGTGGGGTAGAACAACTGCGTGCGAAGCGGGGGCGCCCTGCCAAAGCCCCAGAGGATCGCAAGCAGCAAATTGCTCTACGCATCGATGCGGATGTACTTGCCTGGTACCGCGCCCAAGGCGGTCGATGGCAGACGCGCATGAACGCAGTCTTGAAGGCCTACCGAGACGCGACCGTTTGAGCGAGCACCGCTCAGGCATAACGTTTGCGATCAACGGCGAGCGCAGCGAGTCCGCTGGATCGCATTGTTATGCGGCAATTTGCTCGTAACTGAACTTCGGGGCGTCGGCACGCGTAGACGCATGTTCGATAGTTATCGCGCAGATATTACCTGCGGCATCAAGGTCCAAAATGGTGTTCTCGTCGAGATCCCGAGTCACCGCAACAGGCGCCGCCCGAAACTCAATTAACAGCGTATCCGTATCTTCAAAGTAGCGAATCTTCATGGGGAGAAATCCCTGTCGAAAAATGCATTGTGCACAGTCTCACCATCCGACAACAGAATAACTCGAAGATAGCGATTTTCCATCTCCCGGATCTGGCACCAGCGCCGAATTCGGCCATCTCTCCTTGAACCGCCTCACGAATTGGCGACGTCATAGCCCGAACTATCCATTCGTCAAGGATGATCGATCGATCCGGGCGGAGCCTTACCGCCTCAAAGTAACGTGTGACCTTCACGCCGCCAACGTAACAGAATGCTGCAGGAGGTCAATTTGCCGCATAACGATCGCGTTGAGCGGCCGCGCGCTGGCCGTAACAGCGCGCCGCAAGCGTAAAATATCTCCGCACGCTTGCGGCGCGCCACCACTGACCTTCTACGGACGGCTCAAATGATGTTGTTAGGCGAGTAACTTGTCGTATTCGGCATGACTTCCTATCCAAAACCAGTTGATGCCTTCCGGTATTTCGTGCCCAAGCGCTCGATACTTGTCGCCGACGCGAACGGACCATACCTGCCCGATCTTTTTGAAATGAAGTGAGGGGTGCCTAGGATTTTCTTTGAGCAACGCGTAATTCTTGTCCGCGACCGAACGGACGTCGCCGGACAGGGCGTTATATAGCACCCAAAATCGCGGCGAAGCGTGATGTTTCAAAGGCGACGCGAGCGACCAGCGTTGTAATCGGCCTGAGCGTCCGAAACCAGCTTGTCCAGCTTGCCGCTGCGCGAGTCCGCTTCAATTTTCGCGTCCCAAGCAGCCCAGTCCTGAGCCAACACCCAGTCGCGAAGCTCAGAAAATTCTGGCGCTGATAGCTCGCGAATCTGCTGCTCGATGTGCTCCACTTTGCGCATAGCACTACCTCGGGCAAATTATACCCCAAGCTGAAATGGGTCGACTCTTACTCGCCTAACGCCCGCGTTGAGCCGCCGCCCAACCACGTGTCCTGCGCGCCGCGAGCGTAAAATATCTCTGCACGCTTGCGGCGCGCACTCGCTGCCCTGTCACGGACGGCTCCAATACGCGTAGTTAGGCAGCAGCGCGGAGTCGAGAGCGAAGGAACTCTGGTGCAAAGTCGGCCCCGTTCGGCCATACCAGCGTGCGTAGTTCGGGGTGCAGCCGAACCTGCGCAAACACTTTGACGTCGCGCAATGGCTCAAAAATCGGACCGATCAATTCTGCCGCCAAATCGACAACGCCCTCTGATCCATCGGCAAAGCGAAGCCATACGGAAAATCCGCCGTTGTATCGTGCTTCAGTGATGCGAGGCAGCATGGTCATTACTCCAATGGTGCAATATTAGGCAACGGTTGCTGAGCTTGCGCAAGTGCCCATGCCTGCAGAAGCTCCTGCTGATGCAATAAACGCCATTCCTGTACAAGGCTCAACGCTCGTTTCGGGAGTGACCCATTTAACGCGTCTGTAACTATGTCAACCGTAGCCTCAAATTCGGCATAGATCGCATGAAAGTGGGGAGGTGGATGGTCGCGATAGTACATCGCGATGATGATCCCCAAGAATCGACTGAGCTCAGGCATGCCACCACCCCTCTTGCTGCTGCCTAACGTCCGCGTTGAGCCGCCGCGCGCTCGCCGTAACAGCGCGCCGCAAGCGCAAAATATCTCCGCACACTTGCGGCGCGCCACCACTGACCTTCTACGGACGGCTCAAACGCGTTGTTAGGCCCCGGCTTCATAGCTGCTTTTGCAGTTCTTCGCGGGTTAGCTTGCAGTCGCGCAGGATTCTGCTTAGCAGACCAACGCCAATGGTTTCGCCAGCGTGTATCGGAATTACCGTGGCGCGGCCATCTGGGTGCCTAACAAAGTGGTGGCTTCCTTTCACCCGAACTGGAGAGAAGCCGAACCGTTGCAGAGCTGCGAGAAGTTCCTTGCCGCGCACGGCAGGGAACGTCGTCATGCGTTGACCGTAACGCGCTGTACGCCGACGAAGTCGAGCGGTTCGACTTTGCCTTCCACCTCTAGACATAACTCAATGGCTTCGCCGATACGTCGCATAAGCTCATCGAGAGACTTCGCCTGTGTATGGCAGCCAGGAAGAGATGGAACCGAGGCTACAAAGTAGCCGTCTGAGTCGCGCTCTACCACTACGTTAAATTGGCGTGTCATTTGGTTCCTCAATTGACAGTCTACGCCAACCCCAATACTGACTCAAAATAGGATCAGAACCGGGGCCTAACGCCTCAGTTCTGCGGCCGCGCGCAGCGGCCACGATGAACGGGAGGTTTGAACGGTCCGCAGCAACTGATAGTTATGCGGACTGCTGATGGTGCTCATGATCCTGACCCAACTCCCTGGCGATGACGCCGACCACGTTTCCGCGGAAACGTGCAGCTCCGAGGATGAACGGAGACTGCTCGATGCAACTGCTGACCAGCATGCACCCGCTGCCGCAGCGGCGCAACTGGCAACCCTCTTCGCCGGAATACCGCTCGGCTTATGTGACATGCGTACCCGCTCAACCGGCGCAACCGCGACGTCGATGGGATTGGCAGTTGATCTTCGACGAGGTCCGCTACCTTTCCGACCTGACGAGTTTTGCGCGCCGCAATGATGCCGCCCGACATGGCGCCAGTACACCGCCTTCAGTTCGAATGCCCGCCGCGACACTCGAGCGACGCGGCAACGAAGCGTAACCGTTAACTCCGCGGCGTTCTTTCCCTTGTTCTGCTGATCTGGACAATGGCTTTCCTTTGCAACTGGAGTCAACGATGCAGCAGAGGCGAGCAAGGCGGAGCGAGTCGACGTGGCGGGAGATCATCGCCCGTCATGCCGGGAGCGGCCAGGCCGTAGAGGTTTTCTGCCGGGAGCAAGGATTGTCGCGCAGCGTGTTCAC